>Ga0315334_10000164_pt1 | contig 43453 bp, 21 predicted proteins | sample M150034915metaG_FD_205555 | JGI IMG/M metagenome (GOLD analysis project Ga0315334, IMG submission 205555) | Ammonia-oxidizing marine archaeal communities from Monterey Bay, California, United States - M1 500m 34915 | ecosystem: Environmental > Aquatic > Marine > Intertidal zone | place: USA... | reverse complement strand
TTTTGAAATTTGGTTTTATCCGTTTTACAAATACGCTATTGTCTTCGTCCAGTAGCTCGAGCTCCTTAACGTTTACTTCCGAAAGAATCAGATCTTGAACGTGGGTAATATTGTCGGCAAATGATTTGTCCAGTACAGGAACCATAATTTTTTGCAACGGTTGTCGCACTCTGATATTTTCTTTTTTTCGCAATCCAAGTACGAGCGAAGATGTTTTCTGTGCTATAGCCATCTGCGCTTCCAATTCAAGGTTGATAATACCATCATTTGCTTCTGGAAAATCAGCCAGATGGACCGACACCAGATCGTGTTTTCTGGAGACAGAATTCAGATCCAGGAAAAGCTGATCCATGAAAAAAGGAGCTATTGGCGCACCTAAAAGTGCAACTGTTTCCAAACAGGAATACAATGTCTGGTATGCAGATAATTTATCCTTAGTACCTTCATTTTCTCCTGTAGATTGTTTCCAGTATCTTCTTCTGCAAAGACGAACATACCAGTTCGACAAATGATCCCCAACAAATTCCTGGATCAGACGGCCGGCTCTTGTTGGTTCGTAATTATCAAATGCCTCATCCACTTTTTTGATAAGAGAGTTGAGCTTGGAGACTATCCATTGATCAATTTCGGGCCGTTGTTCCAAAGGCACGTCCGGCCGTGAATAATCAAACCCATCTATGTTGGCGTACAGCGCGAAAAAGGAATACGTATTGTACAATGTTCCAAAGAATTTTCGCTGAACTTCAGCGATACCGTCCAGATCAAATTTTAAATTATCCCATGGCTGTGCATTTGTGATCATGTACCATCGCGTAGGGTCCGTTCCGTATTTATTCAGGGTATCAAACGGGTCTGCAGCATTCCCCAGGCGCTTTGACATCTTCTGGCCATTTTTATCCAAAACCAAACCGTTCGATACAACATTTTTATACGCCACCGAATCGAATACCATTGTGGAAATCGCATGTAAGGTATAAAACCACCCACGTGTCTGATCAACACCTTCCGCAATGAAATCGGCCGGATATGCTTTTCTGTTATCTATCAATTCTTTATTCTCAAAGGGATAATGCCATTGGGCATAGGGCATGGAACCAGAATCGAACCATACATCGATCAGGTCTGCCTCCCTATTCATTGCCTTGCCAGATGCAGAAACAAGAATTATCTGATCCATAAAATTCTTGTGAAGATCGACCGAAGAATAATTTGCATCGGACATGTCACCCACCTTAAATTCTTCCAGAGGATTAGCATCCATAATACCTGCAGCTACTGCTTTTTCACATTCCGCTTTGAGCATTTCAACCGAAGAGATACAAATGCGTTCGTCCCCTTCTTCCGTAGACCAGATCGGAATTGGAACACCCCAGTATCGAGATCGGGACAGGTTCCAGTCGTTGAGGTTTTCGAGCCATTTACCAAACCTTCCCGTACCGGTAGCTTTCGGTTTCCAATTGATGGTGTCGTTCAATTCCATCATGCGTTCTCTGCTCTGAGCAGCTTTAACGAACCATGAATCAAGTGGGTAGTACAAAACTGGTTTGTCGGTTCTCCAGCAGTGCGGATAGCTATGTACGTATTTTGCTACTCTAAATGCTTTGTTCTCTGTTTTGAGCTTAATTGCAAGCTCAACATCCGTTGATCTCTCAGGCTCTTGCCCTTCGGTATAAAATTCATTTTTTACATATTTCCCTGCAAATTCGCCCATATGGGAAGTGAATTTACCCTGCAGGTCCACCAAAGGAACGGGGGTACCACTATCGTCCAGAACGAGTAGGCCAGGAACTCCTGCGTCCTTTGCAACTTTTGCATCATCTGCGCCAAATGTTGGTGCCGTATGTACCATTCCTGTCCCCTCTTCTGTAGTGACAAAATCTCCGGGAATTATTCGGAATGCGTTTTCGGCATTTTCATGCGGTTGGGCGTAGGGTAAAAGCTGTTCGTATTTAAGTCCTGCTAATTCCTTACCAAGACATGTGGCAGAAACGAAATACGGTATTTTCTTGTCTCCTGGATTATATTTTCCCAGCTCTTGCTGGGTCTCTGCCAATTCAAAAGCTCCGTTAAATTGTGCTCCGATCAGATTCTTTGCCAGAACCACACTCACGGGTTTGAAGGTGTACTGATTGAATGTTTTTACCAGTGCATACTCAATTTTTGGCCCGACCGCCAATGCGGTGTTTGATGGCAAGGTCCATGGTGTGGTTGTCCACGCAAGGAAAAAAACATTCTCTTCTGCGCCAAACGGTGTGGTTTGGCCTTGTTCCATTTTGAACTGAGCCACAACTGTAGTATCTGTCACATCGCGGTAGCACCCGGGCTGGTTCAGCTCGTGCGTTGAAAGACCTGTTCCTGCGGCAGGAGAATAGGGTTGGATCGTATAGCCCTTGTAAATTTTTCCTTTTTCGTAAAGCTGTCCGAGCAACCACCATACCGACTCCATGTATTTTGGATCGTACGTGATATAAGGGTTAGACATATCCACCCAATACCCCATTTTTTCGGTAAGCTCATTCCATACATCCGTATAACGCATGACAGCCTGCTTACATGCTTTATTGTAGTCTTCAACCGTAATTTTTTTTCCAATATCCTCCTTGGTGATGCCCAGCTCCTTTTCCACGCCCAGCTCAATTGGAAGACCGTGCGTGTCCCAACCGGCTTTTCGTTTCACCTGGTAGCCTTTTAGGGTTTTATAGCGACAAAAAATATCTTTTATGGTGCGCCCCATTGCATGGTGAATTCCCGGTAGTCCATTTGCCGAGGGGGGACCTTCAAAGAAAATAAACGACTCCTTGCCTTCCCGGGTAGTGATCGATTTTTCAAAGACATTCTGCTTCTTCCAGCTTTCCAGTATGCGGCTAGCTACATTCGGTAAATCCAATCCTTTGTACGTTGGGTATTTCTGACTCATTACTTATTGCTGAATTGAATCTGCAAAGTTACATAATTTGGATTGAATTATGGAAGATTCAACGGCTGCTTTACTTCGTAAATATGCCTTGGGTGACCGGAAACATAAAATAAACGCTGTGTAAGTTTGTTATGCTAACACATAACAAGTAGTTTTGTCTTGTTCAAGGTATATGGCAGAGTATAATACAGGTCCGTTATTAGAGCAAATCAATCTCCCTAAAGATCTTCGGGATAAGTTTTCTATGGAAGACCTCCCTGCTATTTCTGATGAGCTGCGCCAATACATTATTGACGTCATATCTGAAATTGGAAACAGTCATTTTGGTGCCAGTCTTGGCGTTGTGGAAATGACCGTAGCACTTCATTATGTATTCAATACACCACACGATCAGCTCGTGTGGGATGTGGGGCACCAGGCTTATGGACACAAAATTCTTACGGGTAGAAAAGATTCATTTCCCACGAACAGAAAAAAGGGTGGAATCTCGGGTTTTCCAAAACGATCCGAATCCGAGTACGACGCTTTTGGCTCAGGGCATTCTTCCACATCCATTTCGGCGGCACTTGGAATGGCAGTCGCAAATAACTATAAAGGAGAAACCGCCCGACAGCATATTGCAGTGATCGGTGACGGTGCCATGACGGCCGGGCTGGCGTTTGAAGGAATGAACCATGCGGGCTTTCAAAAAGATGCTAATCTGCTGGTCGTTCTTAACGACAATTGCATGTCGATCGATCCAAATGTTGGCGCATTAAGAGAATACCTTACCGACATTACAACTTCACATACCTACAATAAAGTAAAGGACGATGTATGGAACCTTTTGGGTAAGGTCTCCAAATTTGGTCCGGATGCACAATCCATTGCTTCAAAAATTTCTACTGTACTAAAGGCTTCTTTATTGAAGCAAAGTAACATGTTTGAATCTTTGAACTTTAGATACTTTGGTCCTGTTGACGGACACGATGTTATTGGAATGGCAAAAGTAATGTCCGATCTAAAGGATATTCCCGGGCCTAAAATTCTACATTGCATCACCCGAAAGGGAGCGGGATATAAATTTGCAGAAGAAGGGAACCCTACCCAATGGCATGCTCCGGGTGTGTTCAATAAAGATACTGGTGAGATCGTTAAGGTCGTTCCAAAATCACCACAACCACCAAAATACCAGGAGGTTTTCGGGCACACTATTGTTGAGCTCGCCGAAAAGAACGACAAGATAATGGGGGTTACTCCTGCTATGCCAACGGGGTGTTCTTTGAACATTATGATGGAAGCGATGCCCGACAGAACTTTTGATGTTGGTATCGCAGAACAGCATGCGGTAACCTTTTCTGCAGGACTTGCCACTCAGGGAATGATCCCGTTCTGTAATATATATTCTTCGTTCATGCAACGTGCCTATGACCAGGTATTGCACGATGTGGCGATACAAAATTTAAATGTGGTTTTCTGTCTGGACAGAGGTGGTTTGGTAGGCGCAGATGGTGCAACGCATCACGGTGCGTACGACCTTGCCTATATGCGGTGCATCCCGAACATGATCGTTGCTGCCCCAATGAATGAATCCGAGCTGCGCAACATAATGTTCACTGCACAACAAGAAAATATGGGGCCTTTCTCAATCCGTTATCCACGTGGAAAAGGGGTGATGAAAGAATGGAAAACCCCAATGCAGAATATTAAAGTAGGAACCGGAAGGAAGCTGACTTCAGGAAGTGATATCGCATTGCTTACCTTAGGCCATCCCGGAAATTTTGCACAGGAAGCTATAACAAGCTTCGAGAGTATCAATGTCTCTGTGGCGCATTACGACATGCGTTTTGTAAAGCCAATTGACGAAACGATGCTCCACGAAGTGTTTTCAAAATTCGACAAAATTATCACAGTTGAAGACGGTTGCCTTATGGGTGGTTTCGGTTCGGCAGTTATCGAATTTATGGCAGACCAGAAATACAGCGCAGAGATCGTTCGCCTTGGAATACCGGATGAATTTATCCATCACGGCACCCAAAAAGAGCTTTGGAAGCAATGCGGCTTCGACAAAAATGCCATCGTAGGCACTATTAGAAAGATGCTAAAACTTGATGCCAAACCTGTTGAGACAGCAATAAACTCATAATCCTCTATTAATTCCTTTTTACTGCAATTTATACCCTTAGCCGGACGTAATTATGCATCCGTTCACGATCGGAAATAAATCCGGCCCGTTGGGAAAACATTGTGTTGTTCTTCCCAAATAAATCATGTCCTTAGACCCATAGAATTTGATATACGTACCGGCTAGCATCAGAAATAAAGAGATAAAATAATGTTGATGATTCAAAAAAAAGCTCAACTCAATCTGAACTAACTGAACTATTTCAGAATCATTAATAAGCATAGTAAGTAGTTAGTATATAGTTAGATGGTTAAAGAAAGTGAGAGCCCCAGGCTCTCGCTTTCTTGTTTTCATCAATAGGAATAAGTACATTAGACGAGCTGATTTTAACCCTTTTACTCATGCCCGTATTTAATTCCCATTCTTTTTTGAAGTACTCATTTATTGTAACCATATTTGGTTTTGGAACGCTGTGCGCACAAACAATTGCTATCGGTCCGTACCTGCAGGATGCAGAACCCAATTCGATTAACATCATGTGGGAAACCTCATCGGATGACCAAAGTACAGTGGAATGGGGAACGACCAGCGCGTTGGGCAACACCGCTACGGGGTCGGCCGTTACTGGAAGTGGCTTATCAAGGGTTCACGACACAAAAATAACAGGTCTCACACCAAATACTCGTTATTACTATAAGGTGGTTACCGGAAGTGCTCAGAGTGCCATTTACGATTTTATTACGCCTCCTTTGCCTTCGAGTGAAGCATCGTTCAATATTGTTTCGATGAGCGACATGCAACAAGACTGGCAGCACCCCAACGTGTTCAGCGACATGATAAACCAGCAGCTTATCCCTTTTGTGAATACCCGTTATGGAAATGATCTTGCAACGGACCTTGCTTATATATTTATTCCGGGCGATCTGGTTGCGGTGGGGAGTTTGTACCCCTCCTGGGAGTCGACCTTTTTTGATCCTGCAGAAGATTTGTTTCACCATATTCCTGTGTATCCGATTGCCGGAAACCATGAAGGAAATTCTCCCAACTATTTTCGCTACTTTCATCTACCCGAAAACGGCACGAATCAAAACGATTACCTGGAGCACTGGTGGTACAAAGATTATTCAAACGTGCGCCTTATTGGTTTGGAATCCAATTCAGGTTATCGGATACAGGAGCAGCTTGACTGGCTCCAGACTGTGCTTTCCGATGCCAGCAATAATCCCGATATAGACTTTATTTTTGCCCAGCTCCACCACCCGCATGAATCCGAGCTTTGGATAGCGGGCAACACAAATTACACAGGAGATGTGATTACCATTCTGGAAGATTTCACAACAGCATCGGGGAAGCCGAGCATACACTTTTTCGGACATACACACGGTTATTCCAGAGGACAGAGCCGCGATCATACCCACTTAATGGTGAACGTAGCCACTGCGGGTGGGGCAATTGACAACTGGGGAGAATTCGCACAACAGGATTACAAAGAGTTTTCGCGCAGCGATGATGATTTTGGTTTCGTTCTGGTGGAAGTGGAAGCGGGAGCAGATCCGCAGTTCCTGTTGACAAGAGTTAGCCACGGAAGCTATGAGGACGGCCTTGTAGACAATGTAATAAAGGACAGTGTTAGGATACGGATGAATAATGTAAACCCGGTAACACCGACAGGTCTGTTCCCATATGAGGGTGCCCAGCTTACTCCGGACTGTATTGTATTTTTAGGTTCCGATTTTACGGACGGTGATGGTGGTCTTCACGGTGCCACGCAATGGCAGATCGCAACAGATAATTCCTTTTTTAATATTGTATACGATGAGTGGCACCAGCACGAAAACTGGTATTACGATGTTGATTTGGAAGCAGGGAACAACATGGTAGATGAAGAAGTTCAAACCTTGTTGCCCAACACGAATTACTTCTGGCGCGTTCGTTACAGAGACCGGAATCTTGGATGGAGCGACTACTCGGGCCCAATTGGTTTCAGTACACTTTCGTCAAGTCTATCCCCAAATCTATTATTGAATGGTGGCGCCGAAGACGGAACAACAAACTGGGTGGAAGTGTCCGGATCTTTTGAGTCCATTGCAAGTGGGGAATGTGCCGGAAATAATGCCTATGTTGGATCGCGGCTCTTCGCTGTAGGAGGCGTGTGCACCCCAAATTCATATGCTGAGGGGTATCAGGATGTCGCTGTTTCAAGCTATGCAGCACTTATTGATACAGACTCTTCAGTGGTTCATTTTGGCGGATACCTGAGTGATTACAATGGGTCTGATCTTCCCGAATTTCGGGTAGAATTTTACGACGAATTCGGTGGCGCAACCGGAACAAGTATTACGTATGGCGATCAATCCTCTTCCTGGACATACATGAATGAAGCCGAGCCAATTCCGGCAGGTTCAAGAACCATCCGAATGGTACTTACCGGAACCCGATTTGGGGGCATCGATAACGATTCTTATTTCGACGAAATGTTCGTGCGCATCAACAGCTCAACGGTCAATTGCGAGCAGGCAAGTGCAGGGCTTCCATCGCAACAGAAACATACACAGCAAATTTTGATCTATCCGAACCCAACACGAGATGCCATTTTTATAGAAGTGCCCGATCTATTCCTAGGGGCAGCATATACACTAAGCGACCAATCCGGAAAAGTGATGCAGAAAGGTGTGCTCAAAGAAAATAAGGAAGAAATCGATTATCGGTGGCTTGAGCAAGGAATCTATTTCATGCATGTTGAAGGTATGGCGCACAAAATGTTGAAGCTCTAATTCAAATTGTAACAGTGCTTTTTTAAAAAGAATGTTCTTTACAATTGAAATTCTTTCTTTCGGCAGAATGAATATTGTTTTTTATTTATCTACCTTCATCGCCGAATGAAATTTACAGAGCTCGGTTTGAATGAAAGTCTGTTGGAAGCCATTTCCTATATGGGCTTCGAAGTAGCAACACCAATTCAGCAAAAAGCCATCCCCTTAATTCTGGAAAACAGAGATATGATCGCCTGTGCGCAAACCGGAACCGGTAAAACGGGTGCCTTTGTGCTTCCTATTCTAAATAAGCTTACGGGTAAAGAAGACACCACTATAGACACATTAATTATTGTTCCAACAAGAGAGCTGGCAATTCAGATCGAACAACAAATTCAGGGCTTGGCTTATTTTGTTTCCGTTGGGTCAAAATCAGTTTATGGAGGTGGCGACGGCAAGGACTTCATTCTTGAAAAGGATGCGCTGACCAACGGAACCGATATTATTGTTGCAACCCCGGGAAAGCTCTTGTCGCACCTTAAGCTGGGGTATGTAAAATTCGATCATATAAAGCACCTTGTGCTTGACGAGGCAGATCGGATGCTCGACATGGGGTTCATAGACGATCTGAAAAAAATAATTTCGTATTTGCCAAAGCAGCACCAGACACTTTTGTTCAGTGCGACGATGCCCAATAGTATCGCGCAGCTGGCAAAAAAAATATTGCACAATCCTGCCGAAATATCTCTTTCAATCGCGAAACCGGCCGAAGGAGTAAAGCAGCAGGCTTATCTTACCTTCGATGAGCAAAAGATAAAAGTGCTTGCGCATCTGCTTGGCCAGCGTAAAGAATACGACAGTATTCTTGTTTTCACATCCACGAAAAGCAAAGTTTCCGACATTGTGCGCTCCCTGAATAGAGCCGGATTCCCCTCTAAAGGAATATCCTCCAATCTCGAGCAATCAGAGCGTGAGGAAGTATTGCGTGGGTTTCGGGCAAAGCGCATTCGGATCCTTGTCGCAACAGATGTCATGAGTCGTGGTATTGACATTAAAGAAATAAATATGGTGGTAAACTTCGACGTTCCTCATGACGCTGAAGATTACGTGCATCGAGTGGGCAGAACTGCACGCGCAAACACAAAGGGCGAAGCAATAACAATGGTGAACCCCAAGGACATGTACAAAATAAAGAAGATAGAGCAGCTCATTGAAGCTTCCATTCCAAAAGCCCAGCCTCCTGAAAAATTGGGCCCAGGACCTGAATGGCGTGAAGGAAAACCAAAATTTTCCGGAAAAAATCGAAAATTTCAGCACAAAAAGAATAAATTCAAAGGAAAACCCAAAAGGGATTAATTGGGGTAAAAACACCGCTGAAACCCCCACTATTTAAGGTCTTTTTCCTTTCATCGACGCTGCAATTTGAAGCAATAAAGCATGTTTTATTTGATTATTACATATAGAATCCCGTATCTTTACGGACGAAGTAAGAATTGAACCTAAAAGCTACTATGACAAGATAACACTCCTTTCGCTCTGTATTTGCCATATAACAAGGTAATATGAGCTGTTTTTGGGGGGTTCTTTTTTTGGCTTATCGGTGTTTTTCTTGCTTAATATAAAGGCTTGCTACTACACTTTATTGGACATTTTGTCCAGTAAATCAACTTTATGCGTGCCTAATTGGGCGGAACCTAACAAAAAATGTAACTTACAATATATAACACCGGGTGTTATGAAGCTATGTATTAACTTATTCCTTATTCTGCTCCTCGTTCCTGTGGGAAATGTTTTGGCACAAAACGTTGGTATAGGAACAGCAACTCCTACTGAAAAACTACACGTTGTAGGCGGCGCTAGAATTGAGATCCTATCCGGAGTCGGCTACCGTTTGGTACAAGCTGATGCCACTGGTGTATTGAGCACCATTCTGGACGGCACCATAGGGCAGGTACTGACTACGGACGGTGCAGGAGTGCTGAGCTTTCAGACGCCTGCTACTCCAACATCGGGCTGGGAACTTCTTGGCAATGGCGGAACAGTGAACGGCACCAACTTTATTGGTACCACCGATCCTCAAAGCCTGGACTTTAGAACCGACGGCATCCTCCGAACGCGTATTACACTTAAGGGCCAGATCGAAACGCTGAATACAGGGCAGTCTGTATTTGTGGGTGAAGGCGCCGGTGCAAACGATGACCTTTCAGCGAATGGGAACGTATTTATGGGTTATCTGGCAGGATTTTCCAACACCAACGGGTCAGGAAACATTGCGGTTGGATTCCAATCGCTTTACGACAATACAACCGGTTTTTACAACACCGCTGTTGGTGCAAGGGCACTTAACACAAATACCACCGGTTCAAGCAACGTAGCATTGGGCAACCATGCTTTAGATAACAATACTATCGGAAGCTATAATACGGCGAGTGGTAGCTTTGCGCTTAACTCCAATACCACTGGAAGTAACAACACTGCATCGGGTTCTGAGTCGCTTTTTTCCAATACCACGGGTAGCTCCAATACCGCAATCGGAAAAGGTGCGCTATATTCCAGCACAACAGGAGACAACAATACAGCAACAGGGGCCAATGCTCTTTACGCCAATACTACAGGAACCAGCAATACCGCAGATGGCACGAATGCACTGAGATACAACACAACTGGATACAACAATATCGCAACGGGAACAAATGCGATGTACTCCAACACCGGTGGCCACAGTAATACAGCGATAGGAACAAATTCATTATACTCCAACACAACAGGATACCAAAATTTAGCCATTGGCTATCAGTCACTTAATTCTAATATAGTTGGCAACTATAATGCAGCAATTGGATATCAGGCTTTATATTCAAATGTTAATGGATTAGCAAACTTAGCTATTGGAATTACTGCACTTTATAGCAATGTTTCTGGCGATCATAATTTAGGGATTGGTACATCAGCAGCGTATAGTAATACCAGTGGGAATTGGAATACTGCAATAGGTAAAGAGGCTCTTTTTTCGCAAACCGTTGGGTCCAATAATACTACCATAGGATCGCAATCGATGTATTCAGCAGTTAACACAACCAATTCGACAGCAGTTGGATTCAGGGCACTATACAGCACTACAATAGGACAAGAGAACACAGTTGTAGGGGCAAATGCGTTGTACAATAATACAGATGGGGGTTCCAATGCCGCAGTGGGATATGCCGCGATGTATTCCAACACAACGGCGAGTGCAAATTGTGCTTTTGGGTATCGTGCTTTAAATACAAATACAAGCGGATCATATAATACTGGCGTCGGTTATCGTGCTCTATCTGAAAATACTACAGGGGTTAATAACGTTGCAACAGGATTTCGTGCCCTTTATTTAAATTCAAACGGGTCTAATAACACCGGAATAGGCAGGGGTGCGCTATACAGCAATACTGTGGGCTGGTATAACAGCGCTTTTGGTAATATTGCAGACGTCGCATTAAACAATTTAACCAACGCCACGGCCATAGGGTCTGGTTCCCTTGCATCCTCCTCCAACTCAGTAGTAGTTGGGAACACCTCGGTTACTTCCATTGGTGGGCAGGTGGGCTGGTCAACATTGAGCGATGGGCGCTTCAAAAAGAACGTTACTACAAATGAGGTAAAAGGGCTGGAGTTCATTACGCGCCTAACGCCGGTTACGTATAATTACGATATTAAAGCACGCGCACGGTGGAACGAGCAAACCTTCGGCAGACCGGACACTATGGAATGGGAAGGAAAATACGACATTGAAAATTTGCGCATGTCGGGCTTTATTGCGCAAGATGTAGAGCGCGTTGCAAAGCAGATCGGTTATGCGTTTAGCGGAGTGGATGCACCAAAGCACGATAAGGATATTTACGGATTGCGCTATGCCGATTTTGTGGTTCCTTTGGTAAAGGCAGTGCAGGAGCAGCAAGAGCAAATTAAGGAGCGCGACAAAATAATAGAATCCCTGCAGGAATATAACAAGCAATTGCAAAACCGTTTGCTCGAAATTGAAAAACGGCTTAGGGCTGTTGAGCAGAAATAAAAGCACTAAAAGAGGCTAATAAATAGCCTAAACCATAAAACGAAAAGGGCACTCGAGTAATTTGGGTGCCCTTTTTTAATTTTTCTTAAAAAATTGTATCTTGCCGTGTGCTAAACTGAAGGAATGGAGTAAATGGCAAATATAAGGAGCGCTAACCCTTCTTCATCTTGGTCTGTTTGCAGTTACAAATACATATTTTGGATGTTTAAATGCGCTTTTAGTGTGGCGGATCTCAATGAAGATCGCCTAAGCTTTAAGCGTTTTTTACCGGCAATAACTAATAACCGAGCATAACCTTGGTACACGATTTATAGAACAGCTTAAAAAATACAATTATGAATTCATTGAAAACAATTGCGGTCTGTGCGAGCATTTTTATGGCCCATAATGCTTCGGCACAAAATGTAGGGATCGGCACGGCCACTCCTACCGAAAAGCTCCACGTTGTGGGTGGCGCAAGGATTGAGATCTTATCCGGTGTCGGCTATCGTCTGGTGCAAGCTGATGCCACAGGTGTATTGAGCACTATTCTGGACGGCAGCTCGGGGCAAGTGCTGACAACCAACGGTGCAGGGTCTTATAGCTTTCAGACGCTTGGAGGAAACAACACCCTTGACATGGCCTACGATGAGGGCGGTGCCGGTGCCGGAAGAATTATTACCGCAGATGCAGGCACAGTAGAAATAAACGGAACAGGTGGTTTGTGGGTAAATGCAACAACCACAACTATTTCTGAAGCAGTACTCGTGAATAATTCCGATGGTACGAATAGCACAGATACAAAAATTGGCTATGTCGGCACATCGGGGGCAAATACATATGCATATGGCATACGGAGTGAAGCAAGATTAACATCCGCAACAAATGTATTCGATGGTGGTTACGGTGTTTATGGCCTTGTTAAACACCCTACAAACGGCACGATTGATCTTAACTTTACAGCAACTTCTTCGGGTATTTCCGTCAATAAAGCAGTTGGTGTTTTTGGTGGGGTTAGTGCCCAGTCTAACTATATCGGAGGGCCACAGGATGTAATTGCCGGTGTTTATGCTCAGACCGGATTGCATAATTCCGGGAATGGTTCCGTTACCGGGGGGGCTAAGCTGTATGCCGGAGTATTCAGCGGTAATGGAAGAACTCTCGGGTTATGGGGAGAGAACTCTACCTTTATAGAATTGATGCCAAAATGGCAAATCCGAGATTACGATGCCGGCATAATAGGCTTTTACAATTCCGATCCGGACGGTGGTAATAACGATGCAGACATCGGCACCGGCGACAGCTACTTCTCTATAGAAGCCAACGTTACCGATGCCACTGTCAAAGACGTAGTGCTGCAAACCAGAACTACAGGAAATGTTGGGATCGGAACCAATGCACCGACCTATAAATTACAGATCGACGGAGGAGCAACTCCATTGAATATCACAGGTGGAGGAGCGGCCTTTCCCAAATTACGTTTAGACGTTGAATCTCCAGGAGATGCTATTTTCCGCCTCTATGACTTCAATGTAGTTGAAGATGTACGATTGGCAACCAACGGTGACTCCTGGTATAATGGAAGTGGTAATTTTGGTATCGGAACTGCGACCCCCAGCACAAAACTGGATGTGGTTGGAGTGCTGGAGCTTTCCAATACGGTACCTACCGATCCGGGGTCAGACATTGTCAGACTGGGTGATGGTGGTACAAACCTGCAGATTCAAACCAACTATGGATACACGCGAATAGGGCCTCAAAATACAAGCTGGTCACATTTTATGACAGACCGTGCACGTTATTATTTTGACAAAGGAATAACCGTAAATACTGGATTGATTGGAAGTTATGATGAAGATTTATCCTTACAAACTGCAGGAACAACAAGAATGACCATTGATATTACAACGGGTAATGTAGGAATCGGAACGACTGTTCCGGCTTATACCCTGCAAACCTTAGCCGGTGGTACGGTAAGCGTTAATGATGGATACGTGCGTCAGGTAAGGGCACACTATCTGCAGGACTGGGACGACAATACGGGTGGGATTGACAATAAATACCGTTTACTAGCACGGGACGGCGCGCACATGTTCTATAACGGTGGGGTTGTTGTCGGTAATTATGGCAACGGTACGTGGACGGACCTGAACGATGGCTACTTGATCGTGGAGTATAGAACAGGCATCGCAACTACCGCCCCAACGGCACAGCTATCGGTGAACGGAATAGCCAATAAAACAGGAGGCGGTACCTGGGCTGTATTTTCGGACAAGCGTTTAAAAGAGAACATTTCGGAATACAGCGAAGGCCTTGAACTGATCCGTAAGGTACGGCCGGTAAGCTTTAGTTATAACACTAAAATGACAGAGATCTGGGGAGAGAATGAGCAGACAAAAGGCAAGGTATATCAGGGCGTTATTGCACAAGAGCTGCAAAAAATAGCTCCCGATATGGTGCGCGAGGTAAACGTTGCTCAAAAAGATGGAACGCCAGGCGAAAGCTTTCTCGAGGTGGATCCCAACAAATTCACCTATGCACTCATAAATGCCGTACAGGAGCAGCAAAAGCAAATTGACGTGCTAAAGGCAGAAATAAAAGCACTAAAAGAGGCTAATAAATAGCCTAAAACATAAAACGAAAAAAGGGGCATTCCATTTAGTTGGGTGCCCTTTTTTGCTTCTATCGAATACCGAATTGCTCGAGCGATACGCTCGGTGGTTTTTTTCCCACCAATTCCTCCACAAGCTTTCCAGTAGCAGGAGCAAGACTCAGCCCCATCATCGCATGGCCCGAAGCAACAATGAAATTATCCAGCCCGGAAGCCCTCGATATAAGCGGAAGGCCCGTAGGCGTGCACGGACGAAAGCCATGCCACACCGAATCAGAAGGTGGTTGTGCCAATGCGAGCTCGGGATAGAACTCATTTGCCGTTTCGACAATCCCCTGCACGCGCCGCTCGCGTATCTTATGGTCGGCTGTGTGCGTAATTTCCATCGTTCCGCCAAAACGAACATCCGATCCCATTGGCGTAACGGCCACCTTTCCTTCGCACAGCACAGAGGGAACCGTAGGTGCCTGCCCACCCGAAGAAACCGTAAAGCTATAGCCCTTGCCGGGTAAAATGCTGAGCGTAATACCGAGCATTTTTGCAAGCTTTGGGCTCCAGGACCCTGCACAGAGCACTACCTCATCGGCACTATACTGCTGCTTGTCGGTATGCACCGAAGATATCTTATTTCCACTGGAAGTAAAGGAGAGCACCTGCTCGTTTTTGTGCAGTGAAACACCAAGATTTTGCAATTCCTGCTTTAAGAACTGCATGAATAAATCAGGTGACAGATGTGCATCGCCCCTATAGTATACGCCTCCCATACAATCGGTTTTGATGCCCGTTTCCAGCGCACTAACCGCATCCTTTGCTAAGAAATCCACCTCCAGACCTTGCGCTTTTGCCAAAAGACCTGCGTGCCGTTCTTCCTCCCCTGCACGCTCTGTTCGGAACAGCAGCAACAATCCTTTTTCTTCATACAAAAACGAATCGGACTCCTGCGCAAGCTCCTGATACAGCTCCTTGCTGAATGCAGAAAGATCGCGCAGTGCGGGCATGGACCGTTCTACATGTGCAGTATTGGAATTTTTATAAAAGGCACGCCCCCAGGAAAAAAGCGCAGGGCTCAAACGCGGTTTCACATAAAAAGGGCTCTTGCTCGAGAACATCCACTTCATGCCACGCGAAACAACGCCAGGATGTGCCAATGGAATTATGTGCGAGGGAACCACCATTCCCGAATTGCCGTACGAACAACCATCGCTCATGTCCGAGCTGTCGAGCACCACCACCTTATGGCCCGCCTTTGCAAGGTAATATGCCGAGCACAAACCCACAGCTCCTCCACCTATGACCACACAACTTTTCATCAGATAACTTGAAACCCGAACGCATAAGGGTCGTCCCGGTCGATTATAATCGTATTGTATCCTGTAATTCGCGCCCAGCCCTCTATGCTCGGAACGATCGCTTTCTTTCCGGCAAGCTCGATCTCCTGCTCAATGCGACCAGTGAAGCATGAACCAATAATGCTCTCATGCACGAATTCATCGCCCGGTTGTAGCTTCCCCTTAGCATACCACTGGGCCATTCTTGCCGAGGTTCCCGTACCACAGGGCGAGCGGTCGATGGCCTTATCGCCGTAAAAAACAGCGTTGCGTGCCGTTGCATCTTTGCTCATTGGTTTTCCCGCCCAAAGCACATGGCTCAAGCCGCAAATAGTAGCGTCCTCGGGATGCTCAAAAGTATGCTCCCTGTTCAATTGTGCGCGCAGCTCCCTGCTCCATTCGATCAGCGAAGCAGCACTATGGTGCTCAATGCCCTTAAAATTCACTTGCACATCCACCACTGCATAAAAATTCCCGCCATAGGCAACATCCACCTGCAATTCTCCAAGGTCCGGGCAATGCACCACAAGCTTTTCTTTATCCAGATACGAAGCAACATTGGTAATGCGTACCGAAGTAACCTTTCCTTCTTTCTGCTGATAGGAAACAGCAACCTCCCCCGCAGGGGTTTCCAGCAATAGCGTGCCCGGGTTTTTGGGTTGCACCATCCCCTGCTCAATCATTACCGTTACCGTACCAATGGTTCCGTGCCCGCACATCGGAAGGCATCCGCTGGTTTCTATAAAGAGTATTCCGGTATCGTATTTCGGATCGCTCGGCGGGTACAAAATACTCCCGCTCATCATGTCGTGCCCGCGGGGCTCGAACATCAATCCTTTTCTAATCCAGTCGAATTCTTTTATAAAGTGCTGGCGTTTTTCGCGCATGGTGGCACCCTTCAATTCGGGGCCTCCTTCGGCGATCACCCGAACGGGATTGCCACAGGTATGTGCATCAATACATTTAAATGTATGCTGCCGTTTATCCATTCTTCAATTCATTGGGAAGTAGCTCCTGCGGAAAATCCTGATAGGATATCGGGCGTATCCAGCGCTTGACCGCATGAACACCAACCGCTGTAAACCGCGAATCTGTAGAGGAAGGATAGGGGCCCCCATGCTGCATCGCAGGGCACACTTCAACACCGGTTGGAACGCTGTTGAAAATAATTCTGCCCACCCGCTGCTGCAGCTCCTCCACCACCGGTGCCATCGCTTTAATTTCTTCGGGCTCCACAATGATGGTTCCGGTAAGCTGTCCTTCGAGCCCCTCAATGATCTGCATCAGCTCTGCATCATCGACACATTTAACAACAAGTGAGAACGGTCCGAACACTTCCTGATGTACCTTCGGGTTTGCCAGAAAATCGGATCCGCTGATAAGCGCCACCGCCTGATCGGCATAGTTGGCACCAACGGTAAGCTCCTTTGTTAGCGTCGTTACCCCGTGCTGCGTGCTCACCTCATTTTTCAATGACGTATACGCCCCCTTGATGTTCGGGTGCAGCATGCACTTGGGTTCTATCTCCACAATATTTTCGGCCAGCGCATCGGCAAAATCATCGAGTGCCGGGCTCGCAATTCCGAGTATCAACCCCGGGTTAGTGCAAAACTGTCCGGTTCCAAGCGTGATGGAGCCGGCATAGGTCTTGGCCCATTGTGCTCCTTTCTTTTCGAGCGTTCCTTTAGAAATAATAACAGGATTAATGCTTCCCATCTCGGCAAACATCGGGATGGGTTCCTTGCGCGCATTGGCAAGATCAAAAAGTGCCCTTCCCGCGCGAATGCTGCCGGTAAATCCTACAGCTTTCACTTTTGGGTCTTGTACCAGCTTTACGCCAACCTCAATTCCCTTGCTGTTCAAATTCGAGAACACACCGTTGGGCATCTTTGTTCTTTCTGCTGCCTTAATGATCGCAGAGGCAACAAGCTCTCCGGTTCCTGCATGCATCGGATGGCTCTTTACCACAACAGGGCACCCCGCAGCCAAAGCACTTGCAGTGTCACCCCCCGCAGTGGAATACGCGAGCGGGAAATTGCTCGAACCAAAAACGGCCACAGGCCCTAAGGGAATAAATGTTTTTCTAAGATCGGGCTTCGCTATCGGCTTGCGATCGGGAAGTGCAGTATCGATATCGGTTTCCATCCATGCTCCATCGCGCAGCATCTCGGCAAAAGAGCGCAGCTGGAACATCGTTCTTCCTCTTTCTCCCTCGGCCCTTGCTCCCGGCAATCCGGATTCTTTACAATACGTATCGATAAGCTCGGTGCCCAGCGCTTCGATTTCTTCTGCAATGGCATCCAGAAAATTTGCCCTCTCAGAAGCAGGTGTTTTTCTAAAGACCTTAAATGCCTTCCAGGCAAGCGCTGTTGCCTGCTCAATTTCTGCTGCTGTGGCCTCGGTGCACTCCCAATCGTTCTCTAAATTTAAAAGCGGATTGAAGGTTTTGAAGCGTACTTTTCCCGCAGCCGATGCTGTGTTTCCTATGTAGTTCTTTCCTGTTATCATACCGTTGAATTAATGTTTTTGTACTCCGGAAGCTCAGGCCGTGTTGCCATTCCCCGCTCAATGATCCCGAGCACGCGTTTTCGTTCTTCGCCAATTAAAGCAAGGCGCGGTGCCCGAACATTTTCGGTCCCGATGCCCGTAGCTACTTCGGCAAGCTTTATGTTCTGCACCAGCTTTGAATTTATGTCGAGCTCAAGCAATGGAAGGAACCATCGGTATATCTCCAATGCTTCGTTTCTTCTTCCGGCCTGCACCAGCTCATAAATGGCAACCGTCTCTGCCGGAAAGGCACAAACCAGACCTGCCACCCAGCCGTCTGCTCCCATCAGCAGACTCTCGAGCGCGAGGGTATCCACTCCGGATAATATTTTAAAGCGGTCGCCAAAACGGTTCTTCATTCTGGTAATATTCGAAAGGTCGCGCGTGGATTCTTTCACTGCCTGAATGTTGGAACATTCGGCAAACTGCTCAAACATGTCGAGCGTTACCTCAATGCCGTAATCGACAGGATTGTTATACACCATGATCGGCAGCGATGTTGCATTTGCAACGGCCTTGAAATACGTAACCGTTTCTCTATCGTCCGCTTTATAGCGCATCGGTGGCAGCATCATCAAACCCTTTGCTCCGTCTTCTTCTGCTTTTTTCGCAGTCTCGATCGCTCCCCTTGTTGTTTGCTCGGCAATATTCATGATCACAGGAACCTTTCCCGAAACGATCCGAACCGCCTCACGCACCAGCGTTCTTTTTTCCTGTTCCAAAAGCGTGCTGGCCTCACCCAGCGTTCCGCCGAGAATAATTCCGTGCACTCCTGCTTCGAGCTGTGCCTTAATGTTGGTTTCGAACATCGCAAGATCGAGCCCGTCGTCGCCTGTGAACTTCGTTGTTACCGCAGGCATTACTCCCTTCCATTGTATCATTATTCCTAGCTTTTTATTCAAAGCTACATGAATAGTTCAAAAAAAAAAGATGTTGGGGGTTAAAAGATGACTCTTGCCCGAATTCTACTCGATGATCTGAATCTCCGTTCTTCTGTTTTCTGCTCTGCCCTTAGGAGTTGCGTTGTCTGCTATCGGGCGATCCATTCCATAACCTTTAGTGGATATTCGTGCTGCTGAAAGCCCCTTTTTCAATAAATAGGCCCTAACCGCATTCGCACGATCTTTGGAAAGCCTCACGTTGGATGCTGCATTTCCGATATTATCGGTATGCCCGGCTATTAATATCTTCAGCCCTTTCTTGCGTTTTAAATGATCCGCCAGCTTGTTCAGCGTTGAATAGCTTCCGTGCTGTATCGTTGCTCTTCCCGTTTCAAAATTAAGGTTCGAAAGAACAAAAGAATCGCCCATCCAATATGTGATCTCAAGTGCCATATCCTGAAACGTAGCGTTTGCAGGTAGTGTGGGTATTTCAATCGTGTTGTACTCTAGATCGTCTCCAATTACGCTGATCTTAATATCATAAGTATCTCCCGCAGGAAGATGTACCAAAAAGGTGCCCTTTGCATCGGTAATACCGATAATTTCTCTACCGGTCTTTTTTCCTTTGAAAATGATCTTATCGTTCGGAATAACTACTCCATCCGGGTCTTTTACAGTAACCGTTACAGGGGCCTTGGGGTTTTGTGCATTAAGTGTTAGTCCTAAAAGACAAAGAATAAGTGTTGCAGATAGTTTCATGCGCGTACATTTTTATGTTCACTTATGGAATGTCAAGATATGAAAAAGTAACGCAACGGGAAAAATTTTCTGATGAGCGCAACGCCTTCAATTAATAATACAGTATTCTTAATTTTCTGATTATTTTGTACTCCTAAAAATAAACCATGAACGAAAACGCAACTGCAAAAACAAACTACGGAGCATTAACGACACTTACCACCGTCTTCTTTTTCTGGGGGTTCATTGCGGCGGGAAACAGTGTTTTTATTCCATTTTGCAAAAGCTATTTCAACCTCGATCAATTTCAAAGTCAGCTGATCGACTTTGCATTTTATCTTGCCTATTACATTGGGGCACTGGCGCTATTTGCTTTTGGATCCAACAGCGGAAAAGACCTTGTGGGAAAATGGGGGTATAAAAGAAGCATCGTGTATGGCTTGATCTTCTCGGCACTCGGAGCAGTTGCCATGATCATCTCGGTCTACCTTAATGTTTTCTCCGGCATGCTGCTCGGGCTGTTCATTGTTGCGCTCGGATTTTCACTGCAACAAACCTCGGCCAACCCGTTCATGATCGCACTTGGAGATGAAGCCACCGGTAGTAACCGAATAAATCTCGGTGGAGGAATCAACAGCCTGGGAACATCCATAGGTCCGCTTATCGTTGCACTCGCATTGTTTGGAACGGCATCTGCCATCAGCGATGAAATGATCCAGGCGCTCAGCTTGTCCAAAGTAATTATTCTATACGCATGCGTTGGGGCTCTTTTTTTAGGAGTTGCTGCCTTGTTCGGGTTTTCCAAAAAAGTACCCGACGGCATAAACCACGAAAGAACAGAACCTGCAAAAAAAGCACTGGTTACCCTGCTGGTTATCACCGGGCTTTTGATCGCCTGTTTTGCTCCTGTTTTCAGCAGCTATAAAAGCGATGATGCAAAACAGATAGAGGCCTATGAAAACGAGCTGGCGACACTAGACGAGCAAGACGAAGCAGCAATAGGAACACTGCAGCTCCAGATAAAAGAGATCAAAGAACCACTGGAGCAAAAACGGATGATGTGGCTCGGCGGTGGGCTGCTGGTTATTCTGGGAGGAATGCTTTTTGCGTATGGAAGAGGAAAAAAACAGAAAGACGGCTGGGGCGCAATGCAATACCCGCAGCTGACCCTGGGCATGCTCGCAATTTTCGTCTATGTTGGCGTTGAAGTTGCCATTGGCAGTAACCTTGGTGAATTACTCAAACAACCCGAATTCGGTGGCCTGGAAGCTTCCCAGATCGCACCGTTTATTGCCATGTTCTGGGGAAGCCTTATGATCGGTCGTTGGGCGGGAGCCATAAATGCTTTCAAGCTGAGCAATACCACCAAACAGATCCTGCGGTTTGTCGTTCCGCTCATAGCATTTGGAGTGGTGCTCGGATTCACAAAGCTTGCCGGATACGATATTGATCCGCTCTACTGGTATATCGTATGTGTGCTGGTACAGATCGCAGCATTCTTTATAACCAACGACAAACCCGCCTTAACGCTTGGCGTTTTTGGAATTCTTGGTGTTACCGCAACAATCGTTGGGCTTACAACTACAGGGATATTTGCCGTATACGCCTTTCTGAGTGCAGGGCTTTTCTGCTCGATCATGTGGCCGTGCATTTTTTCTCTGTCACTGGCCGGGTTGGGAAAATACAAAACGCAGGGAGCTGCCTTTCTGGTGATGATGATCCTCGGTGGTGCAATTATTCCTCCGTTGCAGGGAAAGCTTGCCGATGTTATGGGCATACAACCTTCCTTTTTTGTTGGAACCGTGTGTTTTGCCTATCTGGCGTTTTTTGCTGTTTACGTTCAGAGGGTATTGAAAAAGCAGGGCGCGAGCTTTGATTAATCCTTTTCAGAAGCAGCCTTACCCATAGCGCAGCCATCGCAATTCGTTTCTTTGGCAAAAAAGCGTTTGTACACCTGCCAGCCAAGATATGCCGCGGCGATCACTACTAACGATATTGCAATTACTGTTTGCATTTAAGACAATAGTATGAATGTTATCCAGGATGCAAGATACGCCAACACGCCCATATATACAACCTGAAGTATGGGCCACTTCCAGCTTTTGGTCTCCCTTTTCACAACAGCCAAAGTTGCCATGCACTGCATTGCAAAAACATAGAACACCATCAATGAAGCTCCAGCGGCAAGGGAATAGACCACCGCCCCGTTATCCCTTTTTTCATCGCGCATTTTTTCGATCAAAGGAACATTTCGGTTCCCGTCGTCCTGAACGGCATAAATTGTTGCCATAGAGCCTACAAACACTTCACGTGCAGCAAAAGATGTAATTAGGGATATACCAATTTTCCAGTCGTAGCCAAGCGGCTCTATCACCGGTTCGATCGTTCGGCCCATTATTCCAATGAATGAATTTTCGAGCTCGGCAGATGCAACATCCCTGTCTATTTCCGATTGTGGTAAATTCTGTGCTATTCCATTTTGCCGAACCTCATTTGCGGCAAGCTCCATTTTATCGCCCGGACCATAAGTCGCCAGCACCCATAAAATGATGGAGATCGCAAGGATTATTTTTCCGGCATCCCAAACGAAGACCTTTATTTTTTCCCAAACGACCAGCCCTACATTGCCCCATTGTGGCGGTTTGTAAGAAGGCATTTCAAGCATTAAAAATCCTTTTTCCCTGGTTTTCAAAAGCCACTTAAATACAAGCGCCACCAGCAAGGCACTTATGGTTCCTAGTGCATAGAGCCCAAACAAAACAAGTCCCTGTACGTTAAAAATACCGAATACTGTTTCACTCGGAATGACCAGTGCGATCAACAAAGTATATACCGGAATTCTGGCACTACAGCTCATCAAAGGAGCAACCATAATAGTGATCATCCGTTCTTTCCAATCGGAAATGGTACGTGCAGACATTACCCCGGGTATCGCACAAGCAACACTCGAAAGTAGCGGAACTACACTCTTACCGTTCAATCCAAGCGGTCGCATCAATCGATCCATAATAAATACAACACGCGATAAATAGCCGGTTTCTTCCAGTATTGCAATGAAGAAAAACAGCAAGGCAATTTGTGGAATGAAAATAACGATACCACCAATCCCGGGAACAATCCCCTGCGTTACAAGGTCCGAGAGTATCCCCATGGGCATGACCTCACGAAGCCATGCTGCAATTGAGGCAAAACCCGTATCGATCATATCCATTGGTAGTGCAGCAAAGGCATAAATAAACTGGAAAATAACGATCAGTATGGCTGCAAAAATGAGGTAGCCAAAAAACGGATGCACCAAAATTTTATCCAGTTTTTTCGATCTGGATACAAGCTGTTTTTTTTCTGTCTCCAGATCCGTTAACGAAGCGATCTTTTTAAATCTAGCCTCTGTTTCCTCCTCCTGAGCAGCAACATCATCAATTTCGGCAATCTTGCTATCGGAAAGGAAGCTATGACCAGCCCTGGCCTTAAGCCTTGAAATTGCATCGAGAATTCGTTGTTTCCCCAAACGTACCCTTGCATTCGTTTCCACGATCTCGGCCTCCGGGAAAAGCTCTTGCAATGCACTAATATTTATTTTTTTGTTGCGTCTTTTTGCCAGATCCACCATGTTGAGCACCATGATCGTTGGTCGTTGAAGATCGTAGATCTGGGTGAACAAAAGCAGGTTTCGTTCTAAGTTCGCAGCATCCACAACAACAATATTTATATCCGGATAATTCGCATTTTGCGGATCCATTAAGCTGGTATAAACGACCTGTTCATCTTTGGAGCGAGGGTAAATACTATAGGTTCCTGGGAAATCTATAATATCGTGGTTTTCCGTCTTTGAGGGAAGCTTTCCTGTTTTTTTATCGACCGTAACACCGGGGAAATTACCAACGTTCTGTCTTAAGCCTGTAAGCATGTTGAAGACAGAGCTCTTACCGGTATTTGGATTTCCAAGCAGTGCTATTTTCATAACCCATCCTCGGTTTTAATTTCCACATCAATCAGCATGGCTTCATCCAGTCGAAGCGAAAGAACATACCCTTCAACGTCAAAAGCAATTGGATCCCCAAAAGGAGCACGGTACAAAAGCTGTAATGTTTTGCCTTTTATGAGTCCTCTTTCCATCAGCTTTACCTTAAGCTCGGATGCACGTACATTTTGAATGATGGCGGTTTGACCAACGTTTATTTCGGAAAGAGGGGTGTGGTTCTTCATTCAGTACGGTTCAACATATTCATTCCTTTAAAACTCAAACAATACATGCTACTCTCAAACAGCAACCCTAAGAGATTCTAATTTAGAATGATTACAAATATAAAGATATGCAACGGTTTTGGAACTACCCTTTTTACGGTATTTATTCAGCTCATTACTGCTTTACGATAAATCGTGCAGTCTCTCTGGTTTTCTGTTGCAATAAAACCTCCCGGTCTTTGGTAAGCATGTCAATTGTTTTCTGGTCGTAGTGCCGTATCGTTATGAGCTTGAGTCCTTCGTTAAATTTAACACGATATGAATCCTCGAAAAGTGATAGAATCTCTTCAGTATTTACTTTTTGTTCATCGAGCAAAATGGAGAAATTCAATGCGGAATTCTGCATCAGGTTGATCTTTGCATTTGCCTTTGAGAGTCGATCGAAAATATCGCTTAAGTTCTTTTCGACAAGAAATGAAAAGTCGATCGGCGAAATGGAAAAAAGGATCTGATCGTGCTTTATAATAAAAGACGGAATAAGGTGGTCACTGGATGTGGATGCCTGGATGATCGTTCCTTCCGCCTGAGGATCAATAAAGGACTTAACATATAATGATATCCCTTTATTCTGAAGTGGTTTTATCGTTTTCGGATGTATCACCGATGCACCGTAATAGGATAATTCTATAGCTTCTCTAAACGAAATTCGATCCAGCTTCTTTGTGTTTTCGAAGCTCTTTGGATCTGCGTTCAGCATGCCGGGAACGTCTTTCCATATCGTAACGCTCTGGGCATCGCAGCAAAAAGCTATTACTCCGGCTGAAAAATCAGAGCCCTCCCTTCCGAGCGTAGTGGTATATCCTTCAGATGTATGTCCGATGAAACCCTGTGTAATTTGTATGTCAACATCCTTGAATCTGGAGATGAAGTCCGCTTCAAAAAGCGATTGTGTCTTCTCCCAGTCGATCTCTGCCTCACGGTACCTGTTGGTTGTACGGATCAGCTTTCTGGCATCCGACCAATGCGTTAAAAACCCCTCTTGCTTCAAATACGCACAAACAATTTGTGTAGAAAGACCTTCGCCAATGGACACTATCTGATCGTATTCAAAATCATAATTGTCCGGCACCCTGTTCTCGAACATATCGGTCAATGCATCAAATTCACCTCCTATTTTTTGATAAATACTGTTGGTACTGTCTTGAAAAAGCGCATCCATTATGCTTGTGTGGAATGTCCTTCGTTCTTGGATCAAACGATGAAATTCAACGCTGTTTTTATTCCAGAGTGAATCGACAATGGCCTCCATTGCGTTTGTTGTTTTGCCCATAGCTGAAATTACGATACCAAGCTTCTCTCCTTTATAAAGGGAAACTATTTTCGCTACATTCTGAATAGACTCTGCATCCCTTACGGATGCACCACCAAACTTAAAAACCTTCATTACTCTGATTTGTGCAAATGCAAATGTAGAAATAAAAAAAACCTAATGCCTTTCTTCTCTGTCGTTTGAGAAACAGATGTGTTATTAATTCAACTTGTCGGTAAGGATACGCATCTCGATAACAGGGGAAATTTTTTCATACAGAACATTATAAACCGCCTCTACGATCGGCATCTCAACCTGAAATCTCTTTTTGATCTCCATAACGCTTTTTGTGGCATAATAGCCCTCGGCCACCATGTCCATCTCCATTTGTGCTGTTTTTACCGAATACCCCTTCCCGATCATGACACCAAAGGAACGATTCCGAGAAAATTTTGAATAGGCCGTCACCAGCAGATCTCCCAGATATGCAGAAGTTTTAACATCCCTGTGGATCGGACTCATCTCATCGATCAAATTTTCGATCTCTTGAATTGCATTTGAAATAAGAACGGATTGAAAATTATCGCCATAACCCAAACCGGAGCATATTCCGGAAGCTATCGAATATACATTTTTCAACACTGCCGAGATCTCCGTTCCGAACAGGTCATCCGACTCGGTTGTTTTAATATAACGACACGCCAGCAGCTCTGACATTTCTTCTGCGATCTCGTCTTCCTGACAAGCAATGGTTAAATACGATAAACGCTCCAAAGCTACCTCCTCCGCATGACAAGGGCCACAAATGATCCCAATATTATCGTACGGTACGCCAAAGGTCTTATGAATGAACCTGGCCGGTATCGCATGGTATTCAGGAATGATCCCCTTCACGGCAGAAAAAACGATCTTGTTATCAAATGATTCATTCGGGATCGGTTCGAATAATTCGACAAGAAATGCGGAGGGTGTCGCCAATATAATAATATCAGCCGTTTGTATCATTTCCAATAGGTCCGTGCTAACATTTAACTTGCTAAGATCAAACGCTACAGATTGAAGATAATTTGGATTGTGTTTGTATTTTAAGATGTGTTCTACCGCACCCTCGTTACGCATGTACCAGTTCAAGCTGGTAACGTTATTGCATAAAATTTTAACCAGTGCAGTGGCCCAGCTACCGCCACCTATAACGGCTATTTTTTTACCTTCCTCCATGTTCAATACAAGAACAGCAAAGTTATTATTTATTCTAACATTGACTATTTGCTATGGAACGATCCTAAAAACAAAAGACCGCATTAAAAATGCGGTCTTTTGTCATTTATTGTTTCATAATATCATGCACGGTTCTACCGTGTTCACTATGAATGTGAATGAAGTAAACTCCAACGCTGTAATCCACCAGCTCCAGCTTGAATGAATTCCCATTGAAATGATCAATAACATTCAACAGCTTGCCTTTTGCATCGGTAATTTCTATTTTATCAACCTCTCCGTTCCACTCGACCGTAACAAAATCAAAAGCAGGGTTTGGATAGATAGACACGAATTCTGTTTCCTCATTTTCAACATCCAATAGATCAACTATCATGCAGAGTGACATGCTCGAGCAATCACCAATAGTAACTATAACCGCATAATTACCAATCATATCTGTTGGTGTAAACGATTGATTCGTTTCTCCTGGAATTGGGGCGTTACCCATATTGCAATCAACCCATTGATAGGTTGCTCCAGTTTGTGCCACAGTTAAAGTACTTCCGTTCTGTGTTACTGTCGCATCTATTGTTTGCACCTCCAGCGTAGTTACGATGATGCTGTCACAGCCAGCCGCCGATAAAAGGGCACTCGTATTTACTTGCGGAGTTGTTCCGGTCGTTCCATCCGGGAAGGTATAAACACCCCCTTCACAAATAGTTACATTTTCCGAAATAGAGTAAATCGGATTAACCGTCAATGCCGTTACAATAGTACTGTCACAACCGTTTGATCCAGTAAGGACACTGGTATAGGCCTGTGTTGTTGTGCCAATTGTTCCATCCGGGAACATATAGGACAATCCCCCACAAATTGTTACGCTTTCGGTAACAACAACAGGCGAAAGAACCGTAAGTGCAGTAATTATCGTACTGTCACAACCCGCAGCTGTAGTAAGCAAGCTTGTGTATACCTGTGTTGTTGTACCCACTGTCCCATCGGGGAAAGTATAGCTCGACCCCTGGCAGATCGTTACTGTTTCGCTTGTGTTGAATGCCGGAGTAACCTGCAATGATGTTACGATAATGCTGTCGCAGCCGGCCGTTGTGTTAAGCAGACTTGTGTACACCTGTGTTGTTGTGCCCACTGTTCCATCGGGGAAGGTATAGCTCGTCCCCTGGCAAATTACAGCTGTTTCACTTGTGCTATATGTTGGGTTAACTAGCAATGATGTTACGATAATGCTGTCGCAGCCGTCCGTTGTTGTAAGCGCACTGGTATACACCTGAGTTGTTGTGCCAACTGTTCCATCCGGGAAAGTATAAGAAGCCCCCTGGCAAATTACAGCTGTTTCACTTGTGCTATACGTTGGATTAACTAGCAATGATGTTATGATAATGCTGTCGCAGCCAGCAGCTGTTGTAAGCGAGCTTGTATATACCTGCGTTGTTGTGCCAGCTGTTCCGTCTGGGAAGTTATAAGCGTCCCCCTGACAGATCGTTACCGTTTCACTTGTGTTGTAAATCGGGTCAACCGTAAGTGTTGTTACAATGATGCTGTCGCAACCTCCCGTGCTAACCAGTGTGCTTGTGTACACCTGAGATGTGGTGCCTGTTGTGCCATCCGGGAAGGTATAGGAACCACCCTGACATATTGCTGCGCTTTCCGTACTGTTATACGCATTTACAACCGATAATGTTGTTACTATAATACTGTCGCATCCGGCCGCTGTTGTAAGCGCGCTGGTATATATCTGTGTTGTTGTGCCAGCAGTACCATCCGGGAAAGTATAGGTATCGCCCTGACATATTGTTGCACTTGCACTTGTAGTGTATGTTGGGTTCACCAGTAACGACGTTATTATAATGCTGTCGCAGCCAGCAGCTGTTGCAAGCATGCTTGTATACACCTGCGTTGTTGTGCCAGCTGTTCCGTCCGGGAAGTTGTATGGATCGCCTTGACAGATCGTTACCGTTTCACTTGTGTTGTATATCGGATCAACGCTCAGCGTTGTTACGATAATGCTGTCGCATCCGGCCGCTGTTGTAAGCGAGCTTGTATATACTTGAGTTGTTGTTCCAGCTGTTCCATCCGGGAAGCTGTATGGATCGCCCTGACAGATCGTTACTGTTTCACTTGTGTTGTATATCGGATCAACGCTCAAAATTGTTACGATAATACTGTCGCATCCTCCTGTGCTGACTAATGTACTCGTGTATACCTGGGCTGTGGTAGCTGTTGTCCCATCCGGGAAGGTATACGAATCGCCCTGACATATTGCTGCGCTTTCCGTACTGTTATAGGCATTTACAACCGATAATGATGTTACGATAATGCTGTCGCATCCGGCGGCTGTGTTAAGCATACTTGTGTACACCTGCGTTGTTGTTCCAGCTGTTCCGTCCGGGAAGGTATATGTATCTCCCTGGCAGATCGTTGCGCTTTGGGCTGTATTATAGGTTGGATTAACAAGCAATGATGTTACGATAATACTGTCGCAACCCGCCACTGTTGTAAGTGAGCTGGTATACACCTGTGTTGTCGTGCCTGCCGTACCATCCGGGAAGTTATATGGGTCCCCCTGACAGATCGTTACGTTTTCTGTTGAATTATAGCTTGGATTAACAAGCAATGATGTTACGATAATGCTGTCGCAGCCGGCTACCGTTGTAAGTGCGCTGGTATGCACCTGAGCTGTGGTAGCTGTTGTTCCATCGGGGAAGGTATGCGTATCGCCCTGACAGATCGTTATGCTCTCACTTGTATTGTATATCGGATTAACAAGCAATGATGTTACGATAATGCTGTCGCATCCGGCGGCTGTGTTAAGCATACTTGTGTACACCTGCGTTGTTGTTCCAGCTGTTCCATCCGGGAAGGTATATGTATCTCCCTGGCAGATCGTTGCGCTTTGGGCTGTATTATAGGTTGGATTAACAAGCAATGATGTTGTGATAATACTATCGCATCCGGCCACTGTTGTAAGCGAACTTGTATACACCTGGGTTGTTGTACCCGGTGTTCCGTCGGGGAAATTGTACGGATCGCCCTGACATATAGTTACACTCTCACTTGTATTGTAAATCGGATCAACGCTCAGTGTTGTCACTATAATACTGTCGCATCCGGCGGCCGTTGTAAGCGAGCTGGTATAAATCTGAGCTGTTGTACCTGAGGTTCCGTCTGGGAAATTGTATGGCTCGCCCTGACAGATCGATACACTCTCACTAATGTTGTATGTAGGATTAACGGTAATAACTATTTGTGTACAGGCCCCCGGTGTTACGCACCCTCCTTCTCCTCGCACAAAATAAGAAATAGATGCACCAGGAGACACATTTATAGAGGTTCCAGAACCGACAGGTGTTCCGCCACAGGCCCCTGAATACCATTGCCAATCTGTTGCATCGTTTAAATTTCCTGAGCTAACAGACAAGGTTGTTGCATCTCCAGGACAAATTGATATAACACCTGCTAATGTAGGCAGGTCAGGGGATACGCATGCAGGGGGAAGAACACATAACTTCAATGACCAGTCATTAATTACGCCATCATCTGCCGTAACATAGCTGTCCAAAATCGTTAATGTCCACACTCCTGTAATTGACTCTCCGTTAAAAAGCGATAAAAGATCAATCGTTTGAAAATCTCCACTTATTGTTGGAATAGCTGGATTACACATATTTTCAAAATCTGCACTTGTCAAAGCAGCGGCATCGTCAAATGACGCCAGGATATCTTTTCCGGAACAACCGTATTGAGAAGCAGGAATTCCCGGCCCATCAAATAGCTGAACCGTTGTTCCTAATGGAGAAGTTAACGTGGCACTAATATCACCAACATAAGCATGCGTAAGATCCATGAGTGGAATGCTCACATAACTCAGTATTCCTGCATCTGTTATCGTAATGGTAGATGTCGTGGTGGCGGCGCTGATTATCTGACCAACATCCGTGCTTGGATAGGTCACACAACTGCTCGTTGTGAACGAAAAGGTTGCAGACCATACAGAGGTGCCACACCCTGTAATTGCACGAACCCTCCAATAATACGTTGTGCTCGTATTCAGCAATGCGGTTGCATAAGTCGGTGTCGAAAGCCCTGAAGCCTGATCCACAATTCCACTAAATCCGGGATCGGAAGCAATATCAATATCGTAGGTTACGCCTATTTCCGGAGCAGTAGTCCACGTGAACGTAGTTGGTACACCAACACCCGCTGCGCCATCCACCGGACTTATTTGTGCCACCGGAGTTGGCGTTCCACTCGCAATAGAAAGTGTTACGGTTGTAAGTTTTGTTCCGGTTGTACTTACACCTGAAATGGTTAAAACATATACTCCGGGTGCAGCGGCTCCGGTATTTGAAATGGTAAGTGTACTTGTTCCAATCGGTGTTACCGGATTGGTAGAAAAATTGGATGTTGCTCCTGCCGGCACACCAGAGACGGAAAGAGTAACAGGGTCTGTATATCCCCCAACCGAACCAATATTTACCGTAAATGTGGCATCATTAGGCTGACAAATATTTACACTTGACGGTGTTGCACTTAAGGTATAATCAAAGGTCGCCATTGTAATCTCGAAGTTATTGTCGGAAATGTCAAAGAATGTTCCGGTTGAACAAATAACCATTACACGAGCAGTAGTAGTTGCAACATTTGGAACTGTGATAACCTGTGATCCATCGTTTGCAACACCAGAAGCTAAAACTGTTGGGTAGGTCAAACCGCCATCCGTTGACAACAATATATCAACCAATGCACAGGATACCGGAGCCACATCCGTATTTGCAACAGACCATGTAACGGTTTCTGATGTTACTCCCGTCCATACTATTCCCGTTGCAGAAGGATAATTTACCACAAAAGGACCGGATCCGGCGTCTGTGGTTATAGTAACATCACCATGATCGTTACACCCACCTGCTCCTGATGCATTGTCGCGTACCGAAACGCGAAAATTCATTGTTCTTGTAACAGAAGGAATTACCTCCCATGTGAAGGGGCCACCGGCAGCCAAATCAACCAAATTCGGGAAATAGCGTGTTGGGCTTAATGAAGAAGGATCACTTCTGAAATTCGGACCGCCAGTTGATGTTGCAACCGGAGATTGCGTACTTATTTCAACGTCCATTTGTTCCCAGTTGTATGTTATGGGATCGTTATCCACATCGGTAACAACTGCCGTCAAAGCAAAAGGTGTGTTGGCCGGAACGGTAACATTACCATTGGTAGAAACTAAAACAGGCGCAGAGTTCGCCAATGGAGTGATTACTTCACATTGATGACCGCCACTCATTATTTCAATTCCCATTTCTTCCAGACTAATTCCTGAAAAATGATCGTCACTATTGCTTTGAACATTAGGCGCACAGATACCTGCATATGCCATTATGGTACTCCCGGATCCCGGTTCTACCGCAGTAGCATTGTTTCTGTTACCACCACATGAATTGTTGAATGAATGGTTGCATCCAAATTGATGCCCCATTTCATGGGCTACATAATCAATATCGAACGGATCTCCTACAGGAGAACCACTCCCCGTTACTCCTCGTGCTTTCTGATTATTACTGCATACAACACCAAGCCCGGCTAGGCCCCCGCTGTTTGTCCCAAAAACATGACCTATGTCGTAATTAGCACTTCCTATTACAGTATTTGTGTTCGTTTGATTCTGGCCGATCATTGTGCCAGGATTCCCATTTGTAAATGGATCACTTCCTGCATTCGTATACACTATTAGGTTGTTGTTTGCAATGATCACCATGGTGATCGCCATATCTTTTTCATACACACCATTCACCCTGTTCATTGATGTCACCTGAGCCGCTTGCGCTAAAGCAACCGTTCCTCCATGAAATGCAGAATATTCACCCGTTGCAGAAAGGGCAAGTCGGTACGTTCTCAATTCACATGTTCCAAAAGTTTTGACCGTTCCAGAAGTCGGATCTCCTTTCTTTTTCAGCTTTAATGCGTCGGTATCAAACGAACAGTCCATTGTTTTACCGGAAATGAAGTCCTTCTTTCGGTACACAATGTAGTAATCCGTATTTCCCTTAATAACCGGGTCTATAAATATGGTGCTCTCTCCCGGTATCATTATCATTGCATGCAATCCATGGGGCGTGATATCCCATTTAACAAATGCAGCGTTATCCACGCCATGAGCATCGTATGACTTAATTCCTTCGAATTTCGAGGCAAGGTCCGGATGCATTGTACTGTTTTGCTTCGAATTATACAGATGTATCGTCCCGTCAGGATGGGGTAAAGGAAGCTGGGCCACAAAACCACTCTTTTCAATCTCCCGGTGCATTGTGCCCACAAGCTGATTCTTCAATGATAGAATATCCATCTGAAAAACCTTATAATCCGATGCCTGTATCTGAGGAGTACCCATAAGGGCAACGTTCTCCTTTGGAACTTCTATAGGATTGCTTGAAATGAGCTTGATATTTTGCGCGCTCGCAAAATAACCGAGCATCACGAATAAGACCAAATGGCCTGATTTAAGTAGTTTTCGAATCATTTTATTAGTTTAAGCAATGGCAAGATATGACATTCTTACATGAATTGCAACAGAAATATATGCAATTCCAGCATGGTTATTCCATGTATAAATTGTTGTTCGGTTATCGAAATGTGTTTCCGAAACCCGAAAAATTGTTTTTCCTGTTTATGCGAGAGGCAAAACTATGTGAAAAGTGGTTCCAACATCTTCGGCGCTTTCAAAGGTGATTTGTCCTCTGTGGTTTTCAATGATTTGTTTCACCATTGCCAGCCCTAAGCCTGTGCCTGTACTTTTTGTCGTGAAATAAGGCACAAATATTTTTGCGCGTTTTGATTCTTCTATCCCTATTCCGTTATCTGAAATCTCAATCTGGATCATGTTGTTTTCAACCATTGCTCGAATATCTATTACAGCATCCCTGCCATGAGGAATCGATTGAATTGCATTCTTCAGAAGGTTATTGAACACTCTAACGAATTGATCTCTGTCTGCCATAACAAATATCTTTTCTTTATTTGATTCGTAGCTGATCTTCGATTTACCTTCTAATGCGAATACTTCCTTCACGCCATTTATTAAGGCATTTATCTCCAGTCGTTCTTCACTGGGTTTTGGCATTTTGGCAAAGGTTGAGAACTCATTAGCGATCTTGGTAAGTGCATCAATTTGTTCGATAATTGAGTTTGCAACAACTTTAAGCTTCTCCGCACTTTTTGGGTCTTCAGGATCATAGGTTCGCAACAATTGCTGGACGCTAAGCTTCATCGGAGTTAGTGGATTTTTTATCTCATGAGCAACTTGTTTTGCCATTTCTCGCCAGGCAAGCTCTCGCTCACTTTGGGCCAATTGCTCTGCTGTGAATTCCAATTCTTCGAGCTTCTGATTATAGTCCTTAACCAAAGATCCGATCTCGTCTTGTTTGTCGTAACGAATTTGTTCGTTGTGCTTTCCGAATTTTACACGGGCAAAGCTTTTTTGCAGTATTCGCAAAGGTGCCGTCAGCCAGCTAGAGATAAAAATCGCCAGTATAATCGAAATTGCAAGCAACAGAATAAATGCATTAATAATTGCTACCAAAAATTTTTGAATCTGATTCTCAAACTCCCTTTGCTGTCCAAAATGCTGTAGATTGATATACCCCATTAAAGCACCGGAGTTGTTATAAAATGGTTTGTACGCAGACGAATAATTAAGCTCTCCTATATTCTCATGGTGCACAAATTCGCTTTGCTCCAGAAATCGCACATGTTTAAACGCTATTGGATTCATTTGCTCACTAAGTAACCCAACATTAAATACTTTTGGTCGCGATGTTCCAAGCAAATACCCCTCTGTATCATACATGTTAATGTCGGTGAAAAATACGCGTGCAAATTTCTGCAGGATCCGCTGCATATAATTGCCATTTTCCGTTATTGTTAGTGTCTCAAAGTCACCCAGCTTAGCCTTAACTTCTGTTTCTACCGAGCTGAGCTTTTCCCGAATTACATCATTAGTGAACTGATTGTACTGTGTGCTGACAAATACCCCGCTCCCCCATCCAAATGCCAACAGGGATAAAAAAACCAGAGAAATAAGTACTACCTGAATTTTCATTGCAAGGCTCAATGTCTTACTGAACCCCCCGCCTGCATTCATCTTAAAGAGTAACGGTAAAAGAAGAAAACCGAAGAAGCTAAACAGATAAGAAAAAGACGTGATGAAATCCACCAATGTAGAATTCTTGATCGATAGAACAATTACATGGTCATCCAGCCTTCGCAAGGCAAAATGATTGAACCCATCGAAATTAAAAAAGCCACTCGTTTTAATAGAAGAAGGGACCAGAACATTGTTGGAAGAAGGATAGGTGAAGCTCCCATACTTGTTTATCATTTTACCCTTATGGTATTTGCTTATCGAATACGATTCCAAAGATTCCAGCACGTTGGCCTTCGATGAGATCAAAAGCCGTGGGAAACCAATTTCTTCCGGTATCTTTTTGGATTTCAAGGTACAGAACAAAATGGCCAGAGTAGAATCTTTTCCGTACAATTCTTGACGTATCAGATAACTATAGTGTCTTACGTTATCATTAATGAAGAAGATGTTTGTGTCTATAGCAGAGGCGGTTCCTGAACGATCAATAATTTCCTGTAGCTCATCATACAGTTCAGTATTAGACTTGGCTTTATCAATTATTTCCTGATGCTTTTCATTGAACAGATGGAACTCCATTTCATAGCGCTCCCAGAATCCATTAAAAACCCTTCTTTCTATTCCCTCTTGAAAATCAGAAATACCAATGTTGTAGGGATAACTTATGAAGCGTTTGAAAAAATTATCTTCCTTTAATTGTTTTGCCGTGGCCTTGTATTCTACTTCAGTTACAATGTTCTTTTCTGTAGTTAGCTGATTTGCGTATAGCTCCCTTTCCCCATGTTCTTTTCGTTCGTTGAATTCTCCGAAATTGGCTGCCGTTACAATCGAAAACAAAAGCAGCAGAATTATTCCTATTCCCAGATTGTTTGTTTTATTTCTTCTGTAGACAATGTATAGGATCAATTCGTAGAAAACCAGAGGGAAAAGCGATGCCAAAAATAGTTGATAACCGTAATTAATCTCGTAGAAGAAAAATATACAGCTTACTATAAAACTTATTACCGCTAATTGTGCCCCCGTGATCATCTGCGTTTTGCACACCTCTACCGTTGTTTTAACAAAGTTGTAATACGCAAAGAAGAAAACCCCCAGGCTGGCAATTGCTAAAACAGAAAAAATATCCAAAGAAAAGAGCTTGTCAATTACAAGTGGAATTGAAGAGTTTTCGATCAAGCCTCCAGTTATGTACAAATACAACCCCCACAAAAGAAAAGATCCACAAAAGGATAAAATCGCCACAAACCAATTCCGTGTTGATTTTCTGTTTTTCTTTAATCGGGAGCTAACTTCATGCAACAAATAGATCATTACTGCAATATTTGCCAGAAACTCAAAAAAGTTTGGAATCCATTCGTTAGTTCCATAAATACTTGGATCAAACGCAGTAGTACCATGCATGAACCCAAACCAGCTAAATTTCAAGGAAATCAATCGAAGAACTATTAGCCCAACCGGCAAAAGCCAGCTCCACCTGTGGTTTACATGTTTTTTGATTTTTGTGAGCCAATAAAGCCATAAAACAAGCGCTGTTAATAATAACAGCATTAAAACGATCGATTCTGTATAGTTTGCATTCTGGTAATCGGAGGGGAGAATGGAGAAAACAAACTTCTTGTCGCTTGAAAAAATCGGGAAACCATTTTCCTGCTCTAAGGAAACAGAGGCGTTAAATGGTAGTTTGAGGCGATTGGAAAAATCATTAATGAGTTCTTTGTTTTTATAGGAGTAATCCCTTTTAACCAGAAAAGAGCCGCAGATTAGATGTCCATCGACCTCTTTTATTTTTGCATAATACCATCCATTTTGAAGATGTAACAATCCCCGGGCCGGAAAGTGAATGTCCGAAAATCGAATAATTGGAAGCTGGTTTGTGTTCCAAAAGATAAGCGAGTCGTTTCTATAAATATGTATGTTGATATCTTCATTTTCTTTGAGTCTGTTCCATTGGTCATGAACTCCAGAATTCTTTATTTCTGTAACACGATAACGCAGGCTGTTGTCCAGATCCTCTTCCAGCTCCCAAAAACTACTTTTGAAATTCTCGATCGGACGTGAATAGTTGCTTGAATAGGTTTGAAAATAATACCCTGTAAAAAGAATACTACATACAATGGCAGAAATAATCAGGTAATATTTTTTGAGAATCTTCAACACGCGTTGGCCTCTTCCATTTTGAACGAAATTTCTTTAGTTAAAAGCTCAAAATCCTGGTCTGACCTTGAGTCATTTCTAAAGCGAAAATCCGCTTCCTTCCTGTAAGGTAGTAAATAATTCTCATAACAAGGAGTAACATGATTTTCCCACTGATACAAAACTGCTTCACGCGAATAACCCCTTGTTTCCTGATCGCGATATAGCCTTCTGTCCAGTTGAATTTTTGGGGCAACATCAACAAATATTGAATAATCTATCAGCTCTTTTACACCCAAAAAATGAAAAAGGAACAAGCCTTCTATAATAATTAAATCCGATGGGTTAATCGTGAGTAAAACATGTTTGTTCGGAGGAGTATTGAAATGGTATTCTTTCACAACAATTGACTCTCCATTTTTGAGCTTTTCAAGATCATCGGTTAGTTTTATAGCATCCAATGCAGTTGGAAGATCAAAATTATAAATCCCGTTTTCATCTTTAATCTGATTTTCTATGGGGTAATAATAGTTATCCATTGAAAAAATACATGGATTTAACCCTTGATAGTGCGATTTCAAACGCATTAGCAATGTAGTTTTTCCTGAGCCGCTTCCTCCGCAAATACCTATTATCATTTCTTTATCAATTCAAATGTAACCGCTCCACTTTGATTCAACTGGTTTGTATTGAAAACCAAAATCCCCTCTTGTAAAATTACGTTAAATTCTTCTTTCTTTTTGCGTTCAAAAACACTGCTCGGATTGAAAATTGTTCTTTTGGTAAAATCATTATGCGAAGAATGACCGGCCGGGGCGAATTTAATAAGGCTCACTTTATCGTAACCGTTGTGGTCAAGATGATATCCTATACCCTCATTCATAGGATATATACCAAGCTTTAGGGTTTTCTTCTCTATAAAATAATTCAATTTCATACTGTTCAATTCTGTCCAGCTCGCTTCTTTATATTCTAACAATGTTAATTCGGCTCCTGTTTCTGCTCTTCTTTGTGCGCCGACCATATAAAATATGTTATTTATAAACGTGAGTAATCCCATTTCAATCGTGAATTTCTCGTTTAAATAATATTTGCCCGTGGTACCAAACCCAATGTTTTCTATGGGTATTAGCCCTTGGGGAGCTTCAATAAAGCGTCCTTGTTTTATCTTGCCCTTAGAAGAAAACTGTTTGACACTCCAACCACTCTTTTTATTTTGAACATCCCTGGCCGCAAAATAAACCTGGTCTTCGGTAAATCCTGTATACTCCCAGTGACCATAATTTGGGTCTTTAAGCGTTTTAAGTGGAATTGATCCGAGCTCAACGGCATAACACAGAAAATTATGGTGGGTTATAAAAGTAGCGATCTCAACAATGGTTTTATTTTTTTTATCGCTGTATCGAAAATGATGGACAAGTGCTTTATCCGTAACGATAACATTTATTAATTCAAGCTTGTCGTAATCATAGCTTCCGATCTTATTGATCGCCGTTGCTATTGAAACCCCTGTAGATTTGACATTTCCAGCTGAATTCAACTGACTAAAATATACTTTACCATTGCTTAGATTTAGATTATCCAGGAAATACACATAGCGCGCATTTTCACTCGATACGTAGAAATAATCATCTTCTTTTGGCCTAAACTTCTGGTCCCAGATACTTGTTGATTGCTTGCCTACTAAAGTTAAATGAATTTGTTTTTCATTTCCAGAAGGATCCTTGCTAACAAGAAGTGCCCCCATTCCTTTCCATTCTATGATATCAGAATACGGAAATTTAGCGGGAGCTATGTCGAATTTCTGTGAGAGTCCAATAGTTCCAACAATGAAAGAAAGAACAATAAGTTTAATTTGCATGGTTTTTCGTATTTTGGCAACGCTTAAATCACAATTATCGTGCTAAAATATCAAGAATGTCTTTAATTACAACAAGATTTTCCGTTATTAAAAAACTAGTTCTCTTTACTCTGTTGCCAACTATAATACTGCTCACATCGTCTATTACAAGTGGTGGCAAAGATGGCCTTAAGATCGGGAAAAAACTTCCGCTTGCTTCTCAAAAAATGGCAAGCACCGATGGTGAGCAATATTCGCTTAAAGAATTAACCGGTGAGAATGGGGTAATTTTAGTTTTCTCCTGCAATACCTGTCCCTTCGTCATTGGTCGCGAAAACTTTGAAGGTTGGGAAAAGCAATACAACTCGCTTTCTGATCTGGCCAAAACAAAAGGAATTGGATTCGTTTTAATCAATTCCAACGAAGCAAAAAGAAATGGAGCCGATTCTATGGAAAAAATGAAGCAACATGCAACAGATGCAAATTATTCAATGCCTTACCTAATGGATGTCGACAACAGGCTGGCCGATGCCTGTGGGGCCAAAACAACCCCTCATGTTTTTATGTTTGACGCATCAGACAAGCTTGTATATAAGGGAAGTATTGATAATTCATGGGATACAAAAAGAGCATCTCTTGAAAAATATTTAGAAATTGTGATTGAAAATCTGGAACAAAAAAAGAAAATTAAAGAAAATAGCACAGCTCCAAGAGGGTGTAGTATTAAAAGGAAAAATAAACAATAAAAATTCAAACTATGAAAAGAAAACTACTCATTTTATCAGGTATTTTATTCTTTGGAACAATGGCATATGCCCAACTCCAAGGAGATGGGGGGAATCCCAGAGCATACGATTTTAAAAATATCGATACGCGTGTTTTTACAACGCCCGATATTGCTGTATTAAAAGCAGAAGATGAAATAAATGATGTTCAAAAAACAGGACCATGGCGTTTTGGTGAAAACCACTACACGAACTTTACTTTTGATAATTCAGGAACCTGGTCCGAACTCTCTAACGGTGGCAAGCTCTGGAGAATTAAAGTGACATGTTTAGAGGCATTGACCGTTAATTTAACCTTTGAAGATCTGGTCATCCCAGAAGGAAATGAACTTTATATTTACAATCCGGATAAATCTTTTATACTTGGAAAATTTACGGACAAGCATCTTTATCAAGGGCAGCTGGGGACAGAATTGGTACCAGGCACCACCTCAATTGTTGAGTATTATGTCGCACCAAACAATGTAGCCCAACCTAAAAGTCTGACTCTAAATGTTGTGACCCACGGTTATCGAACTGCACAAGAATTCCAACAGAAAGCATTTGGCTCCTCTGGATCGTGCAATATGAATGTTGCCTGTCCCGAAGGTATTCCATGGGAAAATCAAATTAGATCTGCCGTAATGCTTGTTTCAGGCAGTAGCGGATTTTGTTCCGGAGCCATGATAAACAACACCCAAAATGATGGTACTCCATATGTTTTAACTGCAAATCACTGCTATAGCAATCCCGCATCTTGGATCTTTCGATTTAACTGGCAATCTGCAGCTTGTCCGAACCCTTCAAGCTCTCCATCATTTGTGTCTTTGTCTGGTGCTGTTTTAAGGTCACGGCGGATCCCTTCTGATTTCGCTCTGGTTGAAATCACAGGAGGCTTAATTAATGGTACTGTACCCGATACGTATAATACATATTTCCCGGGCTGGGATAATTCCGATGACATTCCGACATCTGCTCTTTGTGTTCACCATCCTTCAGGTGATATTAAAAAACTAGCATTTGATAATAATTCGCTCAGCTCTTCAAACGGTATGGGGTCTTCCGAACCAAATAGCCAATGGCGTACTCAATGGGATTTGAGTACAACGACGGAACCGGGGTCTTCGGGTTCTCCATTGTTTGATCAGACCGGAAGGATTATCGGTCAATTATGGGGTGGAGGTGCATCTTGTTTTAATCTGACCGCACCAGATTATTATGGAAAAGTATCTTATTCGTGGGATCCCTCGGGAAGCAATTCCACCAACCAGCTAAAACACTGGCTGGACCCAAATAACGATGGGAACACCGTCATGGACGGCTTCGACCCAATAACGATTTGCGCTTCTACTTATAGCTCCACAACAACTGAGGAGCTATGTTTTGGTGATGATTCCGGAAGTATTGACGTTGTCTTTACAACGGGGAATTCTACAGGGGCTACATACGATATTGGAAGTGGCTCACAGGCAACAGGAAGCTTTACAAACCTTACAGCTGGAACGTATACAATTACTGTTATTGATGGTGATACGTGCTCGACAGATGTAGTAGTTGTTTTAGGTGGCCCTGCTCAGTTAACACTTGGGGCATCGATGTCCCCCGAAACAGCTCCCAATAACGGATCTATTAATTTATCCGCATTTGGCGGAACGCCCGGCTTCACATTTTCCTGGACAGGACCAGGAGGGTTTACAGCAAGCACCGAAGACATCTCCGGTCTGGCTGCAGGTGTTTATTCGGTATCGGTAACAGACTTAAATGGATGCACCACGACAGGAAACTATACTATTAATTCATTAATTGGTCTTGATGAGCAAAATTTCATTGCTTTTAATTTGTTTCCCAATCCAAGCAATGGTATATTTAAAATTCAATTCCTGAATCTCTTAAATAAGAAGCATAATGCTCAAGTTACAGATCTTTCAGGTCGCTTGATCTTTTCTGAAAAAATAAACACTAACGAATTTACGCTTGATCTTTCTGACGCGGCAAACGGAACCTATCTGTTGCATTTGTCGACCAAAAATGTTCGGACTACAAAACGCATTGTTATTAGAAAATAGTCCTAACTTAATCTAACATGAAGGACGGGGAAACCCGTCCTTTTTTTGTAGTTTCAAAAAGTCCTCTTAAATTTACGTTCATGCATCTTCTCTTTACTATCTGATATCTTCAATTTTAAAGAGCTTATTTTTAATGGAATTAAATCTAAAATTATGAATATTAAACTATTACTTTACTCCTTGTTTTCCTTATCATTTTTAATGTCTGGTGTTGTTAAAGCTCAGATAATTTATGAATCGGGCACACCTGTTTCATGGCAAGCTTTTAAAGCTACCACTGCCCAGCTAACAGTTGAAACCTTGCCCTCATTTGATCTAAACAATCTGATTGCCGAAGATGCAGTTAATGACATTGAAAAAATGGGGCCCTGGCGCTTTGGCAATGCGTTTGAAACGGACTATAATATGGAGAACTCCGGTATTTGGCACGAATTGGAAAATGGAGAAAAGATCTGGCGTCTTGCAATTCAATCAAAAAATGCACTGAGCATGAACATCATTTTTGATCAATACATTCTTGTTCCTGGAGACCGGGTGTTTATTTATAACGAAGATCGATCGGATGTAATTGGTCCTTTCACACATCAAAACAATAAAGACTGGAAAGGATTGGCAACTTTACCTGTGTCCGGTGAGACAATTATAATCGAATTACATCAAACGAACGTGGATAGCGACAAACAAAGTAAGCTGTCAATTGGTCAGGTAACCCATGGATATAGAGATATTTTCGGTTATGCTAAAGACATCTACGAAAAAGGTCTCGGGGATTCCGGCCCCTGCAATAACAACGTGATCTGTCCAGAAGGTGACCCGTGGAGATGTGAGATCAGCTCAGTTGCGATTATAATTGTTGGTGGTTCGGGTGCTTGTACAGGTTCAATATTAAATAACCATTTGCAGGATGAAAGACCATTATTTCTTTCGGCAAATCATTGCGGCACAAATGTTACCAACTGGGTGTTCCGATTTAACTGGGATAGCCCTACATGTAGCCCTACAGCAAACGGGCCGACCAATCAAACCGTTTCGGGAGCGACATTATTGGCCAATAGCAGCGGATCGGATTTTTCCCTTATGGAATTGTCTTCCCCGATTCCGGCATCCTATAATGTATACTATTCCGGATGGGATGCTACGGGTGATTTCCCAACAAATCAAACCGGGATACATCATCCTTCAGGAGATGTAAAAAAGATATCTTTTGATAATGATGCGGCAGTTCATGGCACCATGTCCGGAGCTCCCTGCTGGCAAATTCTTACGTGGGAAGATGGCACAACAGAACCAGGGTCTTCCGGGTCCGGTCTGTGGGATCAAAACCACCATTTAATCGGTCAGCTGTTTGGAGGGACTGCTTCCTGCGGTAATAACATTGATGATTTCTATGGGCGACTTGACATATCCTGGGATGGAGGTGGAAGCCCATCTTCACGACTGAAAGATCATTTAGATCCGAATGCAACGGGGGTTAAACTTCTCGACGGTCTGGGTACAGGATCCTGCGCAGGGATAATTTATGATTACGACGCTTCAATAGCCTCAATAAATGGTATTGATGCATCCTATTGTAATGCATCAAGCATCACCCCTACAGTTACATTAAAAAACAGTGGAAATGTTACTTTAACAAGTGTGGATATCAATTATGATTTCAATTCAGGAGCCACCACCGGAACTATTCCATGGACAGGATCACTGGCATATGGAGCAACAGAAGTTGTCACTTTACCGAGCTTTACACTTTCAAATGGAGCAAATACATTAACGGTTTCTTCAGATCAACCGAACGGGAATGCCGACATGAGCGTATCGAACGACAGTAAAACAACTAATTTCAGTGCTATCATGAATGGTGTTATGGTTTCAATTGACATCATAATAGACGATTATGGCAG
>Ga0315334_10000157_pt1 | contig 44684 bp, 34 predicted proteins | sample M150034915metaG_FD_205555 | JGI IMG/M metagenome (GOLD analysis project Ga0315334, IMG submission 205555) | Ammonia-oxidizing marine archaeal communities from Monterey Bay, California, United States - M1 500m 34915 | ecosystem: Environmental > Aquatic > Marine > Intertidal zone | place: USA... | reverse complement strand
ATCGACGCTTGGAGGATCAATAAAATGAATTCGCAACGAATCTTTGGTCGTTGGGCAAATGCCGGCGTTCGATTCCAAGAAAACATCGATGAACCCTGCAGCCGTATCAACAGGGGAGATATTGTACAGTGTATTTATAGACCCTGGCGACACGATCAAGCCAAAACCTGAAGTAGTCCAGTTAGGGGTGTACCCTGAGGATATCGTTCCGGTCAGGTCCAATACGCTTAGGTTGGAACACACCGTATCAGTTGAGGTGATCAATACAACAGGCTCGTCCAAAAAGGATATTTGAATACTGTCGACCTCCGCAAGACAAGCTCCATTATTCGTGGACGTTAATGTAAGTGTTATACTTCCGGCTAATGTATCTCCTGAGCTTACCAAATAATCTGTTAGCGGGTCGGAGGCGGAAGGTGAAAAAGCTCCGGTTCCTGATGTTGTCCACAAACCTGTAGTAGTTGCTCCTGAAATACTTCCACTCAAGCTTAACACATCCTGATTCGAGCAAACAACTAGATTAGCCCCGGCAATAACACTTGGAGGCTCGGTAAATTGGATCACTATAGAATCAAGATCATCCGGACAGGCAAACAAGCTTCCAGCAGAAGTTAAATAAAGAATCACACTGTCTTGCGCAATATCAGCAGGCGATGGAGTGTACGTAGTTGAGAGGCTTCCCGGGTTTCCAAATGCACCGCCATTACCCCCTGACCAGCTCGCTCCTGACGCGAAAGAAACACTTCCATTTACCGGAATTGCTGCTATGTTATTCTTACAGTAGCTCTCGTTAAAACCTGCATCAACTAACGGCGACTGAATAAATGTAACGATCATTGTATCTGTTACAGGCTCGCAATTTCCAGTTGAAGAAAGAACGAATGTTAAAAAGCCTTGATTGTAGTCGCTTGTGGTTGGCTGGTAACTTGTTATCAGCGAGGTTGGATTATTCAAGGTTCCGGTTCCATTGAGGATAGTCCATATGCCTGTAGTTGTTCCTCCGGTGACATTTCCATTCAGTGCTATCGATGTTTCTCCATTGCACACGGTCGTGTCCTCACCTGCAGAAGTTATCACCTTTCGATGAAAGGACGACATATAGTGGTAAAGACACCCTGAAGTTGCACCACCATTAATTACACCCATTGAGAAGTAACCCATTGAGTTGGTCAGTGTGTTTTGAAAACCGCTTACAATTTCAGCATTAGAAAATGTGATTTGAGTTCCGACCCATGTACCTCCGGTACCTGGAACAGGGTTGAATGCAGCAGGGTTGATTGCCCCAGTTCCGCCACCCCCAGCTGTTAAAGTAAACCCAAATTCATCTCCCGTCTCACAAAGAAGGTTTAAGGAAAATGCCTGGTTATTATTTCTTGGGAAAGAAACCTCATCCGAGCCCGCACAATTAAGTGGAGGTAAAATCGCAATGCCCAACTCACAACCATAGCCGGACATATGTATTAAATAGACTGGTTTATCCGCAACTATATGGGTTAAAGGATCCGTAATAGAATACTGCCACGTTTCACCCTGGTTCATCAATTGGGTTGATGTTCCGGCATCCGTTACTGTAACAGTGGTAAAGTTTTCTGCCGGGATGATAAAAATGGACTCATCCGAGCCCGCGTTCAATCCGCCTATGTTTACAATGTATTCGTTGCCAATTACATCCGTTGGTACAATTTGATCTCCCATAAGGTCAAAACAACCACCGCCCCCAGAAGGATTTACCGAGTCATCATTCATAGTTACCGATACTGGCTTGTCGGATGTAACAATAGAGCCACTTAGACTGCTACCTGGGTTACTGGTAGTCATAACAACATTTTCACATGTGTAAACATTTCCTGCAAGAGGTAGGATTACGGAATAGGTTATATCGGCAGGGTGACCAACGACATCGCAATTTGGCTTAATATAAATAGTTGTGTTGTCTTCAGTTGCAATGACTGAAAAGAATTGTCGAGGATCGGTGACGAATCCATCGCCATTTCGATCATTATTTAAATCTCGATTGTTCCAAAGGGTTTGAAATGGAACTACGAATTCAGTTCCCATTCCATTTTGACCTTTTAATGAATACGTCTCCGGGTTATTAGGGGTGCCTGGTGTGATGGTAATTAAATCGGAAATAAAATCATATACCACAGTCATCATTTCATCGGAGGTAATTTTAATTCCAGATGTTAATACTGCATCCGCAGGCTTACTTTCCAGATCATCAACAATATGGTTGAGCGGAATAGAAGCAAGACTATTCGCCGGAACAAGGAATGTTGTGTCATAAGTACCTGTTGGTAGTTGAAGCCTCACATTGGCAGGAGCTCCAAATGTTGAGATTCTGAATGCCAGTTGCACATTGTTGTCATGATCCGGGGTCACCCAGGGAGCGGCAAACCAAAAAACAGTGTCGACCTGAGCTTGCACAGTGTTGCAGCTCAGTTTAACAAGGATCAATAGAATTAATACGTATCGCAATAGTTTCATAATCAAGTATTATTTATTCTCGTCTTGTTCCTCCATTTTCTTTTTCATTTCTTCCATTATACTGTTGTTCAGCTTGTCGTCCTCCTCTTCGAGTGTTGGCTTCTTTTTAGTTATCACAAAGGAAAGCATCACCTCGTGTGATCCGGATTGATGTGTACTCAACCCAGAGATCGTATAGTCATAACCATACGCAACAGTAAACCGCTCTTTAAGGGTTAATCCAAGTGAAATTCCAGCGGCATCATCGGTTCTGTAAAGAAGCCCAACCCAAAATTTACCGGCAAATTTTGCACGCAACATGCCCGTAATTTGGATTGGAACAGGCTCGGTATATTTCACCATCACACTTGGCTGCAATTCAAATTTTTTCTTCTTAAACTTTATGTTATATCCTGCGATGGCATTGTAGTGAAATGTCAAATTCGAATTATACGATGTAAATTGAATCTCTTTTCCCAGAAGATGTTGTACGGATGCCATAACGAAAAACTTTGGGGAGTATAAATGGAATCCGGCACTCATATCGATTGCACTGGCAGAGTAAATATTCCCCGTGAGTACTTCATCTCCTTCATCTGCCAATTGAGCTTCATACAGCCGAACTCGGTATTGCATGTAGCCGGGTTTTATACCGAGCCCCAGTTTAATATTATCCGAAAGCCTGAAATGGTGGGCATAATTCAAATATACTGTAGTATTTTGTGTGATTCCCGTGCGTTCCGATATCAGAGACACCCCGTAGCCCATTTTGCCTTTATTTTTCAAGGAGCCATAGAAATTACCCATTATCAACGACGGAGACCCTTCAAACCCAACCCACTGTTTACGGTAACTCACGTTTGCGATATGCACATTTTTACTGCCTGCTATTGCTGGGTTATAGTAGTAATTGTTGAGCAAAAAATTTGAATAAACAGCCCTTTGCTGCGCAAACGAACCGCAGGAAAATGTGATGCCGAATATTATGAGTACAAACTTCTTCATTATTTTCTGCTTTTAAGAACGAGTATTGCTCCTTTATATATTTCAGACTCATCTCCAGTCTGATTCAAGTTAATTATGTAGTAATAGGTTCCATCAGGAACGAGCTCTCCGGTATTATTATAAGAACCATCCCACGGAATGTCGTATCCGTCCGATTTGAATATCTGTTGCCCCCATGAATTGTAAATTTCAACTTTTGCATTGGGGTATAATAAATGGATAAAGTCGAGCTTCCACACGTCATTTTTGTTATCCCCGTTTGGTGAAATAGCATTCGGAATGAGCATGCTGATCTCCGAAGTAACGGTATTGATCGTGATTTCTTTCGAAAGACTGTCCACACAGCCCAAGGCTCCATATACATATTGCGTAACTATATAGGTTCCGTTCGAGAAGTATGTAACACTAGGGTTTTCATTTGTAGACGTTTCAGAATTACCGAATTGCCAAAAGTAATTTGTTGCATTTGTTGCAGTATTTATAAAGTTGAATACGGCCCCAATGTTAAGGCCATTTGATGTGTTATAAGAGAACCCGGCAATTGGATAAGGAGGGATGTTTAATATTTGCGTAGAAGTGTCGTAACAACCATTGGTTGTTGCGACAATGTGCAAAATTGTATAATCCCCGTTAGCGGAGAACAACTGTGTTGGGTTCTCGGAAGCAGAAGAACCCTGCCCTCCAAAATCATAAAACCAATAGTTTAATGTGTCACTAATCGTTGTTGATTCATCTGTGAAATCAATAATTATTTGATTGTTAGGGCAATCAGAGGAATAACTAAAGTCGGCAACAGGGATCTCGTAAACATTTACCTGCTTCACAACTGTATCCGAACAGCCTACGTCAGAGAGCACTATTAACTGGACATCGTACGATCCAGGACTTGTATAGTTATATGTTTCATTTTGATTTGTAGATGTTCCCGTGTCGCCAAAGTCCCATGACCAGGCATTAATATTTCCATATCCCGGAAGGGAAAAATCGGAAAAAACAGTAGCATCATACAAACAGCCATCCGTTGCATTAAAGTTTGCATATGGCTCGGCAATAAAGCTAATTTGAATGTTATCATTGACCGCAAGACATCCGCCATTATTCGTCGATGTTAAGGTTAAAAACAGTGTCCCGCTTGAAATTTCACTTGAAGTTGGTGTATAATTGGCGTTTAGATCAGTGTCGCTTGGAGAATACGTTCCCGCTCCGCCTGTCCATATTCCAGTAGTTGTCGCGCCACCTATAATTCCATTTAAATCCACTGCAGCATCATTGGTACATGCAAGCATATTAGCCCCGGGGTCAATGGTGGGTGAAGGGGTGAATACAATTATCAGACTATCCGAAACAGGGGTGCAATTTACATTTGCAGTGGATTGAAGCTGGATCCAAACATTACCCGCCAATAAATCTGCATTACTTGGTTGGTAATTTGCATTTAAATCGAGGTTATCTGGAAGGAAAAGACCGGTTCCAGCGGACGTCCAGCTACCCGTAGCCGAAATTCCAGAAACACTTCCGGACAAGCTGGCAATCGGATTATTTTCGCAAACATAAATGGTATCAACACCGACATCTACAATAGCAGCTGACGAAAATATGATTTCCATCGTGTCCGATTCTGCAACGCACGAACCAAAATTTGTTGAAGTTAATATCAGCTGCACCGAACCATTTGACAGGTCAGTTCCCGAAGGGTCGTAAGTGGCATTGAGTGTTGTATTGTTCGGGCTGAAAGCTCCAGACCCAAGCGTGCTCCAGATACCTGTTGAGGCTCCTCCATCTACACTTCCGGCCAGCTGCACAATAGCATTATTTTCGCAAACTGCCTGATCTGCAGAGGCGCTAACGATGGGGGCAGGCTCAACTACCAATAGCATTGTATCCTTGATGACCGGACACGGCCCGGTAGAGGTTAATATTATTTCAATTGGAGATATCAGCGTATCCAGAGGGCTTGGAATATATTGGTTTGAAAGAACGTCCGTTGCGTTTAGAAAACCTCCAAAACCTGTTCCACTCCAGTATCCCGTAACCGATCCGCCACCTATTGACCCGTTGATTGAAATTGATGTGTTTGCACATATTGTAGCGTCCAGTCCTGCATCAATGAAGGGATATGAATTAAATTCAGAGTAATAACCATAACTACTTCCATCACCTCCATTCCCAGAAAGCACACCCAACCCAAAAATATCACCTGTATTTGTTACGATATTGTACGAATTTACCGGAACATCAACTGTAGAGTAATGAATCATCGCCACACTGTAATCGCCCGAAGTTCCAGGAACTATAGAAAAGGAGCTGGCAGGGATTAACAGCGAATTACCGTTCAAGGCAAATTGATCCTCGAACCCTGTTCGCGTATACAAAATAAGACCAAGAGAATCACTTGATGTACGTGTGAATGCAGATGAGTACGTTCCAGCACAGAATAATGGGGGAACCTGAGCGCCACTCAGATTACAGCCGTAACCAGAAGCATGCCAGACATATACCGGCTTTGAAGTTGAAATATAATTTAGTGCATCCGAAAGTGCCACCTCATATGTTTCTCCCCAGTTAACAAGCGTTGTATTGGTTCCACTGTTATCAATTGTAATGCTTGTTGCATTTTGTGTCGCAAGAATATAGACTCTGTCATTTCCCGATGAGCCGCCGTGAACGATAAAGTTCCTGCCGGTATAAGGTTCAGAAGTAATTTGGTCTCCCATGGTACTTGTACAGCCTGAATTACTTAATGCCCCACTATAAACCGTAAGGGCAATTGGCTTGTCGGAAGAAACGATGGACCCTGCTAAAGAAGTTCCAGACGAAACATTCATGTCTCGGGCACTGTATGTTTCTCCTTCATTAAGAAGAACAGAATAGGTTACATCTTGAGCGTGTCCTGTAACATTTGTTCTGGGTGTAATAAGAATCGTTGTAGTATTTTCAGTTGCTACAATATCTATGGAAGAAAAAGAAGCGGGTGTTGTCGCTCCATTGTCCCAGTTTTTTTGAAAAGGTGTGTAGAAATTATCGCCAAGAGCCTTTCCCCCCTTTAGGGTAAATATTTCTTTATTGGTAGTGCTTTTTAACTCATAAAAAGCACCGATCAATTCTGTGGAAACGATCTTTATGCCATTATTGGAAACGGTATTGCCAGCCGGGCTTTCGATACTTGCAATCAGAGCAGTTAAATCAATACTGTCAACGGAATTAGCGGGAATCGAAAGTGAAATTGGCACAAATGAACCATTTGCCGGTAAGGATACAGTCACATCAGAGGCGGCACCATAGGTCATAAAACGCAGATAAATAGGACTATCACCGACCGAAGAAGACACTTCTGGTGCGGCGAACCAAAACAAAGTATCTATTTGTGCATTTACTGGTTTTTGCAGAAGCAAAATGACCATCAAAAGAAAAAAACGTATCAGCTCCGACATAATTAAAAGTAGCAGAGCTATTGACATGTGTGTGTCAGAGCTCCAATCTTATGGTTAGTTTTCAAAAAATAACGAGAACCAATTTACAAAAAAAAAATAAAGGTGGTATTATTTAGTTCCTTGCCCTTTCTGAAGTCGGTGTCTTAATTAAAATTATATTTGTTTATTCACTAGAATTTTATGTAAATGAACGCGCGAGCAGAAAACCTTATAATTTATAACAGCCTTAATGCGAAGAAGGAAAAATTTACTCCTCTAAAAGAGGGATTTGTTGGTTTGTACGTTTGTGGTCCGACTGTTTATAGCAATGTTCATTTAGGGAATTGCCGAACATTCATATCGTTCGATATGATTTATCGTTATTTAAAACATTTGGGCTATAAGATCAGATATGTTCGAAATATTACGGATGTTGGTCATTTGGTTGATGATTTGGATGATGGCGAAGATAAGATCGCAAAAAAGGCACGTCTGGAGAGTCTGGAACCTATGGAAATAGTGCAACAGTACACCAGAGACTTCCATAAAGTTCTGGAACAATTTAATAATTTGTCTCCCAATATCGAACCAACGGCAACCGGTCACATAATAGAACAAATAGAATTGGTTCAATCTCTTCAAAAAGCTGGACTCGCTTATGAGTCTAACGGATCGGTATACTTTGATGTTGTTAAATACAATACAACAAATAATTATGGTGAACTTTCCGGAAGAAAAATCGAAGACCTTATTTCCAACACACGGGAGCTGGATGGACAAGATGAAAAAAGAGCTCCTTTGGATTTTGCGCTCTGGAAAAGTGCATCTCAGGATCATATAATGAAATGGCCATCACCATGGGGCATAGGTTTTCCTGGTTGGCATCTGGAGTGTTCGGCCATGAGCACCAAATATTTGGGGAGTCAATTTGACATTCACGGAGGAGGAATGGATTTGAAGTTTCCGCATCATGAGTGTGAGATTGCTCAGGGGATGGGCGCTTTTGGTATTTCACCTGTGCGCTACTGGATGCACGGAAACATGCTCACCCTTAATGGAAAGAAAATGAGTAAATCCACGGGGAATTCTATTTTGCCCTATGAATTGTTTTCGGGAGAAAACAAGTTCATGAAAAAGCCTTTTGGCCCAATGACCGTAAGATTTTTCATGATGCAGGCGCACTACAGGAGCACACTTGATTTTACTTCCGAAGCATTGCTTGCTTCAGAAAAAGGACATACTCGTTTGCAAGAGGCTATGTCAAGTTTGGAGGCACTTACACCCGCAGAGAAGTCTACTAAAAAGGTGCAGGATTATATCGACAGTTTTTACGATGCAATGAACGATGATTTTAACACCCCCGTTTTGATAGCGAATCTTTTCGAAGTAGTCAAATACATAAACTCAATTCAAGACGGAAAAGAATCTATTTCGGAGGCTGATTTGAATCTGTTGCGAAATACGATGAATGGATTTGTTACTGATGTTTTAGGCCTTTCTGTCGATACACCTGAACAAGACAATAAACTGGAGCCGATAATGAAATTAGTTCTTGACTTGAGGCAGGAAGCAAGAGAAAACAAGGACTGGTCTACTTCTGATAAGATAAGGGATGGACTATCTAATGCAGGAATCACAGTTAAAGATTCTAAAGAAGGTTCGACCTGGAATTAACGAAGGCAAAAAATGATAACACCCGAATTAGATAAAAAACTCTTTCTAATAGACGCTTATGCGTTAATTTTTAGGGCATATTTTGCGTTTGCAAAGAATCCCAGAATTAATTCAAAAGGTCAAAATACTTCTGCTGCATTTGGATTTACAAATTCGCTTATAGATGTTTTAAAAAATGAAAGACCAACGCATTTGGCTGTGGTTTTTGATCCACCAGGGGGTTCTTCGGGCAGAAAAGAGGAATTTCCTGATTATAAAGCACATCGGGATGAAACCCCTGAAGGGATAATAACGATGATCGAGCCGATTAAAAATATTATAAGAGCATTCAATGTGCCAATCATTGAGGTTGAAGGATTTGAGGCAGACGATACAATTGGCACTCTATCCAAAATTGCTGAGAACAAAGGTTATAACGTTTTTATGATGACTCCGGATAAAGATTTTGGTCAATTGGTTAGTGAGAAATCAAAGATGTTCCGCCCCGGAAGAGGAGGAAATCCAGCGGAAATTTGGGGCCCTGCAGAGATTTGCGAGAAATTCGACATAGATAAAGTAGAGCAGGTAATAGATGTTCTAGGCCTGCAGGGAGATACCGCAGACAATATTCCCGGAATTCCCGGAATAGGGCCAAAAACGGCATCTAAATTACTGAAGGAGTATGGTTCATTGGAGGGGATAATTAGTAATTCTTCCCAGCTCAAAGGAAAGCAAAGAGAAAATGTAGAAAATTTTGCAGATCAGGGAAAAATGTCAAAATCTTTGGCCACGATAATAACAGATGTCGCGGTTGAATTCAACGAGGAAGACCTCAAGGTTTCAGAAGCAAATGCGGATAAAATAAGAGAAGCATTTACAGAATTGGAATTTAGGAATCTTGCCAGAAGGGTTCTAGGCGAAGAAATTGTTGTTTCTTCCAAACCAAGCAATGAAAGCGGTCAAATGGATCTGTTTGGAAGTCAGAGTCTGGTTGAAGTACAAGCACCTGTGGAAACCGCCGAATTTAAAACTCTGGCAACCGAGAAGCCAAGCTACCATCTTATAACAAAACCTGAAGAGCGCAAAGAACTTTTGGCCATTTTATTAAAGCAAAAATCTGTTTGTTTTGATACCGAAACGGACAGACTTGATGCGTTGCATGCAAACATTGTTGGAATGTCTTTTTCGTATAAAGCCCGAGAAGCATTTTATGTTGCAACGCCTGCAGACTTTGCAGAAGCGAAGAAAATAGTCGAAGAATTTCGGCCAATTTTTGAAGCGACTAATATTGAAAAAATAGCCCATAACATCAAGTACGATATTAAAGTAATTAATCGCTATGGGGTGCAGGTGTGCACGCCAACGTTTGACACAATGATCGCACATTATTTGATCAATGCGGACTCGAAACACAGCATGGATTTTCTTTCGGAGCGCTATCTTAATTACCAGCCGATCTCGATTGAAACGCTGATTGGGAAAAAGGGGAAAAACCAAAAGAGCATGTCGGAGATCTCTCCTGAAGAAATTTGCGATTATGCATGCGAAGATGCGGACATAACATTCCAATTAAAACAAGAGTTCGAACCTGAAATTCAAAAGGGACACCTTAAGGGCTTGTTTTATGATATGGAAATGCCACTTGTAGATGTATTAAAATGCATGGAGCAAGAGGGGATATGTATAGATGCAGAGGGGTTAAAAAGGTATTCTGTCGAGTTAGAGAACACATTGAATGAGCTCGAATCTGCAATAAAAAAGGAAGCAGGCCTTGAATTTAATCTGGACTCGCCCAAACAATTGGGGCAGATTTTATTTGAGCATATGGAAATTACCCAAAAAGCACGTAAGACTAAAACAGGACAGTACGCAACGGGTGAAGAAGTACTTCAAAAATTGAAATACAAACATGCAATCGTACCGTTGATATTAGATTACAGGAAGTTGCGAAAATTAAAAAATACATATGTTGATCCTTTGCCCTTATTAATGGACGAAGTTGACGGGAAAATCCATACCAGCTATATGCAAACAGTGGCTGCGACAGGGAGATTGAGCTCCCATAATCCAAATCTTCAAAACATTCCAATACGCTCGGAAAAGGGAAGGGAAATTCGAAAGGCTTTTGTGTCTAGAGGGGAATCTTTTAAGCTAATGGCAGCGGATTATTCCCAAATAGAACTTCGCATCATTGCGGCGTTGAGTGAGGATAAAAATATGATAGCGGCCTTCAAGGAAGGGAAGGACATTCATGCGGCAACTGCATCGAAAGTTTTTCATGTTGCTTTGGACAAAGTTACCCGAGATCAAAGAAGCTCAGCAAAAGCGGTAAATTTTGGAATAATATACGGTCAATCGGCGTTTGGTTTGGCACAGAATCTGAATATAACTAGAACCGAGGCAAAGAAAATAATAGACAGCTACTTTGAACAGTATCCTACGATCAAAACCTATATGGATAAAGCAATAAAAAATGCCAGGGAAAAGGAATACGTTGAAACGATCATGCAGCGCCGTCGGTACTTAAAAGACATTAATTCAGCAAATGCGGTTGTTCGTGGATTTGCGGAGCGAAATGCTATTAATGCCCCAATTCAGGGGTCTGCTGCGGACGTTATAAAATTGGCCATGACAGGTGTATTTAAGGCAATGGATAAAGCGAATTTAAAATCCAAAATGTTATTACAGGTTCACGATGAGCTTGTCTTTGATGTGCACGAAAGTGAGGTAGAAATAATGACGGAATTAGTGAGGAATGAAATGGAGAATGCAGTAGAATTAGAGGTTCCCATGAAGGTGGAAATGGAATTTGGCGACAATTGGCTGGACGCTCATTAACCTGTCCGGTGGTGTCTTTTGTGTTGGTAAAAGTAATTTACTCGTTTAGCGATCGTTCCCCCCGCCTAGATATAGCCAGTTTTCACTTTCGATCAAATCATCGAATACTTTTTCAAATACAGTTATTGATTTTGGATATCCGTATCGACGCCTGACTTGTTTTCTTGTTCCATTCACAACAACAGACGTTGTTGTTTCAGGTAGATCTGAGATCCCGGGATTGTCGTATTCATCCTCCATTTGCAGATAACCTGTTTGATTAACCACATCAAAGAATCGGATCATTTGCTCTCTGCTGATCGTTGTGGTGTACCTTCCTAAAAGCTTCAGGTTACGAACACCGTTATAGGCAACAAAGCCGCTGTTGTATATATTCATTTCATATACCGGGCAGGTTCCGTAACAATACCCTCTTTTTATAGAAGCAAATAAAGAGTCGTCGTGGCGAACATTTTCAAAAAGAGGTTGGTGTTCGCTTTCATGGTGTACATGCATTTGTCCTTCCTCATGCTCTGAGACAGTTTCAATTTCAGTATGTGCATTTTTGGCATTGGCGCATGAATAAAGCACAAATACCGATGTTGTTATATACAATAAATGGTTTAACATGAATTACTTATTTGACATTAAAGTTATTGTTATCTACGAATATAGAATCAAATAGTCTGCCATAGATTTTATATATACTATATTTAACCATGCGAAACATTCTTTTTTGTAGTGCTATTCTGGCAATGTTGTCGTGTCAACAAAACATTGAAAAAACAACAACAGAAGACAAAGCTGTAATTCAACGATTAATGTTGGATGCGTCGATGGCAGATCAGTTGGTGGTTCTCCCACTTTCGTGCATCGATATTGAATATCCAAATAAGCTTAATCAGGTAATTGGAGACAAAACGGACTTGAAGCCCCCAGAGATTTTGCATCCTGCTTTTTATGGGTGTTTTGACTGGCATTCTTCTGTTCACGGACACTGGTCTCTTGTTCGTCTGGTAAAAGCGTTTCCCGAAATGGAAAGTTCCGAGAGGATAATCAATGGATTAGTCGGTCATCTCTCGGCTGAAAACATTGCAAAAGAGCTCGAGTACTTTGATGACGAATTAAGTCAGGGATTTGAGCGAATGTATGGTTGGGCGTGGTTGTTGAAATTGTCAGAAGAGCTGCATAATTGGCAAGATCCTGTGGCTGAAGAATTAGAGGCAAACCTCAAGCCTCTTTCGGAGCTGATAGCAAACAGAGTGAAGGAGTTTTTGCCCAAATTAAATTACCCAATTCGTGTTGGAACGCACACGAATACGGCTTTTGCCATGACAATGATCTATGATTACGCCTCTGCAGTGGCCGATATAGAACTTAAACAGATCGTTGTGAAAAGGGCAAGGGAATATTTTTCGAAAGACATGAATTGTCCTCTTTCATGGGAACCAAGTGGCTACGATTTTTTATCCCCATGTCTGGAAGAAGCTGACCTTATGAGGCGCGTTCTTTCAAAAGAAGAGTTCAATAACTGGTTGAGCGAATTTCTTCCACAAATACTGGACCCGGAATTCACGCTAACACCTGGAATAGTGAGCGACCGTACAGACGGTCATTTAGTTCACCTTGATGGTCTTAATTATAGTCGTGCCTGGTGCCTGTACGGAATTGCCGAGACATTACCTGAATACCAGCACCTAATTAAAATTGCAAATAAACATATAGAACATTCGTTACCAAACATGAGGGATGGGAATTATCAAGGTGGTCACTGGCTTGCAAGTTTTGCTTTGTTGGCATTAAGCAATCAATAAGAACTACTTATAATCAATACTCCACCCTCTATTTATCAGAACATTTTCAAGGGTAACAATCTCTTGAGCCAGACCTAATGTTTCTTGTATTTTTGAAAAGACAAGCTGGTTCCCGTCAACTGCAGGATCCAATCCAAAGGGAAAGCTGAGTATGTCAGAATTTTCATGTGTTTCGGCAAATGCGATCCATTGCCTTAATAGATTAATGGATTCATTATCGCTAAGCTTGAAGTCTGAAGAACGAACCGAACAGAAAAATTCAATTGATTGAATAGCGCGCGTGAGCAAAACATTCAGTCTTTTTCGGCCATTAATGGTGTTCATCGGGCCAAAACGCATGTGAAACATTCCTTCTTCATTTCGGGCATAACCGAAGCTGACGAACAGACAATCGCATTCATCGCCCTGCACATTTTCAAGTGCCTTAAAAAACCCTGTATTATTGTCAATTTTATCGTTTATTGCCTGCTGTGCGACTTCAGAAAGCTCATTCCAGATACAACTTAATTGTTCTTCCGAAAAAGCAACGATTCCAATGCTCTTTTCAAGGGGAATAGATCGTTCTATGGCCCGTGCAATTGTTTTTGCCTCGACGTCGTTTCTTCGGTCTATGAACGAAGCATTTTCAATGAAATGATGTTTAATTGGGGCTAGCTTAATGGAGTCTGGATATGCCTTTAAGCTTCCTGAGTAAAAGTGCTTGTTCGAGAACGCGATCAGGTCTGGATGCCTGCTTCGGTAATGGTGTTGTAGCATTACTTTCGGCCAGTTATAGCTCGCTTGATGGAGCAAGTCGGCTGTTTCCTGTGCGCCACTTTTAAAATAAGAACTGGGTCCCATCTGATGCTCATCACCTGCAACGATAATCCTTGAGCTTCTTTGAATTGCGCCGAGTGCATTTTGCACAGGGATTTGGCTGGCCTCATCAAAAATTGCAATATCGAAAAGTGACTGTTCCAGCGGAAAACATTTGGCGAGCTGTGTTGGGTTGCTCAGCCATATTGGCTTTAATAATTGTATCCATTCGCGCGCCTCTGAATTGTATAACTCTCGAAGCGAAGGGTGTCTTCTTGTTTTCGAAAACTCTTTGACCAGGATGGATTTCCCCTTTCTTAAGCGACGCTTCAAAGCTTTTTGATCTGCACTTAATTTACGCGCCGGGGTGTTTAAGGTTTCATGATAGTCTTTAAAAGACTGGTGCAATTTGTTTTCGATTGACTGTGCGTATAATTCTGCCTCTTCGTTTTGAGCATCTATTATTGTCCTTACCTTTCTGCTTATATCTCCAACATTGAACTTTGAGAATTCAGGGAATCGATCTTTGAAACGCACCCAATGACTTTTTAAAAGCTCTCCCTCATATTGCTTGATGGATTTATTTCTTGATAGGCCTAGTAATGCTCGTTCCTCTAATAAAAGGAGCTCTGGTTTGATCGAAATAATGTCTGGTAATCGGGAGCTCATTTCGATTAGAAAGGCTTCTAGATCCATACATTGATCAATATTGAAGCTCGATTTTAACGAATGATGTAACCGACCAATTTCTGTCTGATTTTCTATTATACTTCGTCTTTGCCCTGTTGGTATTGCTTCCAGCTCTTGCCACTGATCTGCAGAGAACAGGCCTAGTGTATGATGAATTAAAGGAACCTCATTTTCAACATCTTCAATGCCCAATTTACACAAATTGAGTACTATTAATGTGAATGCGTTTAGTGTCTCAATTTGCTTTGCATGATTTTTTAATTCTGGCAATGCATTTGAAAAAGGCAAATGGGAAAGGTCGTTCCATCTTCTTTTTGACTTCAGTCTTGCGAACCAACGGCCCCCAATTTCAAAAGTGTTTATCAAGCTTCGGGTCTCGGCTTCAGATGGGACAGTTTTCCAATGCGATTGATTTGATTTGATTTTCTCAACCTGCAAACGCAAATTCAAATACTTTTTTCGAAATTTCAAAAATTGTTTTTGTTCTTTTGAATCTGTTCGAAAGACAATTGCATATTTTTTATAGAGCTCATTTTCAAAAATCTGACAATGAGCAGCCTTTTTCTTTATAAGATCAAAGTCACCCCAGCTCAAAAGGTGAAATACCGATTTAAGTCGTTGAATGGAGGAAATTGATTTACTCAATTCTTCATCGAAACGGACAAAAGAGTCCCTGCCAATTATTCCGGGCTTCAATGCCCCAACAAGATTGGGCAATTGCATTTTATAGACCTTTTCAATAGTGGCTTTGACTCTTAAAAAAACCTTAATATCGGGAACATTACTTACGTAATTAAAATGCGCTAAACTAACGTTATGGGAGAGCTCTTGAAATTTATGAAATGATACACCGCCAATAAGGGCATCATTCGAAAGCAGGTCCAAAGTCATTTGAAGATTCGCTACATATTGCTCCGATAAACGAAGGTTTTTAACGGGTTTGGGCTCGAAATTCTCAAAATAATCCCAGGTTTCGCGTAATTCTTCCAGAAAAGAATGACTCAAATGATCCGATGTGGCAATGAAACACAATTTGTCCAGACCGAAGACACTTAATTTCTTTTTTAATACTTCCAGTGCCACACGTTTTTCCGATACCACAATAGTGGTTTTGTTTTTCCCAAGTGCTTTCCCCAGAACGTTGGTCAGAACTTGCGACTTCCCGGTTCCCGGGGGGCCCTGAATAACAAGATTATCCTTCTTTGCTCTTTCAAAAACAGCTTCATGGTCAATATCTGCCGGAAATAAAATATCGGGTGGTAGATCCAGAGCAGAGCCTTGAACGGAAGAATTGAAACCAAAAAGAGTAAAGAGACCCGAGCTATACGAATCAACATCAACTAATTCTTCAAGCTCCCGGATTATTTGGTAACGATGGTGGTGAAAGTTTCCTATAGCAGCAGCTTCATTATTGATGACCGACAAACCGAATTCACGCAGAATTGTGCTTGTTGTCTGTATGCTAAAGCTTTCAGGAAGTCCTTCGTTTTGTAATCTTTGAATTTTTTCAGCGTCAAGCTCCAGCTCACGCGTTAAGTGAAGCAACAGAAATGGGTTGATGAATCGTTCTTCGTCAGTTAATGAAAAAGAGATGATCTGTTTTACTTTATCCTTAGTGTATGTTAAGGGGGTAATTATTATCGGAGTTTGAACCTGCTTCCCATTAACGCTAAGTGCAACAAATCCTTCTGCTATACAGAGTGAATTTACACCAGACTCTTTTCGTGTTTTGTCCGCTTCTCTAAGAATGGATTTGGGAAATATGTCGCTATCAAAGCAAAGCTCCTTTCCAGAAGAAAAGAGCCTGGAGTTTTCAAAATCAACATTTACCAACACATCATTCGTGTTGAATTGACAGCTTTCGTTCAGCAGCTCGATAATGTTATTTTTCAATTTATTCGGCAAGGGTATAAATGTAATGAAGAATGTGGAGATTTCGAATATGCAGCAATGTCGGATTTAAAAATAACGAGCAGGGGTTAATTCGAGCAGAGATTAGCTATTCTAAACTTTTGCAAGCAACAATTAAAGAGAAAAGAGCCTTTTCTTCTTTATACGTGAAAAGGCAACACCAAAAGGAATCTTTGTTACATTTGTTTTCACAAGAGAAGACTATAATACAAAAGAAGACATCCTGGAAGTAACAGAAAACAATATCAAAATGAAGTTCGGAACAAAAGTAATTCACGCGGGGGTACATCCCGATGAGAGTACCGGTGCGATAATGACACCTATTTACCAAACATCCACCTACATTCAACAAGGAGTTGGAAACCATAAAGGGTATGAATATTCAAGGACACAAAACCCTACGCGTCATGCTCTTGAAAGGAACATAGCGGCAATTGAAAACGGAAAACACGGTGCTTGTTTTGGATCTGGATTGGCGGCAATTGATTGCGTGATTAAAATGTTGAACCCCGGAGACGAGGTGGTTTCCACCAACGACCTTTATGGAGGAACATTTCGCTTGTTTAAAACGATATTTGAAAAGTACGGGATAAAATTTCATTTTGTTGGAATGAACGACGCGTCAAATGTGGAAGAAAAGATCAATGACAAAACAAAGCTGATCTGGGTAGAGACTCCAACAAACCCCATGATGAATATTGTTGATATAGAAGCGATGGCTTCGATCGCTAAAAGTTCTGGCGCAATGCTTTGCGTGGACAATACATTTGCGACACCTTATTTACAGAACCCATTGGATCTTGGTGCAGACATCGTGATGCACTCTGTCACAAAATATCTGGGGGGACATTCAGATGTGGTAATGGGGGCATTGGTAACATCTGATGACGCAATAGCAGAAGAGATGTATCGCATCCAGAATTCTTCTGGAGCGGTTACAGCACCCATGGATTCATTCCTGGTTTTGAGAGGAATTAAAACCTTGCATTTGAGAGTGCAAAGGCACTGCGATAATGGCGAGAGAGTTGCAAGATTTCTGCAACAGCATCCGAAGGTGGATGCAGTGTACTGGCCCGGGCTTGAATCGCATCCAAACCACGATATTGCGAAACGACAAATGCGCGGATACGGTGGAATGATCTCTTTTACTTTGATTGGAAACAGCATGGAAGAAGCACATTCTATTGTGAAAAAAGTAGAAATATTTGCATTGGCTGAGTCGTTGGGGGGTGTCGAATCGTTAATTGGTCATCCGGCAACCATGACACATGCTTCGATTCCAAAAGAAGAAAGAGAAAAAACAGGTGTGGTAGATTCATTGATTCGATTGAGTGTGGGGGTGGAAGATGCTGAAGATATAATTGAAGACCTAAGACAGGCGCTTGCGTAAAAAAGAGGAATATGAATTATAATAAGTTTGCCGTTATCGGTGTAGGGAGGTATGGCTCTACGATTGCTCGTGGATTGGCCGAAAAAGGAGCGCAGGTGTTTGCGTATGACATAAACGAGAAAAAGATTGAAAAGATCAAAGATGAAGTTTCTTTTGCGGTGACCCTGGACTCTACAGAAATTCGGGCACTTCAAACCCAAAATTTCGTGGACCTTGATGCTGCTGTTGTTGCTATTGGAGAGAATTTCGAAGCTGCCGTACTTACTTGTGTTCATTTAATGGATATAGGAGTCAAGCGTGTAATTGCAAGGGCCAGTGGGGATCATCAAAGATTGATTCTTGAGAAAATAGGTGTGGTAGAAATAGTAACACCGGAAAATGAAGTTGCATTCGTGGTGCGCGAGAAATTACTCAACCCAAATATTGTTTCTTTTTTGCAGCTGCCTGATGACCATGAAATAGCGGAGATTATAGCACCAAAGGGTTGTGTGGGGCGAACCATAGATCATGTTGGATTTCGAAATAAATATGAAATGACCTTGATTACCATTAAGCGGGAATACGATATCACAAAAAATGGAGAAGACACAATGGAGCAGCACATAATAGGTGTTCCTAAAAGTGATATGGTTATCAAAGAGAAAGATACACTAGTTGTATTCGGTGCAGCCAAGAGTGTTGAGCGATTTATAGAGATCAATGAATCTCTGTGATAGGGGGGGTGTAATTCCGTAACAATACGTTAAAGATGAACTATATTATTACAGGGGTATCGAGAGGTATTGGAAAGGCGTTGGCGGAAGAATTTCTATCAAGTGGTTCTGGTGTCATTGGGATTGGACGCAAACACGATATTGACCATCCCAACTTTTCATTTGTGCAATGCGATTTAAGCGTTCCAAGTGAAGTTGAGTGTTTAAAAATAAGTATTCCTAAGGGGGCTGTAACTTTAATAAATAACGCAGGTGTACTAGGGGCGATCAAACGATTGACAGAACAAGCCCCCCCTGATGTTGAGAGAGTTTTAAATATAAATACTGTTGCCCCAGTTCTGCTTACTAATTTAATTTACAATAGTGTTTCCGACAAAAATTCTTTTTGCTTGATCAATATTAGCTCGGGAGCAGCAAATCGTGCTATTCCTTCTTGGGCATCCTATTGTGCGTCAAAGGCTGCATTGAACATGTTTTCTGAAGCATTTTATTTGGAAGAAAAGGAAAAGGGCTTTTCTCCAAAAGTTTATGCAGTAGCTCCTGGTGTTGTTGATACGGAGATGCAGCAAGAAATTAGGAATACAAGTGATGCAGATTTCTCGTCGGCACATAAATTTGTAGATCTCAAAAGGAACAACGAATTATTTACTTCCCATAGTGTTGCTAAAAAACTGATACAACTGATTAATCGGCCGTATGATGGGGAAGTGTTTTATGACCTGAGAATCATGAATCCTTGAGTAATCCAACCTCGTTTGAATTCCAAGCGTTTATATCAATAGTGCTTGTGAATTCACGGGTGTTTGCGTAATTTCACGCCACAAGCTTAAAAAATGTAATGGAACTATGAAAAAAAAACTACTCACAATCCTCGCGCTGGTGTTACTTATTTCCACCGCATATGCGCAGGTTACTAATTTCGATGCAAGCAATGCTCGAGATGGAGAAGACGTGGAATATTGTCTGACCCACAAGAAAATGAACGAATTGCGAATAAATCCTGATGCTGCAGTGTCGTTTGTTCAGGATGAAATTATTCGCTCACAAGAACAGCAGAACGCAACACCAAAAGCTGTGGTATATTATATTCCAGTAGTTTTTCACATTCTACACAACGGCGGATCTGAAAACATCAGTGACGCGCAAGTGATCGATGCTGTTGCTGTTATGAATAGAGATTTTCGATTATTAAATTCTGATGCCAGCAATGTTCATCCAGATTTTCAGGGGATGCCCGCCGATGTGGAAATCGAATTCAGACTTGCAACTAAAGCACCAAATGGAACTTGTTTTACCGGAATTACAAGAACACAAAGTAGCGCTTCATTTGATGGTGCAGACGGAACAATACAGGTCAATGCGATTAGAAACGGGAACGATGTGTACAACGGGGAATGGGCAGGGAATAAATACCTGAATATTTTTGTCTGTGGCGAAATTGGTGGTGCAGCCGGCTATACAACGACTCCTTCCAACTGGGTTGGTTCGGTAATGGAAAACGGTATTTGGATTCTTCATTCATATGTTGGATCAATAGGGACATCGAGTGCCGGAACCAGTAGAACGCTGACGCACGAAATCGGGCACTGGCTGAATCTGGAGCATGTTTGGGGGCCAAACAACAATCCTGGTAATGTATCAAGCTGTGGTGATGATGATGGAGTTTCGGACACACCAAATGAGATCGGAGTTACTTCCTGTAATTTAAACGAGGCTACTTGTGGGGTACGTGCAAATGTTGAAAATTACATGGACTATTCGTATTGTTCAAAAATGTACACGCAAGGACAGGTTACCAGAATGCGTAATGCATTGGAGTCAAATGTAGGAGGTAGAAGCAATGTGAAAACAGCTGCAAATTTATTGGCTACCGGGGCAGATGGCAATTTGTATCTGTGTAATGCGGAATTTTCGGCCGATAAGACATCAATTTGTTCTGGAGATTTGATTCAATTTACCGATGAGTCGTATAATGTGGTTTCCGGGTGGACGTGGACATTTAATGGAGGAACACCATCAAACTCCACAGATCAAAACCCTGTTATTACATATAATACATCCGGTCTTTACGAGGTGACACTCACTGCCACGGACGGATCAACAAATGATACTGAAGTAAAATCTGCATTTATCAGAGTTCTTCCGGATGCCGCACAGATTCCTTTTCTTGAAGATTTCGAGGGATTTTCAACCCTGTCCAATATTGAGGAATGGGAGATTGTAAATGATGGGGGCAGCGCTGAATGGGAGCTTGAAACATCGACTGGTCATACAGGGACAAAGTGTGCCAGAATTCTGAATAACGGGCAACCTAACGGGTCTCTCGACGAATTAATTTCAGCACCTGTTGACCTATCGGGAATAACAGGGTCAATGACCTTGAGCTTCAGGTATGCCTATAAACGAAAAAATTCGAGCGATGATGATTGGTTCAGGGTGTATGTCACAAATAATTGCGGTGATAGTTGGGCAATTCGGAAAACACTGCATGGTGGCCAGCTTACTTCTGCCACGCAATCTTCATCCTATACCCCTTCGTCAGCTGCAGACTGGACAACTATTCACATGACCAATATTACAAGTGCATACTGGGTTGACAAATTCCGGCATAAATTTTCGTTTGAAGCAGGAGGGGGAAACAACATGTATCTTGATAATATTAATATTTATTCGGGAGCTGCATCAGATGATCTGGTGATTGGATTGACAGAAGGCGGCGAACTAAGTGAGCTTTCAGTATATCCCAACCCTGCTGACGATGAGCTGAGTCTGGAATTCTCTTTGAGTGCTGCACAAAAGGCGGTTGTTCAACTACGGGATGTTTCGGGGAAAATTGCACAAAGAAATGTGATCCATGCAAACCAAGGTTTGAATTTGGTTCTCCTGGACACACGAGAGCTTGCCTCTGGCATGTACTTTTTAAACCTAAACGTATCGGGATACCAAAAAACGATGCAGGTTATACTGAAATAAAATTTATAGAAATAAGACGGATGTTAATCGTCCCTTATATATATATGGAGTATGAAAAGTAAAATATTTATTTTGTCATTTCTTGTTTCTTTCTGCTACATCGGAAGGGCTCAAGTAACTGTTTCTTCTGATAATTGGTGCAAGACAGCTCAGCTCATGAATGAAATGAGAAACAACCCTGAAACGTCCCATGTCTTGGAACACGATGACATGATAAGGGCACAGGAGCTGGTTAATGGCCAGACTGCTCCTAAGGGTGTTATTTATAAGATTCCTGTAGTATTTCATGTTCTTCACAATGGTGGCCCAGAAAACATATCAGAAGAACAGATATTGAATGCCTTGTATATATTAAACAGGGATTTTCGATTGCAAAATCCGGATACCGCAGAAGTGTTAGCCGCGTTTAAGCCTATTATGGGGGATGTTGAGGTTGAATTTGTCTTGGCTCTCAAAGCACCGAACGGCCAGTGTTTTAGAGGGTATACAAGAACAGAGTCGCCACTAGCGTTTCAGGGGGATGATGGAGGTATGCAGGTAGATGCGATTCGAACTGGAAATGATGTGTACCAGGGAAATTGGCCTGCAAAAGAGTATTTAAACGTGTTTGTTGTTGCCAATGCAGGAGATGGAATTGGCGGGTATACAAATTATCCATTTGGAAATGGAAACGATATGACTTCGGGTATATGGGTGTTGAATCAAACTCTTGGTCAGGGAGGAATTGACAATTCTTGGACGAGTGTGGGAGAGGGCAGAACACTAACCCATGAATGTGGCCACTGGCTAAATTTACCACACACCTGGGGATCTACAAATTCCCCTGCCTTACCATCAAATTGTAGTTCTGATGATGGGGTTTCGGACACACCAAATACAATTGGTGTAACGACATGTAATATTATAACACTGGCAGAGAACACCTGTGGTCCCCTCGCTAATATTCAGAATTATATGGATTATTCGTTTTGTTCCAGGATGTTTACTCAAGGACAGGCAACCCGAATGAGAAATGCACTTTTATCCGGTGTGGGGGGGAGAAACAACCTTTGGATCTCCCAAAACCTGGCAAATACGGGAACAGATGTTCCTCCATCTTTATGTGAGGCAGAATTCACATCAGACAGAACGTATGTTTGTCCCGGAACTCAAATTACATTTACCGATCAATCCTATAATGCACCAAGTGGATGGACCTGGTCCTTTCCGGGAGGGACTCCGAGCACATCAACTTTAGAAACCCCAACGGTAACCTATGATACGCCAGGAATTTATGAAGTATCTTTAACAGCAACCGATGGTGTCTTGAGCGATACTGAAACAAAAGTGGGATATATTCAAGTAATGGGGGCGTCTATAGATCTACCTGTTTACGAAAGCTTTGAAAATTACACATCTTTGAACAATATCCAGGAATGGGCAATTAAAAATGAAGACAACAATGCGGCGTTCGAGCTTGAGTCTTCGGCGGCTCTTACCGGGAATAAATGTGCGAAACTTGCAAATTACGGACAATCAGCTGGGTCATATGACGAACTGATCTCGGCTCCCGTTGATCTTTCTGTACTGGATCCACTTACCGATACAATGACGCTCAGCTTCCGATATGCGTATAAACGAAGAAACAGTGGTGATGACGACCGCTTACAGGTGTTTATAACAAATGATTGTGGCGAGAATTGGGCACTGCGAAAGACCCTGCATGGATCGATATTATCGCCCCTTGTACAATCGTCTTCCTTCTCTCCTGCTTCGGCAAATGACTGGACTACGGTTCACATGCCTAATGTCACAAATAACTACTGGGTAGACAATTTCAGGTATAAATTTACTTTTGAATCTGGGGGTGGCAATAATTTTTACATTGATGATATCAATATTTATTCTGGAGCTGCATCGGATGATATAGTTGTTGGAATATCGGAATCTGAAATAGTGACAGGTCTTTCTGTTTATCCAAATCCGGCGATTGATGAATTGAAGCTGGAATTTCTTTCAAATTCGGCAAGGGGTGTTATTATCAAGGTTCAAGATCTGACAGGGAAAATTATTCAGAGAGTTATTGTAAATGCAAATGAAGGCTCTAATTTGGTTTTATTTAATACAGGTCAATGGGCTTCCGGGATGTATATTTTACGAATAGAAGTTGATGGAAAGAGCAAATTCATTCGCTTTGTTGTGTCCTGATCTTGAAAAATACAGAGATAATTAATCCAATATGGGAAATAAAAAAAGAGGCTGTTTCGACAGCCTCTTTTTTATATGGATTAATTTAAATTATTTTAATTCTGTAATCTTAAAGAAACCTCTTGATGAATTAACTACCCCCGTTAATCCCGAAATATCTCGTACTGCTACCTGAATATCGGTAGCTGGAGTAATGATTCCAGACATCAAGGGCTGATTAATTACAATTCCAGCAAAATCGCTTGAAGTTTGTAACGATTCGGATCCAATTGGAGTATCGTTTGTTTTGTCGTAGAAAACAAACGAATATGTACCTCCGGATTCCGTATCTTTTAAGTAAACAGCACCATCCAACATGTATGTTTTCCCCGCCTTCAAGGTGAACTCATCGGTGGAGTAGTTATAGAGTATACCGTTCACTACAGTTGTAATACCAAACCCTACAAAACCACCACCAAGATCATCTGGTTGCAAGAATATGAATTCTGGCGAACTCGGTGCAATCGTACTTATAACGCCACCAGAGATATCAATTCCGCTCCCGGCAATATATGATCCAGCAGGCCCTTGTAGAGAAGCTAAAAAGTCTGCTGTACTTCCAGTGTTTCCTGCATTCAACCACATGTCGTATGCGCTTTCACCCTCAACTCCCGTTGCGCCAATTGGACCAGCAGCACCATCATTTCCATTTGTTCCTTGAAGAGAAGCCAAAAAATCTGCTGTACTTCCAGTGTTACCTTCCTTCAGCCAAATGTCATAAGCACTCTCACCTTCAGGTCCAGCCGCACCATCAATACCATTGACTCCAGGAGCACCTGCAGGCCCTGTTAAACCGGTGAATCCAATTGGCCCTTGTGGACCAGAAGCACCTTGGAGAGAAGCGAAAAAATCTGCCTGAGTTCCTGTATTACCCGCAGCCAACCATACATCGTATGCGCTGTTTCCAGAAGCACCTGCAGGCCCTGTTAAACCGGTGAATCCAATTGGCCCTTGTGGACCAGCAGCACCTTGAAGAGAAGCGAAAAAATCTGCCTGAGTTCCTGTATTACCCGCAGCCAACCATACATCATATGCACTGTTTCCAGAAGCGCCTGCAGGCCCTGTTAAACCGGTGAATCCAATTGGTCCTTGAGGACCTGGTGTTGAATTTCCGGAATTTGCAGCATACAGAGCAAATGGAACACTTAACATCTGACTTGTTCCTGTTATTGTTAAGTTAGAACCACCTTTAATGGTTGTTTCTGTTTTAATGAAATACGGACCATTCGCCCAGTCTATGGTAGAAAAATCGCCGTTAATAACATTGCCCATACCAATTTCAAGAGATGTTAATCCGTTGCTATTGGTTGTCGAATTATGTGATTCCACATAAACCTCAGTTCCGTTTGCAGAACCCTGTAAAACACTTATTTTCATTCCTACAGGATTGTTAACAACGATATTTTGTTGGACATCTCTGATTACAGCCTGATAGCTCATTTTTTGTGGCGCCTGAGCAAAAGCTCCTAATGATAGAAGAATTGTTGATACTAAAATATATATACGTTTCATAATTATTGTTTTTTAATGATTTTAAATGTTTTAACGTCAATTTGATCGTTCATGATTTTTAAAAAGTATGCTCCGGGATTATATTCGAGCATTTCTATCGAAGTGATATTGCCCTTCACATTTTGATTGTCTAATAAGGTTCCATTCATATCATACAGATAATAGAACAAATTAGAATTTGAATTGTTTTCGATCTTCAAGATCAAAAAATCAGAGGTGGGATTTGGGTATGCCGACAGCTCGAGGTCTATACCAAAGTTTTCGTCGATACCGGACGTCACAGAAATCTCGTAGGCATGCTGCACACCTTGTGCAACGGAGCCTCCAACCCCTGAATGTGTCGTGTAAAAGACTTGACCAATGGAATAACTTGACGAACCACCAATACCCGAGGCATCACCCCCAGATGTAATTAATGCCTCTTGAGCATGCAATCCATTCAGACCTAGGCCTAAAAGAAAAATACCGCTGAGCATTCTGTTTTTGTGTTTCATATTAAATTATTTATTGAATTATTAATGGCGTCAAATCTATGTAGGTTGTACCGATAATAATAGAGGTAATAACCAAAAGCGGGAAACGAACTTCCCAACGTGCTCAACACGAAAATCTTTGTATTTACATATGTAAGGGCAGCTGAATTATTAGAAAAAACAATTCATCAAACGGGGAATTTATATTAATTATAGAATTTTGATGAGCCCTTCAATCGAAGAATCAGAAAGAGTATGGGTTGATTTAATCCCTTTTGTGAGAAGATAAGCTCGAGTACTTTGTCCCCACGAAACAATAGTGGCATCATCGGGAAGTTTATTTTTTTTAAGAAATCCTTCGGCATTTGAAGGACTTGAGAAAATGTAAGTGTCGCAATCCTGTATTGCTCTGCTCACTATTTTAGTTTTATATACTGCGACTTCAATTTTTTGTGTATCCTTAAAAAGAGAGGAAACAGATTTTAGGGAGATATCCGAAGAGGGAAAAAGTACTCGTCGACTTCCCGCCCAACCTGTGAAGCTCCTGGCCACATCTTGCACTTTTCCACTTTGAGCCCCCACAAATGCCACGTTGAAGCCCATTTGAGTCAATAACTCTGCGGTTTTACTACCGACACATGCCACCATTTTATTTGCTGGAATAGTGTATTTATAATTGAAAAACACCACTGACCTTGGACTGCTGAAAAAGAGGATGTCGTAGTCTTGTGTTACTTCGAAGTCTATTGGTTCGAATTGAAGAAAGGAATGGGCAAGCAGCATCTTACCCTGTGCGCTAAGGGTTTTTTTTAGACCCGCAACTTCATTTTCGTTTTTGGTTATAAATAAGCGTTTAGACAACGGTTAATTTTTGATTTAAGTCGGAAACCACCTGTTCTGCCATTCCGGAAAAATCGGTTACAGCATAGTTTAGTGAAACACATTTTCCGGCATTATCAGCCAGTGAAACAAATAGTTCATGGTTTTCATTGCAGTATGCCCCAAGTGGTAATTGACACCCCCCCTCGAGTAAATTCAGAATCTTTCTTTCGAGGGAAATGCACTTTTGTACTTCAGGAAAATTCATGTTTTGAAGTATGGTGTGCAACTCATTGTCGCTCGATCTAATTTGTAATCCGAGCACTCCTTGGGCCGGAGCTGGAATAAATTCTGTGGGATCCAAAACCACCACTTTAAATTCAGACAAGTCCAGTCCTAGGCGATCCAACCCTGATTTAGCCAAAAGTATAGCGTCATAATTCCCCTGGCGCAATTTATCTACCCTTGTTGGCACATTTCCTCTGAGGTCAACAATTTTTGAGTCCGGTCTGTATTTTAGCACTTGTGATTTTCTTCTTGCCGAAGAAGTTCCAACGGTAGCATTGCGTTTCAACGACCACTTTTCAGCCGGTTCAACAGCAGACAAATTTACCAAAAGGACATCCGATGGATTGGCTCGTTTCGAAACGCAGGATATGTTTAAGCCATCAGGAGGATTTGTTTCCAGGTCTTTATGTGAATGCACTGCTAAATCAATGGATCTATTGAGTAGGGCATCTTCAATTTCTTTTGTAAAAAATCCTTTTCCTTCAAGTTTGTCAAAACTGAGGTGTTGTATTATATCTCCCTGCGTTTTAATTATATTAATGGAAACGTTGCATCCTAATTTTTCCAATTCGGATTTAACAAAATTTGCTTGCCACAATGCAAGATCACTTCCCCTTGAGCCGATAATGATGTGTTTCATAAAGATTGCTTTTTAAGAAGAATTTCTTTTGCCATGAGCATTGGAATGCTCATGTATTTTTTTTCCATATAACCCACGATCTTTTCAATGGTTTCCAAAGATGCTTCATCCATTTGACTCAATTCATCTTTAAATATTTCCGTCATTGCCGTAGCTCTTATCTCTTTAACCGTATTAGGGACTTCACGCATTGCCAGCTCAACGGATCTTACCTGGCAAATATGATGAAATTCTTTCATTGCATCAGATATTATCTCTTCAACATGCTGGACTTCATTTGATCGTGCCAAAAGGTTATCATTGGAAATTTGTTGCAATAAGTTAACCGAGATGTGAATTACCTTATGGGACGAGATTATTTCGGGGTGAAGATCCTGAGGGATCGCAATGTCTATTACGACTTTTTTTGATTCGTCACCCTGCAATAGTTGACGGTATATTTTCGGAGTGATAATATGATCTTCGGAGCCGGTACACGTAATTATAATATCGAATCCTTTGTTGAATTTTTTCAGCATTGGTAGTGGGTGTGCTGATCCATTTAATGTTCCGGCAAGTTTTTCCGCTTTTTTAAGTGTTCGGTTGAATACAGTGAAATTTGTAAAGCCATGTTTTTTTAAAAAACGGCTCATATTTGTGTTCGTTACCCCTGCACCGATGATCAGTATTCTGGCGTCTAGCGGAATGTTTAATGCCCGCAACTTATGGTACGCAAGAGAAACAACAGAGACTGGTTTTTGGGCAATACCGGTTTGAGTATACACTTTTTTTGCGGTTTCAATTGTATGCCGCAACAAAATGCGAATTAAATCTCCGGTCAATTTCATTTTATGGGAAGACTCAAAAGCTTCTCGAACCTGAGAAATTATTTCACGTTCTCCAACGATCATCGAATCTACTGATGATGCAACGGACAGCAAATGTTCAACGGCATCTATTCCGCTATAAACACTTCCTTTGGCGGAAAACAGATTTGTTTCTGCTTCATTAAAGGAGGGGTAGAGTTCGTGAAAATATGAATTAAGGAATTCAATGTCAACGTTTGTGTCTGTTACTAAAACAAACTCTACTCTGTTACAAGTTGACAGGAACATGAGCTCTTTCAGGCCCATTTTATCTTTTAAAAATGACAGTCGTTCCTTTTGGTTGCACTCTTCAATATGCAATTTCCCAATGTCATTAACAGAAAGATTTCGATGCGTAAAAGCAACAATATGTAGCGAGTCTATGTTGTTTTTTTCAATCACCAAGTGCAAAGATGCACAAGCCCCAAATCTCTTTTGTCATAAATTTGTCATAAAACCAATATTTAGAATGTGTCTAAATAAGCGTAATTCCTTTTGTCTATATAGGAAAAGCAAGACTTGATTTGTAATTCGAAATGGGTATATTTAAACGAATTAAAGAAAGATGAAGTCAATCGATTTTGAATCTGCACAAAACGTGAAAATTGAGTACGAATTTGCTTCCGTTGGTCAGAGATTTTTAGCTGCGTTAATGGACTTTTTTTTGTTTTTGATCTATTTCATCATTTTTGGAATGGTTGTGGGTTTTTCAGGGTTTTTCGAAACAGACTATGGTTCATTTTTGTTTTTTCAGTTGCTCTTGATGAAATTACCATGGATTTTTTACAATCCTATTATCGAATATTTAACTCAGGGGCAGAGTTTGGGGAAATACATCATGGGGATTAGGGTTGTTACTTCTTCGGGAGAACGCCCGGGTTTAAGAGAGGTCTTCACGCGATGGGTTTTTAAGGGGGACTTTCTTTGGATAAGTGCAGATTTCTTTGTGCTCTTTTGGTTTGGGATCGGGTTGCTGGGAATAATTTTTGCCGGCACCTCAGAACGCAAACAGCGAATGGGAGACATAATGGCCAATACTTTTGTGATAAAGAATCAATCAACACATCGCTATTCATTGAAAGATGTTCTTTCCATCAAGGATCAAGAGAATTATACCCCAGAATATCCCGCAGCAATTCGGTTCACCGATGAAGACATGCTTTTAATTAAAAGAACGATTCAGCGTGTTCACACCAATCCGAATCCGGCAACAAAGAAATTAGCAATAGAATTGGCTGAAGAATCGGCCCGTTTAATGGATCTGGATGAAACACCGGAAAAAAGACTGAAATTTTTGCAAACGCTGTTGCAAGACTATGTAGTTTTAACGCGATAAGAACTAGTGTATGCCAAAGCTTTATATTGTACCCACCCCGATAGGAAATCTTGAAGACATTACGCTTCGGGCAATAAGGATTTTAGAGGAAACAGAGGTCATTTTTGCCGAGGACACCAGGGTCACCAAAAAGCTCCTGAATCATCTCAATATTAAAAAATTAGTGCATCCCTTCCACGCACACAATGAACATAAATCGCTGGCCAGAACAATAGAAATAATTAAGGAGAATGATTCTGCGGTAATTGTTTCAGATGCGGGTACTCCGGGCATTTCTGATCCAGGGTTTTTATTAATTCGAGAATGCTTAACACAAGGCATTTCATTGGAGTGCCTTCCTGGACCAGCAGCATTAATCCCGGCGATTGTTGCAAGCGGTTTCCCTTGCGATAGATTTATATTTGAAGGGTTTCTTCCTCATAAAAAGGGGCGACAAACAAGATTAAAGGCAATAGCAGAAGAACAAAGAACAATAGTGCTTTATGAATCCCCACATCGCCTGGTGAAGTGTTTAACTCAGATAGTTTCGTTCATGGGACCGGAAAGAAAAGTTTGTGTGGCCAGAGAAATATCAAAGATTTATGAAGAATTTAAGAGGGGAACGGCGCTGGAAATAAAGGAGTATTATGAGGCGAATCCGCCAAAAGGAGAAATTGTAATAATAATAGAAGCAAGAAATGAATAATATTGAAAGCGAAGGGGTCTTTTTATGTAAGGCGGGGAATCCCGAGGATGCCTTTCAGAGAAAGGCGATACAAGTGCATTCACCGAAAGGAAATAATGTACTTGTGCAGGTCGAGGCTTTTGGATTGAATTATGCGGATGTAATGGCCCGTAGAGGGCTTTACCAAGAGGCACCTCCATTCCCATGCATCATCGGGTATGAAGTAGTGGGAAATATAATTCAGTGTGGCCCGGAAGCAGATCAGAGGCTGCTTGGACAGCGTGTAGTGGCATTTTGTCGTTTTGGTGGCTACTCCAGGCATGTAATTACAAATGATTATGCTGTCGTAAAAGTAGAGGATCAGCCTGCATCAGAATTATTGGCCTTATGCACTCAAGGAGTAACAGCCTATTATATGGCTGAATACGTAACGTCCATACATGCACTAGACACTGTGTTAATTCATGCTGCAGCTGGAGGTGTAGGCACGATACTGATTCAATTAGCGAAATTAAAAGGGGCTGAGGTTATTGCAAAGGTTGGAAGAGAAGAAAAGATCTCGATCGCAAATGATCTTGGCGCGGATTTCACTGTAAATTATACTACTTCAGACTATATAGAACAGATCAAAAACTATTTAAACGGTGCCAGAATTGACATCAGTTTTAATCCTTTTGCCGGAGGAACATTCAAAAAAGACATGAATATTCTAGGATCTGGTGGCAGGATGGTATTGTTTGGCGGGTCAGAATTGTCCCGGGGGAAGTGGGGTGTGTTTTCCAAATTAAATTTTGTTCGAAAAATGGGATTGATTGTGCCGGTTAAATTGATGATCACTTCAAAGAGTATTATTGGTGTGAACATGCTTAAAATAGCGGATAACAAACCAAAAGTATTGGAAAAATGTTTGAAAGAGGTTGTTTCGTTGTACCGGCAAGGTAAAATTAAACCGCAAATTGGCGGAGAATATACCATAGATGAATTGAATGAAGCGCACAAGGCTCTTGAGAGTGGGAAATCAACGGGAAAGCTATCTGTATTTTGGTAGCTTAATGACGGAAACCATCAAAATCCTGCTGTTCGGTATTCCTTTCAATCCTCTCCTTTATTTCTTTGCTTTCTGAAGTTTTTATAAGTGGCATCTTATGAAAAAGAACATCTTTGACTTTTTCTCCTTTATACGATATCAAGGCTACCATCATAATTATACTCGTAATTAGAATTGGATAAAGAAGAAGTCCGGTGTCGAATTCTGGAATATTGATAGTGTCATTTTTCATCAGCACAAAGAACAAGAGTACCGTGATCAATCCTCTTGGTGCGATGAAAACTTCCGGGAACATAAACTCTTTTGCAAAGAGCCTTAAGGCGATGTAGCGAATTGCGTAAAGAATTGCTACAATTACAAAACTATTAACAGCAACTTCCCAGTTGTATAATGAGCTAACGGTTATACTCAGCCCGAACACAACAAAGAAAAATGTACGAATAAGGAATGCCGATTCCAGAGTGAGGTTGTGAAAATCGTGCAAGATGGGTTTGACCTTTTCTGTGTCGAAAAATCGAGATAAAAAGCCACGAAAGAAAAGGGAGGTATTATTTAAGACCAAACCGAATGCCAGTATTATGAGCAGAGAAGAGAGGTGAAAGAACTTGCCAACTGCAAAAAGGATGAGTAATACAGCAATGATTAAAAATAATTTTACCTGCATTTTGAGGTGTTGAAAAAGATATACCATTACGTATGCTACAATGACAGAGAGCAATATTGTGCCTCCGATGTTGAGTACAATTTCCCAAAACAAAGAGCCCTCACCAGCACCACCTTCAGCCCCTATCATGAAGTAAAAGACCATAATTCCAAGGATATCCGAAAAGGTGCTTTCGTAAACCATAAATTCTTTCTTTTTTCCGGTAAGACGACCAACACTGGGAATAATAATAGCACTACTCATTATACTAAGTGGTGTAGCATAGACTATAGCGGTGTACAGAGTTATACTCGGAAAAATGTACATAAAGAACAGCCCCAGGGCAAACATTGACCCCGCTATCCCGATGTTGGCAACTAAAAAGGACTTGAGTATGATACTAATTTTTTCCCGTTTCAATTTCAAATCCAGGGCCGCTTCTAAAACGATCATGACCAGCCCCACATTTCCCAACACTTCCAGAATTGTATCCAGTTTCAGATCTTCATCGATAATATTATATGCACCCATAATGCCTTTAATACCCATGCCCAATCCAATAAGCATAAGCACGGAGGGAATATTTGTCTTTTTCGCCAGAATATTGAAGAAGAAGCTCAATATAACAACACCGGAAAAGGCGATAATAAGTAAATATGGATTCATGGCACCACAGGTTTAATATCAAATATAGGCAAAAAGAAATAGTAGAATTATTGCTTGTAAATGAATATAATCGTAATATTGCGATATATAGATATATTTATGGGTCTTACAAAGACAGAAAACTATACCGACAAGCAAATTGAATTAGCACAAATGATAAAAGTGCTGGGACACCCCGCGAGAATAGCAATAATTGAGTCGATTATTAATACCAATTCATGTATTTGCGGGGATTTGGTTACAGAAATAGGGCTTGCCCAGTCAACAATTTCGCAGCACTTGAAAGAACTAAAGTCCATTGGATTAATTCAGGGTACAATTGAACGGACAAGTATGTGCTATTGTATTGACACAAATAACTGGAATAAATTAAAGGGAGAAATGACAAAATTATTCAACGCTGTAGAGACTAAAAATGAGGATTGCTGTTCTTAAAAATCAATTACAAAAATGAAAACACCAGAGGAAGTAAAAAAAACGGTGCAGGAAAAATACGCGGAAATTGCACTTCAAACCAAGGAGGAAAACGCTAGTTCCTGCTGTGGGGTGGACGGTTGTGCCACCGTTGATTATACTATTTTTTCCGAAGACTATTCTTCGTTGGACGGGTATAATCCAGACGCTGATTTGAGTCTTGGGTGCGGAATACCAACTGAATTTGCACAAATAAAAAAAGGGAATACGGTTTTGGACCTGGGGTCAGGTGCAGGAAATGATTGTTTTATTGCGCGCGAGCTGGTTGGCGATAAAGGTAAAGTTGTGGGAGTTGATTTCACTGAAGTAATGATCAATAAAGCGAGACTCAATACGGAGAAATTAGGGTTTAACAATGTGGAATTCAGAAAAGGGGATATTGAAAATATGCCGGTAGGTGGAGAGTCAATTGATGTTGTTGTGAGTAATTGTGTGTTGAATTTGGTTCCAAATAAGCATCGCGCATTTTGTGAAACATATCGCGTACTAAAACCCGGAGGGCATTTTAGTGTTTCTGATGTGGTACTTCAGGGAGAATTACCCGAAGGTCTTCGAAACGATGCCGAGATGTATGCAGGATGTGTTTCCGGAGCAATTCAAAAAGAAGAGTATATTAAGATTATTCATAATACAGGATTTCACGAGGTCTCAATTCAGAAAGAAAAACCGATCGTTTTGCCTAAAGAGATACTCGAAAAGTATCTGTCGAAAGAAGAGATACAACAATATGCATCCGGTTCTTTTGGAATAAGGAGCATAACGGTTTACGGGAAGAAACCGAATTGCGAACCTGGATGTTGTTGCTAAAAAGATAAAATGGCAAAAAATGTATTGGTGCTTTGTACTGGAAATAGCTGCAGAAGTCAGATAGCAGATGGTTATCTTAAGGCATTTGTGCCAGACGGTACGGGTGTGTATAGTGCCGGTGTTGAAACCCACGGTGTTAATCCGAAAGCGATTGAGACGATGAAAAGGGATGGAGTTGATATTGCAGGTCATTCATCAAATAATGTTGCTGAATTCATGGATGTTGATTTTAATTATATCATAACGGTTTGCGACAATGCTAAGGCAAGGTGTCCCCATTTCCATTCAAAAGCATATCGATTTCATAAAAATTTCCCGGACCCTGCAATTGCAGATGGAACGGAGGCTGAAATAATGGGGGAATTTGATGCGGTCAGAGATACCATCAAGCACTATTGCAAACAATTTGTATCTGCGTATTTATGAAACGATATATAGCTGAGCTCGTTGCAACATATTTTCTTGTTTTTTGCGGAACAGGAGCAATTATTGTTAATAATGAAACTTCCGGCGCCATTATGCAGGTCGGAATTGCCATTTCATTTGGCGTAATCGTTACGCTCATGATATTTGCATACGCAAGAATTTCAGGCGCGCACATGAACCCTGCGGTTACGCTTACCCTTGTAGCATTAAAAATTCATCCAAGGAAAGATGCAATTCCCTATATAATTTTTCAATTAGCAGGCGGAATACTTGCGAGTTACACACTACTGCTTCTTTTCCCAAATGATGAATATTTGGGAGCCAGCCTTCCTTCGGGTACCGAACAGCAGTCTTTTGTTCTGGAATTTATTTTAACCTTCTTATTAATGCTGGTAATCTTGTTCACATCACAGGGGAAAAAGATCGAACAATATTTTGCGCCCATCGCAATTGGTTTGACTGTACTTCTCGAAGCTCAGTTTGCGGGCCCTATTTGCGGCGCGAGTATGAATCCAGCGAGAAGCTTAGGTCCTGCTGTCGCCTCATGTCATTTTGAACATCTTTGGATATATTTTGCCGCCACGATCCCGGGCGCATTGGTAGCAGGGATTTATTGGCGCTGGCAACGGATAGAATCAAATATTTAACGTAATTTTGTCGCAAAATAAAATTAATCATCTAAATAATCAATAAAAGATCATGACTGAAGTAGCAACAGATTTAGGAATGAATACAATATTATCTCAATTGGGTATTGAGCAAATCAACAATGGAGCATCCACGGGTGGCCATTGGTTCAACACAAGAGGAGAAAAAATACAGTCGATATCACCTGTAGACGGGAATGTTGTCGCAAGTGTTAATTCGGCAACAGAAGTTGATTATGAAGCGGTCATACTTAAGGCGCAGGAAGCTTTTGGCACTTGGCGAAAATGGACGGCACCTGCAAGGGGAGAAGTTGTACGTCAGCTGGCAACCAAGCTACGCGAGTATAAAGAGCCTTTGGGAAAGCTTGTTTCTTATGAGATGGGTAAATCGTATCAGGAAGGCTTAGGAGAGGTGCAGGAAATGATTGACATATGTGATTTTGCTGTTGGTCTTTCCCGTCAGCTACACGGCTTGACGATGCACTCAGAACGACCTGGACACAGGATGTATGAACAGTACCACCCACTTGGAATCGTTGGGATTATTTCAGCGTTTAATTTTCCTGTTGCAGTTTGGAACTGGAATACTGCTCTTGCCTGGGTTTGCGGAGATGTTTGTGTTTGGAAACCTTCGGAAAAAGCACCGATCACTGCAATTGCATGCCAGCAAATAACAAAACAGGTTTTTGACGCTAACGGAGTCCCTGAAGGGGTTTCCGGATTGGTTATAGGAGGGGCAGATATTGGTAAGTTGATGGCAGAAGATAAAAGAATACCATTGGTTTCGGCAACCGGTTCAACACGAATGGGAAAGGCTGTTAGTGCGACTGTTGGAGCAAGACTTGGAAAATCACTGCTGGAGCTCGGTGGAAACAATGCAATTATTATAACACCAACTGCAGACTTGAAGATCGTACTTCCGGGAGCAGTATTTGGTGCTGTTGGTACATGCGGCCAACGATGCACATCAACACGAAGGTTGATCATTCACGAAGATGTTTACGAAACATTTAAGGATGCGATTGTTAACGCTTATGGCCAGCTCAAAATAGGGAATCCTTTAGATGAAAATAACCACGTAGGACCATTAATCGATAAAGATGCTGTTCAAATGTACAATGAAGCATTGGATAAAGCTGTTGCGGAAGGCGGAAATGTTCTTGTACCGGGAGGTGTTTTGGAAGGAGAGGCCTACGAATCGGGATGTTATGTGAAACCTGCAATTGTTGAGGCGAAAAACGAGTTTGCTATTGTACAGCATGAAACGTTTGCACCAATCTTATACATTATGAAATATTCCGGGGGTGTTGAAAACGCCATCGAAATTCAGAATAATGTTCCTCAGGGACTTTCTTCTGCGATCATGACGAACAGCCTTAAAGACTCCGAAGCATTTCTTGCTGTATCAGGATCTGATTGTGGTATAGCCAATGTAAACATCGGAACGTCCGGCGCGGAAATAGGTGGCGCTTTTGGTGGAGAGAAAGAAACCGGCGGAGGCCGTGAATCGGGTTCAGACGCATGGAAAATATACATGAGAAGACAAACCAACACGATCAACTATACAGACGATCTTCCACTGGCCCAGGGCATAAAGTTTGATTTGTAATAGATCTTTTAAAGACGAATCCAAACATAAAGGTTTCAGTAGCTAGAGTTTGACGAATTTATAATGAACATTGGAATTCGTTAGAAAATACGAACCAGGGGCAAGTGAAGTAATATCTATTTGAATCTCTCCTGGATCAATATATTGCACGATTCTTCCATCTGAAGCTGTAATGCAAATCACTTCTTCGAGTGGTTTGCTCAAAATAATTGTGCTGGTCGCTGGATTTGGGAATATACTAAAGTCGAAATCGGTTGCAGAACCAATACCAGCAGTACTGTTTACAACAACAAATGTTATTGTGTCATTATCATCTGCCACAAATGGCGGAGAGCAGGGAGGACCTCCCATTCCACCGGAAAGGGTAAGGTCAAATGTATAGGTTCCTGCAGCAAGAGGATCTATTTTAAATGTATCCGTTGTGTTACAAATGGCGGTTAGCATCCCCTGGCAATGAAGGCTTGAAGCTAAAATGGTGTTGCCATTAAGAGTGTGCCCTTTATTGTCCAGCGGACAATCTGAATTTGGAAACATCAGGGCAGCATATACGTAAATAGTATCGGTGCTCGTTGGATTCGTCGGCGAAACCGTAAGTGACACAATAGAACTTTGAGCATTAGCCGCACTTTGTGCAAGCACAAGAGATACGATAAGATATAATAAACGCATGATGTGTCGTTTTTGGGTTAACCGCCAAACACTTTTTTCAATAATTCGGTAACTCGAGCTGCAGGGTTTTTCCGTATTTCAAGCTCCTGCTTTGCAATTTGAACAAACAATCCATCAATTGCTTTATTGGTAACATATTCACTCAGATCCGGGTTTACCTTTTTAACAAGTGGTATTTTATTATATGTTGTAAAAACGGCATTCCAATGTTTCGTGGCGCCAACTTTATCCAAAGATGTTTTAATGACGGGTTCAAATTTTGTCACTAGAGCACTTCTAGTAGCTTTATTCAGATATTGCGTAGCTGCATCATCCCGGCCATTTAAAATTCCCATTGCGTCTGTCAAGGTCATGTTTTTAATAGCCGTGACAAAAATATCTTTTGCCCCATTCGCGGCATCTTCAGCTGCTCTGTTTAGCGATTCAATGGCTTGGTCTACTTTTTCATCCTGCCCCATTTGGCGCAAAGTGGTTTCAACGTCTTTAGCCTCCTTGGGTAAAGGGATTTTTATTTCCAGGTCCTTCAAGTATCCGTCTGCTTTCGAAAGCTTGTCAACACCAACAGTAACTCCCCGTGTTATTGCTTCTTTAAGCCCTGCAGCAACTTCATCTTCCGTCACTCCTGACGCTACAGTGCTCTCCACTACTTTCTCAACGCTGGTCTTAAGTTTATTGAAAATTTGTGCATTACAAACAGACACAGATAATAGCATTATCCCAACGGTAGTACAAATTCTTTTTTTCATTCTGATTTAGCTTAATTCCAAATAAAGATGTCCTCACTGTGCACGTAATCGCTAAAAAGAATCTTCAATTTAGCCAGTTTTTTCTCCGCAATAGGATCTCCATTTTTTACGGCCTGTTTTGTCTTATAATAGAGGTTTAAAATTTCGCCGAAAGAATCCTGATCTAACTTTGTTTTTATTTCGGCGATCTTACCGTTCACCTCAAACAAAAAATGCTCGATCTTGTCCAGTTCTTTTTCATCCTCATTTGAAGGGTCCTTCATTTTCATCAGCGAAATATAACGAGGCAGAACTTCTCCCAGAATCGAATTGAATTGATCCAGTTCCTGATTTAAGGTTTTTTTATGCTCGTTTGGTCCCATGGTTTGGAATTCTCGGACAAGTTAAAAAAAAAATATTTGCCTACAAAATGCCTCGTATTAATTTAACATTTCTTTGACTCAGAAGAGCAATTGCGTAACTTTGGAGTATTGGCGGGTATTTATATTCATATTCCTTTTTGCAAACAGAAATGCACCTATTGTGATTTCCATTTCTCAACAAGCTTTTCCGGCTATCGCCAGGAAATGATCCGTTGTATTGCTAGGGAATTAAAACAGCGCTCTAGGTACCTTAAAAACAAAAGGATCGACACAATATATTTTGGAGGAGGAACACCCAGCCTGCTGCTGCATGAAGAATTGAAATTATTAAAACAGGTGGTATGTGAAAACTTTGACGTGTACCAAAACGTTGAAATTACGCTTGAATCCAATCCCGATGATATCACAGAAGAAACGCTGAAGATGTGGAAAGAGATAGGGATCAACCGTTTGAGTATAGGCCTTCAGTCCTTTAAAAAAGAGGATTTAAATTGGATGAATCGTGCACACACTGTCGTTGAATCAATGGAGTGTGTCACGCTTGCCCAGAATGCAGGATTTAAAAACCTTTCGGCAGATCTGATCTATGGTCTTCCCGATCTGACACTAGGAGAATGGAAGGCCCAATTGCAACAACTAATTGATTTAAATGTCCCTCATATTTCGGCATATTGTCTTACGATTGAGAAAAATACGGCAGTGCATAATTGGGTCAGCAAGGGCAGATTTATACCACAAACCGATGAGCAGCAATCAAAACAATTTATGGAACTTGTAGAAGTTTTAGAGGCTAATGGTTATATTCAATATGAAATTTCAAACTTCAGTAAACCGGGTCTCGAGTCGCGTCATAATTCCAACTACTGGAAAGGTGAATGGTATTTGGGTGTTGGTCCCTCTGCGCATTCGTTCAATGGAGATTCGAGAAGATGGAACGTGAGCAACAATCAAAAATACATTGATTCAATAAATACAGAAAAGGAGTATTATACATCAGAAAAACTCTCAATTCACGATAGATTCAATGAGAAGCTACTGATCGGATTGCGAACAAATTATGGTGTTAATTTGGAAGAGCTAAGTGAAATCGCTGAACTTTCAGACAAATTCACCAAACAATGTGAGGGGCACATAGAAAATGGATGGGCCGAACGCGAAGGCGATAATTTATTCTTGACTAAAGAAGGGAAATTGCGCGCCGATTATATCGCTTCAGATTTGTTTTTGGAACAATAAGGGAAATCATTGAGTCAATTCAAATTGACAATGGGTATAACTTTGTGTAAAAATGAACGTATATTCAACTTTTGACAATTAATAATGCCACGAATTAGGACAGAAATACCGTTTGAGGGCTGGAAAGGCTTTACGCATCACTGGAAAAATGATCTGGTTGCGGCAATCAGTGTTTCTTTGGTCGCACTGCCGCTGTCGCTTGCAATAGCAGTGGCATCAGGGATTCCGCCAATTGCCGGACTCATTACTGCTGTAATAGGCGGGATAGTCACAACGATCTTCAAGAGTGGTCGGGTTTCCATTAACGGCCCTGCTGCAGGTCTGATAGGCGTAATTTTGGCGGCTGTATTGGCATTGGATGACGGGTGTGGACCCGTTCAATCCTACCGCTATGTGCTTGCGGCAATAATTATTGCCGGCGCACTTCAGGTCATTATTGGTCTTTTCAAATTTGGAAGAATAGCAGAAATTTTTCCCACAACAGTAATTCACGGAATTTTAGCATCGATTGGTATAATTATTTTCGCAAAACAGATGCATGTTGCCATGGGCACACATTCTGATGCAGAAAATACAATAGGCATATTGGCTGACATTTTTTATAAGCTTCCTGAGATCAATCCATATATCGCAGTAATTTCTGGAATTGGGCTGTTACTATTGATTTTCCACGCTCGAATTAGTTATAAGGTGTTTCATTTTATTCCGGCACCTGTATGGGTACTGGCTATTGCAGTTCCAATTGTGCTTTTGTACAACTATCTTGAGGTAAATCAAATAGCCGTTTTTGGAGCAGCATTCGAAGCGCCTCAAAATTATTTGATCAGTATTCCCGACAACTGGATGGATGGTGTGGTTTTTCCGGATTTCTCTAGAGTGAACACAGGCAAATTCTGGATGGCAGTAATTTCTATTAATTTGTTGTCTACCGTGATCACCCTGGCAGGGGCAAAAGCAGTGGACAAACTCGACCCCTACAAACGAAAGACGAATATGAACCGCGATCTGGTAGGAGTAGGAATAAGCAGCATGATATCTGGCGCTGTTGGAGGACTTCCTATAATTACGGTTATTGTACGAAGTACAGTGAACGTTCACAATAATGCAAAGACAAAATGGTCCAACTTTTACCATGGCCTGTTCATTATGTTGTTCGTGTTATTTATGTTGCCTTTTATTCAACTATTTCCAAAAGCCGCACTTGCAGCAGTTCTTGTAATAACGGGGATAAAATTAGCATCTCCGAGATTGTTCAAGGAAATATACGCGCAGGGCCTGGAACAGACTATTTTCCTGGTTTGTACCGTAATAATTACTCTTTATAAAGATCCATTGATCGGTCTTTTGGGGGGGATGGGAATTACGCTGATCGCACATTTGCTTATTTCACGGGTTTCAATTACTCAGTTTGTTCAAATGATTTTGAATTCAGGAACTACTTTACGAGAAAATCATGATGGATCCCATTTACTTAAAGTGAAAGGGATTGCAAATTTTCTTTCGATGTTACGCCTGATCAAGATTTTGGAGAAAATTCCGAGTGGTTCAAGCCTTCAGGTAGACCTGTCTAAAGCGAGATTGGTGGACCTTACATTTCAGGAAAAAATACTGGAATTCAGAAGTCTTCATAGGTTAACAGGAGGTAAGGTTCAAATTATTGGTTTGGACCAGCATATTGCTTCCTCAAATCATAAGCTGGCATTGAAGAGCTTGATACTGCCCAATTACCAAAAATCATCACCCAGACAGCAACGGATAAAAAGAATTGCGGCGGATAATGGGTGGCATTATACCAGAGAAGAACAGGTTGAATCAAGCGAATTGCTGGAATTTAATTTTTTCCAATCGCGTCCTCTGGAAAGTAAAACGAATGTTATTGCCGGGGAATTTTCAAGCGGAGTGGATTGGGAAATTAGCGATATTGTGTTTGATGAAGGAGCGATGCTGTCAAAAGAAGTTTATAAGACAACAGTGCAATTGCTTCACCTTCCCGAAAACATACCAACCTTTGTTCTGGAGCAGGAAGGAATTTTTGACAAATTATTTGACCGGGTACTTGCCATAACAGGTCAGAAAGATATCGATTTCGATGATTACCCGCATTTTTCGAAAAAACTAAAACTTACAGGGGAAAGTGTAAAGGATATAAAAGCTCTTTTCAATCCGAGGCTGATTTCTTTTTTAGAAAGTGAAGAGGTCTATCATGTCGAATGTAATGGTGACGCACTTATAATTTTTAAGTCCTTGAAAATATCGAATACGGGTGAAATTAAGAACATGGTGCGATTTTCGGAGGAGCTTATGAAACATTTGAAAAAATGATATTGAGAATTATATTATTGATCGTCGTGGGTTTTATAACCTATTTGAGTATATCACCGACCGATACGATAACCATTGGCAATGATAAATTAAGTCATGTTATTGCGTATTTATTTTTGATGATAAATGTCGGGTTGATATATTTTTCCGTCAGGAAACACTTTATAATTGCAACAATTTTAGCATTTTCGTACTCCATATTAATGGAGTGTATTCAGTATTATGTACCGGGCAGGTATATGTCATTCTATGATGGACTTGCAAATTTATCGGGGATATTATTAGGGGTTATTGTGACAATATATTTTTACCGTCCAATTACAAAGATGTTAGAAAAGACCAAAATAATTTAGGTATTTTTAAAGGCCCATTAGATTACATATGGAGAAGCTTCAAAATTTTATTAATGGCAGCTATTGCGACCCGAAAGATGGCCAGTATATAGATAATTACGAACCAGCTACTGGAGCGGTCTATTGCCAAATTCCGAACTCATCTCATCAAGATGTCGCGCTTGCTGTGAAGGCTGCCGAAAAAGCGTTTCCGCTTTGGTCAAACATGCCAAAAGAACAGCGGAGTGCAATTTTGGTCCGGTTATCTGAAGGGATAAAGAACCGAATGGAAGAATTTGTGAGCGCAGAATCGAGGGATAATGGCAAACCAATAAGTCTTGCTGCGAATGTTGATATTCCTCGGGCAGTTTCAAACTTTCATTTTTTCGCCACTGCAATTCTGCATTTTGACTCTCAATCGCATAATATGGAGGGAGTAGGAGTGAATTATACCTTAAGAAAACCGATTGGTATTGTTGGCTGTATATCACCTTGGAACCTACCGTTGTATTTGTTTTCCTGGAAAATAGCACCGGCATTGGCGGCAGGGAATTGTGTTATTGCCAAGCCTTCAGAAATAACACCATATACTGCATACCTATTGGGAAAAGTAGCCAAGGAGGCTGGATTACCCGATGGTGTCCTCAATATTTTGCATGGTCTTGGCACCAGTGTGGGAGATGCTATTGTGAAGCACCCTAAGATCAAAGCCATTTCATTCACAGGAGGAACTAAAACAGGAGAACATATTGCGCGTACGGCAGCACCGATGTTTAAAAAGCTCTCACTGGAATTGGGCGGTAAAAATCCAAACATTATTTTCGCCGATTGCGATTTTAAAGAGATGCTGAGCACAACACTTCGTTCTTCATTCGCAAATCAAGGTCAAATTTGTTTGTGTGGTTCCAGAATTTTTGTCGAGCGCCCTATTTACGAGAAGTTCAAAGAAGAGTTCGTGAAGCGTGTGGAGAAAACTATTGTGTCTAATCCAGAGAGCAAAGATGCAAAGCTGGGAGCAATAGTGTCACAGTCACACATGGAGAAAATACTCTCGTATATTGAATTGGCTAAAAATGAAGGAGGAACTGTTCTTACCGGCGGAAAGCGTGTGATTTTGGATGCGCCTTATAAGGATGGATACTATTTGAGACCAACGGTTATTGAAGGGCTAAAGTACGATTGCAGAACCAATCAGGAAGAAATATTTGGTCCGGTGGTAACCATCATGCCCTTCGATAAGGAGGAAGATGTTTTAATGATGGCAAATTCAACTCAATACGGCCTTAGTGCTACCTTATGGACTTCAGATCTTACACGTGCACACCGCATGGCCGATCAATTACACGCCGGAATTATATGGATTAATTCATGGTTGGTAAGAGATCTAAGAACTCCTTTTGGTGGAGTCAAATCTTCCGGGGTAGGAAGAGAAGGAGGATGGGAAGCCCTGCGGTTTTTTACCGAACCAAAGAATGTGTTCGTTAAATATTCGTAAGAACATACGGAGCCGGGTCAATTTGGCCGGCAAAAATTCACTTCAGAAATAAAACGGTATAAAAAAAAGGCAGTTTCCTGCCTTTTCAATTTTAACGGGGTTTAAATCAGTTATTCAAAGTCAGCTTATGCACTAATTTTCCACCTTCTGTAACAATTTCCACCAAGTAAAGTCCATTTGCTTCTTTGGACAGATCAATTTGACTAATTGCTTTACTAATTTGTCTTTGTGCCACAATTTTCCCAAGTGTATTTGTCACCTTTAAGCTTGCATTTATAAGTTCAGCTTTACTCAAGTCAACAGTTATAACTCCTGTTGTTGGATTCGGATATAATCTAACCCCTGACAGATCGTTTTCGCTCAGCCCAAGTGTTACACAGAAATTCGTTGTTTCATCATCGTTAAAGGTTCCACCAGATGCGTACACGGAACCATTGTAGCTGACAGTGTACGACCCGTTTCCATAAGCGCAACATATTCCATCACCGTAGGAGTCATAGATGACAAAGTTGTAGCATTCATCAAGTCCCAGACAAACAACAGTCGATTCCAGGGTCCCGTCGTTTCCATCAGAATACGGACCACCTGTGTAGAGAATGTTTCCCGCACCATCGTTTATTTCCCAGGTTGTTTCACTGCCATAATCGTCTATTATGATGTCAATTGAAACCATAACACCATTCATGATAGCACTGAAATTAGTTGTTTTACTGTCGTTCGATACGCTCATGTCGGCATTCCCGTTCGGTTGATCTGAAGAAA
>Ga0315334_10000156_pt1 | contig 44700 bp, 32 predicted proteins | sample M150034915metaG_FD_205555 | JGI IMG/M metagenome (GOLD analysis project Ga0315334, IMG submission 205555) | Ammonia-oxidizing marine archaeal communities from Monterey Bay, California, United States - M1 500m 34915 | ecosystem: Environmental > Aquatic > Marine > Intertidal zone | place: USA... | reverse complement strand
CATTCTGCATTGACGTTCATGGAATATCCGTCATTCAAACTGCCCAGTCGTCGCTTGCTGTCGTGTGCAAGACCGGTGCTTGCATCACGTCTGTCACGTTTCAGGCTGATGGTTTTCGTTGTCGTTTTGTCTGATTTCATGATTTTGCAGATTTCGGCACAAGTCATTGAGAAGTCTGATGCAAATGAAACGCAGCAGTCAGGCATCCCTTGGGATGAAAAGAATGCTCCGTTCTATGTTGAGCATTGCCTGTCGTGTCATCAGGGCGATGGGGCAGAGGTCGGACTGGACCTGACCTCTTTGGGGCGTGATCTGTCAGATCCGGAGCAGATGCGGCGATGGGTGTTGGTTCATGACCGGGTTCAGTCTGGTGAGATGCCGCCAGAAGGTGAGACTGCGCTTCCAGTTGGATTGAAACAAGACTTCATCACTTCCCTTGGTCATGATCTTGATGCTGCTGACCGGCAGCGCAACGATGTGGTGCTACGACGTCTGAATCGCATCGAATACGAAAACAGTGTTCGAGATGTCTTCGGTATCTCGGTCAGGGTGAAAGACTTCCTGCCACAGGATGCGTCGACTGATGGTTTTGATAACGTGGGTGAGGGGTTAGCGGTATCAGCCGAAGCGATGCGTGCGTATCTCGATGTGGCTGATGAGGTCCTTGATGCTGTGTTTGGTCCGGACGAACCACCCAAATTTATCAATCATGTGACCAACCTGAATGATCAACGAGATCACCTCGGGAATTTGAATGACAAACAGTTTGGAAAAATGTTCCGCAAGACAGATGCGGGGCTCGTTATTTTTCAGTCGAATTACTGTCCAACGAATCTGGTGAACTTTTCCAGGTTGCGGGCAGCTGCCGGAACCTATCACGGCAGCATTCGTGTGCGGGCGATCCAGAGTGACCAACCGGTGACCTTGCGAATCTATGGTGGCGATACAATCGTCGGGAGGGCCGAAAAGCATCTAGTTGGCTATTTCGATATTCAGCCCGGTAAGTGGCAGACCATTGAGTTTGTTGATCGACTGGTGCAGGATCGAGGAACCTTTCAGCCCAAGTGTTATGGAACCATCGATACTCGCAAGGACGCTGATACTTATCCGAACCCAGGCTTGGAGATCGGCGAAATTGCCATTAGTGGTCCACTCGAAAAGTGGCCACCACCTAGCAGAAAGCAGTTGTTGGGTGACGTTGATCTTGATGCCGGCACCATCGAGGATGCGGAGCAGATCATCGCACGCTGTTTTCCGCGTCTGTTTCGACGCCCTGTTGATGAAGACGAAGTATCGTTTCATCTGGACCTTGTCCGTTCTGAGATGGAATCAGGTGGATCGTTCGAGGAGGCTCTGCGTCTGACCTTGAAAGCAGCTCTTTGCTCGCCTGAATTCCTGTTCTTGGACGAAGCAGGCGATACTCGCATTTCGTCACAGGCACTGGCCGCCCGGTTGTCGTATTTTTTATGGAGTTCAACGCCGGACGACGAATTGCTGGCCCTTGCTGCCAGCGACAAGTTGCGTGAACCTCAGGTCTTGCGACAACAGGTCGAACGCCTGCTCCGAGATCCACGCAGGAAGGCATTCACTGAAAATTTCACGGGGCAATGGCTGGATCTGCGCGAGATTGACTTCACAGCACCGGATGAAAAACTGTTTCCGGAATTTGACGAATTGTTGAAAGTCTCGATGGTCAAAGAAACCAGAGCGTTCTTTGCGGAAGTGCTCGACAGGAATCTCAGCTTGATGAACTTCATTGACTCTGATTTTGTGATGGTCAATGAACGCCTTGCGGCGCATTACGGGATCGAGGGGGTTGCTGGACAGGCGATACGCAAGGTCAAGATTCCATCCGACAGTGTTCGTGGTGGAGTCCTGACTCAGGGAAGTGTGCTCAAGGTCACCGCGAACGGCACCAACACGTCGCCTGTGCTGCGGGGTGCTTGGGTTATGGAAAACCTGCTGGGAATCACCCCCGCAGTCCCGCCACCGAATGTACCGGCCATTGAACCTGATACGCGTGGTGCCGTGACTCTGGCTCAACAACTGGCCAAGCATCGGGATCAGCCATCATGTGCGGTATGCCACGACAAGATAGATCCGCCCGGTTTTGCCTTGGAGAACTTTAATGCCATCGGGGGTTGGCGACAGAACTATCGAACCACGGGTGAGGGGAAACGCCCCACCGTTCGACGAGCGCCGTTCACGTTCAATTACGTTCGATACAAAATCGGACTGCCGGTCGATGCAGCCGGCCAGACCGCTGATCACACGCCGTTCCGTGACATTCGAGATTTCAAACAGTGGATGCTCAAAGACGACGCTGCGGTTGCTGCCGGATTGACACGGAAATTGTTGACCTATGCCGTGGGTCGGAGGATGGGGTTTGCTGATCGCGCAGGGATGGAGCATATTGTCCAGTCGGCAGGGAAGGATGATTATCGATTTCGGTCGCTGATCCATCTGATGGTGCAAAGCGATCTGTTTCAGCAACCCTGACTGGCGGTGGCGATGTGATTTTGAAATCACGGTGGCGTTTAAGGTAGACTGGAATCAGTTGCGTTTTGATCTCAGCTGAAATGGCCGTGCAAATATGGCAATGCAAATGTCGAGGACTAACCACACACGTCGCAGTTTCCTGCGTGCCTCAGGTGTATCGTTGGGGCTGCCGGTATTGGAATCAATGCAGCCCAGGGCCTTTGGTGCGAATGCCAGTGATGTGCGAAAACGAATGGTGGCTGTGAATGTTGAGTTGGGACTGCATGGACCCAACATGATGCCAGCCCAGTCGGGCCATGGCTACGAGTTGTCGCCTTATTTGAAAATCCTCGAACGATTTCGGAACGACTTTACCTACATCTCAGGGGCATCCCACCCGGAAGTCGATGGTGGACATGCATCCAGAAAGTCGTTTCTGACCGGTATGCGGCATCCGCTCAGTGCCGGTTTCAAAAATTCGATTTCGATTGACCAGTTGGCTGCCGAACGCCTCGGTACCGAAACTCGTTTTGCATCGTTGTCATTGACCACGTCCAGTGCGGGAATTTCGTGGTCGCGTTCAGGTGTCGAGATTCCAGCCGAATCACGGCCCTCACGCGTGTTCAAAAAATTGTTTGTCGAAGGAACCTCCGCAGAGAAGAAGTTGACGGTGGAACGTCTCAAGAAAGGCCAGAGTGTGTTGGATGCGGTTGCGGAAAAAGCTCGTCGAATGCAGGGGCGAGTGAGCGGGCGTGACCGGCAGAAACTCGAGCAGTATTTCAACTCCGTTCGCGAAGCGGAAAAGCGATTGGTGAAAGCCGAAGAGTGGGAACAGCATCCCAAGCCCGTGGTGGATGTTAAGGAACCACGGGATGTGCTTGATGCTAAATACCTGATTGAAAGGCTGGACCTGATGTACGACATGATGCATCTGGCCATTCAGACAGATTCAACGCGTTTCATCACCCTCTCAGATCCGGGCAGGAACCTCGTGCCAGCGATTACCGGCGTCGACACCGATCATCACATGTTGTCCCATCATGCCAAGGACCCGGAAAAAATTGCACAGTTGGCAATCGTCGAGACGGCCATCGTCGCGGCTTTGGGCAGATTCCTTGGCAAACTGGCGGATTCCAGTGAGGCACAGCATTCACTCTTGGACCAAACCATGGTTCTGTTCGGATCCAACCTTGGCAACGCCAGCAATCACGACACCCGGAATATGCCGATTCTGTTGGCGGGCGGTGGATTCCGTCATGGTCAGCACTTGGCGTTTGACCAGCAGGACAACTATCCCCTGACGAATCTGTTTGTGTCGATGCTGCAGCAGCTTGGTTTTGAAATCGACACCTTCGTCTCCAGCACCGGGACGATGACAGGTTTGAATCCGGTGTGAACCGAGAGGTTTGGATCGGATGGTTGCGCACTGTGCTTGCAGGTCAACATCAACAGCATCAACAACGCAAGCAAGCGATGCTTCCTTTTGAAAGGTACTGCATCGCTTGCGATTGCGTTGGGGTGACAGGCTGCCGAGATCATCAGTTGATCGGTGGCAGCGGTTCTGGGGGAAGTGGTTTGGGGGCGGGGTTGCTGCCGCCTGATTCCGGTTCTGGTGGATCACCCAGAGGATTCGGACGTGGCAGTGGCGCGGTGGTTCCGTGACTTCCTGAACCGTTGCTACCGTCTTCACCTTCGGGAGATGGATTGATCAGATTCCAGCGATTGAGTTCGATGGATTGTGCGAGGCGTGCCGCATCAGCTTCACCTCCCTCACCAGGTCCAACAGGGTCCGCTGGCGCACGATCCCGCATCTGTTGTTCGAATGCCACCAGATCCGCGATCGAAAGAAAAGCCGCTGGGTCGCCGGTGGGATCCGGGTTTTCCACTTCGGGAGGGGCGTTATCCCCCCCAAAAAGATGCCTCGGCTTCGGCTTGGGAGCATCGGGATGGACGTTCCTACCACGGTCCTCCGGATCGTCCGTGAAGAAGTCCTTGATTGCGTCCCCAAGACCGTAGGATAGATTGGGGTCATCGTGTTTGGATTCCGGAAGTCCTTTCCCGTCATCTGGCAAAGTCGACAACGCACCGTTGTATTCTGAGACAAGCGAGTTACTGGAGTTTCCGACGAGTTCCTCAATTCCTCCCGAAGTCGTTGCAGTGCCACCGATGTCGGGCAACCCGGTTGAGCCCAGGTCAGCACCCGATTGCCCCACCAGAGTGCCGATGAAAATTCCCAGCGGATCATTCTGGCCCTCACTGTTGGTTTCCGTTGCATTTCCAAACAGGCTGTCCAGAGCCGAATCGACCGTACTGACTGGTGTGGGAGCGATATGGCCATCATCTGACTTGGCACCCAGTTTGGACAGGACTCCGCTGAAATCAAAACTGCTGCCTTCCGCACCGACTGTTGCCAGGATCGAATCGATTTGTTCGGCGGCTTGCGACAGACGGGGATCGGCCGCCATTGCGACGTCGCCATCCTTGTTGCCTGTCTGTTCGACAACGGACGTTTTGGCAACAGGCGTCGCGTAGACCGCTTGCAGATCGGCTTTGATGGCGGCATCCGCTGCTACGGCGGTCACTCCCACGATGTCACCCGCAAACAACTGACGCTTTTCGAGGGTTTCCAGTTTGGGTCTGCGGGCTTGTTTACGTTTCTGGCGATGGGATGGCTTCAACATGTCTGGACCCTTTCAAGGCGAGGAGATTCAGTACGCGAATCAGCGTCATGTCGCTTTGGTCGCGGAAGGTTTCGGCCTTCGAAGGGATCAACCGGAACGTGCTGGCAAAACCCGCCAGATTTTTTACGAGGTTGGGAAAAAAATCGAACGGGCAGGACGACAGAACCGAAAATCCTGACGCACTCTTGCCGTCCAGTCCTCTAGAATGATCCTTCATGAAACGACCGTTGGGGATCGAGGAGGCGGCAGTGGGATGTCGCGGATTTGGGCTTGAAACGCTGTCCATGTGACCGTTCGTTGGGTTTTCAGCGAAGTGGATCAGTAGGCTGTCAGAGAAAAATGACAGATTTCCAAAAAAATTGGCGGGTTCTGGCGGTCTGATACGGTGGAAGAAGTGAGGCATTGCCGGTGATTTGGTCAGCGGGTTGAATGCTGTGATGATCGTGGCTAAATGGCAGGGAATGAACCGTGAAGAAAGACAAACCCGTTTCTCCTGACACACCGTTGGCGTTGGCCGAGCTTGAACGCATCAACGCCATCTGTTTGGACTTTGAATCGAACTGCAAGAAAGGAAACTCACCTCGCATCGAAAATCAACTTGGCGATACGGAGGGTCCAGTCAGAGCTAGCCTGTTGACTGAACTGCTGCTGTTGGAAGTCGATTATCGACTTCGCCAGGGAGCGACGGTGCTTGCCAGAGATTATCGTGATCGATTTCCGCAGGATATCGACTTGGTGACCCGGGTGATCGCTGATTCCATCGCTGCCGAGTCTGAACCTGACGGATCGGGTGTCTTGCCTTCCGATCCGAAGACAGGACGCATGACTAAGACGCTGGGTGATTATCGGATCATCCGCGAAGTTGGCCGAGGCGGCATGGGCGTGGTTTACGAGGCGGAACAGATTTCCCTGGGACGCCGCGTTGCGTTGAAGGTCTTGCCTTTTGCTGCGGTGCTGGATTCACGGCAGTTGCAAAGGTTTCGGACGGAGGCTCAAGCAGCAGCATTATTGCACCATCAGAATATTGTGCCGGTCTATTCGGTCGGGAACGAACGGGGTGTGCATTATTACGCCATGCAGTTCATCGATGGATTCAGCCTTTCGCAGATGATCGAGCAACTGAAGCAGATCGAGGTTGCTGCGACGGTGGTGGAGAATGCGAATGGCGAAACAGATGCCCAGCAGGGGGACGGCCACTCCGCTGCAGAGATAGCACAGGGCCTCACGTCCGGGCGTTTCGTTGACGCCAAACCACCGTCTGACAGGTTTGACGCGACAGTCTCGATAGAACGTAATGCGGAAACCATCGATCGGCGTTCCCGGGTAGCTGCCGGATCAACGGCATCGGATACCAAGGTTGCTGCGATTGCAGGGCTTTCCAGCGAAGGATCAATACACAATCGCAGCTACTTCAAGACGGTTGCCAATCTGGGCGTCGAAGCTGCTCTGGCGTTGGAACATGCCCATGATCTGGGTGTCGTTCATCGGGACATCAAACCGTCGAATCTGATGGTCGATCCACGCGGGAAAATCTGGGTCACCGATTTCGGGCTGGCCCGCGTTGGTACCGATGGTGGGGTCACCGTTTCGGGAGACCTGTTGGGCACCTTTCGTTACATGAGTCCTGAACAAGCGATGGCGAAACGTATCGTGATCGACCATCGCACCGACATCTACTCGTTTGGGACAACGCTGTACGAGTTGTTGACACTCACACCCGCCAAGCCGGGACAAGACCGAGAGGAATTGCTCAGGCAAATCGCTTTCGACGAACCTGTGGCTCCTCAAAGGTTGAACAAGTCCATCCCATCAGAGCTTGCCACCATCGTGCTGAAAGCGATGGCCAAGAACCCCGAGGAAAGATACTGCACGGCGCAGGAACTGGCAGATGATCTACGTCGTTTTCTTGATGATAAGCCGATTCTGGCGAGACGTCCCACCCTCTTGCAACGAACTGCGAAATGGACGCGTCGGCACAGTGCTTTCGCGACGACTGCCGCCGTATCCGTGCTAATGCTGCTGATTTTGGTTGCTGTGGGCGGTGCCTTGATGGCAAGACGTGAACGTCAGGTCGCTGATCATGAACGCACCTCGCGTTTGGAAGCCGAAGCGCTTTATGACACGGCACAGGAGCTAGTGATTGAAAAATCAGAACTGGCGGCGAGTGAGCAGTCCGCAAGATTGGAGAAAACACAGCAGCTTTGGAGATCGCTCATCCATCAAGCTCGCGCTTTGCGACTCGGTGGGCAAATTGGGCATCGTTTTCTGGGTTGGGAAGCACTGGAGCAGGCGGCCAGTCTGATTCCGGTGGATGAGTTGCCAGCCGAGGCTGTGTTGGAACTTCGAAATGAGATGATTGCATCGATGGGTTTGGTCGATTTGCAACTTGAAACCGAATTCGATTGTTACCCGGCGGGACAGGATCTGGCGGGGATCGACTTTGATGCAGACCTCGAGCATTTTGCTCGCTTTGATGATGACGGAAATCTCAGTTTCAGACGAGCCAAAGACAATCAGGAAATCAGTCGAATCTTTCATGAAATTATCGGAAGGCCTGAGGTGATCCAGCCCGGTTGGAGAATGAATCTGCGACTCAGCCCGAACGGAAAGTATGTGGCAGCAACCGGGGTGGACGATCCCAACAACCCAATCCCGACTCAAGTTTGGAACCTCAATGGTCCCACTTTGGTTCATGAATCGAAAACAGGTTTGCCGTGGTTCAGTCACGCGATCGACTTTGATGATCGCAGTCAGACGTTCGCTTTTGCAAATAACAAGGGGCAGATCAGCCACCATGATCTTTCCTCTGGGCAAGCACTGGGGAATGTTGAATTGGGGTCACCGACTCCCGGCGTTGTGCGGTTTCAACCGCGAGGCGACCGGCTTGCTGTGGCTCAGGGAAGCGATGTTCATGTGATTCAATGGAATTCCGACCAGAAGCTGACTCACAGTTTTCCAGGGCAGGCAAACATGATTGACTGGAGTAGTGATGGCCAAAGAATCGCTGTAGCGGGCAATGACAACCTGATCTATGTGTGGCATCCCTTTGAAACAAAACCAGATCTTGTGTGTCGAGGACACCGCGCCGCCGTTTTGAATGTTGCCTTCAATGATCAAGGCAATCTGCTCGCGTCGACCAGTTATGACGGGACGTCGAGGATCTGGGATTCGAGAACCGGCAAGCAGTTGTTACAGACGAGCGGATATTGCACTGGTTTCAGTAACGATGATCGATTTCTGGGGTTAGGGTGGAGTCGGTCAACGGTTGGACGATGGAAGGTTTTGCATCCAACCGGCTTCCAAATGCTGACTCGGATCCCACGGTGTGAGCAGGTGAGCATCAGTGCGGATGGTCGTGTCTTACTTTGTGCCGGCACGAAAGAGGTGCAACTGTGGGATGCGGTAGAGCGTCGTTTGTTGGGCACACTCAAGTTGGGCGAAGGGTATTGCTCTGCCACACTCGCTCCGTCGGGAAAGTTTCTCGTGACCTGTAGTCCGCGGGGACTGTTCCGTTGGCCAATCGTGAAGGAACAGAAACGATCGACCAACTCGTGGTCGATCGGTCCGCCGGAAGACCTGCTGCTGCCGCTGGCGGGATCGCCCAAGACATGCTCGATCACTGCTGACAGCCGATACCTGACCGTGTTTTGCGAGCGAGGAGGAAGTCAGTTACTGGTGTTGGATTTGGAAGAGACGCCTCGCCAGGCCCGCCGGATTGGATTCGGGCCAGGCGATACCAGTTCGGACGGACAGTGGACCGCGACTGCTCCGTGGCAGGGGCATCACACAAATATCTGGAACGTCAAAACCGGTGAACGTGTGCAGCAGATTCCGGGAATGAATGCACAAGCCACTTTTTGTCCGGACCAGTCAATGCTGGTGGTTGCCAGAGCAGAGGAAGTGGATTTCTATGATGGTTCATGGGAATTGATGGACCAAATGCAACGGGAATCGGGTGGCGGGCATCGGCCTGCCGTTGCTTTTTCGGGTGATGGAAAATTGCTGGCTTATGCGCATAGCAGTTGGCAAATCAGGTTATTGGATGCCACCACCCGCAAAGAACTTGCGACGTTGGCTTCACCCAATTCAGAGATGGTGATTCAAGTTGCAATGAATGGTGACGGTAGCCAACTTGTGGCCTGCACTCGCGCAGGTGACATACTTCACTGGGACCTGCGCCAAATCCGACAAAAATTGAAGGCTTACAAGCTGGACTGGGATTCTGCTGGTCTGGATGAGACAGAATCTGCTGGCACTGATGTTCCGCTTCAACTGAACATCACTAACGCATCTTTGCCGAACTCAGTTGGCTGGGATCAAATGACTCGGGAAGAGCAATTGGAAGCCTGCAATCGTGTGATCAAAAGTTATCCCGATTTTGCAGAGGCTTACAGTCAGCGCGGATCGGTGTACCGTGAATCGAGGCAGTTGGAAAAAGCCAATCGTGACTACCTGGAGTACTACAGCAGGAAAATCGCTGATGATCCGACCAAGACCCGTAACTGGGAAGGACGTTCGGTTGTCCATTATCGACTGAAGCAGTTTGAAGCGGCCATTGGCGATGCAACCAAACTGATTGAACTGGCTCCCCTGTCAGCGCAGCACCATGCGTGGCGCAAAAGACTCTACTGTTGCATCGAGGATTATTCGCGAGCAGCGGAAGATGCCAGAATGGCCGTCGAGATCATGCCCGAGGATGCCAATGCAAACGATTCACTCGCGTGGCTGTACGTGACCGGGTCGCCTGATATGCGGAATCCTCAGGCTGCCTTGTCGCTTGCCAACAAGGCGGTGCAGGTCTCGCCCGAGTCATACCGATATCGGACAACTCTCGGAGCAGTACACTACCGGCTCAAGCAATACAATCAGGCCATCGAACAGCTTGAGAAGGCCTCCGAGATCTCTGGTGTCACCCCCACTGCATCCAATCAGTTCTTTTTGGCCATGAGTTATCAGGCAGATGGACAGCCGGAGCAGGTTGCGAGTTGTTTGCTAAACGCCGTGACCTGGTGGGCGAAGCAGGGCGCACTCGCAGCGGATTCGGTTCTCACGCTGGAACGCCTGCGAACCGAGGCGGAAATACTGATCCCGTCATCCAACCCAAACCTGAGTAGTCCTGAGCCAGATAAGGAAGCTGCTGACAAGGAAGCTGCTGACAAGGAAGCTGGCGCGGCGAGTCAGGTGCCATCGACTGATTGAATGCGAAACCAAGGGTGCGGTTTTGGCGTCAGCGAACCTGATATCCCGAACACGCTTTACTTTTCCCAGAATCCCAGCGGACTGTATGACAATGGATGAATCCATTTCGATGTGGATCGGACGGTTGAAAGAGGGAAACTCAACGGCCGCTCAAGCTGTTTTCCAGCGTTACTTTGACAGGTTGGTGGGTCTTGCGCGCCAAAAACTCAAGGGCGTACCGGGTGGGATGGCGGATGAAGAAGATGTCGCTCTGAGTGCGTTTGACAGCTTTTGCCGCGCGGCACAGAAGGGGCGGTTTCCGGATCTCGCTGACCGGGATGGGCTGCTGAGGTTGCTCCTCAGCATGACAGCGCGAAAAGCGATCGATCTCAGACGCCATGAAAAGGCACGACCCGGCATTCAGGAGGACGAGTTTTTCCGTGAAGCCATTGGGCAAACGCTTGATCCCGAACTGATTGCCATTTTTGATGAGGAGTTTCAGCGACTCCTGGATTTGTTGGCCGACCAGGATTTAGAAAGCTTGGCGATTGCAAAAATGCAGGGTTACAAGAACAAAGAAATTGCCGAGAGAATGGACTGTTCCCTGCGCACTGTGGAGCGACAGTTGCAACTCATCCGACTGAAATGGCAGGCAGAATCATCGCATTGATGGTTTCGACTGGCAATGTTCATGGTTGACCGATATTTTCGTTGCTTCGGACGTGGGCAAGTTGTGCCACCTGCGCGTCGCCGGGGTGTTCAAGTGTGGCAATCACTTGGTTGTGATTTTTACGAAGAGCACGTTGTTGTGTTTTCCTTTGCGTTTTCCCAGTCGCAGTAAGCCCTCGCCGCACGTTACCCATGATTCCGTATCGCTGATACGGCAGATGCCGGAGTTTCCCAAGGTTGCACTGTTCTCTTTGATGAGCACCCGCTCGGTGTCACGCATCACTTGCAGGGTTTCAGGATTCACTTGTCCGATGAATAGTGGTGCTCGGTGACGCATGATGTGGTCGTTGTCGGCCCCGCGCCGGGTGTAGACCAGAAATAATCCACCGCCAACCTTCACCCAATGCTGCTGCGTGTTGTAGCTGCCGAGCAGGTTTCCATCATCAAACTTCCATTCGCGGATGGGATCAAAATGAAGGCCGTCTTTGCTGCGGGTGACGAATGCCGAATGGTCAGCCCGGAGGGTCAGGAAATACTGACCCCCGAATTCGGTCAAAGAGGGTTCGTACAACCCACGGCCTTTGGCAATATTCAATTCCGTTCCGTGCTGCTGATAGTTCAGACGCTTGCCATCGAAGCTGCAGCGAACGACGGTACTGGTGTAATTTCGGACCTCGGGCTTCCGCACATATCGGATTGGCAACAGGATGTCACCATTGGGAAGATCATGCCTCTGAGTGCATCCAGCGTTTGCCGCGATCATCTGAGATCCTGCGAGATCACGTTCTGGAAGTTGCAGAAATTGGAGTGGTCCCCATGCGCGCCCTCGTTGCATGACGGCGTACGATACACGTTCACGTAAGTAGTCCTCCCGCTTGCCCTCGCGAAAGTTAAAGGTTTTGCCAGTGGCCAGAACTGTTTGGGTTGCAGTATGCCAGCCAGGCCACAAGTCACCTGGGGCGACCTCATATCCGTCTTCCTGTTTTTGCCGTCGCAAAGTCGGAATCACTTGGGCGGCGGACCACGTTTTGCCACCGTCCCGGCTGGTCGACTGATAGATGTCGTGGAAGTCGTGCGTCGCATCCTTGCCAGTTTCCGACATTGTGGTGATCGATAGCGGTTCCTCTCCGGGGATGTAGGCGGTACGCGCTTGCCACCAATCCCATTGGCTGGTTCCCGTGATTGAGCCGAGCGTATCGATTTGCAAGGGAATTTCGATGGGCCGAGGTGAAGTCGCCATCGTTGGCGGCAATGAAAATCCACCCATGCAGTACAGGATGATTGCGAGTTGTGAAGGTGCGTATTTGACGATGTTGTTGCTTGAACGGATGTGCATGATACGTGTCCGGAAGGTGTTGGCTGAGAAGTGGGGATCGCTGTCATGATGAACCGTTACACGGTTTGCGGCAGATCACGGTTTGCATGGCGAGATTCAAATAACGCTCAAAGAGCAGCAGCGGTGTCATCAGAATCTGCCCAGCGAAGTAGGGGTAAATCGAGCGTCGGAGATTCAGGCCCTTGCCTTGGCGGACATGGAACGCGAGGCCGGCGTACAGATAAAAGTAAGCAGGGAACGCGCCGTAAGGCAGGTACTCGACCAGTTCCAGGCCGGAACGCTCGACAAATTTGAGTAGCATTTCTTTGCTGTACATCACGGTGTGTTGCGGAGCTTGCACGCCCGGCCACCGTTTGCCGTAAAGCCTGTATGTCACACAGTCCAAACGAGGGACTTCAACGACCAGGTGGCCTCCCGGTTTCAGAATGCGTTTGCTCGTTTCCAATGTTCGAACCGGGTCATAGTCATGTTCCAGAAAATGCCACATGGTCACCAGATCGTAAAAGTTGTCTGCCAGTGGCTGTTCGTAAAACAGTCCCTCATGGAAAGTGACTCCTTCGAAGAAAGGCAGATGTGTCAGATCCTTGAAGTCGACCCCGCTGGCTCGGACCTGATGATGCTGACGTAAACGCTGTAGAAAAGAACCCGAACCACATCCGACATCGAGAACTTCGGTTCCCGCTTCCATGTTCACGTATCGGGAAACCAATTTGTCTTTTTCGCGATCATGTTTTCCCATCGCACGTTTGTAAAACCAAGTCAGGATTCCCCAATCTGTTTCTTTGCGATGTGCAATGTATTCGTCATCGTAATAGGGGCTGATGTTTTCGACCGTTAGCCGTGGTGACTGGTAGGCAAGGCCGCACCGATCGCAGGTGACAAATTGAAAATCCCCCGGTTTTCCTGATAAGTCATCCTGGCCGATCAGCAAATCGTGGCTGGCCGTTTCGCCGCAGTTGTAACAGGCGACTGATTCAAACTTCTCAGCGGTCGGCGCGATGTTGGTGACGGAGTTCATCGGTGTCTCTTTGGAATTGCATGGATTAGCTGTTCAGGGAACGCTTGGCCATCGTTAAATAACTGTCAGTGAAAATCCAACTAACCCTGTGGCGGACACCAGTTCGGTGCCTGCAATTAGTCGGCAGCGTGTATCTGATCGCAATACCGGGTCATGGATAACCTCGTAAATGCAAAGCAGAAAATAGGCCAGCAAGGCGATGATCAAACGCAATTGATTGATTGGACGATCATCACAGGTGCTGATCAGAATGACGAACAAGGGGTACTTGAGTATCAGCAGGTGGTAGCTAACAAGTGGCCAGTCCGCCCGCCAAGGCAGTTTGTAAAAACAGACAAAGAGAATCACGAGGCAGGAAAATGCCAGGCTGGCTTGCGTATTCCCGGAAGCCAGCAGCACCGCCAGAACCGCGGTTCCGAGCAGAATACAGACTCTCTGAAACAACCTCGCATGGTCAGTGCCGGACAGGACACGATCAGGATGCTGGATGCGATCTTGATTCAGGTCTGCCAGATCATCCCACAACCGAAACATGGAAATCAGCACGATGGCGAGAAAGACTTGCCAACAGATGACGGCGATGCTGTTGGGCAGCAATGGAAACCAGACAGCAGTCAACAGCAGGACCACCAGCGCCAGCATGGGGACTGTTCGTAATCTCGAGGCCACATAGCCGCGCAGATCATCAGGAAAGGATTTCGACACGTCCTCGATCTCCATCGACTTTAATGGTGTCTCCTGTTGCGATGCGTTGGGTCGCATCCTGAATGGCAACCGCTGTGGGAATGCCGAATTCTCTAGCCAGAATTGCTCCATGAGAGAGCATTCCGCCACGTTCCATCACCAGACCGCGAACGAGAAACAGAATCGGTCCCCAGCCCGGATCGGTCTGGCGGGTCACCAAAATGTCTCCTTCGACGACTGCGGCGAATTGGTTGGGGTCGGTCAGAACCACTGCGCGACCGACAATGCTGCCGCCGCTGACTCCGATGCCCTCATTCCACTCGCCCTCACTGGCCCGGTTGTTGTTGTCTTTTGCTGAGGGTTGCCAGTAGTCCCCGGCGGGTAGTTCAATGCGATCGGGAGGATTGAGTTGCCCAAGTCTGGCTAACTCCGTGCGACGCAATCCAGCAAGTTTTCCAGTGGTTGCGGGCAGCATGCAGGCACCGCACAACAAGTCTTCGATTTCCTGGAAGGTCAGGAAAAAAATGTCATCCTGCTGCTCCAATTGTTGCTGTTCCACAAGCCGGGAACCAAGGGTCAGGGCAATCCGCCGAAGCCGGCTGTACAGCAGCGCCTGTTTCAGTCTGGCCCGTTCGCGGCAGGCAACACTTTGCTGAGTTGACTTGAGCAACCATTTCGCGATCCGGTGTTTTCGCGGGAACGGAAGGAACCTGAAGGCTCTTCTGCTGCGAAGTTCATCTAGCACGCGTCGGGTGGTCCGCTGTCGCAGTTCCTGCTGTTGCTTGAGATGTTCACGCGGCGAGGGGCCGTCACGGTGTACATACGTTGCCAGGACCGGCAGCAAGCTGGCAGGGTTTTCCTGATAGCAAGCCTTGGTAAGCATCAGTTCACCAGAGCAGCGGAACCCCCAGTCGTCAAGAAACTGTCCCAATTTCAGGTGGATGCTCCGCAAAGAATCATCCGTTTGAATTCGCTGCCAGACCTGCTCAGGTGATTCGTTGGCCAACGCTGTAACGAGTGCATCATGCTTGCGGATCGCGCGAGACAATTCCCATAGATGTTCTGTCGGCAGTCCGCTGACGATGTCACACAATCCTGTCAGCAGACGATTGACCATCGCACGATCTTCTTCGCTGGTAAATTCACTTGCCAGGAACTTACGCGTCAGCTGGTAGTAAATCATGCTCGCGGCATCTGCCATGGCGGCGTCCGTCCAGTTACTGCGAATCGCCATGAAACGTCGCCATAGTGACAGCAATTCCCCGGTCTCCAGATCGGGCAGATTCAAGGGGTTTGAGTCCTCGGAAAAACTGTCGACGGTCGACTCAAATACAGAGACTCCGCGTTCCATCTTTTTGAAACGTTTTGATGCGTGGCGGGCAATGCTCAGCAGTTCTCGCCATTCCGCCATCCGGCCTCGTGACAGTGATTTCCAAGACGGCGTCTCTTGGATTTTTGCAGTCGATTCGGATCCCACGAATTGGTTAAATGATTCGGCAAGGAACTCACCAAAGGGGGCGGCTCGAAGCACAGCATGGATATGGGACAGGTTGTAGTACATCCTTCCTGCTTGCGTTCCGATAATGTTTCGCAGTGGATGTTCCATGACTCCAATGCGTTTTTGAGAGATCCCAAAAGCGATCGCAAGATTGCGAAAGTAGTGGTAGTAGCCTCGCGAGGCTACCGAGTACAGCAGCGGGCAGATCGGGTCGGGAAAATTTTCGTTCACATTGGCGTTGGACCACACGACGCTGGCTTGCGGTTTGGCGAGCGTGGTGATCGGGCGGCTCTGCAGAATACAGACTTGGTTCTGCTGATCCACACTCCATTCAATGTCCTGCGGGTGATCGAACTGTTGCTCAAGTTGGCGCCCCGTTGATGCGAGTTGACGAATGGCCCGATCATCGAGGTCGTCTGTGGCTCGCTGGTCTTGTGAAAACTTGTTGTTCCCATCAGTTGTGGGATTCTGGTTTCCAGTTGCATCGATGATCAGATTGACGGGGTTGATCTGTCCTGAAACGAGCTTTTCACCCAGACCCTCGCAGTACTCGATTACCAGTTGATCAAGACTTGGGTTTTGAATGTTCCGCGTGAACAGGACGCCAGAATGTTTGGCGTCGACCTGCTGCTGGATGATGACCCCCATCGTTTGCAGTTGAACGTTGCGTGCTAACTGGTAAGCGAGTGACCGGTGTGACCAGTAGGATGCCCAACAACGAAGAATCGCTGATTGCAGGTCTTTCGGGGAAGTGATGCCCAGAAAAGAGTCAAGTTGTCCAGCGAAGGCTGCATCGGTCGAGTCCTCTCCGCAAGCAGAGCTGCGGACCGCGACAGGGCCTTGGCTCAGAAACGGGGTTGCGGTGTTTGCCAACTGTGCAACGAATGCATCTGGAAGGCTGATGTTAAGAATCCGGTTTTCGATGTCACGGGCAGCATCAGCGATCTCTGTCAGGTTCTTCAGGGACAGTCCGCGAACCCTTGTGTCAATGAAATTGCAAATATCGGGTTGGCTAAACGTCTCGGCGAAAAAACTGCCCCGTACGACGATCCCGGTTGGGACTGGATGCCCAAGTCGATGCATCTCGGCAAGCCGAAAAGCCTTCTCGCCGTACTCAGCCGCGTCCGTCACTTCAGGCAAAGGTGTGATGCAATCATCAAGGGCTGATGTGTGTGTCGGTTCGATCAACGAAGTGTTCATGAAATAACGTGATGGGATTCAGGCTGCCCGAGGTCGAAGCCCCATGCGCACAAGCACACAGTTGAAACCATAGTGGGCAACGGCTCCGATGAACAGCAAACTGATAGCGGTGCTGAGGGGAACCGGCACGAATAGCCAAACCGCCAACAGCCCTCCGGCGACAGAATCTACCTGGTCGATGATGAAACACACTTTCCGGGTCAGGCGAGTGCCAGCGGATGCACCGGGCTGTATGTCAAGCTGGCGTTTGATGAACGAGTTTGGCAATTCGAACAACATGTACCCAAATCCGGTCCAGCAACCGAGCAGGAAATACTGGATTGTTGTCAACGGCCACATGGCAAAGTCATCACCAAGCAACCAGTGCATGAGTAAGTGGATGGCAGTAAAAGTCAGTCCTGTGGCGGGGACCATGAAAACGAAACCTCGCCACGTTTTGTTGGCACCAAAAATTGGCCGATTCCGAAATTTGCGGCCTCCATCAATCACCCTGCTGAATCGCTTGGAATAGACGCTGCTCATCCAAATCGTCTGACCGATGCCCGAAACAAGCAGTGACAGAAATAAAAAAATAGCGCAATGGATGGGATCAGGAATCATGACAAACGAAAAATTTACTCCGGTATATTAAAAGTGAAAACCTGTTTCATCGCGATTCTGGAATAGCAGGACTTCACCCGGGACGGATTTCGCTTTCGCGATCCACTTCCACCAGCGAATGCAATTCAGGGTTTCGCGGTCTTGCAGGCGGTGCAAGTGGTAGCCTGGGATTCGTGGCAGCATGTGGTGCAAACCGTGGGCGTCCACGTTCAGCAGCACCAGTCTGGCGAACCAGGTGGGGAACAGCAAAGACCGAGTGAAGCCTTCTTGTTGGGTCGGTGGGAATGGACGAACAGATTCTCCGTTAGAAATCTTCATCGGGATATGCGTGTGTTGGCTAAGAATCAACAGATCTTGCAAGGACATGCTGATGATCAATCCCAAACCGATGGTTGTCAGCATGGTTTGCGCACCCACTGTGATCGTGACTGCCAGATAGATCAGCAGGTAGCCAAGCACGTTGGCTGTAATCAGTCGTTTTTGTCGAGGTCGTTGAAACATGCCTCGCAACCGGGGCAGGTTCCAGTAGTTGTTCCAGCGGTACAGCGAGGCAAAAAGCGGTATCCACAACCGCCAGCAGGTGTTGATCACAACCCGCTCAAATCCGCGAAGGGGACGCGGGACTAACGTCTCAGTGGTCACGTCAAGATCCTGCCAACCAGTCCAGTAATGGTGCTTGGCATGAACCAGTCGCCAGCAATCGCTTGGGATTAACGCGAAGAAACCGGCGACATAGGATGTCCAGCGATTCAGCCAGCGAGTCCGAAACATGGTCTTGTGCCCCGCCTCGTGCAAAATCGCGAACCACTGTATGAACGTTACTGACAGCAGCAGTTGGCCAGCCAACCATAACCACGCATTGGGTGACAGGCTGAGAGCGATCGCAGCGACCGTCATCAGCAACGCATAGACAAAATAGAATCCACCCATGGCATTGCTGGGTTGAAGGCTCTCGAGGTCAACCGAGAAGCCCTGTCGAACACCAGCGTCGACTTGAACACCAGCGTCGACTTGAACACCAGCGTCGACTTGAATATCCGTCGTTACCGTGGGCGGGCTGGAATCTATTTCAGCATCTTTGGCCTTAGTGCCAGTTGTCGCATTGCCGTCCGTGGTTGCCTGGTTGTTGCTTGTGTTACCCAGCATCACAGCCGAGCCAGCGAAGCAGTGATGGATCTGTTCCATGCACTGCGTGGTGGTGATCGATTCATCCATGTGTAAACAAGGAAGGAATTCCAGCCTGATCACCCCGGGTCGTACCTTCAATAAACTGTGTTTGCGAGGCAGGATTTCCTCCGCGCCATGAATCACAACTGGTTGAATTGGTGCACCGGTCTGTTGTGCCAGCAGGGCAGCCCCGCGGCGAAAAGGCAGCAGTGATTTTGATCGTGTTCCTTCGGGATAGATGACGAGGCATTTTCCGCTGTTGATCGTTTCGCGGCAAGCCTTCAGGCTCGCGTTGATATCTCGCCCCATGACAGGAACGCTACCCAATTTGCGGAGGACTTTGCTCAGACCGGCATACTTGAAATACTTCTCGTTAGTAACAAACGCAATGGGAAGATCAAGGCTCGCAATCAGTGCCAATTGGTCAAACCAGGACGAATGGTTTGCCACGATGATGGTGTTGGATTGGGAATCAAGCTGATCTGCGCCCTGAACATCGATCGTGACACCGAACATCCGTATTGCAAGACGCGTCGCTTTTCTCAACCGTTTCCGAAATCTCTCGTCGGTTTCCCATGGGTCAAACAGCGGCAATAGCAGCAGGTAGTAACTGAAACTCAAATAGTAGAGGAAAAATCCCAGCAGTTGGCGAAGACGCAAAGGCATGGAATGCGGGACACCAAAAAATGTGGGGGCGGTTCTAAAGTTCAGTATTTTGTGCTGGCGAAAGGGTCTGCTGCGTCGCTGAGGAAGCCAGCAGTTGTCGAGTCGGCAGCAGTAACAATGGTGGGGACGTCAGCCTTCATGACTTGTTCCCGTTGAATGGGTAGATTGAATGTAACCTTTTGCGGGGCGTTTAAGTTGCTTGAGTCTGAGGTGCAATGGCCGAATGCTAAAAAGACTGACGATACCTGTGTGTTCCGGAAAGCGAGAAATCATAGTGTTGGATATTGATTTGTCAGGTTCTGTTTATAGATGGGTAGAGTTGATCGCTTGTTGATCGAGTTGTCCGATGTTGGCTTTCGCTCTCGAAGTGCAAAGTACCCGTTTGCTTGAAACCGCTGCGCTGGTTATTTTGCTTTTGTGCAATTGTTTGTTGCTGGTCAACGAATCCACTGTATCTGGGTCTGACGCGTGGATGCTGAGTGAGGCTTTTTGGCACGGAGAGTGTGCGGGCGAGCGGGACCTCTGGATTGAATAAGCACCCAATTACCATTTGGAACAATGTCATCTTTCGCTTCCGCTATTCAAAGAGGTGCCCGTGGTGACATTGGCAGCCAGCCTCAGAACCGTCAAGCTGAAATTGTGGGACGAGTCCTCCAGACGCTTGGTGCGATGCTGTGATCTCGATGGTCTGACGTACCAGAACGGTCATCAAGGCGATGCAGTTGTGTTGGATGATTCGTGACCTGAGTCCTGGATGAGCATTGGGTGAAATCCGTGAGCTTTGTCGAGAGAACGTTAGCTGCATCCCAACCGTTTTAGCACCCGAATGTATGAGGGGTTTTATGTCAGCTGATGGTCATTCAAGAGATGATTCAACCAATCCCCGTTCAACATGGACAATGCGAAAAGTGGGGTTGGCTTTTTTCGGGTTTCTGATCCTGTTGGCAGGAGCCCTGTTGATGCTGCTGGTCGCAGTGTTGACCCTGTTTCAGACGCGGCGTTTTTGTAGCGAGGGGATTGCCAGCAGGATGGCGAGATTTGCTGTCTGGTTGAGTGGTGTTCGGGTTGTTGAGCATCACAGCCAGCCACTGTCCAAGACTCAGAAGGTCTACATTTCCAACCATACGGCGACGTTGGACATCTTTGTGATCACTGCGTTGGGGCTGCCACGTGCTCGTTATTTCCTGAGTGGATTCCTTCGGAAACTGCTGCCATTCGGATTGATTGGTTATCTGATTGGCGTTTTCTGGACTGTTCCCTATGAGTTTCCTGAAAAGCGCCGTCGCATTTTTCAACGAGCAGAACGCACGCTTCGCAAAACGGGTGATTCGGTGTACCTGTCACCTGAAGGTGGGCGAATTTGCACGGGAGAAATTGGACACTTTAATCGTGGAGCGTTTCACTTGGCAACGAAACTGCAGGTTGATATTGTGCCAATTTATGTGAATGTGCCTGTCGCGCTGGATGCGGGTATGAATCTGGTTTCCAAGTCCGGCGTGGTGGATGTCTATTTTTTACCGAGTATTTCAACCAAGGAATGGAAGGTAGAGGATCTGGATGAAAATCGAGATGCAGTGCAACAGGTTTACGTTGACTTCCATGCCTCTTTGCGGAATCAACAGCAGGCGTAGATTTGAGAGCTTCATGCTTGCCTACGCCGTCGTGCGTTCACGGTCGCAGGTTATGTGAAGTATGATGTCCCTTACTTAAGTGGTGTTTGACTCAGAAGGCGAGGAGTGATGGAAGGTTCCGATCAGCAGTGTTGCCCTCTTTGTTCGGTCGTTCCTGCCCCGTCAGGAGCGATTTGTCAGCAATGTTCAGCAAAGTTGCAGAAAAAGTTTCCGATCCCAGTCCAGCGCAAATGGAACCAGCCTTCTGCAAACCCGCCATCTGGAAACCCGCCTGCTGCAAACCAGCCTGCATGGAACCAGATGGTTGCAAACGGGAGCAACCCTTTCAGTGAGGAGGTAACGACAGCATTGGAAGCTGGAGAACAGCAGACAGGCGAGGTAGACGTATATGATGCTTACCGGCCTAACGCAGGTTTGGGTGCTCCGTCGTTGGAGGGCAACTTTGTCAGTGGTTTTTGGATCGTCTGTTTTATCGGGTGGATTGGTTTTTGCTTTTATCTCTTATCTGTGGCGAGTGGTGTGGGGATTGCCTTACTGGTGCTTTCCATTCCTTCATTGATACGGACAGTGTTGGTTGTTGCTCGCCGGCAGCAGTCGGGTGCGATTGTTACTGGTGCTCAGAAGGCGACGCTTTTGATTGGATCGGTCCTGACAATCGTAGTTTTGAGTTTGGTGGTTGGAGTTTGCGTCTTGGTGGGGTGCTTTGTGGCATGTTTCGTCGGTTTAACCACCGCCGATGCTCTGCATTGGATTGAGTTTGGTGGTTGGGTCGGTCTGATTGTGGGTGTTGCCGCCAGTTTGTGGATCTTGGTTGTGAGGTGGAAACGCGATGTTAACGGTTGATGGGCCTCTTGCCTTTACTTCGAGATCTAGGACATGACGAATCTTCGTTTGCGTGAGCATCGCTTTTTGGGGGCAACCCAGAGCCTGTGTCCTGAATGCCTTGACGTTGTTCCTGCCAAAATTCTCGCGCGTGAGGGTCGCGTTTATTTTCGAAAACATTGTCCGACGCATGGCACGCGGGATGACTTTGTCTGTGCAGACGAGCGATGGTTCGACCGCATGGAGTACAGTTTGCCGGGCCGGGTGCCGCCACGCTTTGCGTTGGAACCCGATCGCGGGTGCCCCTATGACTGTGGACTCTGCACAGAGCATGAACAGCACACTTGTGTCGCTGTGCTTGAAGTCACCTCGTCCTGTAATCTGAAGTGCCCTCTCTGTTATGCTGCCAGTGGTCCCGGTGGATTTCACGTTCCGTTACCAGATTGCCGAAAGGCCATTGATCATTTGGTGGCGTACGAGGGACGCCCCGAAATTCTTCAATTGTCGGGTGGCGAGCCAACGGTTCACCCCGATTTTTCGGACATTTTTGAATACGCCTGCAGTCAGCCAATTGATATTGTGATGATCAATACCAACGGTATCCGCATTGCAAAGGATCCGAGGCTTCGTGATCTTTTGAGTCGTTACCGTCAACGCTCGGAAGTGTATCTTCAGTTTGATGGATTTGATGACGGCATCTACCAGAAGTTGCGCGGCGAAGCGCTGCTGGAGACGAAGTTGCGGGCCATTGAATTGCTTTCCGAATCTGGGGTGAATGTCACCTTGGTCTGCACCGTGGATCAGAATAATCTAGATCAAGTTGGCCGCCTGGTTCAGTTTGGGATGGAGCGTCCGACGATCACCGGGGTTAGTTTTCAACCTGCCACTTACACAGGACGCTACGTGGCGCCCGAGTCGCTTGAGCAACGCGTTACCTTTCCTGATGTGATCGCGGCAATCGCCGAACAAACCGATGGTCGCTGGGAAGCCCGGGATTTCCTGCCTTTGCCCTGTGCACATCCGAACGCTCATTCGCTTGCTTACGCTTACCGCGAAGGTTCGCAATCGATATCGCTGGCACGCCTGATCGACGTCGAAAATCACCTTGACCTGCTTGCCAACGGAATCACTTTTAACCGTCAGAGTGCTCGTGAGTTGATCAGTACGTTTTTGAGCCGGCAAGCTTGTGGAACGGGACAGGACTGCGGGTGTGGACCGATGTCATTTACGGCCGATGCACCTGTGACACAGTTGCCAATGCATCCGCTGGATCGAACTGCCGGTACTTCTCAGGTAGTGGACGTTTCAAATGCGGGTGCAGGAGCCGAGACAGATGTTGGAACTGCTGCGGTGGATCCGCGGCAGGATCCGCTCGCTGCGTCATTTTTCCGAAGAGCAGTGAATGAGGATTTGTCGCCTGCTGACATGTTCCGTATCACGACGACCAGTTTTATGGATGCTTACAACTTTGATATCCGGCAATTGATGAAGTCGTGCGTTCATCATCTTTTGCCCAGTGGCCACTTGATCCCGTTTTGCGCGTACAACGTTCTGTATCGGGAAGGACACGTTCCGTTGCCGTCACTTGCGAATATGGTAGAGACATATTCCATCGACAGTCCCAATGGCAAGGTTGAAACAGGATGACCTGGACTTATCCGGTGATCATGTTGTTTGCGATTGTCGTCAGTGTGCTTATCTCGCGATACACACAAAAAGGAACGCATCTCTCGCGTTTAGAGAAGATCGGAATTGGACTGGGGGCGTATTGCGGTGCCATGATCGGGGCGAAGCTGCCCTTTGTCTTTTCTGATTGGGACAGTCTCGTAAGCGGTGCTGCGTGGTTTTCCAATGGAAAAACAATTCTGTGTGGGTTGGTCGGCGGCTACGGTGGGGTAGAAGCCGCCAAGTGGGCGATGATGGTCAAAACGAAAACTGGCGACGGTTTTGCGGTCCCGGTTGCAGTCGCCGTCGCGATTGGCCGGTTGGGCTGTTTTGATGTCGGTTGTTGCTATGGAACGCCGACAGAGATGCCGTGGGGAGTCGTCTTTCCCGACGTGGGAGAAATGCCTCGACATCCCACGCAACTGTACGAGTCGGCCTTTCATTTCAGCATGGCATTGCTGCTTTGCTATTTGCAACGCAAGGGCATGTTTCGTGGCCAACTGATCAAGCTGTATATCATCGCTTACGCAGTCTATCGTTTCGGTACCGAATTCATTCGTCCCGAGGCAAGGATCTGGTTTGGCATGACAGGTTACCAAATGGCCTGCATTGTGATTGTTCTGGTGTTTGCCTGCTTGTGGTGGCAGGATGCCAGAATTCTGCGAGCCAAACCGGATGAACCCGATCAATCACAGATGTTGCGAGAGGGCTGATTGAGACCTCTGGCAAAGACGCTCACTGTTCAGCCAGCTTACTGTTGAACGGGTGGCAGTGTTGTTGTGACCCCTGAGCTGGTGATTCCCGCCGATGTGCTGTCGATAGCAATCGTGGGGTGGAATGACTGGCCAAATTTCCATGGATGTGGTCGGAGGTGAGGATCGGATAGACTATCTGTTGAATCCTTCAACGACAGGTCGGTTCGTAATCGGGAACGGTGCTTCAGCATTCCCGGTTTTCAGTCAAAGAGAAACTATACCTATGAAAAATTTGATCAATACGCATTTCGGAACTTTGCTTTTTGCATCGGCGTTATCGCTGTGGGCGACCGGATCCAACGCTCAGGAAGTTGCGTCTCAGTCGCCCTTGCCAAATGTCAAGCATTTGATTGATACACACATTCATCTTTTTGATCCGCGTCGTCCACAAGGGATCCCGTGGCCACCAGCTGATGATAAAGTCCTTTACAAGCCTCATCTGCCGGCTGAGTTTTCGCGTCTTGCAAAGCCAGCAGGGGTTTCGGGGGTGGTGATTGTCGAGGCAAGCGACCGCCTGGAAGACAACAACTGGGTACTCGATCAGGTCAAGGGAGATCCTTTCTATGTGGCTTTGGTTGGCAACATTGATCCGTACCGAGAGGACTTTGATGAGCAGCTAAAACGGTTGAAACGGGACAACCGCTTTGTGGGTATCAGGGCACGCAATAGCGGGCCTATTGACTACACCGATCCGCAGGTACTTGCCAATTTCCGCCTCTTGGAAAAGGCCGGTTTGTCTCTCGATATTCTTGCCAACGGAAAAGGGGTTGAGGGAGTTCGCGAAGTTGATGAACTGGCCGCCAATCTACCGAATTTGCAGATTGTGGTGGATCATGTTCTTGGGTATGACATCGATGGAAACCCGCCAGGCAAGGAGTGGCTTGATGCGGTAAAGAGTTTGGCCCGTCACAAGAATGTGTTCTGCAAAGTATCAGGGTTGTATCAGCGTTGCACGCAGCAACCTGCTCCGCATGATCCGGATCACTACCGAACTGTCCTTGATCCGTTGTGGAAAGGCTTTGGTGCTGACCGACTGATTTATGGCAGCAACTGGCCATGCACGAAGAAGAGTGGCGATTACGACAGCTTTGTGCGTTTGGTAAATGCTTACTTTTCCGAAAAAGGGCAGGATGCCTGCGAGAAATATTTTTGGAAGAATGCAGCGACTGCCTACAATCTTCCTCTACGTTGATAAGTGTTGCGGGCTGGGGTTGTTGAAGGCTGCTGGAGATTTTTTCCTGTTGTTCACGGTAGCCAATCGTTGCTGGTTCGATGGTCTTGTGGTGAACGAAAAGAGGCTGGCTTGAAAGGACCCGAACGCACTCGGATTGCCCGGCTCTGGAAACGCGAGGTGTTAAGCCATCGTGCTTGGGGGCGGCATGCCTTGTTCATCCTTGCCTCGCTCGCGATTGGGCTGGTTGCCTGGTACTTTCAGTTGGCTGAACATTGGGGTGAACGCTGGTTTGCGTTTCTCAAAGGGGATGACGCCTGGCTGGGCGGCACTTGGCGTATGCCCCGCCCGTTGGGAACGATTGTTCCCATGATTTGGGTGACCGGCAGCATGCTGTTGATTGTGGTTCTTCGGGATCGTTACTTTCGCGGTACCGAGGGGACGGGGATTCCCCAAACCATAGCGACCTTGAAAACGCATGATGTGGCGATGCGTGACAGAATGCTGTCACCCCGGATTTTGGTTGGCAAGGTTCTTTTGCTGACCATCGGATTGTTTTCGGGGATGACTCTGGGACGCGAGGGGCCGTCTGTTCATGTGGGGGCCGCACTCATGCACATGATTACGAAGTGGGTACGGTTTCCTGCGCATCTCGTCCAACGCGGGTTGATTTTGGGTGGTGGGGGAGCCGGCATTGCAGCAGCATTCAATGCACCCATTGCTGGTATTTGTTTTACCTTCGAAGAGATTGCACGATCCTTCGAGAAAAAGAATGTTGGAACGGTCATTCGGTCGGTCATCATCTCATCGATTTTTATCGTGATCGTGCTCGGAAAAGATTATCTGTTCTATGGCAAGGTCGACAGCAACGACGGGAACTGGACGCTTGGGGAATGGGCATCCGTTCTCCTGATCGGTGTGGTGGGTGGATTTCTGGGAGGCATTTTTGCTCAGTGCACGATCAAAGGTTCGGGCGTGGCCAGTCGCTGCATGCAATGGAACAAGTGGATGACTCCCCTTTTGATCGGCGCAGCACTGGGTATCGTCGGATTTGCTTCGGATGGGGAAAGTTATGGCAGCGGTTATCAGCAAACCCGTGGAATCCTGCTTGATGGGGAAGTTTATCCCTGGTACTACGCGCCGTTGACCGCAGTGGCATCGTTCTTGACTTTGATTTCAGGAATCCCGGGCGGTCTGTTTGATCCGAGTCTGGCAGTGGGGGCAGGCTTGGGACAAAGCATGTTACCTGTCATGAGCATGATCTCTCCGGGGTTGGAGCCGGAATCCGTGATCATGATGTTCATGGTTGCGTATTTTGCCGGGGTCGTTCAGAGTCCGATCACTTGCGCTATCATCATGGTTGAGATGACAGGTGCGCGGTATCTGACATTGCCCTTGCTTGGCGTTGCGGTGACGGCATATGAGTGCTCACGGCTTGTATGCCACACATCCTTGTACGAAGCGTTAGCCAATCTCTTTTTGGCCCGTGTTGGGCAGCCGGAGTCACTTGATTCTCCGTCGCAGCCCAAGTCCTGAATGACTCATGTGACTTCCTGCAGGACGATGGCAATGATCCGATGCAACCCTGCCGATTGAAGGAAGAGGGGTGGGTGGCGGTGATGAGTCAATCAGGTCGATTCCACGTCTTGTTGGGCTTCTGGTTGTACGCGGATTTAATTCGTCTTCTGCTTCATCTCTTCCAAAGCTGGGGACTCGAATACAGCGCGGTCAACTTTTCTGAATGCTTACAGCGTCTGGGAATCGTTTGCTGTGGTGATCAGTGTTTTTTGCTGAAATCGTTTCTGCCAGTGCGGTCCGCTCCACGCATCAGATAGAGGGTTCGCTGCGACAGGTGGAGTCGGCCTGGGCCCAGACTGTTTTTCGATTGATCATGTTGGTAGACCGATGTGGTAGGCATGTATCTGAGCGTCATGCCTCGACGCGAGTATTCCGAGCGATTGGGTTCCGAACCATGGAACAGGTAAACATCGTGCAATGAGATTTGCCCCGGTTCGAGAGTAATGTCGACTGCATCGGATTCGTCAAAGGTTGCGGGATCCAGTTCCAGAGGCAGGGCAAGGCCATCAGCTTGGTTCCTGTTGTGCCGGGCAAGTTGCTGATGACGGTGTGATCCTGGAATCACCCGAAGGCAACCATTCGCCTGAGTCGATGGGTCGATGGCGATCCAGACAGTGCAGGTTGCCAGTGGTTTGATCGGCCAGTATTCGCCATCCTGATGCCAGGGCGTTTTGCTTCCGACTCTCGCGGGCTTGGCAAAGAAACTTGAGTTCCATAACGCGATATCGCCACCGATCAACTGCGCCACCATGGAAAGGATATCCGGATTTCTAGCGACATCCAGAAACGAAGTATCGTAAGCAAGTAACGCAGGACAGTAGTCAGCAAACTCTGGATGCTGAGCAATCAGGCGATCATGCGATGTGCGAATGTCGGATAATATTGAATCGGGTAACCGGAAATCAGGCGTCACGTAGCCGTCGCTCTGATACTGCGAAATCTCAATCGGTGAAAGCATGTTTACGGCGAGGCGGGTTGGGGGCAACGCAGGGGCGATGAGCCCTGCGTTCGGTGGGGTCACGTCCTCAGTACAGAGGTCTGTGTGATCGTGATGCCGGGAGGCAATGTGTATTCCACGTTCATTTCAGGCGTAGGATTCGGTGGTGTCCCGTGTCGACGATGAAGATTGACCCGTCCTCGTGAACACAGACACCATGCGGGCGCAACAGGCCACGTTTCGGTTTGTCGACTCCTTTGCCAAGAATGCTCGTCACCGTTCCGCGTTGCCTGTCATAACGGATAATGCGGGCATTCTGATCATCCGCGATGATCACGTTGTCATCTTGGTCGATCGCCAGATGTTTGGGAGAATTGAATTCGGCCTGCAAGGCCTGACCAACAGCGTCGCCAGCCTTGCCTGTGCCCGCAACTGTTTGGATTTTTCCGTCAGGTGTTACCATTCTCAGCGCGTGCCCACTGCGTTCCAGAATGTACAGATTGTTCTTTGAATCAATCGCGACAGCTCGCGGATCGATCAACGGGCTTTCGTTCGCTTGAGCACCGTTTTGCGGAACCCCCTTCTTTCCATTACCGGCAACGGTGGTCACGAGCCCGGATTTCAGATCGATCATCCGCACTCGCCGATTTTTCAAGTCGGCCACGTACAGTTTGTCATGAGTCGCGTTCAGTGAGACACACATTAGGAAATCGAACGTGGCTTTGGACGCAGGTCCACCGTCACCACTGAATCCGGCTTTCCCAGTACCGGCGATGGTGCTGATGATGCCGGACTTACCATCAATCTTTCGCACGCAGTGATTCCAACTGTCGGAGATGTAAAGGTCGCCGTCCGGTGTGGCTGCTAGATTGTGCATTCCATCGAAGGTTGCGTTGGCCGCAGGGCCACCGTCTCCGTCGTAACCTTTTGAACCGTCGCCAGCAATCGTATTCAGGTTGCCACCAGCATCCATCCTGTGTACCCGACCACCCGAAAGTTCGACGATGTACATGTTTTGTTGACTGTCAAAGCCGAGGCCAAAAGGCGAATCGAGCTGACCTGATTCAGGTTGTCTCTCTTTGTTTTTTGATTTCCCCTTCTGCTTGCTAAGCGGTTCCCCTATGACGATGGTAGCCTTCGGTACGTTGGCGGCAGGCGGAGGGACTGCAAACGCGTCGCACGATGTCAGGGCCGTGAGGGCAGCGATAGCGAACAGTTGATACAACAACGGTGTTCGAGAAAGTGGGGTCATGTCTGAATTGCTCTCACTTGAGACGGTTGAATGTGAACCGGGTTACTGGTTTATCGCCCGGTTGGTCGTGGTGTGCAACACTTCTCGAACCTGCGTTGCGCCAATCCTGTGTTGACTGTCTGGCTCATATGAGATTCACATAACATGGAATCAGCGGAATGATCAGGCCGAGGATCGCAGTGCCAAGTATAAGCAATCCCAGCACGCACGCGATTGCCCCAGTTTGCGGCGTTGAGACGGTCGTTTCAAACTGATCGCCCTGCTAAGAATCGATGCCGTTGCGGTTAGCAGAACAAGCCGGGTCATGGCGTGGATCAGCAGAAAATTTGCGCTGCTGATTGGCAGACTCAGTTCCGAAACCAGTGTTTTGAACAACAAACCAAGAAAAAACACCTTGGCCGTTAGCATGGGCCAGCTGCAAATCGCGATCATCAACGAAGCCGGCCACCGCTGTAAACCAGAGACAAGCCCCGCAGGAACTGGCGCGGTGTAGGGATTGCCTGTTTCCAGTTCAGGGTTCGGAACGGACCTTGGCGTTGGCAAGATGACGCTTTGCTGGCGTGTGGGACAGAGACGGACGCCTGCAGTTCAGGGCATTTTTCGGCAGTCTGGTAGTTCAACGATCAGAGCCGAAATCGTGCCTCAACCATGCCAAACGGTGGTGCCAACACTTGAATATGGCAGTCCTCGTGGACCGGTATCAAGCTGAGGATCGATCCGGTCAAAATGATTTGACCATTCCTCAGCGTGTCGCCTTGCTCTTTGAGTGATCCTTTTAGCCACTGAAGTGAAGAGCGAATGGTTTGAATCAGTGTTGGACCCTGACAGGTTTCAACGCAGTTGCCGTCGATATGAATCGACAGTGTAGGTGATCTATCAAGTGGATGGTTGCTGCTGCCCTCACTCGCTACGAAACCTGCGTGTATCGCGTTGTTGGCGATCAATTGAGCTGCCGAGGGTGGATCACCATGCATCACCTGATTGTGAAGTTCAATCACGGGAAAGACTTTGGCAATGCAGGCGGGAATTCCATCTTGGCTGAGATCTTCGTCGGTTGGCTCTCGTGACAAACTGACGGCCAGTTCACCCTCAATGGCGAGACTGGCATAGCCACTGCGGCAAAGTTCCACGCCTGACTGATAGCGTTCTGGTTCATAGAGTCGACCAGTGACGCAATGGCTGATCCCGAGTTGTGTTCGGATTTTCGGAGATGTGCATCCGACCTTGTAACCGATGATGGCGTCCCCACGCTGTACACGCAGTTGAGCCACAGCGGTTTGCAACTGGTACCCCTCTTCCACACTCAGACAGAGGCCCTCGGCAAACAGACTGCCGGGACGTTGCGAGTCGTAATCGGTCAGTTGGCGTTTGGCCCATTGTTGTATTTGAGCAGGTGGGTGCATTTCGGTGGGTTTCATCAGCGAGTTAGCGTGAACGTCGGAAATGACGCGTACCTGATGGTTGTTCTGTTCTTAAACGGTTTTGACACAGTCGATTTTACGACAACGTGTCATGCCAGAATGCCCTTGGCAACTTCGCCATAAACATCGGTCAATCGGTAGTCGCGACCGCTGTGGTGATATGTCAGACGCGTATGATCCAAGCCTAATAAGTAAAGCAGTGTGGCGTGCAGGTCGTGAATGGGGCAGCGATCCTCAACGGCATAGTAGCCGTACTCATCGGTCTTGCCATAGCGAAAACCTGCTTTGACGCCAGCCCCCGCCATCCACATGGTGAATCCCTCGGGATGGTGATCGCGTCCGGCTTCGGCGTTGCCGACCTGGACCGTTGGTGTCCGGCCAAATTCGCCTCCCCATAAAACCAGTGTGTCCTCCAGTAGTCCTCTCTGCTTCAGGTCGGTCAGCAACCCGGTGATCGGTTTGTCGATCTGTTTGACATTGATTTCATGCCCCTTTTTCAGGTGCGTGTGCTGATCCCATTGTTCGTTGTTAAACGGCAGAGTATTTGCATGACTGACCTGGATGAATCGGACATCCCGTTCGGCAAATCGGCGTGCCAGCAGGCATTCGCGTCCGAAATTGGCAGTGGCGGGATCATCCAGTCCGTACAATTCGCGAGTTGCTGCTGATTCCTGACTGAGGTCCATTGCTTCGGGTGCCGCAGTTTGCATCCGAAAAGCCAACTCGAACGATTCGATTCGGGCATCCATCTCCGGGTCACTGGCTGCGGATGACCCACCTTGTTGCTCAAGTTGTCTTAGCAGTTTGAGTTGCATTTTCTGCTGGGCCGGTGTCAGCCGTTGGTTGGACAGGTATTCAAAACTGGCATCCTTGGCGGAAGCATTGGGGTACCCAGGTGTTCCCAATGAAACGCCAGCATGTCGGGCAGGTAGAAACGCGCTGCTGAAATTGTTGACACCGCCATGCAGTGACGTCGGGCAAATGGTTAGAAACGTTGGCAGGTTCTCATTCGCCGTGCCCAGACCATAGCTGACCCACGATCCCATGCTGGGTCGTAACTGTGCTTCATCGCCTGTATGCAGTTTCATGCAGGCACCACCGTGCGCAACATTGGTTTCGCATACGGAATGAATCATGCACAGATCGTCGGCTACCTCTGGAAGGTGCTGCCACAATTCGCTCATCGGTATTCCCGATTTGCCGCAGGGGCGGAACTTCCACGGACTCCGCATCAGATTGCCTCGATCCGCAAACGTGACTCGCGAACCATCGAACGGTAGTTTCTTGCCGTCGTCCTGGTCCAGTTGTGGCTTCGGGTCAAACAGGTCGATGTGGGATGGTCCGCCATGCATGAACAGAAAAATGATCCGTTTGGCTCTTGCGGGAATCCGGGCCAGCGTACCGGGATCGCTGTCAGCTGCGACCAGTCGGGATGGCTCTAGCATGCTGGTGAGTGCAAGACCACCGAAACCGACGCACAACTGATTCAGTAATTCACGGCGACTGCGCATCGGATCAATCCACATGGATGAACTCACTGGATAACAACAAGGTGTGAATCATGGCAGCCCAAACCTTCAGTTCCGCTTTGTTGTCTGCTGTGAAAGTCGTCTCGAATTCACGCAGGAAAGTTCGCAGGGTTTCGGTTTCACTGTCGGTCGCTGGGCGTTGGAACAGGCGTTCGTACAGCCTTTCGATTCGCTGCTGGCTTTCTGACACAGGACCTGTCCCCGCTTGATCTGTGCCAGTCGGGCTCAAAATCGTACGGGCCAGATTTTCTGCCTGTTGCATGACCATGGGATCATTCATCAATAACAATGCCTGGGTCGGCACCGTGGTACTGTCTCGACTGCCGACGGGAGTCGCTGCATTCGGAAAATCGTACAGTGCCAGAAATCGGTGGGTGTTGCAGCGAACGACTGGCAGGTAGACCGAACGCCTGCGGAAACTTCGATAGGCGGCTTCGTTGTCATTCAGGTCAGATGGCGAGGGATCCTGGGATTTGACTGCCAAGGGCATTCCCACCAAGTCAAGTGACAGACTTTCGCCGTGCATCAGCAAACTGTCCCGGATCGCTTCGGCTTCCATGCGGCGTCTCGCCATGCCTTGAAAAAGTGCGTTTGCTTCCCGATTGGTTTCCTGCTGATAGCTGGCCGAGGTCACGATCAAGCGATGCAGAAACTTGAGCGACCAGTCATGTTCGATCAGTTCCAACGCCAGCCAGTCCAGTAGGTCGGGATGTGTTGGTCGGGAACCTTGCATGCCAAAGTTGTTCGGCGTGCGAACCAGCCCTCTGCCAAAGTGCCAGTGCCACAATCGATTCACGATCACGCGGGCGGTTTGCCCTCCCGCTCCGGTGCCTGTCTCTGTCATCCAATACGCAAGTTGTCGCCGCCCACTCTGTGTCGGTGGAATTGGATGTGGATCCATCATCAGCACATCCGATTGATCAGGGGACGTTGAAATCACAGCAGGAAATCCACGTAAAACTTCGTCGCCCAGTTGCAGGTGGCTGCCCCGGACGTGAATCCGGACATTCTGAAAATTGCCCTCGCTGGCTGCCATGACTTTGTCAGGCTTAGGCGATTGTTGCTTTTGCTTCGTCAATCTTGAATTCAAGTCATCGAGTTTCGTCAGGTTTTCAGTCACGAACTCAGAGGTCGAGGAATCGATCAGGCGAATTTTGTCGATGTGCGACATCAGTGGTTCAGATTCGAGTCGCAACGTGATGTTACCTTTGTTCAATTCAAAGGTGCCCTCTGACAACCAACGTTGATGCTCTGGCATCCAGCCACCAGTGGTTTGGGAAATCGCGTCTTCCTTCACTACCTTGCCATTGATCAGTAACCTTCCTGGTCGGGCGTCCTGAGCCGCGTATCTCAATTGAATCAGGTACTGGCCGTCCGCCGGAATTTGAATCTCGTATTCCGCGAAATTTTGTTGAGACCCTCGGTCCGATATGATGCCGATCCCTTCGCCATAGCCATCACTCAGGCTTGCAACATTTCCTCGCGTGAAAGTTTCGGCTTCCAGTTCCTGAAGACTGATGAGGTCTTCTTTGATCCGCGTTTCGAATCGCGATTGCAGACGGTCTCGGTCTTGGGTCAACCGTTCGATTTGTTCTGCGTGGTCGTTAAGAGCCTGTTGGATGGCGACCGTCTGGATTGGTTGGTCGCCCAGTTTTGTGCTGTGGAAAATTCCTGCCAGAGCGTAGTAATCGGTAGTGGGGATCGGGTCAAACTTGTGGTCATGGCAACGAGCGCACCCCAGTGTGAGGGCAAGAAACGTTTTGCCGACGGTGTCAATTTGTTCGTCTACGATATCGGCTTGTTTTTTGACTTCATCCTGTTCTGCAAGAATCTTGGTGCCCAAAGCAAGAAATCCAGTAGCGGTGAGTCTCGCATTTTTTCGAAAATCGTGGCTCGCCGTATTACTTTTCGATCCTTCTGCCGCCTTGTCGACGTCGTCTTTGGTCACCGGCGAATCGAGCAGGTCACCTGCCAGTTGTTCGTGCACAAATGCATCGTACGGCAGGTCATCATTGAAACAGCTGATGACATAATCACGGTATCGCCAAGCCAACGGGTAGGCATGGTTCTCGTCTCCGCCATTGGAATCACCATACCTGGCAACATCCAGCCAATGGCGTCCCCAGCGTTGACCGTATTGCGGTGACATCAGCAACCGATCAATCAGACGCTGCCATGCATCAGGACGCCGGTCATTTAAAAATTCAGCGACTTCTTGAGGTGTGGGTGGCAACCCGATGAGGTCAAAATAGACGCGACGGACAAGCTTTCGTGGTGCTGCATGTGCAAAAGGCTGACGCGAATCATGTTCGAGGCGTGCGAGGATAAATCGGTCAATTGGATTGCGAACCCAGTCGTTGTCATCCACCTTGGGTAGCCGCGGTCTTATGGGTGGGGTGAAGGCCCAATGAGATCGCCAGATCGCTCCCTGCTCGATCCAGCGGATCAGCAAGTTGATCTCCTGAGCAGACAATGAGTGTGTCTCATCAGCGGGTGGCATGCGGTCGTCACCGGTCGAGGTGATTCGTTTGACCAGTTCGCTTGCCGATGCATCACCGGGAACGACCGCGAAGGTTCCAGTTTCAAGCTTGGCGATCGCTGCCCGTCTGAAATCGAACCGCAGTCCTGCCTGACGCTGTTCGGCATCCGGGCCATGGCATTCGAGGCAGTGCCGCGCCAACAGCGGAGCGATTTCGTCACCATAGTCAATTTTTTGGTCCATACCCTCGCCAGCGGTGGCAAAGACTGCCACCGTGAAGGCGATGACGAACGTCATGTGGATTCTGAACATGCAACTGATTCCCGTTCGAATGAACTGAAATTCTACGGCAAATCCGTGCGGCTTGGCGGCCATTGCACGTCGATGTTGCGTTTTGTTCGAGGTATTACGAGGGGCAATGCAATGCCTTGGCTGGTGTCTTGCAAGATTGTTTGTTTGAGACAGGATTCAATTGGCCAACCGAACCACAATTCTCTTGCATGAGCAGAGGGGATACGCGAACCTCTTATGAACCGAATTCTGCCTATAGCAATGTGGAATTTTATCGAACCATCGCAAGCGAGTGGTTTGATGGCTCAGCATTGTCATTGCGTCCGCAGTGCGATCCCCCTTTCTGCCTGGTACCGAATCGAAAATGTGTTTAAGAAAATTGATCTGGATTTTGGCATTAACAGCAGTGCCATTTTTGTCTCTTGCCTCGCATGTCGACGCCGCGAAACCTTTTCCCGGAAAGGTATCTGAGTTCCATTCATTTCCTCGCTACGATTTCGAGCAGGATGGGCGCCAGTGCATTGTGGTGACGCCTCGTGTTGTGGCAGAGGGAACGCCGTGGGTCTGGAGAGCCAGATTCTTCGGCCACGAACCGCAAACCGATATCGCGTTACTCAATCAGGGGTATCACGTGGCATATGCGGATGTCGGTGGATTGTTTGGTTCGCCCAAGGCGGTTCAGATTTGGAATGATTTCTACGATTATGTGACGACTGAGCATGGATTCCATCCAAGACCGGCGTTGGAGGGAATGAGCCGGGGTGGACTGATTATTTTCAATTGGGCGAAAGTAAATCCCGAAAAGGTGAGTTGCATTTACGGTGACGCGCCCGTCTGCGATTTTAAAAGCTGGCCGGGTGGAAAAGGAACTGGCAAAGGTGGTGGTGGAGCCTGGCAAGCCTGTCTGCAGGTTTATGGTCTGACGGAGGCCGAAGCATTGAAAGCCAAGGTGAACCCTGTCGATGGGCTTGGGCGACTGGCGGCGGCTCGTGTTCCAGTTCTCAATGTGGTGGGCGATGCCGATGTGGTGGTGCCTGTTTCCGAAAACACTGCGGTTCTGCAAGAACGCTATACAAAACTTAATGGACCCATTGAGGTCATTCACAAGCCAGGAATTGGGCATCACCCTCACAGTTTGAAAGACCCCAAGCCAATCGTTGACTTTGTATTGGCAAATCGGCGTGACCTGACCATCGTGCTGGCGGGGGATTCGACCGTGACAGATTCTGCTGGCTGGGGATCAGCCTTTGCACGACGGATGAAAGACAATGTCACAACAATCAATGTCGCCAAGGGAGGCGCGAGCTCAAAGAGTTTCCGCGATGCAGGCTATTGGGATCGCTGCCTGACGCAAAAACCTGACTACGTGTTCATTCAATTCGGCCACAATGATTGTCCGGGAAAGGGGCCCGAACGGGAAACTGATCCGGCAACGACCTACAGCCAGAACCTTGAGCAATACATTGCCGATGCGCGAGCGGTGGGAGCAAAGCCGGTCCTTGTGTCGCCGATGACGCGAAGACGCTACAAGGATGGGAAGATCAATTCGATTCTGACACCCTATGCCGAGGCGGTGCGCACGGTTGCGTCCAAGACGGAAACTCCGTTGATTGATCTGCACCGTAGTAGCGTTGCTCTTTTCAATGATCTGGGGGACGCTGGCAGTGCCGATTTGTGCCCAGAGGGAGACCGCACGCATTTCAATCAGAAGGGAGCCGAAAAAATGACCGATCTGCTGGTTGCCGAGTTTCCTGCTGCCGTGGGTGGACTGGTCCCCTACATCAACCCTGACCCAGATAAGCCCTGACACAGATCAAACCTGACCAAGCCCAACATCGTGCCCCACTCAGTTACAATGGAAAGCTGATTATTGATGGAGCCGACGAGAATCATCTTGCGGCATGTTCCGTTCACTGAATCACGTGAATTGGAGAAGAGGCATGATTGATTTTTATGATCCTTGCAAGCGACGCAGCTTTCTTCAGGTTGGGAGTCTGGGATTGGGGGGAATGCTTGGAGGCATGGCTCTGCCGCAGATCCTTGAGGCTGGCTCAGACCCAGCAACCAGCCGTTTTTTGCGGGACCGGTCGGTGGTCTTCCTGTTCATGCATGGTGGCCCACCTCAAACTGAAACTTTTGATCCCAAGATGACTGCAGCATCAGAGTATCGGTGCTTCAATGGCGAGATCAAGACGAGCGTGCCAGGACTGACCTACGGAGCCTCGCTTGAGAAGTTGGCCCGACTGGCGGACAAGACAACCGTGGTGCGAAGTTTTCAACCGGGAGATGGAAATCACAACATCAAGCCGCTGGTCAGTTCGCATAGTTTGAGTGCCAATGTCGGGTCGCTCTATTCGCGCATCTCAGGCATCACTGATGGGACTACCGGGATGCCCACCAATGCCGTGTTGCTTCCACGTGCTATTGATGAAGAAGCGCAGACAGTGACCAAGCAGTTTGGCGATTTTTCGGATACCGGAAAAATGGGATCTGCCTATGCTCCCTTTGTCCCCAGCGGCAAGGGAGCGTTGATGGAGAACATGCGACTGAATATTCCGCAGGCAAGACTTGATGATCGTCGGGCATTGCTGAAGAGCCTCGATGGATTCAAGCGTGATCTTGACTCCACTGGGACGATGGAGGGCATCGACAAATTTAATCGTCAGGCCTACGACGTGATCTTCGGCGGAGTGACTCAGGCATTCGACCTCTCGAATGAAGATCCGAGACTGATTGATCGCTATGACACTTCTCAGCTTGTGCCCCCGGACAAGATTGACAAGAAGTGGAATAATCACAAGAACTATCGTGACCATGGCCAGACTTTGGGGAAATTGATGCTGTTGGCGCGGCGTCTTTGTGAACGCGGCAGTCGCTTTGTTACCGTGACTACGAATTTTGTCTGGGACTTTCATGCCGATGTGAACAATGCGACTTTGGATGAAGGGATGCGGTATGTCGGCATGCCGTATGACCATGCTGTTTCTGCATTCATTGAAGACATCGAGGCGCGGGGACTGAGTGACAAGATTCTGTTGGTGACGTGCGGTGAAATGGGCAGGACACCCAAAATTAATGCCAAGGGTGGTCGCGACCATTGGGGGCGACTTGGGCCACTGTTGCTGTATGGTGGCGGGCTGAACCTGGGTCCCGTCGTGGGACGCTCGGATGCCGTAGCAGGCGAACCAAACTCTCAGGCCGTGAAGATTTCCAACCTGCTTGCCACAATCTTCCATAGCATGTTTGATATCGGTGAGTTGCGACTGGAGCCGAGTGTTCCGAGACCATTGATGCAGTTGATTGAATCCGGACAACCCATTGAGTCGATCATCTGAGTCTCTCATTCGCCAACCGCGCAAGCAGGGGATGGAATCCTGATTTGCGGTTTCACCGTGTAGCCACTGGAAGCTGTCATGCCATTGGATGAAGATTCACGGAACGCATTGGTGATGCTTGTGCCCCCAGATGGGCCAGCCATGCATGAAATTGATATTTCTGTGTTGCGGGAAGCAATGGAAATGCGTTTCACAGATCGCGAACGAGAACCGGTGGCAAAGGTCGAGGACCGAACGTTTGCGGGACCGCAAACAGACGTTCCGGTTCGTCTCTATTGGCCCAACAGCGAGGTTCCACCCCCTGTCCTCGTCTATTTCCATGGCGGGGGTTGGGTCGTGGGGAGTCCCGAGTCACATGATGGGATTTGCCGTGCACTTGCCAACGCGGCCGGGTGCCTGGTGGCGTCGGTTGATTACCGCCTGGCACCCGAGCATCCCTTTCCAAACGGACTGGAAGATTGTCGAGCAGCGGTTCGCTGGATCCGATTGGTGGCCGATGAGTTGGGGGTTGATGGGACAAGAATTGCTGTGGGTGGTGACAGTGCTGGCGGCAACCTGGCCGCCGTGGTCGCGATCACTAATCGTGATGAGAATGCTCCACCCTTGTGTCACCAGTTGTTGGTCTATCCTGTGACGGATGCCAGTCAGATGGCTGAGTCCTACCGCGAGAACGCGGAGGGGTATTTTTTGACGGCACTGGCGATGAAGAGATTCTGGGACTTGTATCTTCAAGATCCTGTTTTCAGAGAATCACCACTGGCATCGCCGTGCAAAACCGCTGATCTGACTGGTTTGCCCCCAGCAACGGTTCTGACGGCTGAATATGATCCGTTGCGGGATGAGGGAGAATCTTACGCTGATCAACTGCAAGGCTTCGGCAACCAGGTCACGTTGAAACGCTGGCAGGGAGTCTTTCATGGTTTCGTGGGACTTGCCGAGATGGTGGCGAAAGGTCAGGAAGCGTTACAGTTTTCTGCTCAACGGCTCCGGCAAAGCTTTGAAGCTTGACTGGACGTTTGTTTTTTAAAACCATGGGTCGCATGTGTCCGTCTTGATCACCTACTTACACAGGGAGATGACTGAGTGGCCGATACACCGCTTACTGTTCGTGAACTGCGGCGGCTTTGGAAGCCGCAGAAGGATCGGCTTAATGCAGAGCATGCTCAGAATCCCACCAACATTCGATTTCATCGAGCTTGCAGTTGGTTGCAAAGGGTCGAAGAAATCCGCAGTGATGACTTGGCGCTGGATCATGTGCTGCTGAGTTTCTGGACCGCGTTCAATTCTCTGTATGGTCAATGGGATGGTGAACGTCAGGAGCCGGTATCTGATGTTGAGTGTTGGCAGCATTTTCTGGATCGAATGTTGAGGTTGGATCAGAGGAATCTAATCCAGGAGCAACTTTTGGAACACAAAAAATTGGTGCTGACCCTGTTTGACGATGAGTACCTGAGTCGTTTCTTCTGGCAGGAACCGACCGACAAGCGGGCGAAACGGGTCAGACGAACCCGGCTCGATGCGCAAGGATGGTATGTCGAGCAGAATTGGACACTGGTTCTGGATCGGCTCTTCGAACGCATCTACCTGTTGCGATGTCAGCTTGTTCATGGGGCCTCGACGTACAGCAGTTCCTATAACCGGGTAGCGATTCGGCGGTGCTCGCAAATCCTGGAGCACCTGTTGCGGACGTTCTTACGAGTGTGGGCTGAGTGGGGCGCGGACGAGGACTGGGGGATCATGTGTTATCCACCCATGAAAACAAAGCTCGGTGGTTGATCGACAGGCAGGTTATCGGCAGACAAGTCGTTGAACCTTGACACCGCTCGCCTGGGAACGGTTCTGAGCAGGAAACCTGGAAGGTCAGCGGAATCATGCGGCAAATTCGATGGCGTGCGGTTCATGTTCCCTTTAAACTGATCTGCTGTTCCAGTTTTCTACGAGGTACTCGTTATGCCGGACCATCGATACTGCGGAAACTCACACTCTGAGCACGCTTTTGGTTCGTTTCTGGGGACGCAGCGAGAAGGGCTGTGTCTGGTTGGCCGCAGGAACATGGTCAAGGCGGGAATGGCCGGGATCGCCGGGCTTAGTCTGCCGGATTTGTTGCGGGTCAGATCGCAAGCGACTGCCGCCGGCAAGTCGATTTCTTCGCAGCGATCTGTGATCTTGCTATGGATGACTGGTGGCCCAAGCCACATCGACACCTGGGACATGAAGCCAGATCGACCGCTGATGAATCGAGGTCCGTTCTCGCCGATTTCCACCGCCATCCCAGGCGAATTCATCTGTGAGCATTTGCCCAAGCAGGCGGCGATGCTGGATAAGTTCACCGTGATCCGTTCGGTTGATTGCCAGAAGAGTAATCACGAGCCCAACAAGGTGATGCAGACCGGGCATCGGCAGGCCGCGCCGCGGGCAAATCCCAAGGGCGAACGATATCCCGCCATTGGGTCAGTGATTTCCAAATTCTGCGGCGCGAACCAGCCAGGGGTGCCGCCCTACGTCGCGTTTCAAAAATCACGTTCCCATGTCGCCTATGCAGGTGATTTAGGACAGCAGTACAACCCCTTCATGGCCAATCAGGCAGCAACGTTGCCGATTTATGATCTGGTCGGAAAAGATACCGGCAAGCAATCGTCTTCCCAGATGTTCCGCTTGCCTCGTCATCTCGATTTTGATCGAATCGGTCAGCGGATGGGGTTGCTCAATGAATTGGATCAGATGCGGCGAGAACTCGATGTTTCCGGAAGCATGGATGCGATGGATGCCTATCATCGGCAGGCGGTAGACATGCTGACGGGCGGGCGGGTGCAAAAGGCGTTTGATGTGTCGGCCGAGCCTGAGTCGATTCGTGAGCGGTACGGATCTCATTTGTGGTGTCAGCAAGCTCTGCTTGCCAGACGGCTGGTTGAACAGGGCGTTTCGTTTGTTACCCTTGATTTGAGCTATCACACTGCATCGGGCACTTGGGACAATCACGGTGACAACATTCCACCCTACGGAGGGATTTCAAAAGGTCTCAAACCCTTGTTGCCGCTGTTTGATCATTTGATCACCACGCTCGTTTCAGATCTTGAGCAGCGGGGACTGTTGGACGACGTTCTTGTGATTGCGATGGGCGAATTTGGTCGGACACCGATGATGGGAACGCAAGATAGCACCGACGGCAGGAACCACTGGCCTCAAGTGATGTCGATGTGCCTGGCTGGCGGCGGCATGCGACACGGTCAGATTATCGGTGCGACTGAACGCGATGGCGGGCACATCAAGCATCGACCGGTGACACCGGGCGATTTGGCGGCAACCATCTACCACCACATGGGAATTCCGCAGGATCAGACTTATCTGGATCACCGCGGCAGGCCGATCTTCGTGGTACAAGAAAACGGCGAACCGATCAGAGAACTGATCTGATTCGCCGTCGTCGGAGCCAATGCTGTCTGCATCAGACAGATGATGGTTGCTTAACTAAGCCAACTAGCAGGACGGGCCTCAAGCTGTGGCAGCTGGAGTGCCGCCTTGGTAAGTCGCGTCACTGAAACCAAGCATTGGGAAGAAGATAAAGGGCAGGAAAAAAAGCCCAACCGCAAATCCACCACCTTTGCCGAAGCGTTCGGCAAGTGTGATGTAAACGAGGAACATCACCACAACTGGGGCGACAAAGTTGACGATTGGTATTAGAAAGAGCACAACCCACCAAATAGGTTTGTCTGTGATTTCGAGTAAGACAATTATGTTGTAAATGGGGATAATCGCGGCCCAGCCTGGTTTACCGGCTTTGTCGAACGTCTTCCACATACCTACGATCATTAAGATGATCAAGGCAAAGTAGAGGATCATGAATATGCCGACGCCGCCGGCTGCCGCTGCGGCTGCCGCATCGTCGCCTTGTCCCAGCAAAGTGGATGTCAATACAGTCATGTCAGGGTCTTCCTTTTTTTAATTAGGGAATCAATCGAAATCATTGCTCTGTCTCGCTGCCGCGTTAGATTAGCAGCTTTGCATGCACGATGCCTATCCAAGTTTGTCTGAGTGCGAACAGAACACCATTTTTCATGCTCGATTGGATGGAAACGCCTTTTTCGGCTAAGTACATAGGTCGATTTGCAGACGACTGGGGGCGCCAATTTTAACGTTTTGTTGCATTTTCCATTGCACTCATGTGGCAAGTTGCATGGCCAATACCTATCCGCGGAGGAGGGTTTGGATCCACTGTGCTTCCTATCCACTGTGCTGAGTGATTGATCGAGACACATTCCGTTGGTCCGAAGGGATGCTCACGCACGTCCCTGATTTGAACGCCCCTCGTGTTTGGGTTCTCGTGTTTGGGTTTTCGTGATCGCTCTCGCATCGCTCATTGCGTTACCGATGGAAGCCTGTTTTTGACATCGCCCGAGTTTCAGAAAGAACGAATCGTGCGGTCTGTGTGCAATTTTTCGCTCGATTCATACAAGACGCACGCCGAATGAGAGGCCATAATGAATGACTGTCGGTGCACCGATGGTGAGATCGTGTCTCGTTGTACGGCATTCCGTCACCGTATGACTGGCTGAGGTTTGGTGATTTGCTGCCGAGGGTGTGATTGGTTAATGAAGTCCGGTTCTGAGAATGCCGATTGCCGTAGTGCGCATCCTCAGGAAACAGTGCGCATCCTCAGGAAACAGTGCGTATCCTCAGGAAACGATGTGTGGCTCGCCGGCTCGGCTTTTTTATATTGGGGTGTACCATTGGTGATTGCAGGTTCCGCAGTCACTCACTTGGTTTCTTATGGATTGGGTAGTCGATTGATCATGTTAGTAGTCAGGTTTTTGTACGGGAACGTCATGGTGCGTATCTGCATGATTGCTATTTGTCTGTCCATGGGACATGGTTTGGTGAATGGCTCAGAAGCAGTGAGGTTTAATCGTGATGTTCGGCCAATCCTGACCGCGCACTGTTTCCATTGCCATGGTCCAGATGAATCGGAGTCTGGTTTGCGGCTTGATCTTGCCGACGGTGTCGCTGATGCGTTTGGTGACATGGACTTGCATGACAACGTGGCCTGGCAGCGATTGTCGTCGACGGATCCTGACGAGAAGATGCCCCCTCCGTCGCCGGGTAATGGAATCAAGCCAGCTGAACTTGCGATCATCAAACAGTGGATCAGTCAGGGTGCTGCTCATGAGTTGCATTGGTCTTTTGTTCGCCCGACGCGACCAGATGTGCCAGAGAGTGCATCGGCAAAGCTTTTCAGAAATCCGATTGACGCATTCGTGCTGCGAAAACTGGACGAACGTAAACTGGATCCCAGCCCGGAGGCAACCCGCGAGCAACTGATTCGTCGTTTGTCACTGGATTTGACAGGACTGCCACCCAGTCCCGCCGAGGTTGATGTTTTCTTGGCGGATCAAAGTAGTGACGCTTATGAGCAGTTGGTTGGCCGGTTGCTGAATTCACAGCACTTTGGTGAACGCCTTGCGGTCCCTTGGCTCGATGCGGCGAGGTATGCCGATACCAATGGTTTCTCAATCGATGATCATCGAGACATGTGGTTGTGGCGTGAGTGGGTCATCGATGCATTCAATCAAAACATGCCCTACGACCAATTCCTGACCGAGCAGTTGGCAGGTGACTTATTGCCAAACGCGTCCGACAGACAGCGTTTGGCGACCGGCTTTCTCCGCAATAGCATGAATACTCATGAAGGCGGAACGTTGCCCGATGAGTATCGGGTCATTTACATCGCCGATAAAATCAACACCGTATCGACGGTTTTCATGGGGCTGACAATGCGTTGTGCGCAATGTCACAGTCACAAATACGATCCAATCACTCAGCAGGATTATTATCGGTTCTATTCGTTTTTTGATACAGCGCATGAACCGGGGTCGGGGGCTGCCAATGGAAACACGGCACCCATTCAGCGTATGGATGGGTTGCTCACAGGGCAGGGTGCTTTTCAGGCGGACGTTGGCGAGCGGATCAAGACCTTGAAACGCTATCAGTTGCACCCGCCGGAGTTGATTGAACTGCGGATTGCATGGGAAACTGAACGCCGTTCGGAGGCGCAGGGAGATATTGCCAAGGCACTTGCTGCATCAGTCGAAGCACGCACCGACGAGCAGTGGAAGCTGATTAACAAGGAATTTGGCAAGACGACTCAACTGATGAGTCGCCACGTTTCAACGATCAAGCGCGAGATTGCGGTACTTGAAAAGGATCTTGAGGCCGGTCAAGCGTCCGTGATGGTGATGAAAGAAAAGGGTCCGCGGAAAACCTATGTTCTGACCCGTGGCGAGTATGACCAGCCGGATCAGAATCAGCCGGTTGATCCCGGTGTGCCCGAGGTTTTGCCAACGCTTGCTTTGCCAAAAATCGACTCGCCAACACAAGAAATCGTCGAGCTGGAAAGTGATACGGTCAGACCTTGGCAATCAGCAAAATGGATTTGGGATAACCCCAACGCAGCCAAGCAGAATCAGGATAACGAACCGCGGTTTTTCCGCTTGGTCGTTGAATTGCAAACGCAGCCCAAGCGGGCTGAACTGCGGGTCAGCGCTGATAATATTGGTGTCACTTTTGTGAATGGCCGACAGCTGGGCACCACCGAGCCATGGATGACTCCGGCCCAGTATGATGTTGAAAAGTACCTCGTAAAAGGGCGGAATGTGATCGCAATC
>Ga0315334_10000155_pt1 | contig 44926 bp, 47 predicted proteins | sample M150034915metaG_FD_205555 | JGI IMG/M metagenome (GOLD analysis project Ga0315334, IMG submission 205555) | Ammonia-oxidizing marine archaeal communities from Monterey Bay, California, United States - M1 500m 34915 | ecosystem: Environmental > Aquatic > Marine > Intertidal zone | place: USA... | reverse complement strand
CCCATATCTTCATTGGCTTGATGTAACCTGTCTATTAACCCATTTATCAATGTTGGATTAACACCTGCTGTTGGTTCATCTAAAAGCAGCATTCTTGGTTTCTTCATTAATGCCATTGCAAATTCTAACAATTTTTGCTGCCCAAAAGATAGGTCTCCAGCTAGCAAAAATCTTTTTTTGTATAGTCCGACAAATGATAATAACTCATCAGCGTTATCATCAACATCACTTGAAAATGGACTAAAAATTCTCTTCCAATTGGCATCAATATCTGAACTTATCTGCATATTCTGCACGCAAGTCATCTTTCCATATATGTGAGTTTGCTGAAATGTGCGTAGCATGCCCATCCTTGCAATCTTAGGAATAGTTAATCTAGATATCTCTTGGTTATTGAAATATATCTCTCCAGAGTCAATTGGATGGTGACCAACAATTGAATTAAAAAGTGTAGTTTTACCAGAGCCGTTCGGCCCAATAACTCCAACTATTTTGCCTTCAGGCACTTTTAATGAGACGTCAGTATTTGCAACAACACCGCCATATGACTTATTAACTGAATTTACACTTAATAGATCCATTAGCTTTCTCCTTTTTGAGACAAAATATTGTTGCTTAGTTGTTTTCTATCCTTAAAGTAGCCCAATATCCCTTTTGGAAAATATACTACTACGATTAAAATCAACAAACCAAGAGCAACCTTGTCCCATCCTAACAAGTAAGTCCAGAAGGTCTCTTTTGCTGAATATAATATTATTGCACCAAGTACAGGCCCCCAGATGGTGCCTTTACCGCCCAATATGGCCATGACAATCATCCAGACACCAAATGTTGGACCTGAAAAAGCGATTTCTACTGGGTCGATAAAACCAATAATATTGCCTACTCCTGCACCAGCAATAGCTAAAAAGAAAGCTGAAATTGACCAACCTGCAATTTTATATTGAGTAGTATGAATTCCCATAGATTCTGCTTTATTTTCGTTATCCCTAATGGCATTAAGTGCCAATCCAAACTGACTCTGATAGATCTTCCTAAAGAGAAAGAATGTTGAAACCGCAGCCAATAACAACGCGTAATAATAAAACTCCTCTTTTCCAAAAAATAGTCCACTTGGATATATAGGTGTTACCATACCAGAGCCGGCTCCAAGGTATTCAATACCGCTAGCTATTTCAGCAGCTGCATGACCTAACCCTAGAGTGCAGATTGCGAAATAGTGCCCTCGCATACCTAGTATTCCTGAACCAAGAATCACGGCCAGAAATACGGCCACAAGAGCACCAGAAAAAGTTCCAACAGCGAGGCTAATAAAATATTCACTTGCATTCAAGTTAACTACAACTTCAGAAACTCGCTCGAATCGATCTAAACCACTAGAAAACATATCTCTTTGCACAACTGCACAGACATACATACCAACACCAAAAAATAAAATGTTTCCGAAAGAGGTGTAGCCTGTTTGCCCTCCAAGCATATCCCAAGTCAGCGCTAGGATAATCATTACCCAAATATAGGTCAAGAAAGTTACATGATTTGGAAACAGAAATGGGAGAATAGTAGATATTGCTAGCCCTAACCATATCAAATTATTTTGTTTATTTTTTGTAATCATTATTAAAACCTCGATTATTGTATGTATTGTCGTTTTTTTCTTGCCATGATACTTCTTGTAACAAGAATAATGACCAACAGACAAAAAATAACGGCAGCCTGGAACTCTGCACCGATAACAAAGCCAGTGACATTTTCAAGCGAACTTATACCCATACCAGCAAAAATTATTCCCACAAAATTACCTAATCCTGCAAGAATAACAATCATAAATGAGCGGAATGTATAAACTAAGCCAACAAAAGGATGTATCGTCCAAACCATAACTACTAAAGATCCTCCAATACCACATAGAGCTGCGTTAATAGCGAATGTATTGGCGTAGACTTTTTCAATATCAATACCAAGAATTCTTGATGCTCGTGGATTTTGTGCGGTTGCTCTAATAGCCTGACCCATACGAGAGTACTTCATTATTATAAATAACGCAATAGCGACAGCAGCCGCAATGAAAAAACTAATAAGTTGTATATTAGAGATTGATACTTTTCCATCAAATATGTGGATCATTCCTAGTTCAGGGTTTGCTGTAACAACATCAGGCCCAAAAATCGCCTGCATCAATTGTTGCATTAGAATAGCCAATCCAAAGGTTGCTAGTATGGTAATAAAGATATCTTTCTCGCCCAACAATCGATAAATAACGGTTTTATATACAAGTAAACCGAATACAAAAAGTAAAACAGTAACAATCGGAATTGAAAGTATAGGATGAATTCCGAATTGATAAAATAAGGTATAAGTTAGATAGCCGCCCAAAATAACCATCTCGCCTTGAGCAAAATTGATGATATCCATTACCCCCCAAATTAATGCTAAGCCATAGGCGATTAATGCAAAAATAGCACCAACCAGCAAACCATTAATTACTAGCTGAGCAAGAAACTCTGGGCTATCAATTAATATATTTAAATAGGTAATCATTTTTAGTCACTCTTTAAATAGTAATTTATAAAAGGCAGCACTTGTAGTGCTGCCTTTTAAGTTTATAAAAACTCTCTAAAAGCGTTCAATTAAGGACGCGGATATACGAGTTCAGCTTCAGCAACATTTGCAGGAGCTACAACATAATATTTGCCATCAATGAGTTGACGTAAAATCATTGGTTTTGCAATATTATTACCTGCTTCTGAAAACCTTACTTGGCCATAGAAAGTTGACAAATCAGTTGCAGCAAGAGCATCTCTAACAGCATCCTTATCAAGAGAATTAGCTCTTGTTATGGCATCTGCCATTACTATCACTGCTGCAGTTGATTCAGCAGCCTGATATGGCGGAACATAGCCGTATGTATCATTAAAGATTGAAGAGTAGTTTCCTGCAGTTCCAAATACAGCACCTTCACTTGAAACGCTAGGAGACCATTGCGCTGCACACAAAGCATGATCCGCAAGATTACCAAACTTTTCCTTATCATGAAGCTTAGCTGACTCACAGTGTGTCATTGCAAGCATGTTCACTGAAGCGCCTAGATCATTCATTTGCCTAACGGATAACGCTGCGCCCTTAGAGTGACCAGAAACTACAAGTAAGTCCGGCTTTAATGCCTTCACCTTAACAAGTGTAGATGTCATATCGCTTAGGTCTCTAGGTAACTTGTCATCAATAACTACTTTCATGCCGTGACGATTAACATCATCAAGAACACCTGCTCTAATGTCTTGAGAGAATGGATCATTCTCAATTGCAAGAGCTACAGTAATTTCTGATGCTGGTTTACCCGCTTTAAGTGCTATTTGATTGACTGCTTCTTGTAGGTATTGCTCTGAAGTTGACAGTACCGCAAACATATACTTATAGCCCTGATTAAACAATGAGCGAGATGCACCGTTTGCTTCAACCATAGGTACGCCATGCTTTTCTGTTACAGGAGCAATCGCTTTAGTTAGGCCTGAACTATATGGCCCTAACATGAAACTCACCTTATCTCTAAGAATTAACCTTTCAGCTAATGAGGCTCCTCGCGCAGGCGTAGACTCATCATCGTAGTAGACAATTTCTAGGTCATAGGTCTTACCATTAACAGCAACACCACCCATAGAGTTGACATATTTGACACCTAAGTCATAGCCTTTTTGAGTGTGGTTTCCTGCTGTTGAATATTTACCCGACAAAGAGACCGCCGCACCAAGCTTAATGGTGTCAGCTATAACAACAGCTGGACTCGCAATAAGTCCGGCCAGTAAGAGTGATTTCATCATCACTCCAAATTTATAGTTTTTCATCTTTATTCTCCATTTATATTAATAAAATAAACTAAATACCTTGAAATTATTTTCAAAGGTTATTGGAGTATAGCTATATTTTATTTTTTTGCACAACTTAATTAATATATTACAAATAATTTTGCACTAATACGAATTATTATAATAATGCACAACTTTATAAGGGGAACAACCTAAACAACAAGTCCGTTAACTATTGGTGGTAAAAAATGGATAATTGTAGTAAAAAGTGGTATAAAATGATTTAACTTATATTAAATAATTACTACCAAAATGACTAATAATATCGCCGCATTTTCAACAAAAATAATAAAATCAGTTATAGTTATTGCTACGCTAATATATGTTAGCAGTGCATCTGCTTCAATTTATGAGCAGTACTATTCTCCAAACACAAACTCGAAATTATTAACAGTAATAACTTTTATTGCATTGGCACTTGGAGTTGTTTCTTTTATACAAAAATCGCAGTCAAAACGTGCTTAATTTATGTTTAGAGGTGTGCACAATATAAGTATTGATAGCAAAGGTAGGCTCAAGATACCGGTTCGTCATCAACCGATAATCAATAAATCTTGCGCTGGAAAAATGGTACTGAGCATCCACCCAGATGACGAATGCCTATTACTGTATCCATTAGTTGATTGGCAAAAACTTGAACTTAAAATTAGTGCATTACCTTCCCTAAATATTCACACTAAACGCATTAAAAGAAAACTTATTGGTCATGCTACCGATTGTGAACTCGACAATGCATCACGCATCTTAATACCTTCTACATTAAGGGAATATGCAAAAATTGACAAGCGAATTATTATGAGTGGTCAGGGCAACAATTTTGAATTATGGGACGAACATGCGTGGAGTAAACAAATTATTAATCTTGACAATATCAGCAAAAAAGAAGATCCTCCAATAGAAATAAAACAACTAGCATTATGAGCTCTAGTCATCACAAACCAGTGATGTTTAAGGAATCAATTGAAGGGTTAAATATAAAGAAAAATGGTATTTATGTGGATGCAACTTTTGGTCGTGGTGGGCATTCTAGAGGGATTCTTGATTGCCTAGATAAATCAGGTAGAGTTATAGCTTTTGACCAAGACATTGAAGCAATTAATTATGCGGAAGAATATTTTCAAGATGATCGCTTAGATATTTATCATGCACCATTCGTTAATATCACTAGTATATTAAATAAACTCAGCATGATAGGAAAGATTGATGGAGTGTTTATGGACCTAGGGGTATCATCTCCACAACTTGACAATGCAGAGAGGGGTTTCAGCTTTAATAGGGATGGTCCACTTGATATGCGTATGGACCAAACTAGAGGAATAAGTGCAGCAGAATGGCTAGCATCTGCTAATGAAGTAGAAATTGCCAACATTATTTATCAATTTGGCGAAGAGAAAAAGAGTAGGAAAATTGCAAGCGCTATAAAACGTTTTCAGCAAGATAACCGAATAGAAACCACTTTACAACTAGCCAATATCATAAGTAGAGTTGTAGGTGGAAAGCAAAAAAAACATCCAGCAACTCGATCATTCCAGGCAATCAGAATATTCATAAACCAAGAATTGAAGCAGCTGACAGAAACTCTAGATCAGTTGATAAATATATTGTCCCCCAAAGGTAGGATTTCTATTATTAGTTTTCACTCGATTGAAGACAGAATCGTGAAGAAGTTTATACAGAAACATTCTAGACAAAAGTTACTGCCAAAAGGCTTACCAATAATGAACAATGATATTGAAAAAAAACCATTGACTGACTTGGGAAAGCATTTTGCAAGCGAGCACGAATTGTCAACCAACGTTAGATCTAGAAGCGCAATTCTGAGAGTAGCAGAAAGATGTTAATGAGAACGAAAATAAACATCTTTCTTGGGCTAGTGGTTATTGTGTTTTCTGTATTAAATATAGTGTGGAATCACAATTACCGACTACTAACTAACGAATCAAGAAATGTTCAAACTATAAGTCGAAATATTGTTGCTATTAATAAGCAATTGTTAACAGAATACTCACAAAAAATTAGTGGCGTAGAGATTCAACAAAAGGCTGTGAAGTTGTTAGGAATGAAGCTACCTGAAAAAACAAAAAATATAGACCTATGATTAAAATGAATTCATTTAAATTTTCAAAAGTACAACACTTTTGGAATAGGCAGGGTTTTGTTAGATACATTTTTTTAATATTACTATTGGCCTTTGCATACAGAGTAATAGTAATTAGAAGCTTGTCTGCTGGCGACACTTCTCTACAACAGCGTGGCACAAATCAATCCACAAATATTTTTGTTTCCGATGCTATAAGGGGAGATATTATTGATAGGAATGGTGAACTTCTTGCAAGCAACTTAATACTAAACAAAATTGTACTTAACCCAAAAATATTACAGCCTGAATTCATTCCTAGTCTCGCAGATTCAATAGGAATGCCATTTAGTGAATTGGATGAAATTCTCACACAAAAAAGAAATAATAACAGGGGATATTTAGTTATTAAAAAGAACATACAACTAACAAACCCTATAATTAATAAGGTTAAAAAGCTCACAAAAAAAAGAATGAGAATTTGTAAAGAGCAAACTAAGCCAGCAGATATAAATTTAATTGACAAAACCTTAGCTATCTTAAAAATCAAGCAATACACCACACAGTTTGTGACTAAATTAAATTGCCAACCACAAACAGCTCAAGGTATAGAAATAGTAGAGGACACAGAGAGGTATTACCCCAAAGGTGCATCACTTGCGCCCCTAATAGGTCGTATAAATAATAACAATCAAGGAATTTCAGGCATTGAGGGGGAGTTTGAAAATTATTTAGCAGGACAAAATGGTGAAACTAAGCTTCAGTACTCAAAAAACTCAGTTAAATCATACTTTAACCCCGAATATATAAGCAAACTTGAGCACGGACGAAACATTGAACTTACAGTCGACTCAGAAATACAGTTTCATACCTATAAAGCCCTAGAAAACTCTGTAACTTTCCATGAAGCAGAATCAGGTTCTGCAATTATATTACTGGCGAATGGGGAAGTTTTAGCTATGGCAAACTACCCTGCAGATGACCCTAATAATAAGTCAATTTACAATCCAGAGCACTACCGTAACAGGGTCCTATCTGATAAAGTTGAGCCCGGCTCTACAATGAAACCGTTCACTATGTTATTAGCTCTTGATACAAACAAAATAACAGCTACTGACGATGAACTAATAGATGTTACGAAAAGAATAGGACATATAAGGCCAGACAAGAAATACAAACAAATGACAGTCAGAAAGATATTGGAAAAGTCTCACAACCTAGGCACTGTTAATGTTTCAGAAATGCTAACTAAAGAAGAGATGTACAATGCCTGGGATAGATTAGGGTTCGGTCACCCTCTTGGATTAATTCCTAGTATTGAAAATTCTGGCTCGCTCAAATACTACGAGTCATGGGGCGATGTAGATAAGAGAACTTTGTCATATGGTCATGGCCCAATGGAGACTAATTTAGCTCAACTGGCTAGGGCTTATTTAGTGTTTGCAAACGAAGGCAGTATTCCTTCAGTAAAGCTTATCAAGGGTGTTAACTACTATTCAGAAAATGTAAAGGTTTTTAACACAAGAACGGTTGACAAAATTGCATCTATTCTTGATTCTGTTGTTTCGGATAAGGGTTCAGGGTATAGGGCTCAGATTGATGGTTACAGTATAGCTGGTAAGACTGGAACCGCAGAGAAAGTCGTAAATGGTGTTTACAGTAAAGATGGCGAAAAAAGAACATTTTTTGTCGGCTTCGCACCAGCTAATAATCCAAAATATATAATGGCTGTTAGGCTAGACTACCCAAAAAAATGTTACACGAGCTGGGACCCTGATTTTAGGAACCGCTGTGAGGGTTCAAACTCAGCTTCTATGGTATTCAGGGAGGCAATGGAGAATATTTTGACTAATGATAGCTCAATAGAGCCACTATCTGACAGTTAACTATAGAGTATTACCTCTCTGCCTTACCCTTTTGAATATCCATCATAATTTTTCGCTCTTCCTCTGCCGTATTTGCACTTCTAATTGATTTTTTTCTGAGAAAGTTTTTTTGTTGTTTTTCAATCTTGTTTATGCAATCTAAGAATTCATCCCTAGCTTGGCTTTCACTCAATGATGGCTCTAGAGAGCATAACACCTTCAATCTGTTATATATGCTAATCTTATTTTGAAAAGGTTTAATTAGCTTTTGTTGAGAAATATTCTCATCAATCTGTGCTGAGTGCACCAATTCAAGTAACACTTCTGATTGCTCTATATTCCTAATGCGTATCTCAACAGTGTCGTCCGCTAATATCGGATAATTCAACAGTAGGCTTATCATTTTAGACATTAACGCCTTAGTTGCCGTTTTATTTGTTGGTTTACTTAATGGAACATCGTTATCTATAAAGTCTGTTAAGTGTTGATCTGAAATCTCATCGATATAGTCCTGCTTTTCAAAAGATTGTTTTTGCACGCTCTCTTTTTGTTTAGCAAAAACTGTTCTCACTTGCTCAATACTTTGCCCTACAACTTTGGCAACACCTTCAATTAATTGTTGCTGATAAATGCCATAACTAACAGTATTAATAAGAACTGCTACTTTCTCTAAAAAAATAGTTTTACCCTCAATTGTGTCAAAATCTACCTCGCTAATTACATGATCAAATAAGAATTTAGACAGGGTATGTGCACCCTCTATCCGCTCCTCAAATGATTTAACAGATTCTTTATTTATTAGCGAATCCGGGTCTTCATTGTCTGGCAGAAATAAAAATTTAACCACCATACCTGGCTTGATGACCGGTAATGCAATATTGAGAGCTTTCCATGCAGCTGCCCTGCCGGCCCTGTCGCCATCGAAGCAAAAAATAACTACATTAGATGTTCTTGACAGTATATTCAGGTGTTGCGCTGTTGTAGCTGTACCAAGAGTTGCTACAGTACGAAAAATCCCGCCCTGATGTAGCGCAACAACATCCATATAACCTTCAACAACTAAAATATAATCAATCGATCTTGAGTATTTACGACAGTGATGTAAACCGTACAGCTCGTTAGATTTTGAAAAGATAGGGGTTTCAGGAGAGTTGAGATATTTGGGTTTGTCCTGGTCAGATAATACCCTGCCACCAAAAGCTATTACATCGCCCTTCGAGTTATGTATTGGGAACACAATACGGTCCCTAAAGCGGTCATAGTAATCATCATTCTTATCGTTCTTCTTTACTAGAAGGCCCATTATTTCAAGGTCACGGACATCATCCAAATTCGACTTAAAGTGGTCAAACAAATTGCTCCATCCTGGTGGAGCAAAGCCGAGTTCAAAGCGTTTTGCTGTTTGGCCACTTATGCCTCTTTGTTTTGCATACCCAACAACTTTGTTTTTGGCAGGTGAGCGTTTAAGCTGGTCCTGATAATATTCACTGACATTTTTCATTAGCTCAATGTATCGCTTAATTTTTGGGTTAATCGGTTTAGCTTTTTTGTCATAAATGACGCTTATTCCAGACTCACTTGCAACAGTTTCAACTGCCTCTTGAAAATTTAAATGATCAAACTTCATTACAAAATCTATTGCACCTCCATTTTCAGCACAACCAAAACAATGATAAATTTGTTTATTAGGAACAACCGTAAATGAGGGGGTTTTTTCGTTATGAAAAGGACAACACGCCTTGTAATCCTTCCCCGCCTTTTTAAGTGGTACGCGTCTATTTATTAGATCAACAATATCTACTCTTTGAGATAAATCATTGATAAAATCTCTATCAATAAACGGCATAATTATTATTAACTGACATAAAAACTATATTTTAATGACAAAACCAAATTTTTATCATCCTAAATTTATTCCAACATGGTTAATGATTGTGTTAATGATAGCTGGGTCAAAGTTACCATTCTATATACAGGTTACAATAGGTAGATTCGTTGGCAAACTGTTTTACTTAGTGTCAAAGAGATTCAGAAATATTGCTTATATTAATATTTCTAACTGCTTCCCGAACAAAGATCGATACCAAGTTGAAGATCTTGTTAAGCAAAACTTTGAAGCAATAGGTATATCTTTCTTTGAGACGGCTGATGCATTTTTTGCTGACAATAGAAAAATAGAAAAAATATCGACAGTTCGTAATCAACACTATCTATCAGATGCTATTAAAAACAATCAAAGTGTTATTTTACTTTCTGGGCACTTTTTGCCTTTAATGCTGAGTGGCAGAGTGTTATTATTGAAACACACAATAGCTAATATTTATAGACCGCAAAACAATAAACTGTTTGATGATCTCATGCGTCGTAGATATGTAAAAAATGGTGCCTTAATGATTAAAACAAAGGACACCAGATCAATGATTAAAGCAATAAAGAGTGGTATGCCTATTTGGTATGCACCAGACCAAGATTTGGGGAAAAATAATTCAGTTTTTGCACCGTTTTTCAATATACCAGTCGCCACTATAACTTCAACTTCTAGGCTCGCAAAAATACCCAACACAAAAATTATTCCTTTCTTGTTTATTAGAACTAATACTGGCTACGAGCTTAGCTTTGAAAAACCAATTGAAAACTACCCACATGAAAATGAAATACAAAATGCAACAAAAACTAACGAAATTCTACAAGCTCAAATACTGAAAGCCCCAGAGCAGTATCTTTGGATTCATAGACGCTTCAAAACAAGACAGGAAGGTGAGCCTGATTATTATGAAAATATTTAATGTTTACCAACAATTTTTTTGCTTTAACTGCTGGAATCAAAAAAAAAATAGCGTATAATTCAACCCTTACTATTTTTTACAATAAATTTACTTAATTATTATGTCAATAGATACACAAGCAATTATCAAAGATTTTCAAACAGATGAAAAAGACACAGGCTCAACTAATGTTCAGGTTGCCTTACTAACAGCACGTATTAAGCACCTAACTGATCACTTCAAGACTCACAAAAAAGATCACCACTCGAGAAGGGGCTTGCTCCGTTTAGTGTCTCAACGTAAAAAATTATTGTCTTACCTGAAAGGCACAAATATTAAAGCTTATTCTGATTTAATTACTCGTTTAGGCCTAAGAAAATAACTTATTTTGTTTTGCAAAAAGCCCCTTTTTTGGGGCTTTTTTTGTTTCTGTAGCAGTTAAAATAGTGTCTATGGAGCTATCACCAACATATCAAAAAATTGAAGAATTAAAAAATAGATCATTAATTCTATCGAAGCACTTAGACCTTATTGAAAAAAAAGGCAGGCTGGAAGAGGTTTTGCTAGAAATGGAAGACCCGCTCATCTGGTCAAATCCAGAGGGCGCTCAAGCTCTTGGACAAGAGAAATCGAAGCTTGAATCAGTTTGTCAAACATTTAATTTAGTTGATTCTATTCTGGAGGATGCTGAAGAGTTACTGAGCATGGCTCAGTCAGAGGGTGACGAAGAAACAGCCAACAGCATTATTAAAGATTTGGGGAAAATTGAGTTATCAATCGCAAGCTTAGAATTTGAAAGAATGTTCAGTGGCGACCTAGATGCCAATTCCGCATATCTAGACATACAATCTGGTTCAGGAGGAACAGAAGCCCAGGATTGGGCTGAGATGGTCCTGAGGATGTATCTTCGTTGGGGTGAAAAACATAAATTCAAAGTAAAACTGATGGAAGCTTCAGCAGGTGAAGTGGCTGGAATCAAGTCAGCAACAATTCATTTTGATGGTGAATTTGCGTTCGGTTGGTTGCGCTCAGAAATTGGAATTCATAGGCTTGTTAGAAAATCTCCATTCAATGCTAATGGTAAACGCCATACATCATTCTGTTCAGTATTTGTGTCGCCCGAAGTTGATGACAATATTGACATTGATATCAACCCTTCAGACTTACGTATAGATACCTATCGCGCTTCCGGAGCTGGGGGCCAACACGTTAACAAAACTGAGTCTGCAGTACGTATTACTCATTTACCTACAAACGCTGTAGTGCAATGTCAGGATGGTAGAAGCCAGCATGCGAACAAAGACCAAGCTATGAAACAGCTCAAATCAAAACTATATGAGATAGAAATGCAGAAACGTAATAGCGAAAAACAGGAACTTGAAGAGTCAAAGTCTGAAATTGGTTGGGGGCACCAAATTAGATCTTACGTTCTAGATCAGTCGCGCATTAAAGACTTGCGTACAGGTGTTGAGTCATCCAACACTCAGGACGTTTTAGATGGGAACTTAGATAAATTTATTGAGGCCAGCTTGAAAGCTGGATACTAATACATATTAAACACATGAAAATAACACACTACGACATGATTGCTATAGGGGCTGGGAGCGGCGGATTGTCCGCCGTTGAGCGTGCCTCTGAATACGGCAAAAAGTGCGCTGTAATAGAGGTTAAAACTGTTGGAGGTACTTGTGTAAATGTGGGTTGTGTGCCGAAAAAAGTTATGTGGTTTGCTGCAAATACAGCGAGCCATATAAAAAATGCGAGAGGCTTTGGTTTCGACATACAACAGAAAGGTTTTTCTTGGCAAGAGCTTAAAAATAAAAGAGATGATTATATTGAAGGTATAACTGATTGGTATGATGGCTATTTAAAAGACTTGGGGATTGATTATTTCCAAGGTTTTGCTAAATTAATTGATAAAAATACTGTGTCTGTTGGAGATAAAAAATATACCGCTCAACATATAGTTCTAGCTCCAGGTGGTGAACCTTTAGTGCCCAACCTAGATGGTTCAGAGTATGGTATTACCTCAGATGGTTTTTTTGAATTAGACACATTGCCCAACAAAGTGGCAATTATTGGTGGAGGATATATAGGTGTAGAGTTGGCTGGATTACTTAATTCGCTCGGCTCCAGAATTGAAATTTTTGCTAGATATGAAAAACTGCTTCGTGGCTTCGACCATATAATCCAAGATACCCTTGAAAAGGACTACCTAGCACAAGGTATTAAAATTCATACAAACACTCAAATTAACAGTATATCCAAAGACTTGAATATTGATACAGATTGCGGTGTTTTTTCAGGTTTCGATCAAATTATTTGGGCAGTAGGAAGAAAACCATTAACCAATAATCTAGGTCTACATAGCGCTGGCGTCAATATTAATAGTAAAGGATATATAACTACCGATAAGTTTCAAACAACAAATATAGATAATATCTTTGCTATAGGTGATGTTACCGGACAAGCAGCACTAACACCTGTTGCAATTGCTGCTGGTAGGAGATTATCAGACAGACTGTATAATGGTATGACTAATCGTCATTTAAACTATAAAAACATCCCTACTGTAATATTTTCACACCCACCCATAGGCACTATCGGTCATACAGAAACTGAGGCTAAAGAAAAATTTGAAAAAGTTAAAGTTTATAAGTCTGAATTCACTCCAATGTCGGACGCACTACTAAAACACAAAACAACCACAGCAATGAAATTAATTTGCGAGGGAGAAAGTGAAGTGGTTGTAGGTTGCCATATTATCGGTCATGGTGCTGACGAGATGCTTCAAGGTTTTGCAGTGGCAATCAAGATGGGAGCTACAAAAAAGCAGTTCGATGATACGGTGGCAATTCACCCTAGTAGCGCAGAAGAGTTAGTGACCATGCGCTAATTGCTTTAGATTGCATTTTTCATTTTAGAGTTAACTCCCTTAAACATTCATGATTAACAAAGATTACCATATCAATGCATGACATATGACTACACACCAAATAATAATGGACATAATTGATTGATCAAAATTAACCAAGTAGTGAAATACAATGCCTATATATAAGAGCTACAAGGTAAATAGCTTCATCTAATATTATACTAGCGGTAAAATTAACTTATTTCTGAGACATTTGTAATCAGTGCGTGCATTAGATCAAATTAAATTCAATAACGAAGGCTTAATACCTGCAATTAGTCAGGACTTTATTACTGGTGAAATTCTCATGTTTGCCTGGATGAACGCAGAATCGTTAGCACTAACAATCGAAAATAATCAGGCTGTATATTACTCACGTTCTAGAAAAAAAATATGGTTTAAGGGCGAAGAGTCTGGTCACAAACAGATAATTAAAGAAATTTATACTGATTGTGATAATGATGTTATCCTACTAAAGGTTGAGCAGATTGGTGGTATTGCATGCCATACAGGAAGAAGGTCATGCTTTTTTCAAAAGTTTGATAACAATAAATGGAAAAATACTGCAGAAGTTATAAAAAAACCTCAAGACATTTATGGATGATATATTCTCAAAATTGGAACAAATTTTAGATCAGAGAAAAACTGCAAGAGCGGAAGATTCTTATGTATCATCCTTATACCGAAAAGGTACAGACGAAATTTTAAAAAAAATCGGTGAAGAATCGGCAGAAGTAATAATGGCTGCAAAGGAAGATGACAAAGATAAAATAATTTATGAAGTAGCAGATCTTTGGTTTCATAGTCTTGTACTACTGAGACACAAGGATATTTCTATTGAAGAAATTAAAGATGAGTTATCCCGAAGATTTGGCCTCTCGGGGTTACAAGAGAAAGCTAACAGAGAAATAATCAAATAGGAGATATAACAATGATGCCAGGACCTTTTGAACTAATAATTATATTAGTAATAGTGCTGCTAATATTTGGTGGCAAGAGATTAAAAAATATCGGTGGGGATCTTGGAGGAGCTATTAAGGGATTTAAAAAATCTATGAAGGAAGGTAGCGAAACCAAAATAGAAGACAAGGAAGAGATCATCGAGAGTAAAGTAGTAAAAGAAGAAGAAGAGACTAAATAATTTCTTTATGTTTGATTTTGGCTTTTGGGAAGTCGCCCTAATAGGTGTAATTACCCTCATTGTTGTTGGACCTGAAAGACTGCCTGCTATCGCTCGTAAGGTAGGTGTTTACGTGGGCAAGCTGAAAAGATTTGTTGACAAAGTCAAAGATGATGTCAGTGAAGAACTGGAGGCTGACAAACTAAAGCTAGAGGCTAGTAAACTTAAAGAACACTTAAATATGGAAGACGAAGACTCAAGTATAGTAGATATAATAAAAGACACCAAAGAAACATTAGGTGAAGTTAAGAAAGATATTAATAAAATAAAAAGCGATAAATCATGAGTTCAAGCGAGATGACCTTCATTCAACATCTAGTTGAATTACGGGATAAACTATTACACTCAGTTATTGCTATTTTAGTTATATTTATTGGAATATTTCCATTCGCTAACGAGGTGTACGCATTCATCGCAGCACCAATAATTGGAGTCCTGCCAACCGACACTAATATAATTGCCATTGGTGTTATTTCGCCATTCCTTACCCCTCTTAAAATGGCCCTTATCTTTGCGGTTTATTTAGCCATGCCGTACCTATTGTTTCAAGTATGGTCCTTTATTGCACCTGCCTTATATAAACACGAGAGGCGGCTTATTTTGCCTTTAGTAGTGTCATCGACCATCTTGTTTTATGCAGGCCTACTTTTCTCTTTCTATGTTGTGTTTCCGGTCATTTTTGGCTTCTTAGTAAGCATTGGACCTAACATTGTTGATTTCACTCCCGATATTCAATATTATTTAGACTTTGTTCTCAAGGTATCTTTTGCTTTCGGTGTAGCTTTTGAGGTGCCGATTGCTACAATTCTGTTAATTATGTTTGGGATAACAACCGTCGAAACTTTAAAGAAAAATCGACCATATGTAATTATCGGTGCTTTTGCCTTGGGTATGATACTAACACCGCCAGATATAATATCACAAACACTAATAGCTATACCAATGTGGCTGCTATTCGAAGCTGGTTTAATTTTTGCACCATTAATTAAAACAAGAAGCAGTGTAACTAAAGATTCTGAAAAATCTAGTCAAGATCCAAGTAACGACACAAAAGAGTCAAGTAATGATAAGCAAGAAGAACAAGAGGAACAAGAAGAGGAAGACATTGAAGATGAACTAGATGCAGAAATGGACAAGATCGATGACGAGTTTGAAAAGATGGATGATGAGTTTGCTGACTATATTAGAAAGCTTGATGAGGAAGACAAGAAAAAAAGATAAAAAGTAATTGTTATTCTAGTAACTCGAATGCATTTATAACACTCTCTGATACATCAACAATTCTCTTGTTTTTGTTCATAGCCATTTTTCTAAGAGATTGATATGCCTCATCCTCAGTAATCTCTTTGTGCTCCATCAGTAGTCCCTTTGCCTTTTCAACTGCCTTTCTCTCTGAAAGCATACTGCGTGTAGCATCTAATTCATCCTTCAAAGCCTGGAACTCTCTAAAGCGAGCTATAGCGACGTCAATAATTGGTTGCACCCTGTTCTCTTCTAGGCCGTCAACTATATAGGCATTTACTCCAGACCTAATAGCTGAATTAGCCATCTCAGAACTTGAGCTTTCCGCAAACATAACTATAGGTTTTGGCTTGCTCTTGTTTACATCATTCAAATTCGCAAAGACCTCTTCATCAGGTATGTCAGCGTTTACTATGACTACATCGGCGTGCGTCATTTCGTTACTATTTTGAAGATTTGAGCTACTATCCATTCGGCAAATTACTTCATGACCTTTGTCCTGTAATGCCCTTCTTAGCATTGCAGATCTGCCAGTATTCTCATCCACCAATATTATTTTTAAAGCTGTATTCATAAGACAAATTTTACCTATAATTTTATTCTAAATTAAGTCAAGATGTTAAAAGGCAGAAATGCTTAACATTTCTGCCTCTAAAGTGTAACTAGTAACTATTTACTTTGTAAACTCTGGATATGCTTGAAGGCCACACTCTGCTAAATCAACTCCTTCAGACTCTTCCTCGGCAGATACTCTTATTCCCATTGCGGATTTGAGTACTAACCATAACAATAAAGAAGTAGCGAACACCCACACAAATATTGTACCTGCACCAGCTAACTGACCACTGAAAGATACACCTGTGTTTGTTAATGGTACTGCTAACAAGCCCCACAAACCGACAACACCGTGTACTGAGATTGCACCTACCGGGTCATCAATCTTAAACACTTTATCTAAGATATCGATTGAGAATACTACCAATACACCACCAACAGCGCCAATTAGAGTTGCCTCTAAAGCCGTTGGCGTATCTGGGCCCGCAGTAATTGCAACTAGACCTGCTAATGCACCATTCAGTGCCATTGTTAAGTCTGCCTTGCCCCATAGTAGTTTAACCAGTATTAATGCTGCAATTACACCACCAGCTGCTGCTGCGTTAGTATTTAAGAATACCATTGCTACAGCATTGGCACTATCTTTACTAGCCATAGCCAATACTGAACCACCATTAAATCCAAACCAACCCATCCACAGTATGAATGTACCTAGCGTTGCCAATGGCATATTAGCACCTGGAATAGCGTTTGACGAACCGTCCTTATTGTATTTCCCTTTACGAGCTCCTAACACTAAAACACCAGCTAAAGCAGCAGCAGCACCAGCCATATGTACGATACCTGAACCAGCAAAGTCAGCAAAACCTAAGTCACCTAGAGTATACAGACCAAATACAGATGCACCTCCCCATGTCCATGCTCCCTCTAAAGGGTAAATAATTCCTGTAAATATCACAGCAAAGGCGAAGAATGAAAATAGCTTCATACGCTCAGCTACTGCACCTGACACAATAGACATAGCAGTTGCTACAAATACCACCTGGAAGAAGAAGTCTGCAGCACTTGAATATGTATCGCCAGAACCACTTATACCATCCAGCAATACACCCCCGCCATACATTAAGTCATAACCATAAACCATGTACATAGTACATGCGATTGCGAACAAGCCAATATTTTTGGTTAGTATTTCAGCCGTATTCTTACTTCTGACAAGTCCCGCTTCTAGCATCGAAAAGCCTGCCGCCATCCACATTACCAAAGCACCCATCACTAGAAAGTAAAAAGTGTCTATGGCAAATTGCATCTCTATAATTGTATTTTCCATTTTATGCTCCTTATATTGCTATTGAGCCAGTTTCGCCTGTACGTATACGAACCACCTCATCTAAATTTGAAATAAAAATCTTACCGTCTCCAATCTTGCCTTCATCTCCAGTCTTCGCTGAATTAGTAATAGCTTCGATTACGGCATTGACCTGGTCAGCTGTAATGGCTATTTCTAATTTAACTTTTGGCAAAAAATCTACCGTGTATTCTGAACCACGATATAGCTCTGTATGGCCCTTTTGACGACCAAACCCTTTAACCTCTGTTGCAGTGATGCCAGAAACACCTATTTCAGAAAGCGCTTCCCTTACATCATCAAGCTTGAATGGCTTAATAATTGCTGTTACTATTTTCATATTATTGTCTCCTTGTATTAAAAAATATTAGTCCCTACTAGTATCTAACATAATAGGTTTCACAGTTACTTCGTAATGTCCAACCAGCCCATCCTGCTTGCTACTGCAAGCTCTACCTCTAAATTATCAAATAGATGCGCCTTTTTTGTATTAAGTAACCCGCTTGTTTCAGTATTTTTATAAAACCTTAGATCTCCCTTGTAAATAATCGAGCAACTATTTAATTTATTAAAATTACTAATCTTTATTTTTTTCATTTAGCCTCTCCATTAAAAGAGTTAAAACTCTTTGCGTTAAAACCAAAAAAGCCAGTAGCTATGTCTGCATAATGCAAAACAAAAGACTACTGGCTTCTATACCGTTGTTATTTCAACTTTGAAACTGACGAAAAAAAACGCTTATTAAAATTCTTCAAAAAGAAAAATCAAAATAAACGCCTATGTTCTATGTCAATCACCCTACGTTGGGAATCAACTGGTGTTAATTATATATATAAATTTATATTTTGCAAATTTATATTTGATTTAAGCATAAACTTTATCAAAGTTGGACAAGAATTCAGATACTGATAAGTAATGATTCCCGTCACAAGAAAAGGTTAGCCCTACCATACCATTCATAATATTTATGCTACCAGTTTTTAGATAAAGGTTGGAATCCATAAAACGCAAATAATGAAAATTATCTAGAACCTCTTTTATTTGATATACAGGCACTTTTGCTGTTTCTGGGTATTTTTTTTTAGGATATAGTAGGCAAATATTAGGGCTAATAATTTCATCCAGCACATGCACTCTATAATTATATGGGTCATCATGTGTCCATATAGTTGCTCTTGATGAGGCGTAATGAATTTTAACGTGAAAAACTCCTAACTCAGCCAACAGTTCAGTCGTAATAGCGTGCACGATATCAATAGATTGGTCCATAGAAGATTTCACTCTTGTCTGATGAAATAAGTTCGATCTTATCTCAGGATCACCCTTAATCTGTCTCCATTGATTTAAACTGAAGTTTTGTTCAGGCAGACCTAACTTTTCAAGATCTAGATCGAGTACCAACATACCTGTCATTTTGTAATCTAAATAAATTATATGTACAGCACTAATACATGGCTTAAGTGTTACGCCAGAAATATAGGCATCTGACAGATAAAACGGATTACTCTTATTTACTAGATTAAAAAATGGGCGAGAAGATAAATCTTGTCCTTGAAAATCTCTAAGTGCTTTATCTTTGTTTACGTTTGCACTTATCTGAACACCATCCATATCCAATACATAAGCTAGATGGGCATACCTGCATTTTTGCATATGAGCAAAGAGTTGCTTATTTAACTCTTCTGAGTTATTAATATGGCCACTACAGTGCTCAGAAAGTTGCCTGAACCCAGTTTCGAGTTGATAATATAAAAAATCTTTTTGTTTTTTGACTAGTTCAGAAATATTCATAATTATAAAAAAAGCCCAATAGCGAACCTGTTAAAAAGTTTGCTATTAGGCTTCAGTACCTTAAAGACCAACTGTGGTCGTTTTATTTATTTTAGACTACTAAGGAGCATATTATCATCAAATAATAGACAAATACTCTTCTTCTGTGATAATCTTAACTCCGAACTCGTTAGCACTATCAATTTTCTTTTTACCAACATTTTCACCTACTACTAGAAGATCGGTCTTTGAACTAACGCTTGCAGAAACTATAATTCCAATGCTTGAAGCATGTTTCTTCATATCGCTTCTTGATCCACTCATTTTCCCAGTAAAGACCACTTTTTTATTGGACAGCTCATGATTTATATTATTTGTGTCACTCTTAAGCAGAGTTCTTTCTAGATTAAATCCATACTTTCTAAGCAATTCAAATTCGTTGCGTATAGAGCTGAGACCTGTAACAATCATTTTAGCTGTTAGTTCAGCGAAACCATCAATATCAGAAATTTGTTCTACACTTAGGTCAAAAACCTCCTCCATAGAATAATTTTTTAATAAATTTTCACAGTTACCCAGACCCATTCTTACCACACCAAATGCTGACAAAAACCTCCAGTCTTCGATCTGCTCGGTATATGATCTAACTAGTTGCTTAATAAGGTTAGATGAAGTTTTTTCACCGAAACCAATTTCAACAAGGTCAGTATCCTTAAGTTTGTATATCTGAGGTACACTGTTAACACCATTAGCGTATAGCTTTTCAATAGTTGCATTGCCAAAGCCATCATTATTAGCTAGTATTTTAAAAAAATACTCCATCTTACCAATAATCTGTTCAGGACATCTTTCGTGATTAGTGCAGATTAAAAAATCAGAATCCCATGTCAAACTCTCACCACAACTTGGACACGTATCAGGAATACTGGTATCTGCTGACTTTAAAACTCTATTAATTTTTGGTATTACTAGGCCTGATCTGATTAACTCGACAACACTGCCTTCGCCAAGGCCCTGCTCCTTAACTAATCCATAATGGTGACCAGTAGCGCGAGAAATTCTAGCACCGCTTAGCACTGTTGGTTCAAGTTCAGCGACTGGGGTGATTTTACCTGTACGCCCAACCTGAGGTTTAACTGAAACCACTTTTACCTGGGCCTTGTCTTTGTTTTCTTTGAAAGCTATCTGCCAACGATGGAATTTTCTATTGGCTCCCATATGTTTTTTTAATGAATCATTAACGACCTCTAACACTACTCCATCTACATCAAAGTCCACTGAATTTGATGTTTTTTCGATTACTATATCGAATGTATCTCTTAGCACTTCTATACTTCCTTCCCAGAAAGGTAACTGTGAGAAGGGTACAAAAAGTGCAGCTTTATTACTTATTGCTCGTTTAGCAGTTTCATCTAATTCTTTTTCTTTTATAAGGCTCGCTTGAAAGTTTCGCGGATACTCAAAACTATCTGATAAGTGCTGCTTAAAATAACTTTTTTTTACAACAATCTCTCCCGCGCCCTGGCCACGGAAGGAGTCATTATAAATATTTAGCCCTCTTTCAAAAACTCTTGAAATATCGCTACCTTTTTTACCATCGCCGCGGGTATATAAGCGAGAACCATCATCAAATCCTGCAAAACCATCTAGTTTGGGTGTTGCTTTAATTTTAACGTCATTAAGTACTAAGTTAACCTCACTGGCTGACTTTTCTACCCTCTCGAGCCATTTACTAATTGCATCCCAGGTGTAAGCTTTGTCGGTTGAAAGCATCGCCTGTGGGAGTAATACTTTTTCGTCAGACAATCCTTTACCCTCTGGCTCAATTGACTGTAACAGTTGATGCTCTGGTGTGCGCTGCTTGAGAGCGGATATAAATATAAAATCGTAATCGTTGTCACTAACTATTGGGTTACCAGCCCTATATGTGGAGTTGGCAAGAATACAAAAATCTGCCAAATCTTCGTCCGATAATTCTCCCACCAAAACGTCTTGGCTGGTTATTTTACTAATCTGTTTTTTTGATAGCGCCATTCTTGGGTGACACTTAAACTAAAACAATTGTGCGATATTTCCTAAGAATTCATGGCTAAAGTCTATGATTTCTTTTTCATTTTTCTCAGATAAATCGTTAAAGTAAACTTCCGTTAAGTTGTCTCCAGACTGCCTGACCAGTATCTGAAAGGATCTGTTAAATATTTTATCTACAAATAAATTGGATAAAAAGCTTCCCTCCTCAGTATCACCCAATTCAACGTAAAAACTTCTCTCTTTAATATCCTTATCTTCAATATCTATGTTGAGCTCATCTAATGCCCACCCAACACTCTTCCATGTGTCTTGTTCATTCATAGGGAATACTAACTTTGCATACCCATTATTACTCTCAGCTAATTCAACTTGCACACCTTGTTGTTCTTTTTCAGCAAGAAATTTTTCCTTCGCCTTAGCCTCGTCGCTTCCCAAAAATATCATTAATCGATAAAGCATTTCTGTCTCTAGCTCGTAATCTTTGGGGTGAGATTGCCATACTCTATTCTCACTTTTCTTTCCTTCATTAGTGAGAACCTCCTCCATCGAACTAAGTGATAGGTATATTTCAGTATTTAGCCCATCATCTGATGGCTCAATTCTTATACGATACTTATCCACTATTGGCAAAGAATAACTAGTTTTCAATGCGCTCTTTAATAATGAACGAATTATGCCTAAAGATTCATCAGGTATTTCTTCACCTCTCGGTAGAGACTCAGTCTCTAGCAAACCAATTTTCTTGTTAGTTTTCTTTATAGCAAAACCGTGCGCTTTCAAAAAACCCCTTGCAAGATCCCATACATCTTCAGGATCCTTATTGACTACTAACCAACGCCTTTGTCCTTTTTTAACAACTTGTATACCTTCAGAAGACACTAATATCCCAACATCTTTAGAAGAATCAGCACCCATCAAAGGAACAATATCACTAATCTCAGGGTTTGTTAAGTCTGGTGGAATAGTCAATGACTGATTATCAGAATCGTAACTTACTGTGCTCTCTCCAAGAGGTGTTTTCTTTTCATCTTCCGAGCCACCTAAAGACATACATCCACTCAAACTTAGAGCTAAAAGCACAAATGATAATCTAGTAAACATAATTAAATAACTCCTAATAACGACAAATCTTCCTCTATAACTAACTTAGCTTGTTCAGATAATTCTGTCAAAGGTAGTCTAATGCCTTTTTGACATTTACCCATCCTGTGCATAGCCCATTTTGCAGGTATAGGGTTGGACTCAATAAATAGATCACGATGTAAACACGAAATTTTTCTGTTAATACTTCTAGCCAATTCAGTGTCCTTTGCAATTGCCGCATCATATGCTTTAGAAACCTCTTTAGGTACAATATTTGCAGTAACAGATATACCTCCATGCCCACCCAGCAAAATGAATTCTACGCAGGTATCATCGTCCCCACTATATAGTAAAAAATCATCTGGACATTTTGAGATTAAATCTTTAGCAATCTCTAGATCTCCCGTAGCATCCTTAATGCCAATAATGTTGTCTATAGCTGAAAGCCTTACAGTTGTTTCGACTGACATATTAACAGCAGTTCTACCAGGTACATTATACAGTATTTGGTCTATTTCAACACTGTCAGCTATGGTCTTATGGTGTAAATAAAGACCTTCCTGAGTTGGCTTGTTGTAATAAGGTGTAACCAGTAGGCAAGCATCAGCGCCAATCCTTTTAGCTTCCTTTGTTAATTCAATTGCCTCTGATGTTGAGTTTGCTCCTGTACCTGCAATTACTGGAATACGGCCAGACGCGAAGTCAATAGTTTGCTGCATCACATTGATATGTTCATGGGCAGGAATTGTTGCAGATTCACCTGTAGTGCCCACAGAAACTATAGCCCTTGTATCGGACTCAATATGAAATTCTACTAAAGCTCTTAAGGCCTCAAAATCAACACTACCGTCTTCAAACATTGGTGTGATTATGGCAACCATCGAGCCAGTCATGGGATGAATAATACTCATTATTTTAAATATATTGCTTAATACTGCGAATTATATACGAATCAACATTAGCAAGCGAAAAAACAACCAATATAGATAGTGTACATTTACACCAATATGATTGTCCTAAAAACAGCATATATTAAATAGTTAGACATATTTATTGCAACAAGAATATATCTAAACCAATTAAATAATTGCATCATATTCTATATAGTAAATCTGTTAACAGCTTAAACCGCTAACAGATTTAATAATACAATGATAGGGGGTTAAATATCGTAACCTCTCTCTTCATGAGAGACAATGTCTAGCCCTTGTTGTTCTTGCTCTTCTGTTACCCTTAGACCGTTAATTGCATCAACCACTTTGAGGATTATATAAGTAGCAATAGCTGTATATGCCACAGTTGCAACTACGCCTATAAATTGAGTTTGTAGTTGCTCTGCAATAACAATAGATTCACGATCCCAACCACCTTGTCCTGAAAAAATCCCTAACTCCTTTGATGCGAATATCCCAACCATTAAAGTGCCGAGAATACCGCCAACCCCATGCACTGGGAAAACATCCAATGAGTCGTCAATTTTTAGTTTTTGTTTAATAATAATAACAGCATTAAAGCATACAATTCCAGCAGTTATACCAATAACTAAAGCCCCTGCTGGCCCAACAAACCCGGAAGCTGGTGTAATCGTTCCAAGACCTGCAACCATACCTGTTACTGTGCCTAAAGCTGTAGGTTTTCCATACTTAATCCAGTCATAAAACATCCACGTCATGGCTGCTGCTGCTGCTGAAATGTGGGTAACCAATATAGCCATAGCAGCGTCCCCGCCTGCCGCTAATGCAGAACCACCGTTAAATCCAAACCAGCCAACCCATAACATAGCAGCACCAGTAATGGTCATGGTCATATTGTGGGGTGGCATTGGTTTTGATGGAAATCCATTTCTTGGTCCAACGACAATAGCAGCAACTAAAGCTGCGACACCGGCAGTAATATGCACCACAGTACCGCCAGCATAGTCAAGAACGTTTCCTAACCAGCCACCTCCCCATACCCAATGAGTAATCGGAGCGTACACTACAAGTAACCAAATAGCACTAAATAACAGTACAGATGAGAACTTCATTCTCTCTGCAAATCCACCTATAATTAGTGCCGGAGTAATAATAGCAAATGTCATCTGAAACATAGCAAACAGAGACTCGGGTATCGTTCCACTTGCTGTATTCATACTAACCTGTGACAACATTACATTTGAGAAATCCCCGAAATAAGGATTGTCGCCTGAGAAAGCAATAGAATAACCAACAACAAACCATAAAATGCTCATAATGCCAGCTATAGCGAAACACTGCATCAGAACAGAAAGGATATTTTTTGTGCGCACCAAGCCGCCATAAAATAAAGCCAAGCCTGGAAGTGTCATAAATAGTACCAAAGCCGTTGATGTCATAATCCATGCGGTGTCAGCCCCATTAATTTCATTAGCGAACACAGTCATTGGCATTAAAGTCATTAATGTTAATATTTTTTTCATTATGTTCTCCTAAAGTGCATCATGATCTGTCTCGCCTGTGCGAATACGGACCACTTTTTCTAAATTAGTTACAAAAATCTTGCCATCTCCAACCTTTCCTGAGTGTGCAATATTACTAATAGCTTCAATAACTTCATCTAATTTTGAAGCTGATATAGCTATCTCTAATTTAACTTTAGGTAAAAAATCTATCTGATATTCTGCGCCACGGTATAGCTCAGTGTGGCCCTTCTGGCGACCGAAACCCTTTACTTCTGTGACCGTTAATCCTGACACTCCCACTTCTGATAATGCCTCTCTAACATCATCGAGCTGATGAGGCCTAAGAATTGCTGTTACAAATTTCATACTATTCTCCTTTGATAAATGTATGTTGTCTTTAACTTACGAAAAAAATCCCTTCATGGGAGACTTGCGAAGCAGCAATGCTTGATATGTATTTTGCCCCGTTGCAAAATATTGCGATTAATTATAATAGAGAAACATTAAAAAGCAAATCAGTTCTCATCAATCAGATCGTTGCGTTTGTGTTTAGTGTTTTCAATTGATTTATTTTTACGCCAAATATCTATGTTAGCTTTATGGCCACTAAGTAAAACTTCTGGCACTCCCTGACCATCTATCTCGTCTGGACGAGTATATTGTGGAAAGTCTAGCATGCCATCTGCAAAAGAATCATTTATAGATTCCTGGTTACCTAAGACTCCATGTATCTGCCTACTAACAGAATCAATCAATACCATAGCAGCTAGCTCTCCTCCACTAATTACATAATCTCCGATTGATAACTCCATATCAATATCATGCTCGATTATGCGCTCATCAACCCCCTCATATCGACCACACAGGAGGGTTAGAGATTCTAATTTTGATAACTCTTGTGCTAGTTTATGGTTAAGTTTTTTACCTTGGGGTGACAAATAAATTACTTTAGAGTTTGGAGTGTTGTGTTTTATATCGTTTATACAATCACGAACCGGCTTAACCATCATAACCATACCTGCGCCTCCACCATAAGGCTTATCATCAACATTTCTATACTTGTTATTACTGTAGTCTCTTAGCTGCCATGTGTTAATTGAGATAATCGATTTCTTTATGGCTCTAGCAACAACACCCTCAGATTTAATTGCGTCAAACATTTCAGGGAAAAGAGTGATAATATCAAATCGCATACAAACTAAAGAAGAATATTTTTTAGTATTTGATAATAAACGCCAGTCAGGTCTTCTAAATCTTCAACAGATACACACTCATTGACCTGATGAATTGTTGCATTTATTGGCCCCAGCTCAACAACCTGTGCTCCTAATATAGGTGCAATAAATCTGCCATCGGATGTTCCTCCTGAGGTGGATAGTTCTGGATTAATATCTAATACTGAGTTGATAGCGCTCATGCAGGCAGTAACAAGATCACCTATAGGTGTTAAGAAAGGATGTGCCGGTACGCCCCAGTCAATCCTATAATCCAGTTCATGCTTATCAAGTATTAAGGTCAATCTGTTTTGAAGCTGATCGTAAGTGTTTTCTGTTGAATATCTAAAATTAAAAAGAACCTTAGCCTCAGCTGGGGTGACATTAGAGGCCCCAGTTCCTGAATTAATATTAGAAATTTGAAAACTTGTAGCCGAGAAGTATTCATTGCCATCATCCCATATCTCACTACACAACTCATCCAATGCTGGTAGAGCTGAGTGAATAGGATTCTTGGCTAGATGTGGGTAAGCTATATGACCTTGCTTCCCTATGATCGTTAAGCTTCCATTAAGCGAACCTCTGCGACCATTCTTGATTACATCTCCTAGTTGGTTAGTTGATGATGGCTCGCCAACTAGACAATAGTCAACTCGCTGTTTAGATTTATGTAAATATTGGGCTACCTTTATCGTTCCATCTTTCGCTGGACCCTCTTCATCGGAAGTAATCAGGAAGCCAATTGTTCCTTTATGGTCTGGGAAATCATGAACAAATTTTTCAGCTGCAACTGTCATCGCTGCCAAGCCGCCCTTCATATCAGCTGCACCTCTGCCGTATAGTAGACCATCCTTAACTGTTGGTGTAAATGGATCAGTATGCCACTGCCTGGAGTCTCCAACAGGAACAACATCTGTGTGCCCTGCAAATACAAAGACAGGTTCAGAATTACCATGAACTGCCCACAAATTATCAACTTCACCAAACTTTAAATTTTCTACTTCAAAACCATGCCCGTTTAGTCGTTCAGTCAACACTATCTGGCATCCCCCATCTTCAGGGCTAACTGATTCTCTACTAATAAGATCTTTTGCTAATTCGATAGTGTCGCTCATTTGTATCCCTTGTGTAAACAATATTAATATGTTCTAGGTAGATGATAATTTTAACATTTATTTTTCTAACCACTCTAAACTTTGATTATGGCCATTAAGCTTCATAAATAAAACTAATATTCATATCAACTAAGTTGCATAGAGTGCTTAAACTGAAAATACTGTTAAAGATTTAGATTTACAACAGGATTGTCTCTCACATTTATAACATCGCTCTGTATCTGTATATCAGACTCTTGCCTAATGGCTGATCCAGATTCACTAACTCGCACTACCACTATAACCTCTTTGGATTGAGATAATTTCTGATTTGGCATGACTGAATCTAAATCTGTCAATGTAATTTCTCCCAAGAAGTCCATTAATTTCATCTTCTGAATAGCTATAGGCATTGGTCTGCCTTGCGCTGATTTGACATAAATCATCAAGTAATCATTATCTGAACGTTCTTCTATAATCTTTTCAGAAATTAATACTTGAACGTTTACAGAGTATGACTCTTGTTCAGATTCATCAATAGCTATAATTGGTTCTGGCTCCATGACTGCATCCAGCTGTGCTAATAATTCCTCAATAAATTGCCTATCAGGATTTCCAGCAGGTATAGACATAAGTGCGCGCTTCCAGGACGTACTAGCTAAATTAAAGTCTCCAATACTGGCAGCAAAAAGTCCCATCTGATATAGCGCAAATGGCAGAGTTGAATCTATCTCAAGGGCCTCCTTCAATAAATCGACTGATCGCTGATTGAACTTTTGATCATTAGCAAAAAATAAAGCTGATGCGTATTCAGAAAGCATCATAGGGTTTAATGGATTTAATTGGTAAGATTTTTCATATGACTCCAAAGCCTCATCAAAATAAGCCAGCTCTGCATATGTACTACCTAGGCTGGCCCAAGCAAGGTCATCCTCAGGTTTATCTAGAAGCCAGAGCTTTATTTCTTTAACACTTTGTTCAAGGCTTAATGGTTGCTGTTCTTGTTGATTAACTGTATCAGAAACAGTATTTTCTTCAGACAATAGTTGGTATATTCCAAAAGAAAATATTAATAGAAAAGACAAAATAATACCAATTCCAATAATAGAAACCCCGTACTTTTCAGTATCGATAGTTTGCTCTGTCTGGTTTAATTCTTGAGCAAGAGTTCTGGTTATCTCAGAATTTGCCTGATTGAACTGATTTGAATCGATCATATCATTAGCTAAATCTTGTTTCAGCTCAGATTGTTTCCTTTTGCCAAGATCTACGTTAGATTTATCTAAGTCAATATCGTTACTTTTTAATGGTCGATATATAAACCAAATCAACCAACAAGATGAAATAGCGCCCATCACTGCAAACCAAAAATAGATTGTCATGACTGAACTCTCAACCTGTATCTCCTGTCGAGTGCAGCTAACAGGGCGCCTAGTGCAATGAGAAGTCCTCCTAGCCAAATGCATCTAACCAATGGCTTGTAATATATCCTTAAACTCCAAGAATTGCCCTCCAAAGATTCACCCAACGCAACATATATATCTCTGTACAGTGAAGGGTCTATTGCAGCTTCTGTCATAGGCATTCCTGTAGTATATTGACGTTTTTCAGGTCTCAAATCTGCAATTTTTTCATTTCCAAAATGAACCTCTACGTGGCCTTTATGGCCTCGATAATTTTGCTCTGAAAAGTTTTCAACGCCTTTAAAAGTAAATCGATATCCTTCAATAGTTATCGACTCATTCAAACTCATTTTAATATCTTTTTCTACACCCAGCTGAGTGGTAACTGTAGCTCCTAGTATAAAAACTCCTATACCAAGATGGGCCAGCAACATGCCTATAAAAGAGAGCTGTATAGGGCCTCTTCTGCCTATACGCTGAAAAAGCAATCTAAATGAATGCAATGTGATCCAAATAAATAAGCAATACGCGATTAGTATAAAAATATTTTCACTCATAAATAGCGATGTGACGAACAACAATATAGCTAAAACCCACAAAGACCTTAATTGCGTTATGATTCTGCTTGTGTTGTCTTTTTTCCAGCGCAAAAATGGAGCGAAAGCCATTACAATAACGGCTGGCACCATTATAGGAACGAATACTGCATCGAAATAAGGAGCACCTACTGAAATTTTACCTAGCCCTAGAGCATCTAATAGTAGAGGATATAGAGTTCCTAGAAAAACACTCAGCATTGCAGCCACAAGAAGAATATTGTTAACTAAAAGACCACTCTCGCGTGACAATGCTGAAAAACTATTTTGACCTCGCATTTGTGTTGCTCTCCATGCATACAAAGTCAAAGAACTTCCAACCACTAGCACTAAGAATATCAATATGAATAACCCTCTTGCTGGGTCAGCAGCAAAAGAGTGTACTGATGTTAATATTCCTGAACGTACTAAAAAAGTCCCTAATAGGCTTAATGAAAATCCTGAAATAGCCAACAGAACAGTCCAATGCTTAAAGGCACCTCTTTTTTCACTAACACTTAAGGAATGAATAAGAGCAGTGCCCACAAGCCATGGCATAAATGAGGCATTTTCTACCGGATCCCAGAACCACCAACCACCCCATCCGAGCTCATAATACGCCCACCAACTACCTAGGGTAATGCCGAAGGTTAAAAAAGCCCATGCTATTAGTGTCCAAGGACGAGACCATCTCAACCAAGTTGAATCTAAATGACCCCTTATCAATGAAGATAGAACAAATGCAAAGGGTATAGCCATTCCCACATAACCCATATACAGCATAGGTGGATGAATAGCTAAGCCAAAATCTTGAAGTAACGGGTTGAGCTCCCTGCCTTCCAATGGAACAATACTGAGTCTTTCGAATGGGTTCGAGGTAAACAACAGAAACATTAAAAAACCAGTACTAATAATTCCTAGAACTATTAGGATGTGATTTATAACTTCCGATGGTAGGCGCTTAGAGAAAATAGAAACTGCCACACTCCAGAGCGATAATATTAACGCCCACAACAACAAAGAGCCCTCATGAGCGCCCCAAACAGCAGCTATCTTAAAGATTATAGGCAGCTGAGTATTTGAATTATTTGCAACATATTTGACTGAAAAATCATCCAATATGAACGCATTCATAAGTACAGCGAATGACACTGCAATCCAAAAGAATTGAGCCCATAAAAGCGGTTTTGATAGCTGAGATAATGAGGTATTATTATTAATAATACCGATACTTGGAAGGACAACTTGCAACATGGCGAACGCAAGAGCAAGCGTTAAAGCAAAATGACCAACCTCAACTAGCATACTATAAAACAAACATCAAATCTTTTATCTAAATTAAACATCAAATAAATCCATAATTATTCCCAGACCAGAAAATTTTATCACTATATCTGCCTTTGCAAAAACTGCTTCCTTCGCGTGATAACCAATAGAAAGGCCTGCAACTTGCATCATCTCAAGATCATTTGCACCATCTCCAGCAACAATCACATTGTCAGTTGATATTGAATGTCTATCACATAAGTCTTTCACAAAATCAGCCTTTGAAGTTGCATTTACGATAGCGCCCTGTATTCTACCAGTTAATTTGGAATTCTCAACCTCTAATATATTGGCCATAGAGTAGTTCAAACCAATATCTTTTGATAATTTATCAGTAAAGTATGTGAACCCCCCAGAAACAACCGCTGTTTTAATTTCTCTAGATTTAAAAAAATTAATTAACTCCTTGCCGCCAGGATTAACTTTTAGGCGTTCGGTATATACTTTGGCAAGAACTTCAACCCCCAAACCCTCTAACAATGAAACTCTCTCAATGAGAGCGCTATTAAAATCAATATCGCCACTCATGGCACGCTCTGTGATTACTGAAACCTCTTCCTTAAGATTGGCAAAATCAGCAATTTCGTCAATACACTCGATATTAATAAGAGTCGAGTCCATGTCACTAACAAAAATAGCGACATTTTCAAAATCAAAATGGCTCGGTTGATAATTTATATCTAACTGGTGCTTTTGTCTTAATGGATATAAATCTACGGACTGATTTGTGTGGATTCTGATATGATTTTTTTTCGGCTCTATTTCGCTCTTGAAGCCACTAGATATTTTAGTTGCAACTTCTATATCTTTACTATGAAGGATGATTGTATTCATATTTTGTTGGTGCGGAAGGAGAGACTCGAACTCTCACGTCTTACGACACTGGAACCTAAATCCAGCGTGTCTACCAATTCCACCACTCCCGCGCAGATTTTGAATTATACCTAAAATAGTATTTAAATTATCCGATTATTATTCACATTCATATGCCAGTTTGGTGTGCTCAAATTACAATAACTCGCGCCAGCATTCATTAACTATTATTTGTATTATAGTAACCCAATATGAAAGTCAAATATGAAATAAAGTTACATTTTATCTCGCTTACCCGTTACACAAAATCTATTATATATTAGTAAATATTTTTTTGTTCTTTTCAGATATTTCTGTTTTATTGTTACGTATATTATTCCTGTACTTCAGCTCTATTGAGTATATATTAATATATAATAATATTATTGACTTATAATGTTACTTGTGTATAATTTATTTCATCAGAATAATTGTATTCAGATTTAATAATAACAGGGGGTAACAAAATGACTATTAATAACGCAGTAATGGCACTTGCCGGATTTATGATAATTCTTTCTCTAACATTGGGTTCAAGTATTAGCCCATTTATGTATAGTGAAAACTTTTTATGGTTAACAGCTTTTGTTGGTGTGAACTTATTTCAATCATCATTCACAGGCTTCTGCCCAGCAGCTAACATATTTAAAGTACTTGGACTTAAGAGCAATTCTAGCTCTAACTGCTGCTCGTAAAAGTAAAAATCAAATTAAACTGGTGTGTTGATTAATTAACCATCAAACCAGTTTAATTTTTCTCTAAGCTTTACCACTTCACCAACAATAATCAGAGTTGGAGCATGAATCTCAGTATTTGCTACTAGGTTTGGTAGCTCTTCCAGTGTTGTTGTGTGCACCTTATGATCAGGTGTTGTACCTTTTTCAACTAAAGCAACAGGCATATTTTTTCGCATACCATGTTCAATTAACCTATTAGACAGGTGATGAGCCCCATTTAGGGCCATATAAAAAACTATGGTTTGTTGCTCAACTGCAAGCTCATTCCATGGCAGGTTCATACTTCCGTCCTTAAGATGCCCTGTTACAAATCGGCAAGACTGAGAATAATCTCTATGAGTTAACGGTATACCGGAATAGGTTGAGCACCCAGAAGCGGCAGTTATTCCTGGAACTACCTGGAATGGTATACCATTCTCTGCTAAAGTTTCAATCTCTTCTCCGCCACGTCCAAAAATAAATGGGTCTCCACCTTTGAGGCGACAGACTCTCCTTCCCTGTTTTGCTAAATCTACCAACAACTGGTTAATATTTCTTTGTGGGACTACATGATTGTCCTTCTCTTTGCCAACATAAATAAGTTCAGCATCGCGACGAACTAACTCCATAACACCATCAGAAACTAAACGGTCATAAAGAATAACATCAGCCTGCTGCATTAATCGTAGAGCTTTGAAGGTTAAAAGATCAGGATCTCCAGGTCCACCGCCAACAAGATAAACCTCTCCAACATTGCTATCATTGACGCTGTTTAATTGAGTTTGAAGGTCAGACTTAGCCTCTCCAAACTTTCCAGAAAATACCTTCTCAGCAACAATACCAGAGAAGATTTTTTCCCAGAAGTATCTTCTGTCTTCTATTTTGCTGAATTTTGCTTTTACTTGATCTCTAAAATCACCGGCCAATTCAGCTAATTTGCCGTATGCATGAGGTATTGTGCTCTCTAATTTTGCGCGAATCAGTCTAGCTAAAACTGGTGCCTTACCTGCAGAGGATATCGCAATCACTATTGGAGACCTGTCAACAATTGATGGCATTATGAAAGAACATAAATCAGGTGAATCTACAACATTAACAGGTATATTGGCAATATTAGCTAACTGGGAAACCTGTTCATTCAATAGAGCATCATCTGTTGCAGAGATGATTAAATATTGATTACTAATGTCGCTTGGATCGAACTCTTTATTGATATACTTAATTTGATTTTTACTAGCCAACTCTACAACATTATTACAACAACTAATTGCTAAACAAGTAACCTCAGCGTTAGCCTTCAATAATAAATTTATTTTACGAAATGCAATTTCTCCACCTCCCACAACCAGGCAAGGCTTGTCTTTAATATTGAAAAAAATAGGAAGATAGTCCATGAACTATTTAGCTTTGAATAAAAGCATACATTATAATATCTAAGCACCTAATAAACACACAAAACACTAATTGTTATGCATATTAATCATTACACCTGCCCATTCTCACATTTAATTCTTAGTGGAAGATGTTCTTGTAAATATAGCTCTAAAGATTGTATAGCTGAGAAAGAGTTTGGTACCTGCACAAACAATCCAGCATCAACAGACTGTCTAAGCTTCTATACAAAACTTAAAGATAACAGTTCTTTTGTACTTAAATCCCATAACCAACCTAACTTATCAGTAGGGCAACAATCAAAACTAAAAATGGGTGCACTTATTGCGCTTCAGGAAAATATTTCTGGTGTGTCAAGTGACAATGTTAAAGATATATTTGATCTAGTATACAAAATCAAAATCGAGCACACTGACTTTAGCTATATTAATTTCTCTAAGCTAATGCCTACAATATCTAAATATAGATTTAGAAATAAACATTAAGCTTTTAATACCTGCTTAACTAAGGGTATGGTAATGTTGTTTTTTTTCTGTAGAGATGCCTTATCTAATCGATCAATTAGTGATAATAAGCCCTCTAAATCACGTGAATAATATTTAAACAAATAATCGTAGATATTAGTGTCTATCCTTAGATTACGCTCTTCTACTTGGCGCATAATAATTGTTCTTTTGATATCATCGTTCGGGTACTGAAGTGTAAATATTGTTGCTAAAGAGAGGCGAGTCTTTAAATCCTTAATTAGTATTAATTCATTTGGCAAAACACTGCCACTAATGATAAGCTTCAGTCCAGTATTAATGGCTAAGTTATATAGGCTAAATAAGCTGTGTTGTTGAGATTTTGTTAAGTGCTCAATGTTATCTATACATACCCAATCATTGGACTCTAGTCCATCCAAAAAACCTTCAGGTATTTCTTGAGATAAATCAATATAAACAACATCCTTCTCACTATCTAAAGCCTTGAATGCACAGCCCTGCAATAGGTGTGTTTTGCCGCTCGATCGTGGGCCATATATATATACAATAGATGAATGTTTTTGTTGAAATAATCGCAACAAAAATTCAACAGTAAGTTTATTATCGCCTGCAACAAAATTACTCAGTAACATTTTTGAGTCTAGAGTAAGGGGCAAACTCAATTGATTCATTTGGTTCTATCTTGTGTAAGAATTCTTTCTATCCAAATCCAAATATAGTCAATCCCACTTAGTACTGTAGTTGTTGCAACGACTATGTAGAATATAACTTCAAACTGGCCAGAAGATGGATAAATTTGAGATGCAACTAAGTAAAGAACAAGCGCTATCTGCAGGCCGGTATTTATTTTAGAAAGCTTCGACGGAGTTAGTAATTCATCTTCTGAAGCATCTGACCCTAAAAAGTACCCAACTGTCCCAGCAACTATCATTACATCCCTAACAAATATTAATATCAACAGCCAAATAGGCAGTAAACTAATTAAAAACAGTGCAACAAAACTAGCCATTAATAATAATTTATCTGCAAACGGGTCAAGAATAGAGCCCAAACGTGTCTGAAATGAAAATCGCTTAGCAATCCATCCATCTAGTGCATCAGTAATACCTGCAATAAAAAATATGACAATTGTAAAAAAATATTGGTGATTTAATAAGGTTATCACAACAGGTACTGTTAAAATAATCCTTAAAATTGAGAGAGCGTTTGGAATTGATGAAAAACTCATTTCTTAGGCAAAAAAATTATTCATTATACGGAAAAAAGTCCCATGTCATCATTGACTTACCAAGACTCTGGCGTTGATATAACCAAGGGTAACAAACTAATAGAGCTAATAAAACCAATCGCAAAATCAACAACCAGGGATGGAGTATTGGCTGGTTTAGGTGGATTTGGGGCTATGTTTGAACTGCCAATTAATAAATATAAAAACCCTGTATTAATCTCTGGAACGGACGGTGTTGGCACAAAATTAAAAGTAGCTGAATTACTAGGAAAACATGACACAATAGGAATTGACTTAGTTGCGATGTGTGTTAACGATTTAATTGTTCAAGGTGCAGAACCATTATTTTTTCTTGATTACTATGCAACTGGCAAGCTCAATACAGATATCGCTACCTCTGTAATTGCAGGGATTGGGGAAGGATGCAAACAGTCAGGCTGCGCACTGATAGGCGGAGAGACTGCAGAAATGCCTGGCATGTACCAAGGTGAAGAGTATGATTTGGCTGGTTTTTGTGTTGGAATTGCAGAAAAGAGTAAAATAATAGATGGAACTAAAGTTCAGATTGGAGACCATATTGTCGCACTATCATCATCAGGACCGCACTCTAATGGTTATTCGCTAATACGCAAAGTTTTAGAGAATTCTAACCCAACACAAGAACAATTATCGGCACTAATTGAGCCAACCAAAATTTATGTTAAGTCCGTACTCTCTCTGATTGAAGAAGCCACCATACACGCAATATCACATATAACTGGCGGTGGGTTACTAGAAAACATCCCTAGAGTGTTACCTGACAATCTTTCGGCAAAATTAGATGATAATTCATGGCAATTGCCAGAAATATTTAAATGGCTTAGAGACCAGGGCAATATAGATTTGATGGAGATGTATCGAGTATTCAATTGTGGTGTTGGTATGGTAATTGTACTACCAGCAGAACAGAGCGACAGTGCTATAAAACTTTTAAACAGTCTCGGTGAAAATGCTTGGCTAATTGGAAAGATTATCAAAAGAAGCGACACTCAAATATCCATCTAGATCATAACACTGGGCAACTAATATGAATGGTGTAGTATTAATTTCAGGTAACGGCTCTAACCTCCAGTCATTAATAAACAAATCTAATAGTATTGACTTAAATATTAGCTGTGTTATTAGTAATGTGCCTTCTGCTTTTGGGCTTGAAAGGTCCACAAGATCTGGGATTGACACACACACATTAAATCATAAAGACTACACCTCAAGACATACTTTTGATAATAATCTCAGCGAAATTATTAACAAATACAACCCCGATATAATAATTCTAGCAGGATTTATGCGTATATTGACAGAAGAATTCACCAAAAAATATTTTGGCAAAATTCTAAACATACATCCATCTCTACTACCTAAATTTCAAGGGTTAGATACTCACCAAAGAGTGATTGAAGCGAAAGAAAAAAAGCATGGTGTTAGTGTTCATTTCGTGACTGAACATCTTGATGGTGGACCAATTATTGCCCAAAGAGTTATAGATGTTTTACCCTCTGATGATGCCGAATCTTTAGCTAAAAAAGTGCTCATTGAAGAACACAAAATTTATCCTGAAGTTGTGCAATGGTATACTAGCGGCAGATTAAAATTGGATAACGATATAGTGCTTCTTGATAATAAACCCATATGAATAAAAGCATATTAGTCATATTTATACTAGCCTTTAGTGGAAATGCATACTCCCTAAATACATTTATTGCTAACTATAAACTATCGATTAACGATTTAACAGTAGCCACTGAAACTAGAGCATTAGAAAAATTTGTTGAACAATATGTCTACACTGCAAAAGCAAAAACCATTGGATTTGCTAAGTTACTTGGGGACATATCAATTGAAGCAAAGAGCATGTTCATGATTAATAGCACTGGAGTAAACAGTCAGAAATATATAATGAACGAAAAAAGAGATAAAACTGTTACGAAAAGCTATTCTCTCAATTTTTCTTCAGAGGATAAGATAGTGATCTCAGAACCCACAATATCTAATCCTGATACTACAACATTTGAATCAGAAGATGGAAATATCCTAGATCCTCTTAGTTTATTTATGGCTTTATCAAACGACTTAGAGAAATATCCGAACAAAATATATTTTAGTTATCAAGTTGCGGATGGGAAGTCATTAAAAAACAAAAAATACATCAAAACTTCTGTCAAGTCATTCATGATTAATAACAAAATTGAAAATGTTATTATGATTGAACAAGCAGACTCAAAGAACGGCATGTGGGCCTATTTTTCACCTAAACATCAATTTCTTCCTGTATTAATTGAGAAAACGAAGGGTGAATCTATCCATCGCTATGCCCTTACAGGGTTGAAAGTTGAGCTTGAAAATTCTCAAACGTTACAAGTAATTTTTTAAATACTTACCGGTATAAGAATTTTTATTTTTAGCCACCTGCTCAGGAGTACCGGTAGCAATAATATTTCCCCCCTTGTCGCCACCTTCTGGACCCATATCAACAATCCAGTCTGCAGTTTTAATTACATCTAGATTGTGCTCAATAATAATAATTGTGTTACCTCTCTCTCTTAATCTATCAATTACAGATAGTAACTGCTTTATGTCTTGAAAATGCAGACCGGTTGTTGGCTCATCTAAAATATATAATGTACTGCCAGTGTCTATTTTTGATAACTCTTTTGCTAACTTCACTCTCTGAGCTTCTCCGCCAGAAAGTGTTGTAGCATTCTGCCCAAGAGTAATATATGAAAGACCGACATCCATTAGTGTTTGTAGTTTCTGTCTAATTTTTGGCATAGGTTCAAAGAATATAAGTGCATCTTCAACTGTCATTGCTAAAACATCAGAGATTGTTTTTCTCTTATATTTAATTTCTAAGGTCTCCCTATTGTATCTATCTCCGTTACATACATCACACGCCACATAAACATCGGGCAAAAAATGCATTTCCACTTTAATTAAACCGTCACCCTTACATGCTTCACACCTACCCCCCTTCACATTGAAGCTAAATCTACCAGAACGATATCCACGGGATCTAGACTCTAATGTCTGCGCAAATAGGTCGCGAATTAAGGAGAAAACACCAGTATATGTTGCTGGGTTAGATCGTGGAGTTCTTCCAATTGGGCTCTGGTCAATATTAACTATCTTATCAAAATTATCTAGACCATCTATTGAGTCAAATGGAGCAGGTGTTGTTTGGGCGCGATTAAGCTCACTCGCCGCCAGCGCATAAAGTGTATCGTTTATTAAGGTTGACTTTCCAGAACCAGATACACCAGTAACACAAGTTAAAACTCCTACTGGTATAGATAAGTCCACACAATTAAGGTTATTGCCATATGCGCCCTTAATATTGAACCATACTGAAGAGCTTTTTCTGAGCTTAGGAACCTCTATAGTCTTTCTTCTACTAAGATAATCCCCAGTTAAAGATTTTGGATTATCTTTAATTTCATCTGGAGTTCCGTAAGCAACAACCTGACCACCGTGGACTCCAGCACCTGGACCAATATCAACAACATAATCAGCTTGATTTATAGCATCCTCATCATGCTCAACAACTATTACAGAGTTCCCTATATCTCTAAGGTATGTTAAGGTATTTAGTAGTTTCTGATTGTCTCTCTGGTGTAGTCCAATAGATGGCTCATCCAGAACATACAGAACACCCATCAATCCAGCACCTATTTGACTTGCAAGCCTAATTCTTTGCCCCTCACCGCCAGAAAGTGTGTTTGCTCTACGCTCAAGACTTAGATACTCTAAACCAACATTTATAAGAAATTTAAGACGTTTAATGATTTCTTCTAGTATTTTGTTGGCGATCTCCCCTCGAGCACCTTCAAGATTCATGTTACTGAAAAACTCATAAATATTTTTTATTGACAGTTTAGTGACATAAGACAAATTGCGATTATCTATGAATACGTTTCTTGCAGACTCGTTGAGTCTATCGCCATTACAACTTTTACAGTTTTTGCTAACAACATAACGAGAAAGTTCTTCACGGACAGAGCGAATATCGCTTTGATCATAACGCCTTACCATCCTTGGTATTACACCATCAAATGGCTTTTTCTTGTTCGACCATCCCTTTCTGCCCTTGATTTTTGAAAAGTCAATCTCATCTTTGCCACTACCATATAGAACAATTTTTTTATGCTTTTCACTGAGCAACTCATAAGGAGTATCGATACTGAACCCGTAAAACTTAGCTACAAGCATTAGAGTTTGATAGAAATATGCGTTAGAACGACTCCATCCATAAATTGCACCGTCTGCTAGGCTCATCTCAGGGTTAGCGACTACCTTTTCCTCATCAAACACATCCTTAACTCCAAGACCGTCACAGCTCGGGCATGCTCCAACTGGATTATTAAATGAGAATAGCCTGGGCTCGAGCTCTTCCAATGAGTAACCGCACTCAATGCATGAAAATTTTGCAGAAAAAATCAATTCTTTCTCTAAAGAACCGTCATCCATTGATGCAACTCTTACTATTCCGTTACTCAGGCTGAGTGCTGTTTCAAGTGATTCAGATAAGCGAGATACAATATCTTTACGAACTATTAAACGGTCAACCACAATCTCAATTGTATGATTAGTCTTGCCATCCAAGTCCTGCATATCATCAAGAAATACCACATCCCCATCAACCCTAGCTCGCAAATACCCTTGATGAGATAGCTCTTCAAGCATCTTCGTATGGCTTCCCTTTCGATTCTGTATTATTGGCGCAAGTATCATTATTTTCTCACCCTCAGGTAGCTCGGTAATACTGTCTACCATCTGTGATACAGTTTTTGACTCTAAATTTATGTTGTGTTTTGGACACTTTGGCAAACCAGCACGAGCATATAGCAACCTAAGGTAATCATATATTTCGGTTATAGTTCCTACAGTTGATCGTGGATTATGAGATGTAGCTTTTTGCTCAATAGATATTGCAGGTGAGAGACCTTCAATATGGTCCACATCTGGTTTTTCCATTAATGACAGGAACTGGCGGGCATATGCTGATAGTGACTCTACATACCTACGCTGCCCCTCAGCATAAATAGTATCAAATGCCAATGAAGACTTACCAGATCCTGATAATCCTGTAATAACCACAAGCTTATTTCTGGGTATATCAACATTAATATTATCTAAATTATGGGCTCTAGCACCACGGATGCTGATCTTATCCATTGTATGGTTTATTTTTTTTGAAGATGAAAGGGTTCATTATAAAGAAACTACAATATTTAATATATATTTTTAACTATGACTAGTATCTCAAATGTAAAATCACTACTAATTTACTACCTATATCGAATATGAATCAATATAAGCGCATATTACTAAAACTTAGTGGGGAAGCCTTATCAAGCTCTGACCATACTATAGACCCAAATACGCTTAGCAATGTGGTTGGTATTATTAAGTCCGTTATTGCTGAAAATATTGAAGTTGCAATCGTTGTTGGTGGTGGAAATATATTTAGAGGTGCAGCTCTTGCTGAGGATGGCATGAACAGAATTACCGGTGACCATATGGGAATGCTAGCAACTGTCATAAACGCTCTGGCAATTTCTGATGCATGTAAACGGAACAACATTGATAACGTTGTGATGTCTGGATTCCCAATAGGTGGAGGTGTATGCGATACCGCTGACCACATAAGAGCAAAAAAGAATCTTTGCGAAGGCAAGGTAGTAATATTTTCAGCTGGCACTGGTAGTCCTTGCTTTACTACTGATACTGGAGCTGCATTACGTGGTATTGAAATTGGAGCAGATATACTATTCAAAGCAACTAAAGTAGATGGGATCTATACTGATGACCCATTAATAAATCCAGAAGCAAGCCGCTACGAAACTATAAGCTTTGATGAGGCAATTGAAAAAAACTTAAAAATTATGGATATGACAGCGTTCACACTTTGCAAGAACCACGGATTAAAAATATGTGTCTTCAGTATGCTTGATAACTCAAACACACTTATAGATATTGTGAAAGGTGCATCACATGGAACTATCGTTAGTTAGATTTATCATTACAAATGATCTAAAATCTATCTATTGAATTTATTATTATTTACCAAGGAAGATAACAAGCTATGTTAAATGAGATTCAGAATGATGCTCAAGATCGGATGAATAAAACCATCGCTATTCTTGAAGATGCTTTCAGCAAGATTAGGGCTGGACGAGCAAACCCCTCTTTACTAGAACAGGTTCACGTAGAATACTACGGTTCAATGGTTCCTATATCACAGGTATCTAATGTGGTTGCCGAGGACTCTAGAACTCTGAAAGTTACACCATGGGAAAAAGAAATGGTGGGACCTATAGAGAAGGCTATTTTAACTTCAGATCTAGGGCTAAATCCACAAACCATGGGTCAAGTTATGAGGATTCCACTACCCCCACTAACTGAAGAACGTAGGCGTGATCTTGTTCGCGTAGTTAAAGATGAAGCAGAGCATGCCAAGGTAGCGATTAGAAATATTCGCAGGGATGCTAATTCTGATTTTAAGGATCTATTAAAGGAAAAAGAAATATCAGAAGATGAGTCAAGAAGAGCGGAAGAAAACATTCAGAAGATTACTGATGATCATGTGCACTCGGTAGATGATAAGCTACACCACAAGGAAAACTCTCTACTAGAAATATAAAACTATTCTATGTAAAAAAAAAGTCCGCCTAAGAGCGGACTTTTTTATTAACTATTAGTTAAGGAGATGCTACTACTTAGAAAGCTCATCAACACAATCAAAGTACTGATCCCATCTTGAGGATGTGAAGGCAGTACCGAGGTCTAATTGTGGGCCCTCGTTGTATAGTCTGCCTAAAGCTACAGAAGTTATAAATTTATCAATATTGTAGTCAGTAAGGCCTAATGTATTTTGACAAGACTCGTGTGCTGCAACCGTAATCTCAACTCCTGATGAGGTTGTTGCAATTACTTCTGCTAGTCTCGCTTGTTCAGCTAATTGAGCCTCAAACTCAGCACGCCATGCAAGGTCAGCTAATCTAGCTTCTTCTAGTCTGGCTTGTTCAGCTAATTGAGCCTCAAACTCAGCACGCCATGCAAGGTCAGCTAATCTAGCTTCTTCTAGTCTGGCTTGTTCAGCTAATTGAGCCTCAAACTCAGCACGCCATTCAAGGTCTGCTAGTCTTGCTTCTTCTGCTAGTCTTGCTTCTTCTGCTAATGCAGCCTCAAACTCCGCCATTTCTTGCGCTAATACCTCGTCTTCAGCTGCAGTATTCGATAGTGTCATAGTTTGCGCTTCTAGTTCACCAACAACAACATTGTCAGTTACAGGTTCAACTTCAAGAGAATCGAAAGATTCTACAGGCCCCTGATCACGATCATCGCCACCAGCTATAGCATTTGCCATAACAAAAAAAACAGCTAAAAATATCAATATTTTGTTCTTCATTTTATTCTTGCTCCGATTAAATTTAAAGTTTAGTTTCCTTTTTTGAACATTTATTTTATACTACTTATATTAAGTTACATATATTTATATATTTATATGTTGAATTCTTTTTTTAACAATTGCCTGAACACTCCACTCGAAAGTATCAGTCAACAACTAGTTGATGATTCTGTTGATGCTTATTCAGTAAATAATGGCAACATTCCTAAATGGAAGAAGGTCATAGATGAAATAGACCTCTACCAAACATCTGAACTAGAATACACAAAGCCGTATCTAAATATTAAACTTGATATCGATAATACTGCTAACTTGGAGCAATCATTAAAACAATTAATCCCATGGAGAAAGGGTCCCTTCAAAATCGGAAATCTTAAAATTGACAGTGAATGGCGTGGTGACATCAAATGGGATAGGTTTTCCAAATACATGCAGCCTTTAGAAAACAGGACAGTACTTGATGTTGGCTCTGGTAATGGTTACTTCACCATAAGAATGGCATTGTCTGGAGCGAAACTTGCAATTGGTATAGACCCATTTCTACTTTTTAATTATCAATTTCAGGCCATAAGATCTTTAATAAATAATCCGCCCAGTGCATTTGTATTGCCATTACGTTTAGAGCAATTGCCAGACCTGAATAGCTTTGATTCGGTATTCTCTATGGGAGTTCTTTATCATCAAAAAGACCACATGCAACATTTATTTAAACTTAAAAAAATGCTGAATGATGATGGCGAACTTATTCTAGAAACTCTAATAATTGAAGGAGATGGACCTGACATCGTACCAACTGATCGTTATGCCAGGATGCGCAATGTCTGGAGAATACCTTCTGTAAAAACACTTTACAGTTGGATCGATATAGCAGGATTTAGTTCTATTGAATGTGTTGATATTAATCAAACTATGACCAACGAACAGCGCTCAACAGGATGGATTGGTGAGAATGCTAAATCTCTGAAAGACTTTATTGACCCTATAAACCCTAACTTAACCATAGAAGGTTATCCTGCGCCTAAAAGAGCTATATTCATATGTCGAAATTAATAACAAATATATACTTTCAAATTCACAATAAATAGCTTGTAAATAGTATAATTTCATCTATGGTTATTAGACTACTACTCTTCCTCTTACTGCACTCTTACAATGTTAATGCCGCCCCATTTGTTGTTACCTCTATTAAACCCATTCATTCAATTATTAGCGCCCTAACAGACAACATTACAGAAACAGAACTATTACTTAATTCTGGCCAAGATGTACATAATTTCCACCTTAAGCCTTCGCAAATAAGCCTTATCGCAGAAGCAGATATTTTAATTTCTGTAGACAATAAACTTGAATCAGAGCTTGATAAAGTTATTGATAGTGTTGCGCAAAATAAAAAGATATTTGTTACCGATATTAACGGAATAAATATACTATCTGGAAATGAACAATCAATCAAAAATTATCATTTATGGTTGGACATAAATAATATGAAAATCATTGCAAAAAATATCAGCACTAAGCTTATTAAAGTTGACCCTGAAAACCGTCTCAACTATTTAATAAATCTGAGCACGCTCATTAATAGTCTCGAAAAATTAGATAAAGAAATAACTAATAAGTTGTCATCTCACCTAAATACTGCTTTTGCAACATATTCAGATACCTTTCAATACTTTACGGAGTCAAACAAACTTGAGGCACCTGTCGTTGTCACTAAATATCACGGTTCTAGACTTAGCCTGCATACAGCGCTTCGAGCTAGGAAGGAAATGCAAAATAAACATATAAAATGTATTATAAGTGACAAAGAAGTCCCTATAAAAAGGATTAACACTCTTACAGAGGGCTTAAACATTAATAACGCTCAAATTGATGTTATGGGTCTTGACATTAAAAGAGGACCATCACACTATTTTAAATTAATGAACAGAATAACTAACAAGGTGATCGAATGTCTTCAGTAATGAACGCCTTTAATAAAGCTTCAAAAAATTACAATAAACATGCCCTTGTTCAAAACGAGATAGCCGCCCGCACTAACCAGAAACTTGACTTTATTAATCCAAATACTGAAACTATTGTTGACCTTGG
>Ga0315334_10000154_pt1 | contig 45415 bp, 41 predicted proteins | sample M150034915metaG_FD_205555 | JGI IMG/M metagenome (GOLD analysis project Ga0315334, IMG submission 205555) | Ammonia-oxidizing marine archaeal communities from Monterey Bay, California, United States - M1 500m 34915 | ecosystem: Environmental > Aquatic > Marine > Intertidal zone | place: USA... | reverse complement strand
AAGTGTTGCGACAGAGTGGAGATACAGCAGACTCGGTAAGGCCTGGCATTGAGGTTGATGTTCGTCGAGAGGCAATGGGGACTGTAGCTATTATATCTCCATGGAACTTTCCTACCGCAACAGCAAGTTGGAAGATTGCCCCCGCCCTAGCATTTGGGAATGCGGTTATATGGAAGCCAGCTAACATTACACCTGCAAGTGCTGTTGCGCTGACTGAAATTATATCCAAACAAGACATACCTCAAGGTCTATTTAACTTGGTCATGGGCTCCGGACCATTTATAGGTCAGGCCCTAGTAGAGAGCCCTATGGTTGATGCTATAAGCTTTACTGGCTCATATGATGTTGGACGAACAGTTGCTGCTGCTGCTGCAAAAAACTTGACTAAATTTCAATTAGAGTTAGGGTCTAAGAACCCTTTGGTTATTATGGATGATGCTGATATAGATGTTGCTGTTGCTGCAGCGACAGGGGGTGCATTTGGTAGCACTGGACAAAAATGTACGGCCTCCTCAAGGCTAATTGTTCATACCGACATTCATGATGAATTTGTTGAGCGTATGAAGCTCTCAACATCGGCACTCAAGGTAGGCCATGCGCTTGTTGAGGGTACACAAATCGGTCCCGCTGTTAGTGAAAAACAACTTAAATCTAATCTTGACTATATGGCATTGGGCAAAAAAGAAGGTTGTGAGGTTGCTTGTGGAGGGGGCAGTCTTGAGCTTGCGACTCCTGGGCACTATATGCAACCAGCTTTACTGGTTGGTGGCAGCAACTCTATGAGACTTAACCGTGAAGAGTTATTTGCACCGATTGCATGCGTAATTAAGGTAGCAGACTACGATGAATCACTTATAGTCGCAAATGACACTGAGTTTGGTCTGGTTTCTGGAATTATTACTAAATCCCTATCGAGGGCAACTCACTTTCGCAGGAACTCTGAAAGTGGCTGTGTCATGGTAAACCTTCCTACCGCTGGTACTGACTATCATGTTCCTTTTGGAGGAAGAAAAAATTCAAGCTTCGGTCCAAGAGAACAGGGTCAGTATGCAAAAGAACTTTACACGCAAGTAAAAACGTCTTATATCTCTTCCGGTAATCCATAATGTCAGAACAGAAATTATTTATAGATGGGCTCCAATATAATTCTTGGAGTGAAGAAATATTTAATCAAATTCATGAGGGTGGTCTTAGCGCAGTTCATGTAACAATTAGCTACCATGAAGATTTCCAAGAAACAGTACAAAATATTATTGATTGGAATAGACACTTTATCAAGTACTCTGACCTAATATTTCTAGGTCGCACTGCTGAAGATGTCAGGAAGGCGCAAAGGGAGAGTAGAACTGCTATTTTCTTTGGATTTCAAAACTGCTCCCCTATTGAGGATGATATTGGTTTGGTCGAAATTTTACACACCCTAGGTGCCAGATTCATGCAACTCACATACAACAACCAAAGCTTACTGGCTACAGGCTGTTACGAGAAAAAAGACTCCGGAATAACTAGAATGGGTAAACAGGTTATAAATGAAATGAACAGGGTGGGACTGGTGGTTGATATGAGTCACTCAGCTGAACGTTCAACGCTTGAGGCGATTGAAGTATCCGAAAGGCCAATAGCTATCACGCATGCTAACCCATCTTTATGGCATCCTGCACTTAGAAATAAGTCGAGTGAGGTTCTAAGGGCGCTAGGGTCTAGTGGCGGAATGGTCGGCTTTTCAATTTACCCCCATCATCTAAAAGATGGATCTAAATGTACAATAGAAAGTTTTTGTGGGATGATAGCTGATACAGCTGAGCTTGTTGGCATTGAAAGTATAGGAATAGGGAGTGATTTATGCCAAAATCAGCCCGACAGTGTGGTTGAATGGATGCGCAACGGAACCTGGTCAAATGACCTAGATTTTGGCGAGGGCTCTGCTTCATTTGCAGGCTTCCCTGAACAGCCGTCCTGGTTTAAGGATAATAGAGATTTTTCCAATATTGAGTCAGGGCTAAAGAGTGTTGGAATGAATAGCAATAATATAGAAGCTGTGATGGGTGCTAACTGGTTGAGGTTTTTTGAATCTTCTTTTGGGCCTGCCTAGCAATAACTAAATGACAATAAATGTAAATTCAAACGGATTGATTTTGCGTAACCCCAGCAAAGTCATGCGTCTTGATAGGATGGGTTCTTCCTTCCAAACTCGGTTGAGTTTTATGCGTACACTGATTCGTAGAATGTCTACATATAAGTGGAGATTTGAGAGGCTAAGAAGTGATATAAACAGTGAAGGTTATGGGGTCAGCGTTTATGCTGCCCATACACCTGAAAGGACTTACTCTTTAGTTGCATTTACACAAAGCATTCCCAATGATATGAGGACTGACAGGGTTATCGCTGAGGTGTGGGATGCTACATTCAGTTTGTATGATGGGGTTCCGTCTACTGAAGATATAGAGTACCTTTCTAAGAATACACCGAAACAAGAAGCTGGCCGATTCAGGCCAAGTGAGTTGGTCTTAGCGAGAGCCAACAAAAGTGTAAGGTTGTTTGAGCATATAGCATCTTCACTCTCTAATGGGGAACAACCGGACATTGATTTGCTTGCGTCAGTTGGCTATTTAATGAGAACTACAGCTGTTTATGGTAGCGGAAAGTTTGGTTGCGCTGATCGTGCTAAATTGCATGACCGTGAAGAATGCAAGGTGTCCTTTCATATTGAATTGCTGGCAGTGTATTTGATACGATGGTTCACTATAGACTTAGTTGAAACTATTGCCCAAAAGAGAGGCGGGAAAAAGGCTGTTAAGCTTGAACACAATATAAGTAAATTCATCGGTGTTGGTAACTCTACAGGACTCGGTATGGCGCCTTTTTTATTGAAACATCCAGTTCTTATTCATAACTGGGTATCTGCAAAAGAGACCTCTTTGGGTAGAATTAGAAGTATTAAGAGGCCCGCAGATTACAGTACTGAGATATTTTTTCAAAGCCTGAAACAGGCATCCCAACATATCAAAGAATGGAACGTTGAAGATAAAGAACAGGCGCTAAGAATTGAGCGCCTTAGGGTTGAAGTTGATAAGCTTGAGGATTGGTGCGTCAACAACGATATATTAAAAAATATATACCCATGGGACAGTATTTATAAGTTTGTCGAGGATAATTTTTCAAACGAATGCCAAGAACTGATAGTCTCTTTACTGTTAGAGCCGCACGGTGAGTTAATTGATGATCTTGCTGACACTATGTTTGCAACTGATGGCCCAGTATTCGATTCAAAGATGCAACTTAAAGAATTAACAAATATACTTAATGAACATTATTCTTGGGCTACTAAGATTGACTTTTCTTCTGCCGAATCACAACACCACTTTTGGTACTATTCAGAGGATAAATTAGAACCCAGATTTGGGTCTATTGAGACTGACGATGGAGTTGAACAAGAGATGCCCCTAGCAATAGCTAGAGAGATAAGTGAACTACACAACAAACTGGAAACCTTCTCAAAGACAATGTGTACTGGTGAGTTTGCAATGCGATATCCACAGTTCCGACACATAATACGTAGGGCTCAAAATACAGCTGTTAGGCCTTATGCAGAAGTGCAAGACAACTTGTTGAGTAAAAGTATGCGCCCTCTTGACTTGTTACGCTTTAAGCTCGCTTTTTTTGGGGCATCAAAGTTTGACCCTAAGTCGGATTTATGGACAAGGATTTCAATGTACCAGGGTGCCCCATTACCAAAGAATCTGAACGACATAGACCATGATGATTGGGCGTTTCCAATTAAGCCGATCAAGGAAATGAGATGAATAGGGAGTTTATAAGGATTTCTCTTAACGAAATATTGTTCTACTTTACAAGGGCAGGGTTTGGTGTTAATGCCCCAATAGGGTTGTCAGAAGATTTTGCACGTAGCAATGTCTGGCTAGCGGAAAATGGCTTTGACCCATCCTCATGTAGCTATTTTGCATTGGACTGTTTAGACAACAGTAAGAGTTCGCTTATAGCTAAGTTCTCAGATAGCAATACTATTGTTTGTGGCAATAAAAAGTATTTGTCTGCTTTCCAAGCATCTGTAGTTGCTGCTGACTGGGTTTCAACGAATAGCAAAGATGGGCTTAATATAATTAATGTGGATTCTCCCTTTCTAGTCCTGGCACAGTTGGGGGCAATCCTTGCTGAAAATTGGCAAATAGAATGGTCAGACGACGAGGGAGATGAGTACCTAGTAAAACTCAATAAAAATGAAAAATGGGAAATTGTTAGTAATTCTGTTAGCCAGATTGAGCACAGCAAAGGTGCAAACATTTCAATTAGAAAATCTATCCATACGGATATAGATAACGATGTAACAATCAATAAATTTGACACAAAGTGCGGCAGAAAAAATATATTGCAAACAGGTGTTGAAGTTAAGGATAGGTGGGGTTTAGTGTATGAATATTTTTCTAGATGTCTAGTAAAATCAAACACCAGGTCTCGTGAGTCTGGTGCAGGTGCTGGCCTTGTGGACAATGATTAATATTAGGTGGGCATATGAATACAACTACTTTAAATAAAACAGAAATCGAACAAATAACCATTCAGGCCCTTACAAACTCTGGTGCTAGTTTGATTGCAGCATCATCAATGGCAAGGGGGGTAGTGGCTGCTGAAATGGATGGAATATCCAGTCATGGATTGATATATGTTCCAATTTATTGTGAGCACTTAGTGTGCGGCAAAGTTAGTCCTGACGCTAAACCATCTGTCAATATTGCTGCTCCCAGCGCCATAACTGTTGATGCTGATTGTGGCTTTGCACATCCTGCCATCGATGCTGGATTTGACCTGATGATTAATAGCGCAAAGAAGAATGGATGTGCAGCTATGTCAATAAAAAATTCTTACAATTGTGGTGTACTGGGGTATCACACTGAGCGTATAGCCAGAACTGGTTTGACTGGTTTGGGTTACACCAATGCGCCTGCATCTATTATGCCTATCGGAGGTAACACACCTGTAATTGGAACTAACCCTTTTTCTCTGGCATTGCCCAATGGTAAGGGGGGAGTGGCCTTCGTTATTGACCAATCTGCCAGCGTTGTGGCTAAGAGTGAAATAAAAATGCATGCTCTTGCTGGTAAGCCAATTCCTAAGGGGTGGGCGTACGACTCTGATGGCAATATAACTACAGATGCTGAAAAAGCTATGCTTGGGTCTATGGCTCCAGTAGGCGGCTATAAAGGTTTTGGAGCGGGACTTATGGTTGAATCATTCGCTGCAGTAATGTCTGGGGCGTCATTGGGGAAAGATGCTAGCCCGTTTGCCGGAACCTCTGGTGGTCCACCAAAAACTGGTCAATTTTTCTTCGCTGTCTCGCCTGAACTTTTCTCGCATGGCCTGTTCGAAGAGAGAATAGGGTCTCTTACTGAGTCAATTGATACTCAGAAGGGTGCTCGTTTACCAGGCTCTGGAAGACTTATTAATAGAGCTGTCAATGAAAAGAACGGGGTTGAGGTTAGTACAGATCTACTTGAAAAAATACGGTCTATTTAATTTAACATTCAGTAAAACTTACAGCCAAACCTCCCAATGAGGTTTCTTTATATTTTGTTGACATATCTAGCCCTGTCTTCCTCATAACCTCAACACATCGGTCTAGGGATATTAGGTGGTCACCGCTCTCTCTTAGTGCAAGCGAACTAGCTGTATAAGCTTTAATAGCACCAAACCCATTGCGCTCAATACATGGAACCTGAACAAGCCCGTTAACAGGGTCACAGGTCATTCCCAAGTGGTGCTCTAAAGACATTTCAGCTGCATTCTCTACCTGTTTACTGTTCCCTCCCCTAACCTCACAAAGTGCCGCTGCAGCCATTGCTGCTGCCGACCCAACCTCACCTTGACAACCCACTTCAGCTCCAGATATAGAACTATTATGCTTAATCAAACCACCTATAGCGGCAGCTGTAAGTAGAAATTGTCTGATATGCTCGATACTAGCTGATCTATGTTTATAGAAAAAATATAGTGTCGCTGGTAGAACACCTGCTGCTCCATTTGTTGGCGCTGTAACAACCATATGCCCTGCAGCATTTTCTTCATTAACGGCCATAGCGTAAGCGAAAAGCCAGTCACTTGTACTGGTGTGGCCTGAATCTTCGCTTAAGCTTTCATGTAAGTTTTTAGCTCGTCTTAATGTGTTTAGCCCCCCGGGCAAGGTTCCTTCAGCTGTTAGCCCATTCTCCACACAAGATTTCATTGCCAGCCAAATCTTGTCAAGTCTACTATTTAGATCCTCTTTCGATAGATGACATAGCTCGTTATCCTCTTTCATTTCCCAAATCTTTTTATTGCTCTTTTCCGCCATTTTAAGCATCTCTTGTGCATTTTTAAAAGGGAATGGGTGCTCTACCTGGTGCTCATCATCGATCGGGCTTTTCAGGCCCTCGATCTCTTCCAGAGTAGATACAAATCCTCCACCAATTGAAAAATATGTTTGAGATAGTACAACTTTATTAGAGTCGTTGAAGAGCTCAAAGATCATGCCGTTAGGGTTCTGTTTTAAAGAATTATTTGTATCAAATATTATGTCAGTGGACGGCGAAAAAGAGCAATCCTTCTCTTTTCCTATAAAAACTGAGTCAGACTTCCAAATACGCTCAATAAGTTCGTCCATTTGTTCATCAACAACAGTGCTTGGCAAGTAGCCGTTGATTCCAAGTGCAACAGCACGGTCTGTTGCATGGCCCTTACCTGTATACGCAAGTGAGTCTTTTAATGTGCATGTAATTTTATAGCTTGACCCTGGATTGCTAGCAACAAAATCTGTAACATTATGCACAAAACTATTGGCAGCAACCATAGGGCCCATAGTATGAGAGCTCGACGGACCAATCCCTAACTTGAATAAATCTAATACACTAATAAACACTACTACCTACCCCAAGACAATAGACTTACAGTTACAAACTGTAAAAATTGCATTATATGCTTTATATATACACATACCAACAGAATTAATGAATGTATTATTTAATTTTGTAGCCATCTAAGTGCTTTCCTTCTTTTATTCGTGCTGCTGTACCCTTTGACTCTTTGATAAACTCGTCATAGCTAGTGGTTTGCGACAACAAATCAGACCTAAGATCTACTGTGGATAGGCCCGCTTGGCCACAACTACGCATACCATCAAAACGCGCTAAGGCTTTTATTTTTTTCTTAGCAAGGTGTGGTTGAAGTTTATCCATGTCACTAGAAATACACTCATAGTCAATATCCAAGTATCCCGATTCCTCTGCTAATTGCAGTAGTTCAGCCCCCTTTGATGTTCTCGCTATAACAGTGTTAGTTCCTAAGTCATTACTAATCATTTCCTCGGTTGGGGTGCATTCAGGCCATGTATCACCGGTAGAGATGTCTGCACCCTCTCCGGTTCCGTCGGGACAAATTCTACAACGCCATGGCATATGCCACTGAGAAGAATCTTTGCCCCAAAAATCAAGGTAACTTTTTTCAATACGGCTACCGTTATCAAGTTTTATTGAAGTAGGGCCAGGGCATCCGTTTCCTCTATAACTAACACTTTCAACCTCTTCTTCTGTCACATTTTCTGACTTTAAGAAATTACTCATAGCAAATGGTGGAAAAAAGCCACCACAGAAGGGGGAAAGCATTAACGGTATGTACTTATCTACCCTGGGATCTTTTTTCGCCAACAATCGCATAGTAGAAATATCACAAGGCTTGGCCACTAGTGCCACCCTTATGCCTTCATCCAAAACTTTTATAATTTTGTCAAGAGGAGATGTAGATGCATAAATAGAAGAGCAGTTTTCATTTACTTCGGACAAGGTATAACTAATAGTTGAATGTCCAAAATATGGCTTTAACCCGCTTGACCCAACATGCAATATAGCATCAACCCTATTTGACTCTACCAAATACCCAGCAAGTGCCGTTAGTACACCTCCAGTGGCGGACTTATAACGAACAGAATCATTACTAGCATGTGCTGCGCAAATTCTCTCTATAGGTCCCCAAACCGGGTCTATATATACATCTTCTGATAGATTTTTTTTCGGCATTCCAGAGTGCACAACTCCAGGACAAACGCGGCACAAATACTCAAACTCCTCATCAATTAAGGGCACTTTTTCTATAGGCCTTAAACCCCCGATACTCAGCCCTATACTCACCTTTTCAGGAAAAATTGAGGCGCACAATCCGCAGCCAATACATAGGCCTTCATTTATTATTTGTTGAATATTGATTAATGCCATTAATTCGTTTTAATAATGTTCATACACATTGCACCATTGTAACAAACAAAAACTACTGAGATTGCTCTACTTATGCGTTTAGGATATTGTATTGTAGTAGTCAACAATTAAATTAAATACAACATGAATTTAATTAAATACATATAAATATTAATTACTTAGTGTCTATAATTTGCCTCTTAAATACAATAAATATTAGACAGAACTAATGAGCCCAAATAAGACAAATACATTAACAAATGAATTGATAAACAGAGATAACTTTGTTGACAGACATATTGGCTCATCCCCTATACAACAGTTTGAAATGCTAGAGTATTTAAATATTAATAGTATGGACTCTCTTATTGACAAGGTTATCCCTAAAGCCATAAGACGCAACAAGTCGTTAGATATCAAAGAGTCAGTTTCAGAGCCAGCAGCATTGAAAAATATTAAAGAGATCGGGAGTGAGAACATAATATTTAAATCATTCATTGGTCTAGGATACTACAACACAATAACCCCTTCTGTTATTCAAAGAAATATTCTAGAAAACCCGGCATGGTACACCGCCTATACTCCTTACCAGGCCGAGATCTCTCAAGGAAGAATGGAGGCTATGATTAATTTTCAAACCATGGTTTCCGATATTACTGGTATGGAACTTGCAAATGCATCAATGCTAGATGAGGCAACAGCATGTGCTGAGGCTATGACGTTTTGCCAACGCACTAGTAAGTCAAAAAGCAGAACATTCTTTGTTGCACAAGACTGCCACCCAAAAAATATAGAGGTAGTTCAAACGCGCGCTAAATCAATAAATGTAGAAATAATAGTTGGTGATCCTATGAGCGATATAGGTGACCTAGATTTTTTCGGAGCTCTATTTCAATACCCTAATACTTATGGAAGCTATACAGACTTCACTAATTTGATTAGTAATTTACACAACAATAAAGCTTTGGTTGCTATTAGTACAGATCTACTAGCCCTAACCCTACTAAAGACTCCTGGTGAAATGGATGCCGATGTTGTTGTTGGAAGTGCCCAAAGGTTCGGCGTGCCGTTAGGTTATGGTGGCCCACATGCAGCATTCATGGCAACTAGGGAAAAGTTTAAGCGCTCCTTGCCTGGAAGGATAATCGGGTTATCGGTCGACTCACAAGGCAACCATGCTTATAGACTTGCGCTCCAGACTCGTGAACAACACATTAGGCGAGATAAAGCAACAAGTAATATCTGTACTGCACAGGCGCTATTGGCTGTTATGGCCAGCATGTATGCAGTATATCACGGCCCCCAAGGCCTGAAAAATATTGCAGAACGGTTATTGCGATTGTGTACAGTTTTTTCCAAAGGCTTGAATAGTCTTGGGGTTAAGGTATTAAATGATAACTTTTTTGACACAATTTCGATAGAAGTTAATGACTCTAACATGATAATTTCCAGAGCTGAGAAACTGGGAATTAATATTAATTGTATCTCAAAAAAGGCTGTATCTATTTCTTTTGATGAGACGACTTCGACAGAAGATCTAGAAATACTTTGGAAGGTGTTCAGTAAAGACTCCAATATAAAGTTTCAAGATGTATACAACCAAAAAGAAATATCAGTACACCCTAAACATAAAAGGTCTACAGGCTTTTTGAGGCATGAAGTGTTTAATAAATATCACTCGGAAACTGAGATGATGCGTTACATGCGCTACCTTTCTGACAAAGACTTGGCATTGGATAGGGCTATGATACCTTTAGGATCATGCACCATGAAGCTAAATGCCGCTACAGAACTGATGCCAATATCTTGGCCTGAATTTTCACAGATTCATCCTCATGTACCTCTAGACCAAGTGAAAGGATACATGCAAATGATAACTGAACTAGAAGAAATGTTATGTGAGGCTACTGGGTATGACGCAATATCATTACAGCCTAACTCTGGTGCCCAAGGAGAGTACGCTGGATTGCTTGCAATTAGGGCGTATCAAGACTCCATAGGTGAGGCCGATAGAAACATATGCTTAATCCCTGCGTCGGCACATGGTACAAACCCTGCGTCGGCCCATATGGCTGGACTTAAGGTTGTAGTGGTAAAAACTGCCGAGAATGGCTATATTGATTTTGAAGACTTGAAGGATAAGTGTGAAAAATATAGTAATAGCTTGTCAGCTATAATGATAACTTACCCTTCCACACACGGTGTATTCGAGAATAATGTTATGGAGGTTTGTGCTCTAATACATAAACATGGTGCTCAAGTTTACATTGACGGAGCGAACATGAATGCAATGGTAGGTATCTCTTCTCCTGGTGAGTTTGGTGGCGACGTCTCTCACCTAAACTTGCATAAAACTTTTGCAATTCCTCATGGGGGCGGAGGCCCCGGGGTTGGCCCAATAGGGGTTAAATCTCATCTAGCTAAGTTCCTTCCTAAAACGCCTCTAAATGATAGCCTCGTTACGAGTATTTCTGGAGCTCCATGGGGCTCTGCTGGTATTCTGCCTATTAGCTGGATGTACATTACATTGCTAGGCAATGATGGTTTATATGCATCTACTGCAAACGCAATACTTAATGCAAATTATGTAGCTTCGAGATTATCAAGCTATTACCCTTTGCTTTATACAGACAAAAATGGTATGGTAGCGCATGAATGTATAATCGATATTCGTAACATAAAAGATGATACAGGGATTACCGTAGATGACATCGCGAAGCGACTAATTGACTATGGATTCCATGCACCAACAATGTCTTTCCCGGTTTCCGGTACATTAATGATAGAACCTACAGAGTCTGAATCAAAGGAAGAGCTTGACAGGTTTTGCGATGCAATGATCCAAATCAAGACTGAGATTGATGATATTGAAAATGGAAAAATTTCAAAAACTGATAACCCATTAAAAAATGCTCCTCATACAGCAGAAATGGTAACATCATCTGAGTGGGGGCACCCCTATACAAGGGAACAGGCCGCTTACCCTATAGAAAGCTTAAAGAGGGTAAAGTACTGGTCTCCAGTAGCCAGGGTGGACAATGTTTATGGCGATAAAAACCTTGTTTGCTCGTGTCCAAGTGTTGATGCTTATGAGTAAATTACTATGAAGTCAATAATTATTAGTGTACTGGGAGATGACAAGCCTGGACTGGTGGATAATTTGTCTGACTTTATTGTCAAGCATGGGGGGGACTGGGTGGATAGTAGAATGCTGCACCTTGGTGATAAGTTTGCTGGAATTTTAAGTGTTAACGTGAAAGATGCTGATGTTGAAACATTTATTAAAGACATATCAAACGCAGACCTAGGCCTGAATGTATTATGTGAAACTACAGATATAGTTTCAATAACAGAATACAATAATTACCACATAGACCTTGTTGGACAAAATCGAGCGGGGATAATACATGAGTTAACTCATGTTCTGGCTGAATTTAAAGCAAACGTTGAGGACCTGACTAGTGAAATAGTCGAAGCCCCTATGTCTGGTGAAGAGCTATTTAAGGCCACTATAAATATACATCTCCCTAAATCTATTAGCAAGCTTACTATTAAAAAGAAAATTGAAAAAATTGCTAACGAGTTCGTTGCAGATATACAACTAAAGTAACTCTATCTATGCTTTTATTATGTTGTGCTCTGGGCCGAAAGGCAGTTCAGTAATGTCATAAGCGCTGTCTTCTGTTATCACCATAATGTCATGCTCTCTGTAACCTCCAGCTCCTGGATTTCCTTCAGGTATCATTATCATAGGCTCCATTGATATAACCATGTTTTTTTCAATAACTGTATCAATGTCTTCCCTCAACTCAACGCCCGCCTCACGACCGTAGTAATGAGACAGAACACCGAATGAGTGTCCATAACCAAATGTACGACTTTCAAGTAGGCCGTATTCTTCAAAAATTTTATTTAGCTCAAGCGCCACATCTTTACACTTAGCTCCGGGCTTTATTAACCTCATGCCCTCTTCATGTGCCTTCACATTTATCTCCCACAATTTCAATGATGCATCGTCACAGTGGTCAAAAAATAATGTCCTCTCTAATGCTACGTAATAACCTGAAATCATTGAGAAACAGTTAAGGCTCAAGATGTCTCCCTTTTGTACTTTTCTTGTAGTAACTGGATTATGCGCACCGTCTGTATTAATGCCTGATTGAAACCAGGTCCAAGTATCCATAAGTTCTGTATGAGGAAACCTTTTAGCAATCTCTAGAACCATAGTTCTGGTTGAATGAAGAGCCACCTCATGCTCAGGTGCTCCCTCTTTAATGGCTTCAATAACTGCTGCACCACCAATATCACAAACGTTAGCTCCATGAATAATGTGTGATATCTCTTCATTAGACTTTATGGTGCGCATTCTCATACATCCTAATGAAATATCTACCAGTTTGGCTTTATCGAAAGCGTCAATCATTTTATCTAGTCGATCCTTAGTAATATGATCGAACTCCACACCTATGTTGCCAGAGTTACTTGCTAGCTGCTGAAGCGCAAAATAATAGCTGTCCTTTTGCCAGTCTGTATAAACCATATTATCTCCGAAGGTACGACGCCACGGCTGGCCACCATCAATATTGGCAGTAACTGAAGTAACATTGTCTTGTGTTACAACAAGTGCATAAGGCCTCCCAAAAGAGCAATATAGAAAGTCGCTATAGTAATTTATGTTGTGAATTGATGTAAAGATAATAGTATCAACCGAGTTATCACTCATAAACTTTCTCAGCCTTGTTTGGCGATTTATATATTCTGCATCACTAAATGTGTGTTTAATTTTTTCTCCGTTTGGTATGTACTTAATACGATCCATTGCCATTTGTTTCTCCTAATTAAATTTATTTAGATTTACTATTTTATATGTTGACCGAATGGTCAATTAATTAATAATACATTATACTGACTGTTTGATCAATATAAAGTTATGATATTTAGTAGACCACTGCTTATGCCCTATTAAGTATTAAGTTTGCTCCTTTTTGGGCTATCATCATGGTGGTTGCTGAAGTATTACCACTGATAATCTTTGGCATAATTGATGCATCTATTACTCTTAAGTTAGTTAGTCCATGCACCTTCAAATCTTCTGGGGACACAACTGACAAACTATCAACGCCCATCTTGCATGTCCCTACTGGGTGATACACTGTAGTGGTGGTCTGACGTAAATATTCTAATATCTGTTTGTCTGTTTTCACAGAATTACCAGGTGCTAACTCTTCACCTCTCAGTAAATCAAACTCGGAAGAAGATAGTAATTCTCTTGCCGTTTTTATCGCCTCTATCATCACCTCTTCATCTTCGATACTTGACAAAAAATTGTGGTCTATACATAACTTTAACTGGGAGCCGGTTTTAATCAATTTAACACTACCAGTGCTGACAGGGCTTAACAGACAAGTAAATAATGAGTAGCCATGACCGAACTCAAATTTCCTGCCCCTATGGCTTCTGTATATAGGGGTAAAATGAAACTGTATATCTGGTTGGCTGCCTTTTGCAAACTTAGTTCGCGCAAAGCCTCCAGCCTCAACATAGTTAGTTGTCCACCATCCCATTTTTTTTAAGTAGTACTTAAACGGTGCAGCGATAACATCTTTTATAATAGTTTTAGATGAAATACCTATAGTTTCAGGGTTTTTCGAGCGAACAGTTACCATGCAATCTAAATGATCTTGTAGATTTTGTCCAACCCCAGGCAGGTCGTATTTGCATTCAACACCGATAGCCGCAAGATCCTCTTTCTTGCCTATTCCGGACATAAGCAGTAGTCTTGGAGAGTCAATAGCACCCGCACTCAAAATTATCTCCTTGTTGCAAAATAACTTAGATTCTTTGCCGTTATGCTCAACAACAACTCCACTTGCAAAGCCTTGATTAGTGTCGATAATCTTTGCCTTAGTATTTGTAAGTATGGTCAGATTTGTTCTATCAATAACTGGCTCAACAAATGCCGTGTAAGAACTTTCTCTTCTTGCATTTTTTTGAGTAACTTTATATACTCCAAGCCCCAATTGGGAGCCCCCATTGAAGTCAAAATTTTCCTTTAATCCAATCTTCTTTCCTGCTAGAACAAACCTCTTAGCGCTGTAATTTGTATCTCTCTGATTAACGACACTGAGATCTCCATTAGAGGAGTGATAATAATCATCCCCTCCAGTATGATCGTTTTCAATCTGCTTAAAAATGGGTAACACTTCTGAAAAAGACCAGCCCTTACACCCTAGATTTGACCATGAGTCAAAGTCCTTCTTGTTTCCCCTAATATAAACCATAGAGTTGATTGAACTTGAACCGCCAAGGCATTTACCTCTATTGATTGTAAGGCTACGATTATTTAAATGTTCCTGAGGTACGCCCTCATATGAATAATCGTATTTTTTGTTTCCATAAAGCCCAAATATGCCAGCAGGTATAGTAACCCAAGGACTATTACTGCTACCTCCAGCTTCAATTAGGCATACGCTACTGTTTTCTGACAATCGATTTGCAAGCAAACACCCGGCAGCTCCTGCACCAATTATTATAAAGTCGAAACTATCATTTTTAATAGCCATGACTACCCGAGTAGCTGCTTACATCAGGAGAGACCCATTTAGTTAAATCGCTTTGATCTGGTTTATATATTTCAACTTTGAGAGGATAACACTTTGCTTCATCACTTGAGTGAGTACTAGAGCAGTCACCTCCAGGACATGATGATAATGCTCCCAATAAATCTATTTCAGCAAAAAATTCCAGATAGTCCCCAGGACGAACCGGACTTGCTTTCATAAAATATTGATGGGTATCTTTAGTGAACCCAGTACACATAAATACATTAAGAACATCATGAATCTTGTCTTCTATTTCTGTTGGCGATTTATTTGTTTCGTGGGCCAAAGCGCGGGCTAGATTTGAGTGGCAACAGTGGTGGTAATTATTCCCAGATAAAAGTTTATGGGTATAGGGATCACACCTAGTGCCTATTACATCATGAACACTGCCTCCATCATCATCCCAGCCATACCAATCAAGCGTATCAAATGTAATTGTAGCCATTGGCCGCAAAAATGGGAAACTACTCCATAGCTGATCTCCAGTGCTCACATGGGTACCATGCAACGCTCTTGTTTTCCCACTATAGAACTGCTCATTCAAGTTATTTCTGCTCCAAAGGTTTAGGTCTCCCACTTGTGGACCATCTATACTAACAATCCTAAAGAAGTGCCCAGCCGGTACTATAAATGTTCTCGCGTCTCGTGGTGGTATAACTAACTCCATAACCATCTCCATATCTTTACGTATGAGTTGATAATGGTTAATCTTATTGTTGGGCAATGTTGTATCAGGATAAACAATTACAGGCCTTACATTGCGATACGATTGTACGTTCTTAGGTTTTTTTGATTGTCTAGTATTTTTCAAAATTGATTGTATTTATTTCTATAGTGAGGATGCTGCTCGACCCGCCTGATCATATAGTCCCGACAACGTTCTTAATAGCCTTGCACTTTCATGCATATTAATATTAGTATCAATAGTACCTTCTAAAGCCTCTACTAAACATTGTTGACGAATTTCAGCATACTTATTGCACACATTTTTTCCCTCAAAACTAATCCCATAATAAGTCTCCTTACCGCGCTTTTCTGGATTTATTAGTCCAAATTTTGAAAGCTTTCGTAACGAATACGAAACTGTGTGGGTATCACTTATATTATAAGTAAAGCAAATATCTGCCAATCTTTTTGATCGTTCTCGATGATACACATTGTGCAATACTAAGGCGTCTAAGTAAGTCATCTTATCGGGCCCGCCGGCAGAGATCATACACCTTACAACCCAGCTCTGCATTGAGTGGCTTGCAATGATAATACTGTACTCAATCTCTGATAATGATGCTCCCTTTCCTTGAGCAAGGTGTTCAGCGGAAACAATTATATTATTTTTAGTTTGCATATACTACCTCAACTCTAGCGAAAGAGGTGTTCGGCTTAGCCTCTCAACTCCACTTGGTCCGATTACCACAGAATGTCCAGGGCACATAGCTAGCCTGTTTTCCCTGTTCATTATAATCATGTGCAAAAAGAAAACCATATTTTGTTCGATAACCATCTGATTGCCTTCATAGATCATGGGGTAGTCGACCCAGATAGGAGCAAAAGCACAGCCCATGGTATATCCACATGCATTTAATCTATGTTCTCTGAATCCTCCCTTATCCATCACAGTAGCGTGTGCTTCAAAAACATCTCCAAGCGTGTTACCGGGCTTTAGCATGTCCTCACAGGATTTTAGCGCATCAGTGGCAACAGAATGCATGCCTAGGTGCTCAGGCCTTGCTTCACCAATTAATACTGTTCGCATCATTGCTGCATGATAACGGCGATAACATCCGGCCCACTCCAAAGTCATTTGGTCTATTTTATCGAGATGTCTTGGTCCAGATTGGTATCGACACAGTAGCGCGTGTTCTCCTGAACCTATAATAAATTCATTGCCTGCATAAGTTCCCCCGCCTTGGAAAACTGCTCCTTGCATTGCAGCTAATATCTCCCCTTCAAAAGCACCGGCTTTGGTTAATTTAATGCCTGCATCATATGCATCATCAGCAAGATTTGCTGCTTTACGTATGTAGTCCATCTCCATGTCGCTTTTTATATAGCGAAGTTGGTTTATTAAATCAGATGCATCTGTCAAAGTACAAAAATTATTTAGTGCTTCAGAAACTAAAAGGTAGCTGTGCGCTGTCAACCCAAAACTGTCATACTCAATACCAATACTCTTGTTCTCACAGTTAAATTCCTTCATGAGTTTTTTGAGGTTGTGTGCAGGATTCATACCGTCCTCATCTTTCCAAACACGAATATCTTCAATTATGGAGGTTAATTCTGCCTGAGCAAGGTCAGGTGCACGAGTAAGTAAAGCCATACGGCCATCTGCACTCAAATATAGGCATTGGAACATGGCGTAGCCGAAACTATCATATCCACTTAGGTAGTACATGCTTTCCTGTCGAAACAATAAAATACCGTCCAGGCCGCGCTGATTGATCTCTGTTATAGCTTTTATCTGTCTCTGAGCAAACTCTTCTTTAGTAAAGTGTATTGCCACTGCTAATCTCCTGCATTTTTAGTTTTATATCCATAACCACCACCGCCAGGTGTCTTTAGCACAAATATATCATTATTTTTTACCTCTACCTGGCCTTTTGTGCCCAAATCTGTGACACTTCCGTCGCTATGGACTACATAATTCTCTCCAACAGCTCCATTTTCACCGCCATCTAGCCCGTATGGGGGGACTATTCTATGTCCAGAAATCATGTTAACTGTCATAGACTCAAGAAAACGAACATGTCTCTCTACTCCCTCTCCGCCATTGTTAATTCCCCTGCCTCCAGAATTTTTTCGTATTGAAAATGACTCTAAACGCACAGGAAATCTCCATTCAAGAACCTCCGGGTCAGTTAGGCGAGAATTTGTCATATGGGTATGCACTGCATCACATCCTGGTTTGTTGATACTGGCGCCAGAACCACCACAAAATGTTTCATAGTTTTGAATATTCTTGTTACCCCAAATAAAGTTATTCATTGTGCCTTGCGAAGCCGCGACCACACCCATAGCACCGAATAATGCATCTACAATGTACTGTGATGTTTCAACATTCCCTGCTATAACCGCTGCAGGATAATCTGGGTTAATCATTGAGTGCTTTGGGATTGTTAATTTTAATGGCTTGAGGCATCCAGCATTGAGCGGTATATCGTCATCAACTAGGCAACGAAATACATAAAGAACTGCAGCCTCACATATGGAACGAGGGGCATTATAGTTGCCTGGGTGTTGGTCGCTAGTGCCAGTGAAATCAATACTGGCGCTTCTGTCTTTGTTGTTAACCTTAATTGCAACACTGACCTGATGTCCATCGTCCATCTTATAGGTAAAACTTGAGTCAGTAAGAACATCTAGCACCCTGCGAACTGACTCCTCTGCGTTATCTTGAACATGCTGCATATAAGCGTCAACAACATCAAGAGAGTAATGATCAACAACTGATAGCAGTTCCTGAGCCCCCTTTTCTGCAGCAGCAGCTTGTGCCTTTAAGTCTGCAATATTGTGTGCAATATTTCGTGCAGGGTGTTCCCCCGAAGAGAGTAACTTGTATATCTCTTGTTCCATAAAGTTACCCTGTGATACCAGTCTAAAGTTATCAATTAATATTCCCTCCTCTTTTACATGCTTTGAATTAGCAGGAGCTGATCCTGGAGTAATTCCACCTATATCTGCATGATGCCCTCTAGTTGCAACATAAAAAATTACTCCTTTATTCTCTTTATCGTAAACTGGCTTAACTAAAGTAATGTCAGGCAAATGAGTCCCGCCATTGTATGGTGCGTTTATGAGAAACGCATCGCCGGGTGACATTGTTGTTTTATTTTCACGAATAATTGTTTTAATAGATTGACTCATTGAACCTAAATGAACTGGCATATGTGGTGCGTTAGCCACAAGATCGCCAACGCCAGAAAAAATAGCACAAGAGAAATCTAGCCTCTCTTTAATATTTACTGATGATGCAGTATTTTCAAGAACTGTTCCCATTTGCTCAGCAACATTCATAAATAGATTGTTGAAAATTTCCAGCATCACTGGATCAACATCTGTTCCTATTGCTTTGTTTCTCTTCAACTCTTCAACACGCTCAATAACTAGATCATTGTTTTTCCTAATAATAGCTTGCCAGCCTGACTCAATAACAATCGTTGATGTAGGCTCAATTATAATTGCCGGGCCATTAATGGCGTCCTCTGTTGCTATTGAGTCACGATCATAAAATGCTGCAAGGCATGGATTGCCCCTCATTACCACTGATTGCGTTGCTAAGACAGAAGTAGTCACAGGGCCCTCTCTAGTTTGGCCGTAATAGCTTTGTTTATTTTCGCAAATTACCTCAGTTTGAATAGACTCAACAATCAATGATTTTTCTGGTGAAATGAAACTGAAACGTGAAAAATGTAATTCTTCAAAATCACTCTTTAATGCTTGTAGATCTGCATATTTAACCGCCAATGAACTATCTGAACCCTGGTATCTTATATAGACTTTATCCGAACAAATAAGGTGTTTTACTCTAAATCCTTGGGATTTCATTTCATCAATTCCTTGGGACCTTAGCGCTTCGAATTTATAATTTAGCGACTCCATTAGGCCGCCCTCTAGAAGTGACCCAATGGCCATATCATTGATCGTATTTGAGTCCGCAAGTCCAATACCGTATGCTGATAGTACTCCAGCGTAAGGATGAACATATATTCTTTTCATGCCTAGGCTGTCTGCAACAAGGCATGCATGCTGTCCCCCAGCTCCGCCAAAACATGCAAGAGTGTATTCACTGACATCATACCCTCGCTGTACAGATATCTTTTTTATTGCATTTGCCATACTTTCAATAGCAACATAAAGAAATCCTTCGGCAACCTCTATAGCTGAAACCGTGTTATTAGTCGTGTTGGAAATTTTCTTAGAAAGAATCTTAAACTTTTTCTTGACAATATCTTCATCGAGCTTTTGATTACCGTTTGGTCCAAACACTTTTGGAAAGTATTCTGGACTTATCTTTCCCAGCATTAAATTACAGTCTGTAACTGTTAATGGGCCACCATTACGGTAGCATGAAGGGCCAGGATTTGCACCTGCTGAGTCTGGACCAACACGATAACGAGATCCATCAAAACTTAGAATCGAACCTCCGCCAGCAGCGACTGTATGGATTAACATCATTGGAGAGCGTAATCTTACGCCTGCCACCTTTGTTTCTAAGGTTCGCTCATACTCACCCCCAAAATGGGATACATCTGTTGAAGTTCCCCCCATGTCAAACCCAATTAGTTTTTCAAATCCAGCTTTCTCGCCTGTTTTTACCATTCCAACAACGCCACCTGCAGGGCCAGACAGTATAGCGTCCTTTCCTTGAAAGAAGCGTGCATCTGTTAGGCCCCCATTTGATTGCATAAACATCAATCCGCCTTTCTGGTCGGCAGTACTTCCTAGTTCACGTTGAACCTGACTAACATAGCGTCGCAATATTGGTGATAAATACGCATCAACAACCGTAGTGTCGCCTCTGTATACTATTTTTATTAGTGGGCTGACATTGTGACTAACTGATATCTGTTTAAATCCAACACCCTCTGCTATCTGTTTTAACTGGTTTTCGTGCTCATGAAAACGATAACCATGTAAGAGTACGATAGCTATTGAACGATAGCCCTCATCGAAAGCTTTTTTAAACTGTATCTTTGAGCTATTTTTATCTAATTCTTTTATTATATTGCCGTTACAATCTACCCTCTCATCAATCTCAACAATGTCACTATAAAGCATGTCTGGAAGCTCTATATCAAGTACAAATAGTTTAGGCCTTTCCTGGTAGCCTATACGCAAACAGTCCCCAAACCCTTGCGTTATTGCTAAAAGTGTTTTTTCGCCTTGTCTCTCCAATAGGGCATTGGTAGCAACCGTTGTGCCCATCTTAACTGCATCAATTTTGGCCATTGGAATGCTCTCATTAGGTTCCAATGACAGTAGGCTTCGTATACCCTCAATTGCCGCATCTTTGTATTGGTTTGGATTTTCCGATAAAAGTTTACAAGACGAAATCCTGCCACTCGGATCTTTAGCAATAAGGTCGGTGAAGGTGCCTCCACGATCAATCCAAAATTCCCACCCCTCTTTAAATTGCTTCGTATTTGAGTTCACTAAAGCCTTGTTATATAATTAGAAAACGTATATAAATTATATATAAATTGAATTAATAAAAACCATTAACTTTTATAATATCAATAAAAATGATTATTTACTAGAAGGATTCAAACTGTGTATGCTCGGTGTGATGCTAATTTATTAGCTTAATCTGCAGTCCACTGTTCGTCAGTAAGTTGGGTGTTGTCTGAAAACAACTTAACATGAAAAGTATCTCCGCTTTTAACTATACCAACGCCCTTTGGGGTCCCTGTCATTACGATATCTCCCTCTACTAGATTCATAAATGAAGTAATTTCATTTAATACCTCTAATGGCTTGTTAATCATAAGCTCAATGTTGCCAGATTGCTTCATAGTGCCGTTTATTGATAACTGAAAAGATAAACTGTCTAAAGATTTAGGTAACAACACAAACTCACTGAAAAGAGCTGCACCATTAAATGCTTTTGCACGTTCCCAAGGCAGGCCTTTTCTTCTTAACTCTGTCTGCAATAATCGTTTAGTTAAATCCAGCCCGACCCCTACACCTATGTAATTACCTGCGCCATAGATAAAACATAGCTCTGTTTCATAATGTAACTGCTCATTATGGTGAGAACTAAGTTTACTGGTAATTGCGGAATTAGGTTTAGAAAAAATAACTACTTCGTCAGGTATTTCATTGTTAAGCTCTTCAACATGTTCAACATAATTCAAACCAACACAAACTATTTTTGATGGTGAGTAAGCCTTATTGCCTAATTTTATAGTTTTCATATTTATCAGAATAATCTTACAAAATTATGATCTATATTATGTGCATTTTTATCGCTATATAGAGAAAGATTAGTTATGAAGTGGGCTTGCTGAAATGTCTTTTTAAAATACCCTTGTCTTCCAATCTTTGTTCATATTCTGCAATATTCTTAACAAGTTTCTTGTCATATAAATATATTGCCAATAAACATACAACTAGGAATAGTAAAACAAGTATAAGTAATGTTGTTTCGGTCATTTTGCCTCCAAATGTTTAGCCAGGTTTGCCTCAAATTCATGTAACCTTTTCCAGATTGATCTCAATTCAGTTATCGTTGTCCAGTTGTGCAGAAATAGTGCAAACCCATCATGTACTTTACTAAATGCGTTCGATACTTGCACTAATACACCTAGTGTTATTACGCCAGTAAATAAGCCCGGCCCCATGATAAGGTAGGGTGCAATAATCATGAATTGATCATAGAATGTCACCCAGCAATCAAAGTAACCATAATGCAGGTATAAGCGCTGGTTATTAAATCTTATACCTAAGAATAGCTCTGATAATGTGTCTGACTGTGCATAGTTAGCCTTGTCGTCCTCACCCAACACTAAATCTTTTCTGAACGCTGCTTCTACTCGCTGATTGTTATATTCTAATCCAGGCAATTTCCACCCAACAAACCAAGACAGAACCAGCCCTCCCAATGAAATTAACAGAGTTAACCAGACAAGAGAGCCCTCAATATCTCTTATTATAGGAATGTCTACTTTGTCACTGAAGCCATATAAGATTGGAATGAACGCAATTAAAGTCATGATTGAACGTATGACCTGTAATCCCAGCGACTCGATTAACCTTGACCATCGATTACAATCCTCCTGTATTCTTTGACTTGCGCCCTCTATCTCTTGATCAACTGCTTGCCATTTAGGTATATAGTTAAATGTGATCGCCTCTCTCCACCTCAAGCCGTAAATCCTGGTAAACCATCCAGTAAAAATAGCCAAAGCAATATAAGGGAATGCTATTACTGCAAATGAGGGTGTGCCTTCAAATCCTGTTAGGACATACTGCAATGAAACCAACTGGTCATATAATTGTGAAATTCCTTCTTGTGGCTTATCTACATAGTCTGTTGCGTTTTGAAGGAGGTCATAAAACTTACCATACCATTCATTGATTGCAACCGTCATTTGAACTTGCATCCAAAGAGAGACAATCAGAGCTAATGCTCCGCCATATGCCCATAAGGCCCATTCTTTGGATTTATAAAATGCTTCAATCATAACTTTATTTGGTTATTTTGGTTTGGCTCGTTTAAATACTTTAATAATATTAAGGTATTTTGTTTTTTTAGATATATTAAATACCCTTAGAACTTTATACCCTCTATTTCAGCTATAGTATGTATATCTTTATCTCCACGGCCAGAAAGGTTAATAATAATATGTTTATCTTTGGGTAACTTTTTTGCCAACTTGACACCATATGCGACAGCGTGTGCAGACTCTAAGGCTGGGAGTATGCCCTCAATTTTAGTAAGTAAATGAAATGCCTCTAGAGCCTCATCATCAGTAATTGAAACATACTTAGCTCTCCCAGTATCTTTTAGGTATGCATGTTCCGGACCAACCCCTGGATAGTCCAAACCAGCTGATACTGAGTGGCCCTCAATTATTTGGCCATTCTCGTCTTCCATTAAGTAGGTTCTATTGCCGTGCAAAACTCCAACACTACCGGCACACAAAGGCGCTGCATGGGCAGTAGGGCCTTTTTCGATTCCGTAGCCAGCAGCCTCTACACCGAAAATTGAAACTGATTTATCGTCAATAAAGTTATAGAACAGCCCAATGGCATTTGAACCTCCACCAACGCACGCAACCAAAGCGTCTGGCAATCCTCCGACTTGTTTGTCAAACTGCTCTTTGGCTTCCTTGCCAATAATGCTTTGGAAATCTCTCACCATCATTGGGTAAGGGTGCGGGCCAGCAACTGTACCGATAATATAGAATGTATCGTCTATGTTTGTTACCCAGTCACGCATTGCTTCGTTTAGTGCGTCTTTTAATGTTCTTGATCCTGACGACACTGGTACAACCTTTGCGCCAAGTAGCTTCATTCTAAACACATTTAGGGATTGGCGAGCTACATCAACTTCACCCATATATACAACACACTCCAACCCTAATCTTGCAGCGACTGTTGCAGTTGCCACTCCATGCTGTCCCGCACCTGTCTCAGCAATAATACGAGTTTTCCCCATGCGCTGTGCCAATAAAGCCTGGCCAATTGTATTGTTAACTTTATGTGCGCCAGTATGATTCAAGTCTTCGCGCTTAAGATGTATTTGGGCGCCGCCTAATTTATTACTCAGGTTTTGTGCGTGGTATAAAGGTGTAGTACGGCCAACATAGTGCTTTAAGTCATGTTCAAACTCAGCATTAAATTCTTTATCGTCTTTATATTTCTCGTAAGCTTGCTGCAACTCTGTAACAGCAGTCATCAAAGTTTCAGCTATGAATACACCGCCATATTGTTCGAAATGTCCTTTGTCGTCTGGAAGAGAGTAGCTCATTGTCGCACCTGATGAATGAATTGTTTTATTTTATCAATATCTTTTACCCCTTTTGAACTTTCAACGCCACTTGAAACGTCAACTGCATACGGGTTCACCTGCATAATTGCTTCTAAAACTGTTATATGGCTTAGGCCTCCAGCAAGAATAATTGGTAGGTCTATATCTACATTGGCAAGAGACCAATCAAAGCTCTCTCCTGTACCTCCATAGGCATTCTCATTGAATGCATCCAACAATATGCCGCTTGCTTTAGAGTATTCTGTTGCTTTTTTTATAATATCTGTATGCTTGTTAACACGTAAAGCTTTAATATAGGGCATACCATATTGCTCACAATCACCAGGACTTTCATTGCCATGAAACTGCAGCGTATCAAGCGGTACTTCGCACAAAACCTCGTCAATGAAGTCTGGTTCAGAGTTAACGAACAGTCCAACACGGTTAACGAAAGGAGGCAAAGAATTGACAATGTTGACAGCAGTCTCAACTTCGACATTGCGAGGGGACTTATCGAAAAAAACTAAACCAATAGCGTCAATACCAAGTAATGCTGCCTGTCTAGCATTTTCTGCTTGAGTAAAACCACATACTTTTATTTTCATTATTATTTAATGCCTTGTCTCGTCTATAGCTTCACTAGCAACCTGCGCTCTAATTTTATCTTGGTCAACCCACCACTCATTTTCAGTTAACAGGTCCAGTGCGCCTGATAATTTCTTTAAAAAGACTTCTGGCTTGTCTAGTTCAAGCGTCTTGCGCCAAAGGTCAAATGAAGATTGGTCACTTATAAGAGAATGCTTATCCGCTACACTTGTTAACATTTGTAGTGAAAAAAAGGTTAGGTCGTCATCCTTGCCACAGCGGACTGATGTTATGTAGTGGGCTACTGCAGCAGCCACTGCCCTCGTATCTGCCCCCTCTGGTGACTCGTCTATCAAGTGTTGTATCATAGCAACTGTAATTTCTGGGTCTATTGGAAAGATTACGCCCAGCCAGATAGCGTGAGCTAATGCTTTCAATGATTCTGGTCCCTCGGATAAGTACATAACATCACAAGACTCAACAGCCAACTCCCATAGTTCTGCATCGTGTGCTAAATTAAACGCTTCAGAAGCCTTGGACCATGCGTCAGAACCTTTGTAACGTTCGACCTGTATTCTCCCAATCTCGAGTAACACTTTTATACGTTCTTCTACAGGGGAGATTTTATCTTGACCTAAAAGTTTTCCTTCAAAATACTCTAGTCTGGCCTTCAACTGTTCTTCATTCGCATACACGTCTTCAGAATCATCTCCATCAAAAATATCTTGCCCTTTGTTTAAATATTTAAATCCCATAATATTAAATTAATAATTAATAAAAGGCAGCCTCTAGCCTGTCTTCCCAATTTTCAGGTGTGTCTCCATAGTCAGGCTTTACGTCCATCCTAAAGAAACGCTCTGATCCTGTCTTAGCGATTGACTTTATAACTAAAACCAAATCTTCGAATGATTCTATATCGGTATATGAAATCATAACTTCGCTTAACAATAACATTTAGACAGCCAAAGTACAAATGATTAGTATTTTACACTGGGGGCGTATAAATTGTTTCAGATCAGGCTAAAAGTATAAGGTTACTAGCTCTTATTAGAGGCTTTAGTTTTTTTTCGTTTTGAAGCTTTGGCTTTGATTTTGCCTGAAATAGCCTTCTTGCACTCTTCAATAGTTAAATCGTCTGGCTGCTTGTCGCCGAAAAATTTCTTAATTGTGATATTTTTTTGCCCTTTGCCGCGCTTTTTACCATTCCATATGTAGGGACCAAAACGCCCATTTAGTACTTGAATATCTGAACCCTCAAACGTTTTAATTGTACGCTCGGCATCAAACTTTTCTTTCGCTTCAATAAGTAATAGCGCCACCTCTATGGTTACCTCTTCAGGTGTATGCTCTTTTAGAGAAACATATTTATTACCGTACTGAATATAAGGCCCAAATCTGCCATAGTTAGCCTTTACTTTCTGACCATCAAGAGTTTCTCCAATATGTCGAGGCATATTAAAAAGCTCTAGTGCATCTTCTAGTGTTATACTTTCAATGTCTTGGCCGGTACGAAGTGAAGCAAAAACAGGCTTCTCTTCATCATCCTGAGTTCCTATCTGAGCAAACGCACCATAGCGCCCAAAACGCACGCTTACAGGTTTGCCTGTCTTTGTATCATCGCCCAGAATGCGCTTGCCATGAGTTTCGTCTCTAGATATTTCTTTAGCTAGTTCTATCTGCTCATGAAAGGGGTGATAAAAATCCTTAACTACACTTTGCCAAGCAACGTTCTCAGTGGCAATCTTATCAAAACTCATTTCTAAATTTGCTGTGAATTCATAGTCAACTATGTTGTTAAAGTTCTTTACTAAAAAGTCATTCAGCATGTACGCTACGTTTGTTGGAAATAATTTATTTTTTTCCGCACCTGTATTTTCAGTTGCTACTGACTCAACTACCTTATTGTCAATAATTTCTAATAACTTGTATTTACGCTCACGTCCGTCTCTTGTCTCTTTAGATATGTAGTTTCTATCTTGTACAGTAGTCACCATACTCGCAAAAGTTGAGGGCCTGCCAATACCCATTTGTTCAATCTGTTTTACTAAAGATGCCTCTGAATATCGAGACTTTGGCCGTGAAAAACTTTCCCTAGAGGAGCAGCTAGATAGCTCCAATCGATCTCCTGAACTTAGCTTTGGTAGTAGCTTGTCGTCAGTAGACATATAGTCATACACACCTAGAAAACCAGGAAATAATAAAACCTCGCCACTAGCAACAAAAGATTCTTCTCGGTTCGAAATGTTTGTATAAATTTTAGTTTTTTGTAGCTTTGCATCACTCATTTGTGAAGCTAGTGTGCGCTTATATATAAGTGAGTATAGTTTAGATGATTGCTCATCAAGCCCAAAAATGTTTGGCTTAGTTAGGTCGGTAGGACGAATAGCTTCATGGGCCTCTTGGGCGCTAGCGTTCTTGGTTTTGTAACGCCTAAGATTGTGATAGTCTAGGCCAAATTGTTCAATAATTTGTGTCCTGGCTTCATCAATAGCTATCTCAGAAAGGTTAAATGAATCTGTCCTCATATAGGTTATTGCGCCATCTCTATACAGATGTTGGGCTATGGACATGGTCTGTTTAACTGAAAACCCTAACTTTTGAGAGGCCTCTTGTTGCAGCGTTGAAGTGATAAAAGGTGGCTTTGGTGATCGCTTAGAAGGCTTTTCATCAATATTAGAAACTGTTAGTTCGGCACCAATTAGTGCATCTAAAAACTCTGAAGCCTCAAAGTTGGTGCTAAATTCTTTATCTAGTTGTACATTAATAATTTCTTCAAAGTTATTTACTAATTCTGCTTTAACTTTGAATGAGCATTTAGGAACGTGCTTAGTTATTTCCCTCTCTCTTTCAACAACTAGCCTCACTACTGGAGACTGAACCCTTCCAGCCGAACGGGCACCTGATATCTTGCGCCAAAGTACCGGTGAAATCTCAAAACCAACTAGCCTGTCAATAATTCTACGCGCCTGTTGCGCGTCTACAAGATGCAGGTCAACAGTTCTTGGGGATGCCACTGCATCTGTTATTGCTTGCTTTGTTATCTCATTAAAAACAATTCTTGGTGTGTCAGATGGCAATTTTAGTGACTCTAGTAGGTGCCAGGCTATAGCCTCACCCTCTCGATCCTCATCAGTTGCTAGGTAGACAGTGTCTGCACTTTTGACCAGTCTTCTTAATTCAGCAACTACTTTTTTCTTGTCGTTACTTACAATATAGGTTGGTTGGAAATTGTTATCTAAATCAATGCCCATATCTTTTTTTGGCATATCGCGAATGTGGCCAATACTTGATTTAACCGTAAAGCCTTTGCCTAAAAAGTTTTCTATTGTTTTTGCTTTTGCTGGAGACTCAACAATAACAAGGTTTGTTGACATTATTGGATGGTATGGTTGTCGTCAGAGAATACGATAGACTCGAGCCACTGGGCTGAAATCATTTCATCTGAACTATTACCTAAAACCATCATAACTACCCACTTTAGATCATCCAAAGTAATACTGGAGTCGCCCAATGACATTACTTGATTTATGACCATTTCGCGCTGACTTGCGTCAAGTTGGCCAACGTTTTCCATGAACAATAAAAAGCCACGAGACTTTGCATCTATTTTTAATTTTTCTTCATCGCTATAAATTCTCATGCCACCATTTGTAGTGTCAAATGGCATAAATTTACCGTCCTGAAGTGTTGCAATATTTTCCAGCCAGTTTAAGGCTTTATCGATTTTAACAGTTTCAAATCCAGCCTCAGAAAGATGTGCCTTTAATGCTGTATCATCAATCTGATTTGCCGAGTCTTGCTCTGACTCTTCGAAAAGGTAATCGAACATGTAAGTTAAAACGTCTAGGATATTATTAGTCATAATAAATTATTTAGTTAATATAAGGCATGGAATGTGTGTTAATCAAATCAAGCTCTTGAGTAATTACTTGGGGACATAAGGCGTATTTTTCAACCATCTAGTAAACCATTATGAAATAGTAACGTCTGTATTTTAATAGGATTAAGGGATTTATACTTACATTTTTTAGAAAATGATTGGAAATCTATCCTAATTATCAAGGAGTAAAGGCTAAACGAGGAACCAAAATAACTATAAAATTTATTCATTGTGTTGCTCCTTTTTAGACAAATTAATTAGGACACAATTGTTGCTGTTGCTTTGGGTACAGTATAACTAATATTTTAATTTTGATTAATAAATAAATATTTATCTTATAAAATCATTTTGTTTATTATAAATAGCACTATTTAGAGAGCGTAATTTTAATTATAATTACCTCAAAAAGGAGTCAATATGTCAATACATGAGGTGACTCATCCTTTGATACGTCACAAAGTGGGCTTACTTAGAAAGTCAAACATTAGCACTAAAGCCTTTAGAGAGCTTGCTTCAGAAATAGGCACTCTTTTGACTTATGAGGCTACCTCTTCTTTGCCAACTGAAGAGGTTGAAATAAACTGCTGGTCTGGGCCTATTAAGACTCAACAACTATCAGGGAAAAAAATTACTATTGTGCCTATTCTTCGTGCAGGTATAGGCATGCTTGATGGAGTCCTTAACGCAATCCCAAGTGCTAAGATTTCAGTTGTCGGGCTGTATCGTGATGAGCAAACCCTAAAGCCGGTTACTTATTTTAAGAAAATGGTGGAAGATATTACTCACAGAAAGGCTATGATTGTCGACCCCATGTTGGCCACAGGTGGAACCTTGGTTGCTACCATAGAGATGTTAAAAAATGAAGGCTGTAAAGATATTACCGGTATATTTTTAGTGTCGGCACCTGAGGGGATAGCTAATGTAAAAAAACATCACCCTGATGTTGACATTTACACTGCTGCAATAGACTCTCACCTTGATGAGAATGGTTACATAATTCCCGGGCTTGGTGATGCTGGTGATAAAATTTTTGGAACAAAATAATATAGCGATTATCTTGCTGAATACTTGTTAATGAAGTATTGTATGTGTTAATTATTCTAATACTTATCAAGTAAACACATTTGATAAGTTATGGTAAAATTGCACGCTTTTATTGGCAAATATATATTATGAAAAGAACATTTCAACCAAGTGTATTGAAGCGCAAGCGCACTCATGGGTTTAGATCAAGAATGAGTACTCGCTCTGGTAGAGCTATTATAAATGCTCGTAGAAAAAAAGGACGCAAACGTTTAGCTGCTTAGCAACTATGAGCTATAGGCTAACCCGCAACAACAGAATCAATAAGCCCTCAGATTATAAAGATATATTTAATACAGGGCAGGCCGAAAAGGGCAAGTATTGGACAGTGATTGCTAAACCTAGTGACACTTCAGTAGCGCGCATTGGTATAGCAATTTCAAAAAAATCCTGTAGACTTGCTGTTAATAGAAATCGTCTAAAAAGACTTGCTAGAGAAGCCTTCAGGCAGTCTAAAGATAGCTTAAGAAGTCTTGAGTGTGTAATCTTGTCTAGAAGATATAGACAAACCAGCAACTCTGAACTGTCAAGAGATCTACAAGCGTTGCTACAGAAATTTAGTATTTCCTAATGCGTTACCTGTTAATTCTTCCTATAAAGTTTTATCGGCTATTTGTTAGCCCTATTATGGGCACGAATTGCAGATTCTCCCCAACTTGCTCACAATACTCCTTAGATGCTATTAAAGAATACGGATTCTTTAAAGGTCTGAAGTTAAGCATAAAAAGAATTGGCAAATGCCATCCATGGCATGACGGTGGTTTTGACCCTGTACCAAAAAAATAACAATATAAATAAATTAACTTATGGAAAATCAAAAACTTTTTCTCCTCATCGCCATATTTCTAACCGTCTTTTTACTTTGGGATAAGTGGACCTTTAAAGGTGCGCCCAGTGTATCTAACAATACTATCGAACAAACAGATGTACCCTTAGTTAGTATCGAAGAGCCGCTCCCTGGGTCTGACGTTCCAAACTTTACAGTTGAAGATGTTAACTTTACAATAGAAAAACAAAATTCCTCAGAAAAGCTGCCTTTTACTACAGTAAAAACAGACATGTTGACGATAGAAATTAGCCATAAGGGTGGCGCAATACAGAGTGCCTATCTTAATAAATACCCTAATGAGCTCGGAAGCATAGAAAAATTTCAACTTCTAAGTAATCAAGATGGCTCTATTTTCCAAGCTCAAAGCGGGTTAACCTCACATGACAAGTCTTTGCCAACTCACTTATCTTTATTTCAATCACAAAGTTCCGTCTATGAGTTAACGAATGACTCTTTAAGCGTTCCCTTTACATGGACAAATAGTAACGGCGTTCAGGTCACTAAAACTTTCCATTTTAATAGAGGTAGCTATATAGTTGGATTGAGCTATGTAATTCATAATAACACTAACAGTCCTATTATAACTAAGAGCTATGCTCGTCTAGAGAGGGAGTCATTAGATCAGTCCAATATGATGATGCCTACCTTTACTGGCGGTATTGTTTATGATAAAGAATCTAACAGCGTGCAAAAAAATGATTTTGAGGACTGGGATGATTTTGATAGTAGCCTTGAAGGTCAAACTGTTGGCGGCTGGATGGCTATGGTTCAGCAATATTTTGTTGCCGCATGGATTCCAAACCAGGAAGAAACACAAAAATTCTCTGCATCAGTTGTAAATAACCTATATAAGCTCACTGATGTAAGCAAACAAATAACAATTAATCCTGGAGCAAGAGCGTCTTTATCTACTCACCGCCTTTATGTTGGTCCAAAAGAATATGGCAATATTGAGAAGGTCGCAAAAGGACTGAACTACACTTTGGATTATGGCTGGTTGGATATTCTAGCCGACCCATTATCCTGGATAATTCACAAGGTTAACTCTTTTGTAAATAGCTGGGGTTTATCAATCGTAATCATAACATTTATGATTAAATTAGTGTTCTATCCGTTGTCTGAAAAATCATATAGATCTATGGCAGGAATGAGAAAGCTTGCGCCAAGATTGGCAAAAATTAAGGAGAGTTATGGTGATGATAGACAAAAAATGGGCCAAAAAACCATGGAGCTTTACAAAAAAGAAAAAATTAACCCGGCCTCTGGATGTTTGCCTATATTAATTCAAATACCTGTATTTATAGCTTTTTATTGGATGCTTTTAGATACTGTAGAATTGAGACAAACATCTTTCCTGTATTTGCCAGACCTGTCTGCACAAGATCCATTGTATATTTTGCCTTTGATTATGGGGGCTTCTATGTTCATACAACAAAAATTGAACCCACCACCTGCAGACCCAATGCAGGCAAAAATTATGATGTCATTGCCGTTCGTGTTTACTGTCTTTTTCTTATGGTTTCCTTCTGGGTTGGTTCTTTACTGGGTAATAAACAACGTGCTATCTATAGCCCAGCAGTGGACTATTAATAAGCGCATCAATGGATAGAAATGTAAAAAATTTCTACATAAAATGAGACACTTCATTATCTACAGTCTGCAGTGTCCATACTAAATAATAAGGATGAGTACAGGCGATGGCGCGATGAAAAGCTATCGAACACTAAACACAGTATTGGTGAGTGTTTAATTGACATTATTGATCCCTTTAGTCTATCTAACTCAGAGAAAGAACATATACTCGGGGTTTGCTCATCCAATAACTTTGCACTGTTTCAGTTAAAACAACAACAAAACATTGTTGAGGCTATTATCAGTGTTAACCAACAGTTGGGTTTAAATAATTATGACCAGCACTTATATTCATATAGCAACGGTATAGCGCATATAACTAAAAGTGAGAACAATAATCAGGCTAAATATATACCTTACACAAACAAAGCTATTGGGTGGCATACAGACGGTTACTATAATGAAGATGCCAAACGTATAAGGGCGTTCACACTCTTTTGTATTAACAAAGCGCTAAGCGGAGGTACCAGTGAATGGATGGACCACTGTATGGCTTATATACTTCTTAGGGAGGATAACCCAGATATTGTACGAGCTTTAACACATCCGCAGACTATGTCAATTCCTAAGCATGAGGTTGGTGGCAATGTTCGTAGGCCAAAATCTACAGGCCCCATTTTCTTTATCGACGACAATACATCAAAATTATCTATGAGATATACTCAGAGGAAGAAAAATATTAATTTTTTGGATTCTAACGAAGTGTTAGAGGCTGTAGAGTCTCTTGACGAGTTATTACGTTCAAACACTGATTACCATTTCAAACTTTTGCTTGAGCCTAACCAGGGCATAATTTGCAACAATGTTATTCACAAGAGAAATAAGTTTATTGATGATGCTAAAAACCCTCGTCTGCTTTTAAGAGGTAGATATTATGACCATATTTGAAGTCAGTGTTGTGGTTGCAAGGTCAATCCAGTCTATTAATAGATATTGACTATCTCGTAATATATAATTAAACAATGTTTACACAAAAAGAAATATATATAAAGGCTAAGCAAATAAAGCTAATTATTTTTGATGTTGACGGAGTACTAACAGATGGCGGTATATATATATCAGACGATGGCTCTGAATTTAAGCGCTTCAATTCGCTAGACGGACATGGAATCAAGATGCTTACAGAATTTAATATTGAGCCAGCCATTATTTCTGCCAGGTCTTCAAAAAGCGTAGAACACAGAATGCTGAAGTTAGGAGTAAAGCACATATACCAAGACCAAAATAATAAGCTCGTTGCATATAATAAATTACTAAAAAACCTGTCTCTAAAACCTGAGCAGATAGCCTACATGGGAGACGACGTGATTGACTTGCCGGTTATGTCAAAGATAGGACTTCCAGTTGCCGTTTCAAATGCACACGAATTAGTAAAAGAAAGGGCCTGTATTGTTACCTCTAATGCTGGAGGAAATGGAGCTGTAAGGGAAGTCTGTGACTTATTACTCAAGTCTCAAAACCTTTATGATAAAGCAATTAATAGGTATTTAGATTGACTGAATTCCAAAACAAGTGTTACTCATATCTAAAAAATAATGTGCCTCAAGGAAAGGTAACAACCTACTCTCAACTTGCAAAACTAATTGGGCACCCTAATGCGTACCGTGCTGTTGGAAGTGCAATGAATAAGAACCCGTTCGCACCAGAAGTGCCTTGTCACAGGGTAGTTAAGTCCAATGGTGAGATTGGTGGTTTTGCTGATGATTTAAGAATAAAAATCGAACTTCTAAAGTCGGAAGGTGTAGAAACAATTGATGGTAAGATAACCAACTTTAAGAAGTGCTTGTACATTCCTTAGCCCTTTAACAACTAACTATATAGGCTATTATTTACCCTTCCCTCTCATTTTAGAAATCATTTGCAGTTGAGCCATAGACTCTGCTAATGCGGCCTGAGTAGATGAAATATCAAAGCCGCTATCGGCGTTTGCCATTGCTTCTTCGGCGCGCTGTTTTGATTCAAGGGCTTTAGACTCATCCAGATCATGAGCCCTTATTGCAGTATCTGAAAAAATAGTAACCACATTTGGTTGCACTTCGACAATACCGCCTGAAACATAAATTGAATCAACACCTTGATCTGTTTCAACCCTAACCTCTCCGGGCTTAAGTGTAGACAATAGTGCCATGTGTTTTGGATAAATACCTATCTCGCCAGTAGATGCGGGAGCAAATACACAGTTTGCATCGCCAGAATATAGCGACTCAGTTGCACATACAATATCGACGTGTATTGTTGACATTTACGAGCTCTCTGATGCTTTTTCTCGCACCTCATCAATTGAACCGGTCATATAAAAAGCCTGTTCCGGAATGCTGTCCAGTTCACCATCAAGGATTGCCTTAAAGCCACTAATTGTATCTTTAAGTGATACGTACTTACCTGGCGCCCCTGTAAATACCTCGGCAACAAAGAAAGGTTGGGATAAGAAACGCTGAATTTTACGAGCACGAGATACTGACTGTTTGTCTTCTTCAGAGAGTTCGTCCATACCCAAAATAGCAATTATGTCTTTTAGCTCTTTATACCTCTGTAAAACTCCTTGAACTCCCCTAGCAACATCGTAATGCTCTTGTCCAACTATAAGCGGGTCTAGCTGTCTTGAAGTTGAGTCTAGAGGGTCAACAGCAGGATATATTCCTAACTCAGCAACCTGTCGTGATAATACAACGGTAGCATCAAGGTGGGCAAAAGTTGTTGCCGGGGACGGATCAGTCAAGTCGTCTGCAGGAACATATACAGCTTGAATTGATGTAATAGAACCTTTCTTAGTAGAAGTAATCCTCTCTTGTAATGCGCCCATTTCAGAAGCAAGTGTTGGTTGATATCCTACTGCCGAAGGCATACGACCCAATAATGCAGAAACCTCAGTACCTGCAAGGGTGTAACGATATATGTTGTCAATAAAAAGTAGCACATCTCTACCTTCATCACGGAAAAATTCAGCCATTGTTAGCCCTGTAAGAGCAACTCTTAGTCTGTTTCCTGGTGGCTCGTTCATCTGTCCGTAAACAAGAGATACCTTATCAAGTACGTTTGAATCCTTCATCTCGTGATAGAAATCGTTACCTTCACGAGTTCGTTCGCCTACACCAGCAAAAACCGAATACCCTGAATGTTCAATAGCAATATTACGAATAAGCTCCATCATATTAACAGTTTTTCCAACACCGGCACCGCCAAAAAGACCCACTTTTCCGCCTTTGGCAAATGGACAAATTAAGTCGATTACCTTTATTCCTGTTTCTAAAAGTTCTGCTGCTGGAGCTAGCTCATGATAATCTGGTGCAGGTCTATGGATTGCCCAGTCAGTTTCTTGGCCAATATCTCCGGCATTATCAATTGGCTCTCCAAGCACGTTCATAATCCTTCCTAATGTTTTAGTTCCCACGGGCACCATGATTGCCTGGCCAGTATTTGTAACATCTAAGCCTCTCTTTAGACCCTCAGAACTACCCATAGCAATAGCACGCACTACGTTGTCTCCCAACTGCTGTTGAACTTCCAAGGTTAGGTTGGTCTTTGTAACAATTAACGCATCGTAAATTTTTGGGATAGCGTCTGCTGGAAATTCAACGTCTATTACCGCTCCAATAATTTGTGTAATTTTTCCTGTAGTCATTTTGGTTCCTCTTCTATAAACTCTAAACAGCAGCAGCGCCACTAACAATCTCAGAAATCTCTTGAGTGATTGCAGCCTGTCTTGCCTTATTGTAAACTAACTCTAAATCTTTCACCATGTCCCCCGCGTTATCTGTCGCACTCTTCATAGCTATCATTCGTGACGACTGCTCGCAAGCAATATTTTCAACTAACCCCTGATATACAAGGGCCTCTATATAGCGCATCAACAGAGCATTTAAAACATCCTCTGCTTCCGGCTCATAAATATAGTCCCAGTGGTGGTCCATACCATCTGCTTCAGCAGCAACCATAGGTATAAGCTGGCTAACTGTTGGGGCTTGGGTCATTGTATTTTCAAACTTATTATAGGCAACTGATAACTTCTGTATATCTCCTGCATCATAACCATCCAACATCACCTTAACTGTTCCCAATAAGTCGTCAAAGTGTGGGGTGTCCCCTAGATTAGATGTAGTTGCTTTGATATCCAAGCCAAAGTTCTTGAAAAAGCTTGTAGCTTTCTTTCCTATGGTACAAATATCAACATTAACACCTGAGTCTTGGTACTCCTTTATTTTAGTCAAAACACTTCTAAATAAGTTTGTATTTAGTCCGCCGCACAGTCCTCTATCACTCGAAATTATAATAATGCCCACACGGTCAAGTTTTTCCATTTTTTTCATATACGGATGTTCAAATTCTGAGTGTGCATATGCCAAATGCCCAATCACTCTGGAAATTTTTTCAGAGTAAGGCCTTGAGGCCAGCATTCTATCCTGAGCCTTCTTCATTTTGGAGGCTGCAACCATTTCCATGGCTGATGTTATCTTCTGAGTATTTTTAATACTCGAAATTTGACTCCTAATTTCCTTTCCTGATGCCATTATTTACTTACCAAGTGTGGTTTGCCTTGAAGTCATCTATTGCGGCTTGAAGCTCTGCAGCTATATCGTCACTCCAGTCTCCAGTTTTATTAATTTTTGCAAGCAAGTCAGACTGGTTTGAATTCATATATGCAATTAAAGCTGTCTCAAATGCCACCACTTGGTTTACTTCAACGTCATCTAAAGACCCTGAATTAGCGGCGAACAATGAGGATGCCATCTCTGCAACTGATAGCGGTGAGTATTGATTTTGTTTCATTAGCTCAGTTACTCTTTGGCCTCTATCAATTTGTGCTTTAGTTTCTGCATCAAGGTCTGATGCAAACTGTGCAAACGCAGCTAGTTCTCTGTATTGAGCAAGATCCAAACGAATTCCTCCTCCAAGCTTTTTAATAGCTTTAGTCTGTGCTGCTCCGCCAACACGAGAAACTGAAAGTCCTGCATTAATAGCCGGACGAATACCCGCATTAAACAAGTCGGTTTCCAAAAATATCTGCCCATCAGTAATCGATATAACGTTCGTAGGAACGAAAGCTGAAACGTCTCCGCCCTGTGTTTCGATTATTGGAAGAGCTGTAAGAGATCCGGTTTGCCCTTTGACCTCACCATTTGTCAACTGTTCTACATAGTCCGCATTGACACGTGATGCACGCTCAAGCAAACGAGAATGTAGATAAAAAACGTCCCCAGGATACGCCTCACGGCCTGGCGGGCGCTTAAGTAGCAGTGAAACTTGCCTATAGGCCCACGCTTGCTTGGTCAAATCATCATACACTATTAGTGCGTCTTCTCCTCGGTCACGGAAATATTCAGCCATGGCGCATCCAGCATATGGCGCAATGTATTGAAGCGCGGCTGAGTCTGATGCACTAGCAGTGACTACTATAGTGTTTTGCATTGCTCCGTGCTCTTCAAGCTTTCTTACTACTGCCGCTACAGACGATGCTTTCTGGCCTATAGCAACATAAACACACTTTACTCCTGTATCTTTCTGATTGATAATGGCGTCAACTGCTACAGCAGTTTTCCCAGTTTGACGATCACCAATAATTAGCTCTCGCTGCCCTCTACCAATAGGAACCATAGAGTCAATCGCTTTAATCCCTGTTTGAATAGGTTGATCTACAGATTTACGATCGATAACGCCTGGTGCGATGACTTCTAATGGACGTGAAGACTTAGTTGAAATCTCTCCCTTCCCTTCCAAATCTCTGCCAAGAGGATTTACTACTCTACCAAGCATTTCTTCCCCAACAGGTACTTCCATTAATCTGTTTGTGCACTTCACCGTGTCGCCTTCAGATATGTGCAAATAGTCTCCTAATATCACGGCTCCAACACTGTCCTGTTCAAGGTTAAGTGCCATTCCAAATGTGTTCCCAGGGAACTCCAGCATTTCTCCAAATTGAACGTCAGCTAAACCATGAATACGGACAATGCCGTCGCTAACGCTTATTACAGTTCCTTCAGTGCGAGCCTCTGCTGCAAAGTCAAATCCCTGTATCTGTTTTTTAATTAAATCACTAATCTCACTTGCGTTTAATTGCATAACTATTCCTCTTTATAAAATAAATTAATTTATTGACAACTGCATATTTAGCTCGTTAACACGAGCCTGTATTGAAGTATCAATAACTTTATCGCCATCCCTGATGACAACACCACCAACCAAACCTGTGTCAATGAAGGTATCTACACTAACTCGTGCATCGTACTTATCAGATAACACATTAACAATTCCTTCTTCCTCTTTAGCGCTAAGTTTATAAGCGCTGACAACCTGAAACGTCTTGGAGTCACTAGTAAGGTTTACGCTCTTTTCAAATAGGTCCAAAATGCTTGGCAGCGCTTGAGTGCGGCCATTTTCTAATAATATATTAACGAATGACTCTTCCTCAGAACTTAGATCTCTATTCATTATTGCCCCTAGAAGGCTTGAGATAGACTCCACCTTGCTTGATTTTGTTGTGCTAGGCGAGGCGAGAAAGCCTTGCATAGACTCATCGCTAACCAGTTGAACAGCAGCAACCAAAACCTCTTTCCATTGTGCATGACTATTATTCTGCGTAGCAATTTCAAATATTGCATTAGCGTAAGGTTTAGCAATAGAGACTAGTTCCATATTCTACGGCCTATAATGTTTGTGACAACTTATTAAGCATATCTTGGTGTGCCTTAGCATCAACCTCTTTCTCCAGCACAGAGTTAACGCCCTGCATTACCAGTGATGAAACCTGTCCCTTAAGCTCGTTTCTTGCACGAATAACTTCTTGATCAATGTGTGCCTGTGCTTGGGTTTTAACCTTGTCTGCCTCTTCAACTGCTACATTCTTAGCCTCATCAACCATGTTGGTTGCCTGTTTGCCGGCATTAGCTATAATTTCAGCGGCCTGGTTTTTAGACTTGTCTATTAGTTCTTGCGCTTTTTGCTGAGCTTCAGCCTCTTCTGCAATACCACGCTCAGCAGCAATAAGGCCGTCCTCAATACGTTTCTTTCTTTCTTCCATTGCGACCACTATTGGTGGCCATATAAACTTCATGCAAAACCATGTAAACATTGCGAACATGATTAACTGCCCGAGCATAGTCAAATTTATATTCATAACCCAAACCCTATTAAGTTAAAAGTTTTAAGCACAAAAGGCATAAAGCTTCGTTTTATTATATAAGTAGCGCCTGTCAACTCTATCTTAGCCAGCTACTGCGAACAAGATGTACATTGAAATTCCCACTGCAATCATAGGAACCGCGTCAACTAAGCCCATAACAATGAACATCTGAGTTCTTAGCATTGGTATAAGCTCCGGCTGCCTTGCTGCGCCCTCTAGAAACCTTGCGCCCAAAATTCCAATTCCAACAGCTGCGCCTAATGCGCCTAAGCCCATTAAGATTGATCCAGCTAAAAATAATATACTTGTTTCCATTTTTTTTCTCCTATTATAAATATAAAAAATTATTGTCTTAAATACTACTTAGTGTTCTTTTTGGTGAGCCATATCTAGATATACAATCACAAGCGTCATAAAAATAAATGCCTGTAGTAATACAATTAAAATGTGGAAAATCGCCCAAGGCAATGATAAACTCCACTGAATCCAAAACGGCAATAACGCTATTAAAATAAATATCATTTCGCCTGCATACATATTGCCAAATAGACGCAACGCAAGTGAGACAGGCTTTGCGATTAAGTTAACTCCTTCTAAGAACAAGTTAAAAGGCAGCATGAACTTACCAAAAGGATGAAACATCAACTCTGCTGCAAACCCACCCGCTCCTTTCTCTTTTATGCTGTAGTACAGAATAAGTAAGAAAATACCTATAGACATTCCGAAGGTTGCATTAGGGTCAGTGGTTGGTACAACCTTTAGGTATTGAACTCCTAAAATGCTAGCCAAGTGTGGCAACAAATCAACCGGCACAAGGTCCATCGTGTTCATTAAAATTATCCAGATAAAAGTAGTTAAGGCTAGCGGCGCGACCATCATATTTTTGCCGTTAAAAGAGCCTCTAACATTTTCATTAATAAAGTCAACAATACTTTCTATGAAGTTTTGCACCCCAGAAGGGGTCTCTGTTGTCATTGTTTTGCCAACACGATAGAATAAGAATAAGAATGCAGCCCCAAGCACAAAAGAGAATCCGAGAGTGTCAACATGGAATGCCCAAAAGCCCATATCTTTTGCCTCGGCTGCATTATGCGCCAAACCCCAGCTTCCGTCAGAAAGCCTGCCGTAAGTTAAATTTTGTAGGTGGTGCTTAATATAGCTACCAGAAGTCAATACTTCGCCTGCTGCTGACATTATATCTGTTTAACCTTATCTATTAAATATCCAACTTGTCCCAATACTAATCCCAGTATCAGCTCTCCAGCATTAAGCTTGAAAACCAATAAACCCGTCAAAGTTAGCACTACTAAAACCGCCATTCGCATAACAACACTTGCAACCATCATACCGACACTTGCCTGGGCGCTAATAGAGTCTCCCCTGTCTTGTCTTTTTGTGTGCCTGCTGATTAAAACAGTATTAACAAAACTAACTATACCGCCATATAACGCAGAGACTGGCCCGCCACTATATATATAGAAATATACTGCAGCTAAAATTACGCCAAGCAGCTGCATCTTTGGCCACTTACGAACCCCTGACACAAGCACAATTGTTTGCTATAACACTCAAAACCTCGAATTATACAGTCTGAGTTATATTTTTTTCAAATAAAAAATTACTTTTTTACCATCTGAAATATAAAATAATTCAACCTACTTAATCAGCAACAATATAGCCGCATGTTATTTGTTGGTTGTTTATTAAATGCTGCTTCTTATATGGGACTATTAGCATCAGCTTGTATAACGCTAATATTCTGGTTATTTTATGCGCTTTTTTGGATCATCTCTGCTGCAGCCTTTCGAGCTTTTTCAGTTATAGTTATGCCACCAAGAATGCGAGCGACCTCTAACACTCTGTCGTTCTTCGATAACTGCTCTACTGTAGTACTGGCTCCGTCACCCTTTTGTACTTTACTTACTCTAAGGTGTTGGTGTCCAAATGAAGCTACCTGCGCTAAGTGTGTAATGCAAATAACTTGATAGTGTTGTGATAATTCTTTTAATTTATGTCCAACCACCTCTGCAATAGCACCACTTATTCCAACATCTACCTCGTCAAATATAAGTGTTGGCGCGTATTCACTGTCTGCGCTAACTACAGAAATCGCTAAAGAAACTCTAGAAAGTTCGCCCCCTGAGGCAACCTTTTTTAGTGGTTGTAACGGCTGACCGTCGTTAGTTCTTACTAGAAAATCTACTGACTCCGTTCCATTGAAGTTTACGCCTATTGTCTTTTCAGTTAATTTAGCCTTAAATTCACTTCCTGGCATTCCTAGTACTTGCATAGCGCTTGTTACTAGTTTTGACAACTCACTTGATTTAATCAGCCTTGTTTCTCTTATTTTTTGTGCTAGTAGCTTATACTCATTTTCATATTTTTCTTTTTCTTCCTTTAGACGATTAACCATACTGAAGCCTATTTCAAAGTCCCCTATTATGGTTTTTATGCCTTCCCTTATTCTCAATAATTCACTAATCTTACAGTTGTGTTTACGGGCAAAACTGTGCAACTCTGTAAGTCGCTCCTCTAGCTCAGCGGTAGCCTGTTCATCAATTGTAATAGAGTTTAAATAGCTTGTTAAAAAATATATACATTCTTGTGATTGCAGATGGGCGCTCACTAAAAGCTCGTTTGCTTCTTCAAGTTTATTATCAATTGCTGAGGCCTGTGAAAGCTCGTGAGATAAGCTTTGTAGCTGTGAGCTAGGCCCAGATTCATCCTCCAGTTTGTTTAATATACCTCCAACCATTTCAATCAGGTTATTGGAGTTTGAATTAACCTTATATTCGCTCTCAATTGAGTCAAGTTCTTCTTGTGTTAGTAACGCGTCATCTAATTCTTTTAGTTGGTGTTTAATGAGTTCTTGATTTTCTAACTCAGAGTTTTGATTTGTTAGCAACAACTCAAGGTTCTTGCTAGCCTTTTTGTGCTTTGATACAAGATAATTTAACTCGGAAATTTCTTGACTTATGCTTGCATAGTCATCTACAAGTTCAATCTGCTGGTGTTGCCTCAATAAAAGCTGATGCTCGTTCTGGCCATGGATGTCGATTAATAATTCTCCGAGCTGCCTCACTGTTGACAAAGGAACACTTGAGCCGTTTATAAATGCTTTGGAGCGTCCATCAACACCTATAACTCTTCTTAAAATACATTCACCATCATCGTCGAGGCCCTGTTTTTGTAAGTATGATTGAATTTTTTTGTTTCTCTTAACCTCGAAAACAGCGCTTATTTCTGCTTTGCTTTTCCCGTGTCGAACTACTGTTGAGTCTCCTCTAGTTCCAAGAGCAAAGCTTAGGGCCTGTATTAGGATTGACTTACCCGAGCCTGTCTCTCCAGTTACAGAACTCATACCTGTTTCAAAAGACAACTCAAGGTGCTCAACTACAGCCAGGTTTTTCACAGACAATTGGGCTAACATTTCTTATGCGATGGCATAAACTACAGCTCTTTACTCCAGTGCAACTTAGAACGAACAATTTCGAAATAATCATAGTTTTTAGGGTGAAGTAAATGCACAAAGTTATCGTGTTGTCGCACACGTATGTCCTCACCAGGCTCTATGTCATATGAGTTCTGTCCATCAAAACTTACTGATGCGCCATCTTTGGCTTCTCTAATCCGAATAACAATGTCTCTATCGCCAGGAATTAATAGCGGTCTATGGCTCATTGTGTGTGGGCATATTGACACAAGCCCAATTGCATTAACCCCCGGGTGCATTATCGGCCCGCCACTTGAAAGCGAATAAGCTGTTGAACCTGTTGGTGTGGTTACTATTATTCCGTCTGCTCTCTGAGTATTTACAAATTTATCATCAATATAAATTTCGAACTCTATCATTCTTAGTACGTCTTTACGGTGCAGTACAACATCATTCAATGCTAAATTACTGTTTAATAGGTCGCCTTCTTTTTCTATTTGACAACTTAAAAGGCAGCGCTCTTCTTTTGTAAATTCGCCAGAAAGAATCTCGGTCACAATATCAAACATGCTGTTAACTGAAACATCTGCTAGAAATCCAAGGCGGCCTAAATTAATCCCCAGTATTGGGATGTTTTTATCTACAAAAGTGCGGGCTGTGTTTAATAACGAGCCATCTCCACCAACAACTATTACCAAGTCAGACTGCTCAGCAATTTTATTCGTTCCAGTAACTACAGTTACGCCAAGGCCTTCAATAAACGCGCTTAACTCAATTGCAGTTTGTTTACTGTTTTGGTCATGTGGCTTTGTAACGATGCCTATTGTATTAAACATATTATTAATTAGCTAGAAAATGGCTGTTGAATTATTTAAAATGGTCACTATATACCCAATCAGGCATTATATTTATACTGTCGCTACAAATATACATTAATTACACAGCAAAATGACAAAAAAGAAAGCAAAAGATAAAACCACAACAAAAGCGAAAAATCATACCGATACCGTTAAACAAACTAACAAAAAAGGTGATGACCTCCTAGCTCAACTAGAAGACGCACAACAGTCTGCAAAAGACAGTTGGGATAAACTACTACGCTCGGAAGCGGAAATACAAAACCTTAAGAGAAGGAACGCAAAGGATTTAGAAAATGCTCATAAGTTTGCACTTGACGGTTTCGTCAAAGGGCTACTCGAGGTTAAAGACTCTCTTACAATGGGCCTAATAACTGCGAAAGAGGATAGTGCTACAGTTGACCACATTGTAGAAGGTCTAGAAATGACTGATAAAGTATTCATGTCGACCATGGAAAAGTTCGGTGTTGTGGCAATAAACCCAAAAAATGAAGTCTTTAATCCAGAGCTCCATGATGCTGTAACTATGGTACCAATGCCAGAAATGGAATCTAACTCTGTACTTGAAGTGGTGCAGATTGGGTTTACCCTAAATGGTCGCCTTGTTAGGCCAGCTATGGTTGTGGTGGTTCAGTAATAAATACCATACTTCAAGTATGAAAGGTTTTGTGGGTTTGTTCCGGCTAGGTTAATAACATATAATACCAATTATGCTTACTACTGCAAAAAACATGGGGCGATTATTTTTATCTTTCGTCTTAATTCTTATATCTACTAGCGCACAACCTGAGAACGAATTATTGCCTGCTGATAAAGCTTTTGCATTTAAAGCGATAGTAGTTGATAAAGATATATTGCTAGAATGGGATATTGCCGAAGGATACTACCTTTATAAAGAAAAAATTATAGTCTCTTCTGACTTTTCATCCCAGTTAGGCGCTGCCAAATTTCCCGACGCAGAAATAAAGGACGACGAATTTTTTGGTAAAATTGGCACCTATCGTGACAGCGTTATTGTTGCTGTTCCTGTACTAGAAGGGAACGCCAAGTCTATTCTTTTATCAGTTACGTTCCAAGGTTGTGCAGATTTGGGTGTTTGCTACCCACCAATTACAAAGTCTGTTGCTCTTGACATATCTAGCGCATACCCCTCTAAGCTTCCCGGAAGCAAGCCAACAAAAGCTCTGGGCTCTTCTTTGTCTACAGTAGTTGTTGACTCTGACCCTTATTCTGAACCATTACCAGCAGACGAAGCCTTCTCTCTTTCTGTTGTTGCAATAGACTCAAGCACCCTACTAGCGACATGGGACATTCATAACGACTACTACCTCTATCACGACAAGTTTTTTATTGATGTCGAAGGTGCCGAATTTGGTGAAATTGATTTTCCAAAAGGCAAGATCAAGGATGATGATTTTTTTGGAAAAGTTGAAATTCACAAAGGAACTTTTGAGGTTGAGATCCCTTTAACAAATATAACAAAACGACAGATAACTTTTGTTGCTAAATATCAAGGCTGTTGGGTTGGAGGGGTTTGCTATCCGCCTCAAGAAAAAACTTTTGAATTGCTGATGCCTCCTGGAACAATCGACAGTAACAGTTTTTCAGGCTTGGAAAACAAAGCGGATAAAGGGTTTTCCCTTTCAGATGCACCTGAGCAAGTCGAGCTTAGTGATACCGATAAGATTGCT
>Ga0315334_10000152_pt1 | contig 45645 bp, 37 predicted proteins | sample M150034915metaG_FD_205555 | JGI IMG/M metagenome (GOLD analysis project Ga0315334, IMG submission 205555) | Ammonia-oxidizing marine archaeal communities from Monterey Bay, California, United States - M1 500m 34915 | ecosystem: Environmental > Aquatic > Marine > Intertidal zone | place: USA... | reverse complement strand
CCTCCATGAAAGCAAAACAGCAAAAGCCCGGCCTGTTCAGGGGGCTGTCAAAAGCCGTCACTCTGGCAGGCGCCTTGGCCGCGAGCACCTTAGCCCAGGCTGACACCAACATTCGGTTTACCCTGGATTGGCGCTTCGAGGGGCCTTCTGCACCCTTCCTGATGGCGCTTGAGAAGGGCTATTTCGCGGATGAGGGTCTCGACGTCACCATCGACTCGGGCAATGGCTCTGCGGGCGCTGTGACCCGGGTGGCCACCAACAGCTACGACATGGGCTTCGCCGACTATAGTGCCCTCACCGAGACCACCGCGAAGAATCCGGACACCGGGGTCACCGGGGTCTACATGGTCTACAACGCCATGCCCGCAGCGGTGTTTGCCCTCAAGGAATCGGGCATTGAAAAACCCGCCGACCTCAAGGGCAAGACCCTGGGGGCACCGGTGTTCGATGGCGGCCGCAAGGCCTGGCCGTCGTTCGCCCGCCACAACGACCTGCCGGTGGATTCGGTGGAGTGGCAATCCGTGGAACCGGCCATCCGTGAAACCCTGCTGGCCCGGGGCGAGCTGGATGCCATCACCGGCTTCTACTTTACCAGCCTGCTGAACCTGGAGGCCCGGGGCGTGGACCCGGACAACATCGTCGCCCTGAAATACCCGGACTTCGGGGTGGAGTTCTACGGCAACACCATCATCGCCCGCAATGAACTTCTGGACAAGAACCCGGAAGCGGTCCGGGGCTTTCTGAAGGCCTTCAACAAGGCGCTGCAGGAAACCATCGATGATCCGGAAGCCGCCATCAAATACGTCAAACAACGGGATGGCCTGATCAAGGAAGACCTGGAGCTGCGCCGGCTGAAACTCGCGCTGGAGAGCAACGTGATCACCGACGAGACCCGTGCCGAAGGTCTGGGTGCCGTTACGGACGATCGCATGGCCCGGGCCCTGGAGGACATGGTCGCCTCCTACGGACTGGAGGCTTCACCGGAACTCGAAGCGCTGTTTGACAGCAGCTACCTGCCGCCCCGCGAAACGCGGATGATCGACTAACCCGCCAGGCCCTGGCAACTGCCCGGGCTGACCATAACTGCCGGAGTTCCTGATGGATCTGGTCGAATTCGAAAATGTCAGCATGCGCTATGGGGAAGAAGGTCCCATGGCCATTGAGAATATCTCTCTCAGCGTTCGGGAGAACGAGTTTGTCGCCGTGGTCGGCCCGTCCGGCTGCGGCAAGTCCACCCTGATGAAACTGGTAACCGGGCTGGCGCCTCCCAGCGACGGCTATGTCTACCTGGGCGGCAAACAGGTGTCTGGCCCGCAAAGAGGCGTGGGTATGGCCTTCCAGGCCTCCAACCTGCTGCCCTGGCGGACCACCCTGGACAATATCCTGCTGCCAATGGAAATCGTGCAGGACTACCGCCACCGCTTCCGGGCCGAAAAGGCGAAGTTCCAGGAACAGGGCCGGGCCCTGCTGGCCCGTGTGGGACTGGCTGGCTGCGAGGACAAGTTTCCCTGGGAGCTCTCCGGTGGCATGCAGCAACGAGCGTCCATCTGTCGCGCGCTGATCCATCGCCCGTCCCTGCTGATGCTGGACGAGCCCTTCGGCGCACTCGATGCCTTCACCCGGGAAGAGCTGTGGTGCATGGTCCGGGACCTGTGGCAGGAAGAACCCTTTACCGTGGTACTGGTCACCCACGACCTGCGGGAGGCGGTATTCCTGGCTGACACGGTATATGTGATGAGCAAGGGCCCCGGGCGCATCCTGGTACGCAAACCGGTGGACCTGCCCCGTCCCCGGGACCTGGCGGTGACCTATACCGACGAATTTGCCGAACTGGTGTTCGAACTGCGGGATCATATCGGCCGCATCCGGGAGGAGTCTGCATGACATTGCTGCAGCGAAAACGACTGTTGATCAAGGCCTCGCCCTGGATCCTGCTGGTGTCACTGGCACTGCTGTGGGAACTGGTGTGCTTTGCCTTCAGCGTGCCGACTTATCTCTTTCCCGCTCCGACGGACATCTGGGCGTCATGGCTGAAGTACCAGGGCCCGATCATGAAACACGCCACCCATACCCTGTTTACCACGGTGGCGGGATTTGCGATTGCGGTTATTTTTGGCGTAATCCTTGGAGTCCTTGTGGGCTCGTCTCCGCTGATCTACAAGGCGGTCTACCCGCTGATGGTGGGTTTCAACAGCATTCCCAAGGTGGCTTTCGTGCCGGTGCTGGTGGTGTGGTTCGGCATTGGCACCGTGCCGGCGATCCTCACCGCCTTTCTGATTTCGTTTTTCCCCGTGGTGGTGAACATGGCCACCGGCCTGGCCACCCTGGAGCCTGAACTACAGGACGTGCTGCGCTCGCTGGGCGCCAGCAAGCTGGACATCCTCAGGAAGGTCGCCCTGCCGCGCTCCATGCCCTATTTCTTTGCTTCCCTGAAGGTTGCCATCACCCTGGCCTTTGTGGGTTCCGTGATCTCGGAAACCGTCGCCTCGAATGTGGGCATCGGCTACCTGATGATCTCGGCCAGTTCCACCATGGACATGGGCCTGGTATTCGCCGGCCTGGTGGTCATCGCCATCATGGGGGTGGTGATGTACGAGATGTTTGCCTTCGTCGAGCGGCGCATGACCGGCTGGGCCACTCGCGGATCCGACCCGGCGTTCTGACCCGGCTGGATCAGCGTGATCACAGGGCCTCCCGCGGGAGGCCCTCAGATTGCTGACAAACCCTCGCCATCGCGGCGGGGGTTTGTTGTAATTGGGGCATCGATTTTTCAGAGGCTGCCCCATGCTCAAAGAGCCGTCCCCGCAACAACACGAACTCGAGATGGTCAGTCTCGAATCGCTTGTCCCCGACAACCACCTTCTTCGAAAGATTGATCAGTACATCGATTTTGAATTCATCCGTGATCGGGTTCGGCACCTGTACTGTTCGAACAATGGCCGGCCGGCACTGGATCCGGTGGTGCTGTTCAAGATGCTGTTTCTGGGCTATCTGTTTGGCATTCGTAGCGAGCGGCAGCTGGTGCGGGAGATACAAGTCAACGTGGCGTATCGCTGGTTCTTGCGCTTCAACCTCACCGACAAGATTCCAGATGCTTCCACCCTGAGCCAGAACCGCCGGCGGCGGTTCCAGGACAGCACCATCTATCAGGACATCTTCGACGAGATCGTGCTTCAGGCCATGGGTTATGGTCTGGTGGGTGGCGAGGTGCTATACACCGACAGTACCCACCTCAAGGCCAATGCCAACAAGAACAAGTACGACCTGAAACAGGTCGAGGAGAAGGTGGCGGCCTACCTCGGAAGCCTGGAAGACGACATCGAAGGTGACCGTAAAGCCCAGGGTAAAAAGCCCCTGAAATCGAAGTTGTCTGAGCAGCCCCCCAAGACCAAAGACACCAAGATCAGTCGTACTGATCCGGACAGTGGTTACATGGTTCGGGAAGGCAAGCCCAAGGGCTTCTTCTACCTGGACCACCGCACCGTCGATGGCCGCAACGCCATCATCACTGACAGCTATGCCACCCCGGCTAATCTGCATGACAGCCGCCCCTATCTTGATAGACTGGATCGTCAATGTGAGCGCTTTGGCTTCGATGTTTGGGGCGTTGGACTGGATGCGGGCTACTACACTGCCGGCATTTGTAAGGGCTTGGAAGACCGGGGCATCTATGGGGTCATGGGCTACCGGCGACCGAACAAGCCAAAGGGCTATCTCCCAAAGCGCGCCTTCACGTACGACCCCGAGACCAACACTTATAGCTGCCCACAAGGCCAGCAACTGATCTACGCCACCACCAATCGCTTGGGCTACCGGGAGTACAAATCCAATCCCACGCACTGCAAAGACTGCCCTCTGTTGAGTCAATGCACCCGCAGCGCTAACCACGTCAAAGTGCTCACCCGCCACGTCTGGCAGGACAGCAAAGACCGAACCGACAGTTACCGATTAACTCCGTGGGGTAAAGCGCTCTACAAACGAAGACAGGAAACCGTGGAACGGTCATTTGCCGATGCCAAGCAGTTGCATGGCCACCGTTACGCTCGCCTGCGAGGGCTCTCGAAGGTACGAGAGCAATGCCTGTTGGCCGCTGCCGCCCAGAATATGAAGAAGATCGCGCAGATCCTGGCGCGTCTTTTATGGCTCAAATCCCTTGGTGTGCCTGGCTTACAGCGGCAAATCCGGGAATGGGTCCAAAAACTGGTTGATCTGGCGAGTTGGCAGTCGGATCGAACATGTTGGGCTGAATCCACCGCCACGTGATTTTAAAACGCCCAAAGGCAACGAACCCCGGAAAAACCGGGGTTCGTCAGCAATCTGAGGGCCTCCCGCGGGAGGCCCTTTTCGCATGAGTTACTGCCGGGCCGCCGCAGCCTTCTCCGCCGCATCAAAGTTCGCCTGGATCCGCTGCAACAGGTAGTCCCGCGCCGAGATGGGCGGGTATTTCTGTTCCGGACCCTGGATGATCACGTCCTTGTTGGCCTGGCAGAAGAACGCCAGGCTGTAACGGGGGCCGTTGTACTCGCCCGGCCTCGGCATGCGTACCCGGTGCAGGGTGGACTTAAGGCGGTCGTCGCTCCATCGCATCAGCATATCGCCTATGTTACAGGTGATGCGATCCTCCCTGGGCGTGACGGTGAACCATTCCCGGTCATCGCCCTTGCCTTCTGCGTCCTTGCCGGGGCTGACCTGCAGGCCACCCTGCCCCTCCTGCTGAAACACCATAGTCAGGCAGTCGAAGTCGGTGTGGGCGCCGGCCCGCCAGACCGATTCGTCGGGCTGGTGGTCGTCCGGCAAAGGAAGATAGTGCAGCAGACGCAGGGTGCTCTGGTAGTCCGGCTGCGCCCGGTCATGGGCCCGGGTGAAAAAGTCCCGATCAAAGCCCAGCCGATCTGCAAAGCAGGACAGCACCTTCATGCCGAGCTGCCAGGCCTGGTACTCGAAATCCAGCATCACCCGGTGGAACTCCGGCACCACTGTCTGGTTTGGCCACAGGTCATCCATGTGCGGCAGGGTGATCTGGTAGGACTCCTTATCGTCCGCAGTGCCCGTGGACGGACGCACCTGGGACTTGAACTCCCAGCCGGCATTCAGGCCCTTTTTGAGCGGGAAGCGCTGCTTCTCGGCCTCGGGTAGGGCAAAGAATGTCTCTGACAAACTGAACGCCTCGCGGACCAGGCCCAGCCCCAGGCCATGATTCGCCAGCTGGAAGAAACCCACCTCCTTGGCGGCCTGCCAGAGCTGGTCTGTGATTTCACCTCGTCGCTGGTCGAAATCGGTCAGATCAATCACGGGCACGTCCCGCTCGATCTCCTTGCCCATGCCACCAAAGGTGGTTTCCAGGTTCAGTTCCTTGAGGGCGTACTTTTCTGCAGTGTTGGTCATTGGTACCTCCGGGACTATCGTCTGATGGGATCAACGACCGGCGGAGATCAGCGGAGGGGCAAACGCAGCGAGTCCTGCTATCGCCGCCAACCGCGCTCGCACGCCGGCCGACGACTGAGCAATGACCCGACACCAGCGAACGGCCAGCGCCTGACTGCTTCTACTCAGACTTGGGCCGGTCAGCGATGACGTGCTGACCGGCAGATTAGTGGATAGCAGCATCCATGCCATTCACTCCATCGTCGAAGCCAGCCTTTAATCAGTCGCTTGGCAGCGATTCCACCGGGCAGTCTGTCATCTCGGGAACCAGGACTGTGCAGCGACTGCCACACTTGCACCGTCAAGGTGCTACGTTGATAGCCATCAAAGGGAAAGATTCCGGACCTGACCATGTGGTCAGCAAATGGAAAGGATATTGCATCACGCTCTCTACCACTGTCATTCAACACAAGAGTAGAAGCGGTCAGAAGTCTGCCGGGCCGCGGCGGAGCTTCGGGACATTGCTCGTTCGTCCGTAAAGGAGCAACCATTGAACTACCTGATCCGAAACGCAGTCGCCATCCACGCTGAGGACAACCCCACTGCCCGGGACATCCGCATCCAGGATGGTCTTATCACCGAGCTTGGCCGGGGCTTGGCACCCACGGCGGAGCAGCCGGAAACCATTATCGACGCCAGTGGCTGTGTGATCTGGCCGGGGCTGGTGAACACCCACCACCACCTGGCCCAATCCATCATGAAGGGAGTACCCGCGGGGCTGAACCAGGGCCTCGGGGAATGGCTCAGCAGCGTACCCTACCGCTTCTGGCCAAAGGTTACCCCTGAGTTGATGTACCACGCTGCCCGGCTGGGCCTGTACGAACTGATCCGCTCTGGCGCCACCACCTGCGCCGACCATCACTATCTGTACCACGCCACCACCAGCCCGGAACTGGAAGAAGCGGTCTGGCAAGCGGCAGATGAACTGGGCATCCGCCTGGTTCTGTGTCGCGGCAGCGCCACCGAGACAGGCTCCCACGAGGGCATGATCGAACACCGCATCGAACCGGAGACCATCGACCAGGTCATCGACCGCCTGGACGCCACCCGCAAGAAGCACCACCAGGAGGGCGCAGGCGCCATGAAGAAACTGGTGGTAGCCCCCACCAGCCTGATCCATTCCAGCACACCGGACGGGCTCAGAGCCCAGGCCCACTGGGCCCGGGAGCATGGCCTGAAGATGCATTCCCACTTGCTGGAGGTGGCATATGACGAGGTCCAGGCCCGGGAGAAATACCACCAGAGCGCAATTGATTACGCCGAAGCCTGCGACTGGCTCGGACCAGACGTGTGGTATGCCCACCTGGTCCACAGTGATCCCCATGCCATCGAAAGACTGGCCGCCACCGGCACTGGCATTGCCCATTGCCCCACCTCCAACTGTCGCCTGGGCAGCGGTATCGCCCCGGTGGTGGCCATGGAAAAGGCCGGCGTGCCTATCTCGCTGGCGGTGGACGGCTCGGCCTCTGCCGAATCCGGCTCCATGCTGCAGGAACTGAACCTGGCCTGGCTGATCCACCGGGCCGCCCACGGGCCGGATGTCACCACCCTTGAACAGGTGCTGGACTGGGGCACCCGTGGCGGCGCCGACTTGCTGGGCCTGCAGGAAACCGGCAGCCTGGCCGTTGGCAAGCAGGCCGACCTGGTGCTCTACGACATTGATCAGCCGCGCTTTGCCGGCGTCCACTCACCACTGTTGGCGCCCCTGATGTGCGGCGAGCCAGTCCATGTGAAGCACAGCTTCGTGCAGGGTCGTTGCGTTATGGAAGATGGCCTGGTCACCGGCCTGGATGAGCGAGAGTTGACCCGGAAGGTGCAGGAAGGGGTCGCCCGGATGCTGGCTGACGCCTGAGAAAACAAAGCCGGCGGGTATCGCCCGCCGGCTTTTGGTTATTGCCTGCCCGTTTATTTCGGCAGGTTTGCTGTCATGCCTTCCACGTACCAGTCCATGCCTGCCAGTTGCTCGTTGGTCATGGCCTCGCCTTCCGGTACCCGCAGCTCACCGTCCTGGTCCTTCAGCGGGCCCGTGAAGGGATGGAACTCACCGCTGTCGATAGAGGCAATCACCTCATCCACTTTCGCCCGTTGCTCTTCGGTCAGTCGATCACTGATACCGACCACCTGGATGACATCCTCGGAAATGCCGCCCCAGTAGTCGCTTGGAGCCCAGTCGCCGTCCATGACCGACTGGACGGTATCGATGTAGTACGGGGCCCAGTCATTGACCACGGACAGCAGGTGAGCATCGCCACCGAATTTCCGCATGTCGGACGCCTGGCCAACACCCCAATTGCCCCGTTTTTCAGCTGCCATCAACGGCGCCGGGCTGTCGGTATGCTGCACAATGACATCGGCGCCCTGGTCCATCAGCGCGTTGGCGGCATCAGCCTCCTTCGCCGGATCAAACCAGGTGTTGGCCCACACTACCTTGAGCTCGATATCCGGGTTGACCGAACTGGCACCCAGGTATACAGCGTTGATGTCCCTGATAACTTCCGGGATCGGGAAAGAGGCGATGTAGCCCAGGGTGTTGGTCTCGGTCACCAGTCCCGCAGCAACGCCGGTGACGTAACGACCTTCATAGGTGACCGACAGGTAGGTGCCCAGATTGTCGGCACGTTTATAGCCGGTGGCATGCAGGAAAGTGGTATCGGGGAACTGCTCGGCCACCCGTGCAGTGGGGTTCATGAAGCCAAAGGACGTGGTAAAGATCACCTCATTGCCCGCCTGGGCCAACCGGCGGATGGTGCGCTCGGCGTCGGCGCCCTCGTTGACGTTTTCCACATAGGTGGTCTCCACCTGGTCACCGAAGTGCTCCTCAAGGGCCAGGCGCCCCAAGTCATGCTGATAGCTCCAGCCGTGGTCCCCTATCGGGCCGACGTATACGAAACCGACTTTCATCGGGTCCTCGGCCATGGCGGACACGGGCAGGGTGAGTGCGGCAGTAAGTGCCAAGCTGCGTATAAGGCTCATGGGTACTTCTCCTGAACGGTTAGGTTATTAAGTTGTGATCTGTCATGACGGACCACAGCTTAATCACAGCAAAAACTTGGCCAACTGTTCAGGTATTTCTACGTTGCTGCCTGGAGGCATTGAACCAGCCTGCAACCACAAAGGTAAACAACGCGAGATTACCAAGAGCAGATACGACAATGATTCTGCGAAAACTCTCTGCATTTTGATCCCCCCCTTGCTTTCATTATCTGAAGCAGCCGGAACTGAGAAAAGGACGTTCGAATCGCCCAACGGATATTGAGCGGCACAAACCGAAGTGAGGATTTGAATGGATCCTGGCAGGCACTATTATAAAGGGGACGGTAAGCAGAGATCGCGACAGCCTGACTGACTGTGGCACTGGCTGATACTGGCATGAACTACCGACTGGAAAAATCACGCCGAAATCACGACTTTTGTCGCTAGGTTACTGGGATTAAAGGGAGTTCGATTCCGCCTCCGAAACTCGTCCCATTCACTTTGAAGATTGATCTAAAAGATCAGCGGCTGGTTAAAATGCTTTGCGCGAAGGATGAATCCATCGATTACCAATACCAGCTTTTGGACTCGGCAGTAGCCTGGGCCTTTGAGCATCGTGTCTCTTTGATGCCCATTGCCCCTCAGAGGAATGGTGTTAGCAAAAGCTACTATATCTGTGAGTCAACGGAATTGTTGATGGACCTGCAGTCTTTCTGGAACTGCAATACCACTCGTGCTTTGCATACGACCCTGTTTCATTTTCTTAGAGCCCGAGCGGCTGTTTCCGATTAACGTTTAGTTGTCATCTGTTTGCTCTCCCCTGCCCTGCTGAGAAAATTCTTTAATTGATCATGTCAGAAAATGTTGCAGCTTGTTGCGTCGTATTCTGGATCGTAGATCGGGTTAAAGAAAAAAGCTGACAAGTTTTTTTCTCTGATTATTAAAGACAAAAACGGATTAATAACGGGTTAACAACGGTAGTGCTACGGAAGACCTTGTTGCGATCGGGCCTGTAGGCCTTGTTGGATAACGGTTTAGCGTAGAAACTGCTATGACAAACCTTAGTAGTTTGCTGTGAGTAACCAGAGTAAACCGCTCTCTTTAAACAGAGTGAATTGCTCGGGCAAACCTTAGTGTTTTTCTATCTCAAACCCTAAACACTCAAATTTATACACTCCTATCCACAGGTTATAAACATGCTGTGCACAGCTTTGTCCACAAAAATCTACTTAGTAGTTGCCTGAGCACCGTCAATCTATCAATTTCTATCTCAAACCGCAGTAATATTTTTGACCTCTATCTCAAACCCTAGTAATTCTCTATCTCTAACCCTAGTAACGGTTCGAGCGTTTTCTTTAGCTACGGTTCGACAGCCTCCTTAAAAATACAAAAAAACAATATAAAACAATAGGATAGAGATTTTCCTGAAAATTTAAAGTATTTTTCCCTGCTATTTAGTGATCAATCCCCCCAGTTATTTTTTTTGCTTCAGCAAACTCTTATCGGACACTTCAATGTTTTTTTAAAGCAAGCGATAGTAAACGTCTGCCCTTAGTGTTCCTGGGATCTGAGCCTAGCAAGCAAGCTCTGGTGACTCTAAGACAGGCAAGCCTCCAATCCCTTGTGCGACAAGGGACAAGCCCTGAGGAACAAACTCTATGGCAAACCCTAGTATTGTGTTTTTCGTATTAAAAAATTCCTGAATTGCTCGATTTTTGGCCTAAAGGTTACTCAGGTTTGAGATAGGAGTTTAAATTAGGTGGGTCAGAGTACTAGGGTTTGAGAAAGGAGGCGTGTGGTAGTTAGCCGTTTGCTTGGGTTTGAGATAGAAGTGGGTTCTTCAGGAAATACTGCAGGCTGGGATAGACAAGATTTAAAGCCAAAAAACTATGGTTTGAGATAGAAAAGGCAAGGAGAGGCTTTTGTGCTGGTGGTTTCGTAAGGGGCTTACTTGATGGAGTCTTAGGCTTTACTCATCGAAAGGAATCTGATCGATATCTTGGACTGAGTCGTCGCCCTGCCCTGCCCTCGCTTCTGACCACCAACCTTTTTCGTCAGCCTGTTGATGATCTCGCTTGTCTGAGATCTGGGCCTGTGCTTTTCCAGCAATGCGATTTGCTGTTTTGTTACTGGCCGCTTGCTGCTTTGCAAACTCATTCGTAGCTCTTAACTCAAACAGCCAGTCGACGATCTTGGCTTTTATCTTCTTTGGTGTGGCTTCATAGCTTTCAATCACCCGCTCAGCGATAAGCTCTTCAAGGATGTCCTGCAGGAGCGCTTTATCCTGGTAGAGGTTTTTGTAGGGAGCTTTCATGGCGGCAACCAGGGTTGAAAGTTTGACGCGATACGGGTTCCCCGGCCCGGCTTGGATCCAGCGATTACACAGCCGCTTATAAATCAAACGTGTGTACTGTCCCTTAAAAGAAAGAGCCTTTTTGTAGTTATAGCGACGGTAGTTTGCTGTCATGATGATGCTGGTCACCATCGGATGAAAGCAAACAAAGGATTTGGTCTCACCTTTCGTGGCCTTTTCTGCGAAGGCTAGAAATGGGAGGAACGGTGCCGAAAAACTGATGGAGCCATCTTCGGCATCGAATTGGAGATGGGCCCGGTTTAGTACGGTGATTGCTTCACGGATTTCGGAGTAAGAATATTGAACCTTACCGTTATTGATCCGTTTGAGCTCTTCATAGACCTCATAAAGGCTGAACTCAATTCCAACTAACTGCTGTCCCTTGCTGTCACCCGAGGTAATTTCATAGGCTTCTGCCCTTCTCTCTGTGGCGAGCTTTCGAAGTACGTCTTCAATGATCTCTTCTCTGGCTCCAGGTCGCACAAAGACTCTTTTCTTTGTGCCATCGGGCATAATGCGTTCAATGTTTGCATCGGTGACCGAAACATTAATGATTAAGCCGTTGTACTCCGTTTGCCGCACGAACTCAGTGTCATCCGCAGCAGCTGAGAGCCGATATTTCTTCTTTTTGTCGTACTCGAATTTTCCTACGGTGTCATAGATCTCGAAGGAATGGCTGTAATTCTGATCTATTAAGGGATCCAGCCCGAAAAGATCAAGCTTCAGCTGAGACTTTTCTTTTTGTTTGAGAACCTTCCTGTCCATGTGCCCTTCCGCGTCAAGCTAAGTGTCCGGTCTTCCGATATCGAACGTCGGATTTTACGAGCCAAAATTATCAATGAATCGCTTGGTTTTGTGTATGTCACCAAAAAGGCATTTTCAAAGGCATTCGGTAACATTAGACTATGATTATCCTACATGTATTCTGGATGTCAAATAATCAGGAAGGGTATCAATATGGCTGACAATGATTCGGAAAAAAGTTACCTCGAAGCTGCGCTGAAAAAGATCAATACGGTCGTGGCGCGCGGTGAAAAAATCATGAAGGAGATCCCTGGCCTTGTAAAGAAAGCTCAGATTGATAAGCACGACTTGACCTGGCTTGAGGAGAGTGAGGTTGATGATAGGGTTCAACAGCGTCGATATGGAACCACGCAAGCTGCTGAGTTAGCAGGAATTAGTGTAGGCCTTCTCTATGCTGCTGAGCAAGATGGTCGCCTGCCTGAACCAGAATATCGCAGCGATACGGCGAGGAAGGTACGAGCCGGTTACACCATAAACCATATCAACCATATGCAACGTGTCTTCAATACCGCCCCCAGGAAACCAGAGGGTTCGTCTGCTGCGATTGCTGGAATTTTGAATTTGAAGGGCGGGTCTCAGAAAACAACGACCTGCCACCTATTCTCACAGTACCTCGCAATTCGCGGGTATCGCTGCTTGCTTCTGGATACCGATCCCCAAGGTTCTTTGAGCTTCTATTTTGGCAAACGCCCTGATGACAATGTTCATTACGAAAACACTGTCGCCCCTTTTTTTCTGGAAGACGATGAAGCTCTAGTCGAGGCAGGCCACCCGGAAGGATCTTCGAGGTCTTTGCACTATGCAATTCAGAAAACCTACTGGGATAACATCGATATCATTCCTGCCTGCCTTCAAAACCTCAATATTGATCTTTTGATGCCTTCCGTAATGAATGAAGCCAACGTACCAATGTTGGATCGCATCATGAAATTACGAAACGGCCTGTTGGAAGTGGGTGAAAACTACGATTTCATTATCATTGATGGCACCCCCTCACTAAACCTGTCAACGCTGAATGTTGTAAGCGCTTGTGATGTCTGTTTCGTCCCAACACCGGCTGCGATGTTGGATTTTGCTTCTACGCTTCAGTTTGCCGGCCTGGTTGCGGAGACTGCTGAGATGTACAAGCAAGAAAAAATGTATCCGAACATTCCGGATATGCGTTATTTCATCACAAAATACAGCGGATCAAGCTACGCCCACTTTATGGGGCAAATAATCCGTCGCGTTTTCACTGTTGAGAGAGGTGATGTCCTATCTACGGAGGCTCACGCCTCGGATGAAATAGGGAAGGCCAATACCAGCACTTACTCCATCTATGAGAAGAACCCCGCTGAGTCAGATAACCGAAAACGACTGAAGAAAACGATAGAGATGTTCGATCGGCTCTTTGAAGAAATGCATGATGCGGTCTGGGAAACTTGTTTCGAGGATGCCTTGCGCTCATCACACTTGGATAAAATCGACGAAATTATGTCTAGTGCGGATCTCGCTCGTGATGACCTTAAGAGAGCCAACCGCTTGTCAGATAAGGAGGCCTAAAGATGGTTAAGCCTAACAAGTATGGAAATATCGATGAGCTTCTCCCTGGTGGGGGTGAAGAAACGGATTCGTCATCCAGTACTCGTAAGAGGAGGCGTCCATCGCCAGCTCTTGGTGCGATGCAGGGGGAAAGACGCCCAATTTCTGTTACAGAATCGCTGAAAGAGGAGAAGGCTAAAGCCGAGCGGGCGCTTGAAGAAGCTACATCAAAGTTTGAGGAAGAGAAACAAGAGCTTCTCCGCCTTCTTGAGAGCAAAGAGTCTGAGGAGAAGGGCAAGCCTATTGTATTGACAATGCCTGTTACTCAGCAGGAAGTGGTTTTCGAGCTTCAGAGAATTGACCCATCCAAAATCGATGTTTCTCCGGAAAATGAGCGCATTCAGGAGTTTCTTGATGAGATTTCACTGAGAGACATTCTTCCATCTATCAGAAAACAAGGGCAGCAGTTCCCCGGCACTGTAAGGCCTAAAAAAGATGGTCGCTTTGAGCTCATTGAAGGTTCTCGACGGTTAAAGGCGGCTGTGCTTGCCAAGAAGCCGTACCTGGCTCTCGTCGGGGACGTTCCAGACGCCGACGTACGTGAATTGAGTGTTATTGAGAACAAGCACCAGGATGTTAGTTATTTCGAAAAAGCGAAAGCCTGGGAGCGGCAAATTAATGATGGCGAGTTTGCCAACTGGACACAGTTGGGGGCCGCCAAGGGTATTAGTTCGTCAAATATCAACAGATACAAGGCGTGTGTTGAGCTTGATGAAAAGTTTGTGCGCATTCTGCCATCACCCTCTGATATGCCTCTTTCTTATGGAGAGATGATATCGAAGCTGAGAAAGAAGAACGAAAGATCCCTTTTGGCCAAAGTTGATGAACTGCTAGAGCTTCGCAAAGAATCGATGAAAGAGGGTGGGGAATCGCTGGGTGTTGAGGAGGTTATCAAAGCGCTTAAAAGCTCTGTTCGAGTTAGGCAAGCCCAGCCAAAAGCTAAAGCTCCTGTGCTGTACAAGTCGCCTGAAGGTGATCGTTTTCTGAAGCATGGCATCACTAATAAGGGGACCACAAAGTTTGAGATTGATGGTGCGGACGAAGAATCTCTCTCGAAGATTGTGGAGTTTCTGACAAAGACGTTAGGGGTTGAACTTAACGAGAGCAATTGAGGTTCTGGCAATTCCCGCGACGGGAATTGCTAGGAAATCCTGGAGATTCCCGTTGCGGGAATTTTTAGCAAAAAGCCGGATTCCCGCCGCGGGAATCCGGCTTTTCTTTACCCCTAACTACTTGAAATTACAAAGATATGTTTATAGATCGCCTTTAAATGTATGGAAAAAGTTTCCGGCTTTTGGGTTAACATAGTTGAGAAATCAGGGAAACTTTTTCCTCCTTCAGCGGCGGAACCGGAGAGAAAACACGGGAAGAATTTCCGTTAAATTCCGGGAATAAACCGTGAGAAATTCGTGATCGGAGGTTAGAGTTTAAAAGCACTCCGATGGAATAAAACCCAGTTTTCGACACAGATCATCCAGATCATCCAAGTCATAAAAGTTCAGAGTGATGGTTCCGTTCTTTCTCTTCTTGTTGAATCGAATGTCTGTGGGGCGGCCGGTCACTTCACTCATTGTGCTGGCAAACCGAGCAATATCGACATCCTTTTCCTGCGTATCCCCACGAGCTATTGATTCAAATTCATGGACAGGGGAGCGGGCTACTAAGAGTTTTCTCAACAGGCTCTCACGTGTTGGGAAATCGAGCTTTGCGATGGCACGAAGGTGACCCAGGGTAATTCGATCAGGGTTGTTAAACCACAGCTCCATTTCCCCATCGGTTAAAGCCTGGCTGACTCTGATGAAATGGGTAACTGTATAAACCTTCTCAATACCCAGGGCTTCACGGATGTCTCTGTTCTTGTATCCATCCTGGACCAGAATCCGAATGACGTGGGCTGTGATAGGGTCAGAAGGGGAGTGTGGTTGGGACTTGTAGTAGTCGATTGCCTCTTCGGCGTCCGTTAAAAGCGGTAAATGAGCCATCCTGACCGACCTTTGCGTGTAGGTATGGGTTGCAACCGAGTGGGGTAGCATTCTTGCCCATCATTATAGTCACGTGACTAAAAAATAAAACTTCACGTTGTGGGAAGGCCTAATCATCAGTGTTTAGTCATATGACTAATGTTATTGGTTAGGTCGGACCATGATCGCTGTCATTTGTAGAGTGTGGCTGGTGAGGGTAGGGCGGGTCGCCATACAAATTTCGCCGAGGTGCATATTCCGGCCCATCGTGACCGCCCATTCCGTTTGAACGTGACCGCCTGTTCCGGGTGATCGTGACCGCTCATTCCGTTCTATCGTGACCGATTTTGGACGTTTTCCGGAATCACCGGTCACGATGCCGGAATCCTCGGTCACGTTCCTCCGGAATCACTGCCAACGCGCTGGAATTCTTCAACTTTATCCGGCATACCCGTTCCTTTTTTATCACGAGGAAGGGCAAATGCCGGCAGCGAGGATTTCCATGCGACAAATCATCGAGGTCTTGCGCCTCAAGTACGAAGCGGGCCTGAGCCATGAGCGCATTGCCCGTGCCTGCGGGCTCTCCAAGGGCGTGGTCGGCAAGTATGTCAGCCTGGCCACTGCGCAGGGCATCACCTGGCCGTTGCCCGAAGGCACGGATGAAGTACGGTTAGAGGCCCTGCTGTTCCCGGCCAAGACACCCCCATCTCGATTTGCTGAACCCGACTACTTCCAGGTCCATCAGGAACTCAAGACCAAGGGCGTCACCCTGCAACTGCTCTGGGCCGAATATGTGGAGCGCCACGGCGACAAGGCCTATCGCTACAGCCAGTTCTGCCACCACTACCAACTCTGGCGCGGCTGGCAACGGCGCAGCATGCGCCAGGTTCATCGAGCCGGTGAGAAGATCTTTATCGATTACTGCGGCCCGACTGTGTCAGTGGTGGACCGCTCCACCGGTGAACTGCGTAAGGCCCAAGTCTTTGTGGCCGTGCTGGGCGCGTCCAGCTATACCTTCGCCGAGGCGACCTGGAGCCAGAGCCTGCCGGACTGGATTGCCTCCCACCAGCGGATGCTGGCGTTCTACGGTGGTGTGCCGGAACTGCTGGTTCCGGACAATCTCAAGGCAGCGGTCACCAAGGCAGACCGATACACGCCCCAGCTCAACGAGACCTACGCGGAACTGGCAACCCATTACCAGACGGCGGTCTTACCGGCCCGCCCCTACAAGCCCAAGGATAAGGCGAAGGCCGAAGCCGCTGTGCTGCTGGTTGAACGCTGGATCCTGGCCCGGTTGCGTCACCGAACGTTCTTCTCACTGGCCGAACTGAACTCGGCGATTGCAGACCTGCTACCGGCACTGAACCCGCGCCCGTTCCAGGGGCGCTCCGAGAGTCGCCAGAGCCTGTTCGAAGCACTTGATCGACCCGCACTCAGGCCACTGCCGGCAACGCCCTACGTCTATGCCGAGTGGCGCAAGGCACGACCGGGCATCGACTACCACATCGAGATCGACAAACGCTTGTACAGCGTGCCTCACGCCCTGGTGGGGGTGAAGCTGGATGTTCGGGTTACCGATACGTCTGTTGAGGTCATGCACAAAGGCCAGCGGGTGGCCCTGCACCCTCGGCATGGCAAGGGCCGCTTCGTCACCCTGACCGAGCACATGCCCAAGTCCCATCAGGCCCATCAGAACTGGTCGCCCGGGCGGTTCCTGAACTGGGCCACTGACATCGGTCCCGCCACGCTCGACGTGGTACAGCGACAGCTCAAGGATCGTCCGCATCCCGAGCATGGCTACCGGGCCTGCCTGGGGCTGTTGAACCTGAGTCGACGCTACAGCCGTGACCGCTTGGAGCAGGCCTGTAGCCGAGCACCGGCCATCAACTCGGCAAGCTACCAGAGCATCAGCTCGATCCTGAAGCAGGGTCTGGATCAGCTGCCTCTGCCACTGAACGAGGAAGAACCGGAACTGGCCGATCTGCCCGTTCACACCAACGTTCGCGGGCCCCGCTACTACCACTGATACCGGAGAAACTGATGTTGACTCAAAACACCCTCGACACCCTGCGCCAGCTCAAGCTGACAGGCATGTGCGATGCCTTGGAACAACAACGGGCACAGCCCGACACCCACGACCTGGCGTTCGAGGAACGCCTGGCCTTACTGATCGACCGGGAGGTGCTGCACCGGGAAAACCGCCGATTAGAGCGGCTGCTGAAGGCAGCCCGGTTGCGAGTGCCTGCCTGCGTGGAAGACATCGATTACCGCCATCCACGGGGGCTGGAACGCTCCCGCATGGCGGGCCTGGCCAGCTGTGACTGGATCCGCCAATCCCTGAACCTGTGCATCACCGGACCAACCGGTTGCGGCAAGACCTGGCTGGCGTGCGCCCTGGGCAACCAGGCCTGCCGGCAGGGGCTGTCGGTGCGTTACCTGCGGGTGCCGCGCCTGTTCGATCAGGTGCGCATCGCACACGGCGATGGCAGCTACGCACGACTGATGAACCAGTTGCTGAAGACGGATCTGCTGATCCTGGACGACTGGGGCATGCAGAAGGTGACCGCACAACAACGCCAGGACCTGATGGAAGTAATCGAAGACCGGCACGGGCGAGGCTCAACGCTCATCGCCAGCCAGCTACCCACGGAGCACTGGCACGACTACATCGGCTCCGCCACGCTCGCCGACGCCATCCTGGATCGGCTCCTGCACGGCGCTCACCGACTCAATCTGAAGGGGGAATCACTGCGCAAAGCCAAAGCACAAAATACGGAATCGGTTGACCCATCGTGACCGCTCAGAGTACAAAACCGACTCCAGCGTGATGGCCGTGTGCAAATCGGTCACGATCCCCGGAATGACCGGTCACGTTCGCCGGAATACGCAACATTCCAGAGTGGCGGCGGTTAGCTCTCGTTTCCGCTGTAATGAGTCCAAAAATAGCGCCAACAATCAAGGCGGCACAGTACAACACGGCTCGGAGTATCCACCTGAGAATTCGGTAACCAGCGAACTCTCCATACTTCTCGTCCATATGATTGACCAACGAAACTACACCGTGCCTCTTTCCGTAGAGGCACAAACCTGTACCCAACATCAGAAATATCGGAGCAAATAAAGACTGGCTGACCAGCGAAAGCACCAGAGCTGTCGATCCTACACACAGGCCAATCCTGAACAGCCAATAGTCTCCTTTAGTCGCTGCCTTGAATTGTACTTTTGAACTTGATTTGATCATAAATTAACCATCCATGTAACTCCTTGCTGTAACGACGATTTCCGTATTTTTTTGCCAACTTATCCATCGATTTCTGTGGATAACTCGCAATCACAGCTCAAACCACTTGGTCATGCCACCATATTGTGGCCGGAGATTGACGCCATGAAGTGGCCGAAGGGGTCGCAAAGTGAACATTCAGACCGACCACAAAGCAGGCCTTTTCTTCTACCGCGTTACCTGGTTGCCTTCCCACCCCCGACTCATTTAAAGACCCGCCGCAATGGGGTCTTCTCGGATGCACTTAGAAGTACGCTCAGTAGACCTAGCGAATAGCGAATAGCGCAGCTCCAACGCTGCTTCTCGGCTTGTTCATCGTCTCTTCATGGCCCAACCCAACCTGCTATTAAGTTGGCTTGCTGACTAGGGTTTAGCCTTCCATAGAGGGGTGGGCAATGCCCCTTCCACCTCACTCGGCTCGGGCGGTTGTACCATGTCCCGGTTATATAAAATCACCCGTTTCAAGTGACGGGCGAGCCACAGAGCGGTATACCTGAGTCACCTCAGCCAATATCGACAACGATATTTCTTCAGGAGATTCAGCACCAATATCAAGGCCCGCAGGGCCGCGTAAAGACCGCGCACAATCGGCCAAACCTAGCTCTCTCAGCTGACGAACTCGTCTTTTGTGAGTGCGCTTGCTTCCGAGGGCGCCGAGATAATAACAACTACCTCCTAGTGTCCCTTAACAAAAGTTCGTCTTACTGTTGAGCTTATCGGATAGACGAGCAATTGACTCAATGATTTGATCCGCCGTTTTACGCCAGATAAAAGGTTTGGGGTCGTCGTTGTACCTTGCCAGATAATCTTTAATAGACGCCTCCAGTTCGCGAGTGCTGCGGTGCGAGTTGCGCTTGATCCAGCGTTCTGAGATCAGGCCGAAAAATCGTTCAACCAGATTGACCCACGATGCTGATGTTGGCGTGAAATGCACGTGATAGCGGGGCCTTGCGGCAAACCAGGCTCGTACCTTTTCTGTCTTGTGGGTCCCGTAGTTGTCCATGACGAGATGAACATCCAGGTCTTCCGGAACCTCCCGGTCAATTTCATTTAAAAACGCCAGAAACTCTTTGGCACGGTGTCGCCTGTGCAAGCGACCGATGACCTCGCCAGTGGCAACATCCAGCGCTGCAAAGAGAGTTGTCGTGCCATGACGAACATAGTCGTGCGTTCGGGTTTCGGAATAACCAAACGACAGCGGAAGCGCCGGCTGGGTGCGGTTTAGCGCCTGAATCTGGCTTTTCTCGTCGACACACAGTACCAGAGCACGGTCAGGCGGATTCATATACAAACCGACAATGTCGTGAATCTTGGCCACGAAGTGGGGGTCGGTTGAGAGCTTAAAAGTCTCCAAGCGATGGGGCTTTAAACCAAACGCCCGCCAGATTCGGCTGATTGCCATGGCATTGAGCCCGGTTTCCTTGGCCATCAGCGTGGTAGACCAGTGAGTCGCATTCTTGGGCTTGGATTGAAGCGTTTTGTTGATAACGTCTGTTACCTTATCGTCATCAATACTGCGGGGCCGACCACTTCTCGGGGCATCTGTCAGTCCCGCCAAACGAAACTGCTCAAAGCGCTTACGCCACTTGCTGACGGTTTCTGCCGTTACGCCTACTCGCTCAGCAATTACACGTCCGGGCAAGCCCTCGGTACTCAGCAGTATCATACGCGCGCGTTGTTGCTCGGCTGCAGGCATCTGTCGGCGACGAACCCAGGCATTAAGCTCATCACGTTCTTCGTCTGTAATAATCAGAGGAATAACTGGTCGACCCATTGCAGTAGCTCCATTGATGCTTTCTGCAATTATAACCCTAATCTATCATATGTTCGACGAACTTTTGTTAAGGGACACTAGAAGGGGTTGGAGAATAGGCATTTCCCAGTCATGGTCATGGAACATGGTGACAGCAGCGGTCCACGGGTCGAGCTCCGGACATGAAAACATTCGGGCTGTAGACAATCTAAAGGTCGATGCGCCAGACTGAGCTGCAGACATTAGCGTTCCCTCATCAGGGGAAAAAACCATGACCTCATGCCCACTGGCCACTGCAACCTGACTCAGGGCCATGGCGTTGAGTCCCTGTCCGATCACAAACAGCCGTTGACGGGGGTAAAGCCAACGTCGGACCATCCCCTCGGATGGCGGGGTGACGTCGGTATCCATCACCACACGCGAGGTCGAGGCCATGGTATCGATCTCCAGCGCCGCCGGGCGGCGTGCGCCATGCGCCTTTAGCAATTCTGCTAGAGTGCACCCGCCGGTCTGGACGTCAATATAGATTTCAACGCCAGCCCCACAAGGCAATCGAATGTCTAGGAACGGTGACCCAGCGCCCAGGCGCAACCAACGATTTTGGCCCTCCCTAAATGGCTTCAAGCGACTCGTGAACAATCAACCGGTCCCCACAGCCGGTGCCAGTAAGGCTGCCCACACAATAACCTTTACCGGTGACCGCCATCTGGCTGCCCAATGGCCTAGGCGACGAACCATCTCGGCAGACCAAAGTAGCCAAAGCCATTGCCTCACCGTGGCTACGGAAATCCCGGGCCGCCGCGAGGACCGCAACCTCGTCCGGAATCAACCGGCCAGGTCCATTGGCTCGACGACCACCGGGCTGTCCGCGTCGAAACGAACGCCTTCGCGAAGCATGAACAGTGGACGGATCGCTTCTGACGCGTTGACGGTTACCCCGCTGTTATCCACCAAGGTAAAGCGGCCCTTGACCTGCTGCAGCACTGACACGTCAGCGATTTGACCAACCGAAAGGCTGCCAACCTCATCATCAATAGCCAGCATGCCAGCCGCATTGCTCGTCACCGTGGCAATCACTTCGTTAAGCGACACGCCCAATGCCAGCATTTCAGTCATTGCGTGGGTTAGGCAGAAGCGCGTCTTGCCGAAGAACGGGCTCGTTTCCCGGTTTGCGGTCTTTGCCTGACCGGCGTCGGTGTTATAACCGTGCATGTCGGCCCCAAGGGTGTTGGGGAGAATGCCGGCTTCAATCACCTTGCGCGCCATCTCGAAGCTAAAATGGGAACCGTGCCCCACATCCACACGAAGGCCCCGGTCTAGTCCCGCACGGATGATCGGATGCAGTTCTCCGGTCTTGCTGGAGATAAACCCGCCCGGGTGTCGGGTGAAAGGATGCGCCAGAATGTCCCCTTCCTTCATCAGCGGCACCAACTCCTCTATCACGGTGTCGGGATCGTCGATGCCCTTACCAGCCTCTGGCCATATCTGACCTAGGTGTATGTACAGGGGGACGCCAATGCCCCGGGCGATGTCCCGCGCCTGCTTAATCACTTCCATACCCCAGCGTGATTTGCCACCAACTTCAGCGTGGGCCTTGATGCCCTTGACCAGGTCCCGATTGGCGAGGCCCACTTCAATCGTCCGCTTCACATCGACGTCTTCCGGACCGTAGAGCTGCGGGTAGTGGTGCCCCTCCAGTCCGCCCACCAAGTAGGCGGACAGGAAACACAAAACACGGCTGTGGGCAGGTTCGGAGATGTAATGGCGAAAAGCCGGCAACGTCATCAAACTGGGCCCACCCTGATCGACTAGGGTCGCCACACCGGCCTGCACACCGCAACGGTCCGGGTTGAGCCCGAAGCGCCCGGTCACATGCTCGAACACATGTGCATGGGTATCAATCAGTCCGGGGGTTACCAAAAGGTTCTCAGCATCGATGACTTCCTCGGCCAGATCCGGGGCAATACCCGCTTCCACTGCAGCAATACGACCATCCTTGGTGGCGACATCCAGCATGCCATCTCTCCGGTTTGCAGGATCAACAACGCGCCCCGACTTAAGCAACAGGTCGTAGGGTTTATGTTCCATAAGCATTACACATTCCCCGAGTGGCCAGATCTCGTGCCACAGCAAAGCCAATGCCCTGACTTCCACCGGTCACGATCACAACAAGTTTGGCGCTCATAATGCGCCTCTCGCCTGAGCAGCCTTGAACAAACTTAGATCGGGTTGGTAAAAGCCCTTTCCGAGTATCCCCCCCCTGGCATCAGCGCTCACCAAAGCAAGATTTACAATCGGCACCAACTGCCTTTCAGTCACACGCTGCGCACAAACTACACCAGAACTGGGGCCCAGAACGCTCCCCGGGCGCGTTGACCAATCCTTAGGAAGCAGCACCTCCCAGTCAGAGACTAATGACGGCGCTTGGCTTAAGGCCTGTCCGCCCAGGCCGCAGAAATCAATAACTGCACTATCACCAATCGAACCAAGTACAGGGCGCCCCTCCTGATTGGGAAAAAGAGTTCCTTCAGGTGGTTGCGCAAGTATGGTCGACCACTCCGTTTGCCCACTAAGTCGTATTCCGAACTGCAGACCGTTTCCACCAGCAGCTACGACACGCCCTGAGCAGTCCGGAGCACGGGGACCAAACTGGAGTAACCACCCTGCCGCCGCCATCAATATGGGAAGAACGAAGCCCGGGCTATTTTCAAGGAGAGTTCGGTACTCGTTGGACAGGCCTTCAAGCTGGCCCAGAAAAGCAGAATTTGCTTGGTCCGTCAGGGAATGACAGTCATTGCCTTCCTCCAGTGCCGTTTTGATAACCGCAGCGACCTTCACAGGCGACTTCTGCAATAGGGGGCCGAGTTCCCTCACCGCAAAGTCGGCATGACAACGCAGGCTTTCCAGACACTCCGGCTCGGGTGAGCCAAAACGGATACCAATTGGCGCGCCTTCAACAATGGGCGCGCACATCTGGCTGGCACCATCACCGATGACAAATACTGGCATGGATGGGGAAACCACCTGCGCCAATGGCGTGACCACTCCCCAATCCTGGGCCGGTTGGAAATTTACTTTGCCGCTATCAATTAGATTGACCGCCTGGTCAGGGGTGGTTACACCCCCCTCAAACAGCAGAGCATGGACCGTCGCGTTGCGAACAGCTGCAGGAACATCTGAAGTTACAAACGGAGGTCCCGCATGGAGTACAGTTAAACCATCCAGGTTCGGCAGGACCTCTCTTAGTAAGCAAACCCGCTTGAGGAAAATACCAGCAAACTTCTTGTGTAGACTTCCGTCCAAAGATTCCATCTCACCTCACACCAGAATGTTTTAATGAGCCACCAAGGCAATGCACACACAAGTTGTGCCAAACCCCAAAATATGGATACAAAAATTAATTAGTTATTGTTTTTAAAGGGATTTAAATATTGAAAAAAGTTGAGAGATATAATTATTCGAATCTAGACTGCGCACCATATTGATCAGTACACTAATTAATGCACCAAAAAAGATCGGAGTAGAGGGCAAAGAAAGAGCGCAGATTGGAATTACAAACTGGGGATCAGAATCGAGCAGGGATCATCTATCACCGCAGCGCCGTCGACCCAAACTTCAGATCGAGGCTTATAGCATCTTCAACGCAGCCGGCATCAGAAGGACTCCATAACACCCCTTGACCGCCGGGAGGGGAAATTACTATGCAACAAAGCCCCAACGGGGCCAGAACTACAGAGTTATCACTGGAAAGCGGCGCCCAAGGCTTCAGTGATTCGCACGCCCCTTCTATTCGTCAGCACAGGTGTCCCCATGGGTCCTTAGCTCGCATGTTGATATGGAAGTGATTTAAGCCTCTCCAACCGACTGACCACAAGCCTTTCATTCTAGAAGGCCCACCTTCGGGGCACGCCCGCTACCTGACAGTGCATGCGCCGGCCGAAAGAACTTTGCTAATGGGCCAAGGAAACTAGGGAAACCTAGAGAAAAAGACTTAACCATATGATTTTATAGGTTTATTAGGAAAAACAACGCGGTTGGCTTACCAATTGCATGCACTTCCTCAGGTTTTTTCACTCAGGAGTATGCAGAATGAATCGTCGAGAGTTCCTTAAGGGCGCCACATCACTGTCTGTTGGTGCCAGTGTCCTGCCTCTATTCAAGGTCCTGCCAGCATCTGCGGCCAGCCAGGAAACCGCCGTGGTCGTGATTGGCGGCACAATTAACAGCCTAGATATTCACCGCAGTGGTACGAACCGGGATAGTTACCAGGTAGCCATCAACTGCTATGACCGCCTTGTCTCGTTCGGAACCAAAACAATGCCGGACGGCTCCTTGAGCTACGACTACGACAATGTGCAACCGGAGCTCGCGGAATCATGGGAAACCAGTGATGACGGCACGGTGCTAACCTTCACCATTCGCGAAAACGCAACTTTCTGGGACGGCAAGCCCGTCACGGCCCATGACGTCAAGTGGTCTCTGGATAGGGCTGTATCTCTAGGTGGCTTCCCAACCGTTCAGATGAAAGCCGGAAGACTGGAGTCGCCAAATCAGTTCGAGGCCGTTGACGACCGCACCTTCCGCATAACACTACCGTTTCCCTCCAAACTGGCACTACCAGACCTAGCAACGCCAATCCCCATCATCATCAATTCGGAAGTTGCCAAGGCGAATGCTACCGCCGCTGATCCGTGGGCCACCGAGTACCTACACCGTAACCCGGCTGGATCTGGGGCTTACAAAGTGGCTCGCTGGGACGCTGGCCAGCAGTTGGTCTATGAGCGCAATGACAAGTGGGTCGGCGGGGACATTCCAGGCTATCAGCGGGTTATTGTTCGCGAAGTGCCGGCCCAGTCCACACGCAGGGCACTAATCGAGCGAGGCAGCGTCACTGCTTCCCATGACATCCCCAACAAGGATGCCAAGGAGTTGGCCAAAAAGCCCGGGGTGAAAATTGTCAGCACCCCTATTGAAAACTGCGTCTACTCCCTGTGCACCAATCTGGACTTCGAGCCGTTCAAGGACAAACGGGTACGTCAGGCAGTGGCCTGGTCCATTCCTTACCAGAAGATTTTTGAGCAGGCGGCCTATGAACAAGGAGTGCCCATGTGGGGCGGCACCGATACCGTGGACAAGATAGCCTGGCCGCAAAAATCACCTTACGAGCAGAACATCGAGAAAGCCCGAGCACTGATGACCGAGGCGGGATATGAAGACGGTTTTGAGGTACCCCTGTCGTTCAATCTGTCCCACGCGGACTGGGCAGAACCAGCGGCACTGCTGATCCAGCAGGGCTTGGCAGATATCGGCATCAAGGCAACCATCGAGAAGATTCCAGGAGCGAACTGGCGCACTGTTGCGCTGGTGGACAAGAAACTGCCCCTACACCTGGAAAACTTCGGTGGTTGGCTGAACACCCCGGACTATTACTTCTTCTGGGCCTACATCAAAGGCAATCTGTTCAACTCCTACAATTATGACAATTCCGAAATGGCCAGACTGGTGGACGACACCCTCGATATGGCCACGGACGACCTCGACTACGCCCCCAATGTAAAGCGCATGATCGAACTGGCCTTCGATGATATCCCGCGGATTCCTCTTTGGCAGCCGACTCTAAATGTCGCTTTCAAGGAGAGCGTGGAAGGCTACGAATACTGGTTCCATCGCCAAATGGACGTCCGCGCCCTCAAGCCGGCATAAGGAGCGAGCAGCATGCCCATCATACTGGATAAACTGCGCAAGGTAGCTCTCCGACTTCTGCAGGCTTTGCCAACAGTGTTCGGCATCCTAGTTGTGTGCTTCCTGTTGACCCGGGCATTGCCCGGGGACCCGGCTGCCTACTTCGCCGGACAGATGGCCGATGCCGAATCCATTGAGGAAGTCCGCAGGACCCTCGGCCTAGACAAGCCTTTGCCAATGCAGTTCGTCACCTATGTCGGAGACCTGATTCAGGGCGATCTGGGCATGGCAATCTCCACCGGCCAGCCGGTCATGTCCGAGCTGGCCAGCCGTCTCCCCGCTTCTTTGGAACTGACACTGGGGGCTCTACTTCTATCGTTTTTGATTGCCGTCCCCCTGGGGGTTCTAGCAGCCACACGACCCAACACCTGGGTTGACCATACCTGCCGGTTCCTGGTCACTGCCGGCGTCTCCCTGCCCACGTTCTTTACCGGATTGGCACTGATGTACGTGTTCTATTACTTGCTCGGCTGGGCCCCAGCCCCAATGGGCCGGCTCGACATGATGTACCTGCCTCCGGAACAGGTGACCGGTTTCCTGACCATTGACGCTATCATCGCCGGCGAATGGGAGGTGCTGGGGGCCGCTCTGGCACAGTTAGCCCTACCACTAATCACGCTGGCCCTGTTCACCCTGGCCCCTATCGCCCGCATGACCCGGGCTGCGATGCTGCAGACCCTGGGTAGCGATTTTGTGCGCACCGCCCGGGCTGCCGGCCTCAGTGGTCGCCGGGTGCTGGTAACTTACGCCCTCCGCAATGCCCTGCTTCCGGTAGTGACCACCCTAGGTATGGTGTTTTCCTTCGTACTTGGCGCCAACGTACTGGTAGAGAAGGTATTCGCCTGGCCCGGCATCGGGTCCTTTGCAGTAGAGGCACTGGTGGTTTCGGATTACGCAGCCGTGCAGGGTTTTGTGCTCTCCATGGCGCTGCTGTTCGTCACTCTCAACCTCCTGATCGACGTGATCTATACCCTGATTGACCCCCGCGTGGGCGAGGAGGCCTGAAATGATCAGTATGACCACCCTAGCAGCCCCAAAACTGGAGGGGCCTCCCCGCACCAGCTACTGGCAGCACCTGCGCCATGTGGCGTCCGAGAACCCTATGACCGGGCTGGCGTTCGCTCTGTTCGCCCTGTTTATCGGCATGGCCTTGTTCGGGCCCTGGCTTGTGCCTCACGACCCGCTGAACACGGGTGTCGGGCCTGCACTACAGGCGCCCAGCGCCGCCCATTGGTTCGGCACTGACCACTTGGGGCGTGATGTATTCTCCCGGGTCGTCGTGGCAACCCGACTAGATCTGCTGATTTCGGTATCCGCAGTGGCAATCTCATTTGTATTGGGTTCCATCATAGGCTGTTTTGCTGGCTACTTCGGTGGCTGGACTGACCGTATCACCGGCCGCTTTGTGGACACCATCATGGCCTTTCCGCTGTTCGTGCTCGCAATGGGTATAGTGGCGGCCGCCGGCAATACCGTAGAAAACATAGTCTACGCCACCGCCATTATTAACCTTCCCTTCTATGCGCGCATGGCTCGGGCGGAAGTGAGTATCCGCCGCAACGCTGGCTTCGTACAGGCAGCCCGGCTATCCGGCAATTCCGAGTTGCGGGTACTGTTTGGGCACATCTTCCCCAATACCCTGCCGCCGATGATGGTGCAAATCTCCCTCAACATGGGCTGGGCCATCCTCAACGCCGCAGGCCTATCGTTCATTGGCCTCGGGGTACAACCGCCAGCGCCGGAGTGGGGCATCATGGTCGCCGAGGGCGCCAACTTCATTATTTCCGGCGAGTGGTGGCTGGTGATCTTCCCGGGGATGGCGCTGATGCTGGCGGTATTCACCTTCAACCTGATTGGCGATGGCCTGCGGGATCTCGTGGATCCCCAGCGCCGCACCTAAGGAGCACACCATGAGCTTACCCTTACTGGACATCCAGCACTTGAGTGTCGACTTCGTCACCCGTAACGGCACGGTACGGGCGATTGACGACATATCCCTTGCCGTGGGAAAAGGCGAAACCCTGGGTATTGTCGGAGAATCAGGCTCTGGCAAGTCGGTGACATCCTATGCCGTAATGCGCATTCTCGACCGAGCCGGCCATATCGCCGGTGGCAAGATCAGTTACGGCGGCATATCCCTGCACAAGGCGCAGGAAAATGACATGAGGGACATCCGAGGCCGGGAGATCTCTATGATTTTCCAGAACCCCCGCGCGGCCCTGAACCCGATCCGTCGCATTGGCCATCAGGTCTCCGACGTACTGATACAACACAGCCAAGCCACTCGTAGCAACGCCCGAGAAAAAGCCATCGAGATGCTGAAAGCGGTTAAAATCCGCGATCCGGAACAGCGTTACGACGCTTATCCCTTCGAGTTATCCGGCGGCATGTGCCAACGGGTCGTGATCGCCATTGCCTTGGCCTGCCGACCTAGGCTACTGATCGCGGACGAGCCAACCACCGGGCTGGATGTCACCACCCAGAAGGCGGTGATGGACCTAATTGTTGACCTCACCCGGGAGTACGACATGTCCACCGTCCTCATCACCCACGACCTAGGGCTGGCGGCGGCCTACTGTGACCGGTTAGTGGTGATGGAGAAAGGCAAAATTGTCGAATCCAATCGCTCCGCCGAAATGTTCCACCGCCCCCGTGAACGCTATACCCAGCTTTTACTACAAGCTACGCCCCACCACGATTCCCGAATCCGCGACTTACTGACACCGGAAGCCCGTGCTCAAGCTCTCGAGCTTCCCCAAACCCGCCCCCCGGGAGAGCCCATACTGACCGTCAGCAACCTGCGCAAGCACTTCGGCAAGACCGGCGCGGAAGGCGGTCACCTCGCAGTACAGGACCTATCCTTCCAGATCCGGAAGGGAGAAAGCCTAGGCCTAGTAGGCGAGAGTGGCTGTGGCAAATCCACCACCTCGTCCATGATCATGCGGCTATTGGACACCAGTGGCGGGACCATCGAGTTCCTCGGTGAGGATATCGCACAAGTGCCGGCCTCAAAGTTCGCGTCCCACCGCTTGCGCGGCAAACTACAGATGGTGTTCCAGGACCCCACCGATAGCCTGAACCCCCGTTGGAGTGCAGCCCAGTCCATTGGTGACCCGATCAGCCGGCTCACCCCAGAACTTGGTCGCAAGGAAAGGGAGTTACGGATTATCGAACTGGCCGGCTTAGTGGGACTACCGGTGCACCTGCTGGATCGCTTTCCCCATCAGTTGTCCGGTGGCCAGAAAGCCCGCGTTGGCATCGCCCGGGCCATCGCCCTGGAACCCAAGTTGCTGATTCTGGATGAACCCACGGCGGCCCTGGATGTCTCGGTGCAGGCGGTAGTACTCAATCTTCTGGAAGACCTCAAACACCGCTTGGGTATGAGTTACCTGTTCATTAGCCATGACCTGAACGTGGTGCGCTTGCTATGCGACCGCATCATGGTGATGCAAAATGGCGTGATCGTAGAGGAAGGGGAGGCCAGTCGGTTGCTGGACGCTCCAGCCACGGACTACACCCGCTCTTTGCTAGCGGCCATTCCCCACCCACCGGAAACCGAACCGGTGCCTGAGGAATGCACGGTATGACCCGATTTCCTCCGCATACGGAACGGGCCAGCAAGGGCACAGTGGTAGACAGTATTGTCCAGACCCTGGCAGACGATATTGTTAGCGGCCGCCTGACGCCGGGCGCCAAGCTCGATGCCCAAGCCATTGCAGAGCGGTTCGGAGTTTCCCGCACCCCCATCCGTGAAACCTTCGGCCATCTGGCGGCCATGGGACTGGTAACCCACCGCCCCAATCGAGGTGTGATCGTTGCCACACTGTCGTTCAACGCTCTCAATGACCTTTACGAAGCGATGGCAGAACTAGAAGCGGCCCTAGCGAGACTCGCTGCCCTTCGTATGAAAAGCCGGCAACGGGAAGCTCTGCGGAAGTTTCACCAGGACTCGGTTCACATGCTACGAGACGGCACCGCCGACGATTATGCTCGTTACAACCACGATTTCCACACCCTGATCTTTGAGGGTGCCCAGTCTAGCCAGTTACAGCAATTAGCAGAAGCCACCCGCACCCGACTGGCACCGTTTCGCCGGGCCCAGTTCCGGATGAGCAACCGGATCAGCAAATCATGGGAAGAGCATGACGCTATCGTCCGGGCCATTCTGGACGGAGATGCCGATGGTGTCGCCCGCCTGATGCGCCTCCACGTCCAGACTGTTAGCGTTATGTCAGCGGAGTTCGTGGCGGAGCACCAATCCTTCCTAGAACCCCCGGGAGAATCTACTGTATGAAGGCCGAATCAACCGCAGGCGTGATCTGCACTCCGGATTACAGGGCCAGTGAGGCGGGCATGGAAATACTCCGGGCGGGTGGTACTGCTATTGACGCGGCCATGTGTGCAGGTGCTGTCCTGTCGGTAGTCTACCCTCACATGACAGGCCTAGGTGGTGATGCCCTGTGGCTGCTAAGCGATGGTGCCCAAGTGGACACACTGCTAGGTCTGGGCCATGCGGGCCAGCGCTTGCCCGTCAACGGCGTCTTGGCAACACGCGGTCCAGCCTCGGCCGCCACGACCGCCGGTGCCCTCCGGGGCTGGTCCATGGCCTACGACTGGAGCACCCACCGCTGGGGTTCTACCATGACCTGGCCTGATCTGCTGGAGCAGGCTATTGCCTTGGCGCGGAACGGCTATGGCATCTCGAGCAATCAGGCGTTCTGGCAGCAACAACGCAGAGATCTGATTCGAGACCTGCCCGACCTCAAGGCCCTGTGTTGTGACGAGGACGGTGAGTTGCTCGCCGAGAACACGCGGGTTACCCGCCCAGAACTGGCCTCCACGCTGGAGCATCTTGCCCGGGCAGGGATAGAGGATTTCTACGAAGGAGAGTTGGCCACCGCACTGGCGGAGGGCTTTGAAAAGCTCGGCAACGGTCTGACCCGGGACGATCTGAGCTCGACAAAGGCATGGCACAGCGTCCCTCTGAGTATCCGCTACCGCAACGGTACGTTTTACAACTTCCCGCCACCAAGCCAGGGCCTGTATACCCTCAGTGCCCTGAACGCCCTCAACTTTGTTAAGTTGGCGGCGATAGAAAACGGCGGAGCTGATTATTTCCACTATCTGGCGGAGGCGGTTAAAGCCCAACTCAGGCATCGCAACCGCCATCTATGCGATCCTGCAAGTGGAACCCTGAACCTGCAGTGGCTGCTCAGCCGCGAGCGAGCAGCCGCCGACTATGCCGCTATTGATCCACAGGTCGCGGTTCCCTGGCAGGAAACCGGCAAACCGGCAGACACCGCTTGGTTGGCGGCCACCGATGCCAGCGGGCGAACTGCCTGCCTGATGCAGAGCCTGTTCCATGATTTCGGTTCCGGCTGCATGGTAGGCGATACCGGCATCCTCTGGCTCAACCGTGCGGCCGGTTTCACCCCAGGTTCTGCACATGCCAATAGTTGGGCCCCCGGCAAGCTGCCGGCTAATACACTCAACCCCTCCGCCTGGCTCGCAGATGACGGCCGCCAGTTCTATTTCGGAAGCCAGGGCGGCGACGGCCAGCCCCAGACACAAATGGTGCTAGCAACACAACTGATTGATTACCAGAAAGGCATAGATCAGGCGCTGCAGGCACCCCGTTTTCTACAGGGACGAAGCTTCTTCGGCAGCAGCGAAAATCTAAAACTGGAGAAGAGTATCCCGCACGCAGTGGGAGAGGCCCTGACTCGCCGTGGTCACGAGATTGAATGGATACCAGAGCTCAGTCCTTTTACCGGTCTGGCCGGCGCCGTAGCGATACACCCGGACGGACGAAGGGAAGCGATGCATGACCCGCGAGGCGAAGGCACCGCACTAGGCCAGTAACTGAAGCATTTCAATCAATCGATCGTTTTAGACCACAGAAACAAGGAAACAACATGGAAATGATCATCGCCTGCTCCGTACTAGGAATTGTCGCTGGCTTACTGGCCGGCATGCTCGGAATTGGCGGGGGTGTCGTCATAGTACCGGCTTTGATAATCATCCTCTCGGCGCAAGACTTTCCCTCGGAGTTTATCGTTATCACCGCGGTGGCCACCTCCCTATGCACTATCATCTTCACCTCAATCTCCGCCGCGCGCGCTCAAATCAAGCGCCAGGCTGTGGACTGGGCCATTTTCCGGCTGTGGGCACCGACAGTAGTGGCAGGTAGCTTCTTAAGTGGCTTTGTCGCTGCCCGCATACCTGCAATGATACTGGAGATCGGCATTGCCATCTTCTTACTGGTCATCTCCCTCATCATGCTCAGCCGCTGGGTACCAAATCCATCTCGTTCTATGCCCGGAAAGCCCGGCACCAGCGGGCTTGGCCTTTTCAGTGGCGTACTCTCCGGACTCGCCGGCATTGGTGGAGGCAACGTAATGGTGCCATTAATGGTCTTCTTCAACGTTTCCATGCAGCGGGCCGTAGCCACCTCCAGTGCTCTGGGCCTCCCTTTGGCCCTGATGGGTACTCTGGGTTATGTCATCTCGGGCTGGGATTTGCACATAGCACCTTGGTCCGTGGGTTACATTTACCTGCCGGCGGTTGTTTTGATTGCGTTGTTTACGGTGCTGCTGGCTCCCGTAGGTGTAGCACTCAGCCACCGCATCCCCGCACCGACACTGAAGCGATGTTTCGGTGGATTGCTTCTGCTGGTGGCAGGGCGGATGTTGTTTGCTGCGTTGTAAGGCTCTGACCTTTCTGCATGCGTTATAAACAAATTCAAATTGGCATATACGCCGAGGAAAGCAAGATGACGAAACCTGAATTCAACCTGAGCCTGGACTCTTTGAGGCAAGCCTACACCACCGGCACCATCGCCCCGCGGCAAGTCGTCAGATCGCTGCGTCACCGCTGCGACAGTTACCTGGACCAGGCCATCTGGACCCACCGGTTAACCGAGGAGGAGCTTGAGCCCTACCTGCGGCGACTGGAAACACTATCCCCCGCGCGCCTACCCCTGTTTGGCATTCCTTTTGCCATCAAGGACAACATCGACCTAGCCGGCATACCAACAACGGCTGCCTGTCCAGCCTTTACGTATACACCGAAGAAAAGTGCCTTTGTGGTGGAACAACTGATTGCAGCGGGAGCCATACCCCTTGGAAAAACAAACCTGGACCAGTTTGCCACCGGACTTGTTGGGGTACGCTCTCCGGCCCCTTGGGGCGCTTGTCGCAACAGTGTGAACCCAGACTACATCAGCGGAGGCTCATCTTCCGGTTCCGCCGTAGCCGTGGCCCTGGGGCTGGTAAGTTTTTCTCTGGGCACGGATACAGCAGGATCCGGACGCGTTCCAGCAAGCTTTAACAACCTAATCGGCCTAAAGCCCACGCTTGGCCGGTTGAGTGTCAGAGGCGTAGTACCTGCCTGCAAGACCCTCGACTGTATATCAATCTTCGCCCGCAGCAGTGCCGAAGCGAAGACGCTTTTAGAACTGAGCAGCGTAGAAGACAAAGCAGATCCCTGGCAACGGGTTCCTCCAGCTGGCCGCATCCCCTTCAAAACCAATCCTAGAATAGGAGTTCCCGCTCCGGAGCAACTTGACTTCGACGGAGACAAGGAAGCCGCCCAGCTTTTCAAGCGCAGCTTGACGGCTGCCCGTAGCCTAGGTGCCGAGATCGTTGAGATAGACCTGGCTCCTTTTACCGAAGCAGCCCGTCTTTTGTACGAAGGCCCTTGGGTGACCGAGCGCTACCTGGCAACCCAGCCTTTAATCGATGATAAGCCCGAGTCCTTGCTGGCGGTTACACGCGAGATTATAGGTAAAGGGCGGAACACCACTGGCGCTGATGCCTTCCAGGCTCAGTATCGCTTGCGAGAACTCAAACAGGCTGCAGACAGGGTTTTGGCAGAGGTGGACCTAATTCTCACGCCCACTGCGCCACGTATCTACACCTTGTCGGAAATCGCCGCTGAGCCCATTGAACGAAACAACCGCCTGGGCACCTACACCAACTTCATGAACCTATTGGACTACAGTGCAGTAGCGGTACCTGCAGGCCACCGCAGCGACGGCTTGCCCTGGGGGGTGACAATATTCTCCAGGGCGTGGTCGGACGAGGCTCTACTGGGGCTGGCCGGCAAACTGCACGCAGAGGCGACGGATCGAGTTGGCGCGTTGAGCGACCCCGTGCCATCGCCGAATCTCCCCGAAGAGCCCGGCACTATCGATGTGGTCGTCTGCGGCGCGCACCTTTCCGGGCTCCCTCTGAATCATCAACTCATCGATAGAAACGCCAGGCTGATGGAGGCCACCCACACCGCCCCCCGCTACAGATTTTATGCCCTTGCCGGCGAACCGCCGTTCCGCCCCGGGCTCGTCCGCGATATCCGTGAGGGTCAGGGTGCCACTATCGCGGTTGAAATATGGCGGGTGCCAGCAGACCATTTCGGATCCTTTGTTGCAGGCATTCCGGCCCCCCTGGGTATTGGCAAGGTGGAGCTTGCCGATGGCAGATGGGTTTGCGGTTTCATCTGCGAACCTTGGGGAATTGTGGGAGCCAAAGACATTACCGATGTGGGTAGTTGGCGTAACTATATCGAAGCAGTGGGCTAGATCGGCCACCGTAAATCAAACCCCTAAATTAGCTTGAAGCGTTTGCAGACCAATCTAGGTGGAACCAGAGGTGGCGTTAGTCCATTGTTGTTAATTCCCTCAACCTAAAAGCCGCCCCATCGAACACGTGAGTGTCCGCAATCCGGACACTCATTTCCTAACAGTTGCTCCATACAGCTAGCAGCCTCGTTAATGAGCACTAGCGCTGCTTATGCAGGTGGATACGTTGGTGGTGCGGTAGGCTATACAGATTTCCCGGAGGATTTTGATAGCTCAGTCAGCTTTGCAGTAAATGGCGGTTATCGCATAAACGATAATTTTGCGGTAGAAGCCGCTTACCTATATTTAGGTGAAGCTGAAGACGACATGGCACCGATCTGGGAAGCTGAGGTAACCGGATTCAATTTTTCAGCGGTTGGCATTATTCCAGTCAATGCGCAGGTTGATGTGTTCGGCAAAGTCGGCATGTTCATGTGGGATGTGGAGCTGTCAGAGCAAGGTTACGGTAAGTTGGGCGAAGATGATGGGACGGATCTGAGCTTGGGCTTGGGTGCAGCTTTCCACGTAACTCAGGAATTCTCCGTAGTCGCGGAATTCCAGCGCTCCAATGATGTCTCCGATGGTGATCTGAACAACTTTTCTGTTGGTGCTCGCCTTAACTTTTAAGGATTAGCTAGGCGGCTTCATCGGAGACTTTATTCGCTGGCCCCGGCTAATCAATGTTTCAAAAAGTCGAAAAATTATCCTTGATAAAAAAAGTGGTAGGGCTTTAAATACTCGTCACCGGGTGGCAGCCCGATGACGAAGTACTCCTAAGCTAAGTGCTTCAATTTGGGGTGGAACGGTAATGCTCTCGTACTTTTGTGCGCTTTCCGTTCCTCCCTATCTTTACGTGCTCTGGCACGTGAACTTTTTTCTTACCGCTTTTTGTAGAAGCCATAACCGTTCCTCAAGCCGCGAGTTTGTGTTGCCGTTGGTTGATCCAGTCCCACGCATCTTGCGTTAGCCATCCCTGATACTCCCTCGACATTCGCATAACCAAGTGACGATCGTTGGCATCATGAACCAGCCTGACTTTTTCGGAGATCTGCGAGTAAGTTAGATTGCTATCTACAAGCCAGAATGACTCCATTGGTTTGATAGAGTCTCCGCAGCTTTCAATAGCCTCTTTTACTCGATGATATTTTTGACCTGGCGAGTTCAGGTCATACGATATTGCATAGATAGGCATGTGGAAATCCTCCAAGGTGCCGGTTGTCTATTTAGGGAAAAACACAATATGTGCGCATCCCAGAAAGACTATACCGCATATATAGTGTACCTTTGAAGTTCGGGAACCTATGCTAACTGAGCTTTTGATGGTTTATTTCGATATCACGCAATTTGGGGGGAAGGGGAAGTTATACCACTGCGCTTCATCACCAACTTCCCATTTATTGGTATAGTGTTCCCATCCGGTATCCTGATGCAACACTGATACGTTAAAACTGAACGAGTTCTTTCTGTTTTCGCTGACGCTTACTTCAACCACATCAGCTTCCCCCGAAAATGAGACAGAACTCCATAAAATCAAAAAGAAAATCAGTAGTGGCCTGTAGCTCTTCATAGCATCCTTCCATTTATGTGCGCTCCACCGTTTTTAGCCGGTTTCAACGCGATTACGTCCAAGCTTCCTGGCTCGATAAAGTGCTTTATCAACACTTGCGATCATAGCGCCTGCTTATGGTTGTCGATATTCAACAATATGCCAGTAATCCGCTGCCGTTTGAACATGGCGCCTGCCGGATCATCGGAAAACATGCTGGCGTTGGACGCCCCGCTCGATTTAAGTGCTAGAATTGCAATCAAACCTATCCTGATGCTAGCAATGGTGATCGCAATCTGATGGGAAAGTCTTCAAGAAAAAACAGTGGTAAACAGCAGGAAGTCCAACGGATTTTTGATGCGCTTTCAAGCGCCATTGCCCGACATTCGCTCCCGCCTGGTACTCGCCTGGTTGAGGCCCAGATCGTTGAGGCACTCAATGCCAACAGGAACCACGTTCAATCTGCCATTCAACGACTTGCGCTTCAGAACCTCGTTACCATTGAGCCAAATCGCGGCGCTCATGTCTCAGAGCCCTCGGCACAGGAAGCCCGGGACATTTTCGAGGCCAGAAGAGCGGTAGAGCGAGGCCTTGTGGAAAGCATCTCGCAAGAAAAGATGAAGCGCCATGCCAAAGCTATTGAAGCTCATATGCAAGCTGAGCATGGAGCTACAGCCGGCGATGATCGGCGCGCAATCATCCGGGAACTCAGCAGTTTCCATCGATTGCTTGGAAAAGTCGCCGGAAACAAAGTGCTGTCAAGCATCCTGGAGAATCTGATGCTGCGCAGTTCATTAATCGTTGCACTGTATCAGCGCAACGATATTCCTGCCTGTCAGCACAGCGAGCATCAGGAAATCCTCTCGGCGCTGGAATCAGGTGACAGTAGGCGGGCAGCTGCGCTCATGCTTGATCACCTGAACCACCTGGAAAGCCAGCTCCAGTTCAATGACGAAAGCAAGCCCTCCGTAGACCTCCGCGAGGCGCTGGCCTGAGGAACCTGAGAAATACAGGCACACCCTCCCGAATCATCACCACACAGACGTGGCACTTTTTTTGCTAGCAATATTTATAATTTTTGCCAACAATGCAGTGAGGGTCACGTCATCAAAAATCAACGCGTACTAGTCATAGGTGGCAGCTCCGGTATTGGTGAGGCCACTGCCCTGCGGGCAGCCAACGCCGGCGCAACAGTTACCATCGCCTCGCGCTCACCTGAACGCCTTAATGCCGCTCTGCAACGCCTGCCAGCGGATGTGGCCGCTCTGGAACTTGATGTCCGGTCAGCCTCTGCCGTCGAGAGCTTCTTCAACAGTCAGGCCCCATGGGATCATGTCATTCTCGCTGGATCCTCCACTCAGGTGGGAACCGTCAAGGCGCTTCCTCTAGATCAGGCCCAGGACGGTACCCAGAGTAAATTCTGGGGTGCCTACCATGTCGGTCGCAGTGCCCTCATCTGCGAGGGTGGCTCACTGACCTTTGTCTCCGGTGTCTATGCCCAGAGACCTAACGCCAATGCAGTGTTACAAGGCGCGCTCAATGCTGCAGTTGAAGGACTTATGCGAGGACTGGCCCTTGAGCTTGCGCCAGCAGGAATCCGGGTCAACGCTGTGTCACCCAGTACCACCGAAACGCCACTCTGGGACCGCCTGGGGCCAGAGGGCCGCGAAGCAAAATTCGAAACCATGCGACAGCGACTACCCACTGGGCGCGTAGCTGCTGCCGACGATATCGCCCACGCCATTTTGTACGTCGCGACCAATCCTTCCGCCACTGGCTCGACCGTGCTGGTGGATGGTGGTGACGCACTGGTCTAACCCCCCATGTACCCGCAGGAGCCAGCCATGAAACTTTTAAATGTACCTGTCATTGATCTCGAACCCTTCCGTCTCGGCACCAAATCCGATAAAAACCTGGTTGCGGAGGCCGTGGACCAGGCCTGCCGTGATATCGGCTTTCTGGTCATCAAAGGCCATGGCATCAGCCCCGAGCTCATCGCCCAGACCCGCAAAGTATCCCGTGAATTTTTTGACCTTCCGTTAGCAGAAAAGAAAAAGGTGGCGAGGCCATCGATGGACGTCACCCGGGGCTATACGGGTGTGGATGAGGAGTCGCTCGCACGCTCCAGAGACCCGAACGCGACTGGTAGCGATCTGAACGAAAGCTTCATGATCGGCCCCGTAGACGTACCTGATCAGGACTACGCCAGGGCTCCGGCAGCCGGCAAGCATTTTGCACCCAACATATGGCCTGAACAGCCAGCCGAACTGAAAGAAGTCTGGACTCGTTACTACCGGGAAATGGGGCAACTTGCCGCTCTTCTGATGCGAGTTTTTGCGTTGGCCCTGAAGCTTCCGGAAGACCATTTTGATGCACTGATAGACAGGCACATCAGCCGTCTCCGGGTACGCAACTATCCGGCACAGCTAACAGAACCCACCCCGGGGCAGATCCGTGCGGGAGCCCACTCTGACTATGGCAGCCTCACTATTCTCGCCACCGAGGACCGGCCCGGAGGCCTTCAGGTCTGCAACGCCGAAGGCGAGTGGGTCGACGTGCCCATTGTCCCGGACTGTTTCATCATAAACATCGGTGATCTGATGGCGCGCTGGACCAACGATACCTGGGTTTCAACACTGCATCGCGTAGTGAACCCGCCGGCGAACTCCGGCCCCGAAACCCGACGCCAGTCTCTGGTGTTTTTCCATAACCCCAACTACGACGCAACAATCAGCAATCTGATACCGGACACAGAGGCGAAATACCCACCCACCACGTCCGGAGATCACCTGCGCGCGCTATACGTAGCAACCCAGAACAAATAGAACCCCCGACGGGGAAACCGGAGACCGGCGCCTTCAATGACGGATCTCCGGAATGTACCTCCCTGGCGCTCTATGCTTCCCGGTTCAGGTCCGGCGTCAGTATCCACTCAGCACTGTCATTCCAGACATCCATGCGGGTAATCTTTCCATTACGAACTTCAAACCTGTCCAGATAGCGATTGCCAGCAAACCGCCGGCCATCAGGCCATTCTCCATAAAGCGTACCGTTGGAATAGACCACCGTGTGATCGGCATGCTCAGTCCAGTCGAAGGCACCCAGCTCCTTTTTTACCCAGGCATAGCGGCCACCGTTAAACTCGGTAATTGCCTGGGTGCTGGCCATGGCGCGCCCTCCAGTGAAAGTAATGCGTACGTCCGGTGCCATATAAGTGGCAGCACGCACTGGATCCGGTGCCATAGACGCCTCCAGAAAATTGCTAACAATCTTTATTGCTTCATCTTTAGCTGACATTCTCAAATCTCCTGATTGATGATCGCTCTCTAAACAATATTCGCGCTATTTCGGGGCAAAAATATTCATAAAGCGCTTTTTTAGTGCCAAAAAGCTGATTTTTTCTGAATAACAGACACATTATAGTGGCATCCATGTTGCTAGCAATATTTGTACATACTCAAGCAAAGCTGGAGAAATGCAATGCGCTTAACAACTCGAATCAAACACTGGTTCCTGCCCCTGGCGGCGACGGGACTGCTTTCCCTGACCAGTCTGGCTCACGCAGACGACCCTCTGAAGATAGGCCTGGTGGCATCCCTGTCCGGCCAATCGGCCAAGTCCGGTGAGGCTATTACCCGCGGGCTGACCATCGCAATCGACGAGATCAATGCCAAAGGCGGCATACTTGGCCGTCAAGTAGAGTTGTTGCGCAGAGATGATGAGAGCAACCCGAACAAAGGGCTTCTGGCCGCTCGCGAACTTGTTCAGAGAGAAGAGGTAGCCGTACTCTTCGGCGGCCTGGATACGCCGGTATCCCTGGCTATCGTACCTCTGGCCAATCAGATGAAATTCCCGTTCATGGGCGTGTGGGCCGCTGGTACGCCAATCACCAAGAACGGCGCCGATGAGAACTACGTTTTCCGGGTGTCCGCCGTGGACGAACTTGTGGATGAAGCTCTGGTGCAATACGGCATCGACGAATTCGGCATGAAAAAGCCAGGCATGGTCCTGATCAACAACCCCTGGGGCGAGTCCAACGAAAAGGGCTTCCGCCATGCGCTTGAATCCCGGGATATGGAATGGGCCGGTATTGAACGGGTTGAAAGCAACGATATCGACATGGTGCCACAGCTGAGTCGCCTCAAGGCAGCTGGCGCAGATTCCCTGCTGATGGTGGCTAATGTTGCACCGTCCGCACAGGTAGTGAAGTCCCTCGACCGCATGGGCTGGGATGTGCCGATTATTTCCCACTGGGGCCCAGCGGGTGGCCGCTTCAGTGAACTGGCCGGAGAAAATGCCGCCAAAGTGCACTTTATCCAGACCTTTACCTTTGTTGAAAATCAGCAGGGCAAAGGTGCCGAGGTATTGGCTGCCCTGAAACAGCGTTATCCGGAAATCAAGGATCTTGCGGATATCACGCCCGCAGTGGGCATCGCCAACGCCTATGACGCCATGCACCTGACCGCGCTGGCTATCGAAAATGCTGGCAGCACCGAAGGCCCGGCAATCCGCAAGGGTTACTTCGAGATTGCCGAGTATGATGGCCTGATCAAGAGCTACCTCAAGCCCTTCTCACCCGAACAAACCGACGCTCTCGGTCCGGATGACTATCTGTTCACGCACTTTGTTGATGGACGCATAGTTCCCGTCGACCAGTAAGTCACGGCTCTTCGAACCTCGCACTCAGCATTTGGTAACAGCCGGCCGGATCCCTGATCCGGCCGGCAGGAGGACACCGCATCATGATCACCGCCAGCATTATCAGTGGCCTGGGTATGGGCAGCATGTATGCCCTGCTGGCCCTGGGGTTTCACATCACATTCATCGTTTCCCAGACGGTCAATTTTGCCCAGGGTAGCGCGATGATGGTGGGCTCCGTACTGGGCTATACCTTTTGCATTACTCTGGGCATGCCCTGGCTGGTGGCCGCCTTCCTGACCCTGTCTGTCTGCGCACTCTATGGTCTGGCCATAGAACGTTTCCTGGTACGTCCATTCCATAGCCGGGGTTCAGAAGCCTGGTTATTGGCTACTGTGGCCGGGGGCCTGCTGGTAGACAACATTGTAATGTTCACCTTTGGTAAAGAGCCTCGCCGGTTCACGCTCGAAGCGGTCGACCATCGCCTGGAACTGTTTGGCACAGGTATAGGCCTGATGCAGCTTATTCTTCCTGTCGTGGTAGCGGTAATCGTGCTGGCTCTGGTGTTGATCCAGCGATACACCCGCCTGGGCAAGGTGCTGGGTGCAACCGTCCAGAACCCGACTGCGGCCCGAATGATGGGTATCCACGTAACCCGGGTGGTCGCCATATCCTTTGCTGTCTCAACCGTATTTGCCGGCATTGCCGGACTTCTGATTGCCCCCCTTGTGAGCGTGCATTCAGAAATGGGCATGCTGTTTGGCCTCAAGGCCTTCGCCGTAGCCATTCTTGGCGGCATCAGCAGTCTCAATGGCGTGGTGCTGGCCGGCCTTCTGTTCGGCCTTACGGAAGCCCTGATCATTGTTTACCTGGGCTCCACCCTCTCCCAGATCCTGACCTTCAGTCTGGTGATCTTTGCTCTGGCAATACGCCCCAACGGTCTGTTCGGTTCCAAAAAGCTGGTGAAAGTATGATGTCCCCCAATTCCCTGGTTTCTCATCGATGGCTGGTACCAAGTCTGCTGGGTCTTCTGGCACTGACAGGCGCGGTGCTGTCCTTTACCCTTGGTGGCTATGGCCTGCTGGTCATGACACTCATCGCCCTGACAACAGTCGTGTGCAGCGGCCTCAATATTCTGATTGGTCTTAGTGGTCAGATCTCGTTTGGCCACGTCGCGTTCTACGCCATTGGCGCCTATATCTCTGCATTAATGACCATGGCAGGAGTCCCTCTGGTGTTGGCCATGGCCTGCGCGGCCATAGTCACCGCAGCTGTCGGCGCCCTGCTGGCAATACCGGCGGTGCGTGTGAGCGGCCCCTACCTCGCCATGGTGACCATCGCCTTCGGCTTTATCGTTCACCACGGCCTCATTGAGTGGCGCTCTCTTACCGGTGGTGCCAACGGCCTGATCGGCGTGCCGATGCCGGATACCGGCAGCCTCCCAGCCAGCACCGGACTCGCCCTGATTGCAGTAGCACTGATGGTCGCCTCGCTGCTGTTTTTCCACCGCCTGGCTGGTAGCAGCTGTGGGCGGGCAATCCGCTCCGTGAAAGCCACTGAGATCGCGGCCCGTTCTCTGGGCTTCAATCCGGTTCAGACCAAAACTCTGGCCTTCGCCCTGTCGGCACTTTTCGCCGGGCTGGCGGGGGCACTGCTGTCGCCGCTGATGATGTTTATCAACCCGGATTCTTTTCCCTTTACCCAGTCCATTCTTTTTGTACTGGCAGTGATTGTCGGCGGGGCCGGAACCGTGTTCGGCCCCTTACTGGGTGCCATTCTTATTGTGCTCGTGCCGGAGCTGCTGTCGAGTATGGCCGAGATGCGACTTCTCTTGTTTGCGGGAGTTCTTCTGGGGGTGCTATGGATCGCACCTACCGGCGCGCTCGGCGTGCTCCAGGCCAGATTTTCGAAACCGGAGAGGCTGGTGCCCCGGCAACAGCCGGATTCCGCCCGACTGGCGAGCTTCCTGACCTGCGATGCGGGTGCTCCTGACGGTCTGCATGTTAAGGACATAGGCATCCGGTTCGGCGGCGTCCAGGCTGCCGAACAGGTCAGCTTCAATGCCATGCCTGGCACTGTCACCAGCATTATCGGGCCCAACGGTGCCGGCAAGACGACGGTACTGAACATGGTCAGCGGCTTCTACGCACCAGACAGCGGCCGCATTGAGCTCAACGATGACCTGGCCGGCCTGCCTGCCTGGAAAGTCGCCCGGGCCGGGATTGCCCGGACCTACCAGACCACCCAGTTGTTTGCAGGGCTGACGGTACTTGAGAACCTGCTGGCAGGTATGCAACGTGGCCGCCTGGGGGATTTCTGGCGCAAACCCGACCCTCAACAAGTAGACATTGCCATGGACCTGCTGGCCCTCGTGGGCTACCGCGGATCAGTGCATACCCAGGCCGAAGCCTTGCCTCATGTCGATCGTCGCCTGGTGGAAATCGCCCGGGCCCTGGCGCTAAGGCCAAGAGTGTTGTTGCTGGATGAACCGGCCGCTGGCCTGAGCCGGGCCGACACCGATCAGGTCACCGGACTGCTTCGAACCATTGCAGGCTATGGTATTGCCGTGATTCTGGTAGAGCATGATATGACTATGGTGATGTCTGTTTCAGATCGCATTCTGGTACTGGACTCCGGACACCCCATCGCCTGGGGGGAGCCAGAAGAGATTCGTTCCAACCCCGAGGTTGTGAGAGCCTACCTGGGAAGTACCGATTACCAGGCACCGCCGCGCCCCAAAGCCTGGGATGGCAGCCGGGACGCTACCCTGTTCGTCAAGGATCTGGTAATCGATTACGGCGCCGCCCCGGTGGTCGAGGGAGTAAGCCTGATGGTAAATCCGGGCGAACTGATTGCCATTCTTGGGGCCAATGGCGCCGGCAAATCCAGCATTCTTCAGGCCATTGCGGGACTGCACTCCGCCTCCGGGGGCTCAGTGGTGCTCAATAACGAAAATATCGAAACTCTGGATGCCAACCAGATCGCCGGCAAGGGCCTGGCTCTGGTACCCGAGGGCCGCCAGGTATTCCCGGAACTGAGTGTGCGGGACAACCTGCTTATGGGGGCTTATTCCCGTACGGATAACGCCAATCTTGATCAGGATGTAAACGACATTCTCGCACGCTTCCCCAGGCTGCAGGACCGCATTAACAGCCCCGCCGGGCTGCTGTCCGGGGGCGAGCAGCAGATGGTAGCCATAGGCCGCGGGCTAATGGCAAAACCTTCAATCCTGCTATTGGACGAACCCTCTCTGGGGCTGGCACCTGCCATGGTGGCAGAGCTTTACGATGCCCTGGCCACTCTGCGTGATGAAGGCGTCACCCTGTTACTGGTAGATCAGATGGCCAATCTGGCCCTCCAGGTGGCGGACCGGGCTTATGTACTGGAAACCGGGCGGGTAGTGCACTCCGGCGATGCCGAGACTCTCCTTAATGATCCGGAACTCGAAGCTGCCTATCTGGGGGAAAATGTTGCATGAGTTCAATACTGTTCAAAAACCTGAGGCTTCCAGACCAACCGGAGAAGATCACTGAACTGCAGGTGGAAGACGGCAGATTCACACAGAACTTCGCCAACGACGCATCACCATCTACCGAAATCGATCTGGAAGGCCACCTGGTTCTGCCAGGCCTCATCGAGACCCACATTCACCTCGACAAGGCCTGCATCATGGATCGTTGCAGGCTTCAGGAAGGCACTCTGGAGGAAGCAGTGGCCAGTACCAGTGCTGCCAAGTCGGAATTCACAGAGGCAGATGTTTACCAGCGGGGCGCCCACATCCTCGAACAAGCCATTTCCCAGGGTACCACCCATATGCGGACCCACGTGGAACTGGACCCGGGCATCGGCCTGACCGGCTTCCGGGCAATCCGCCGGCTGCAGCGGGACTATGCATGGGGTATCAGCCTGGAAATCTGTGTATTCCCTCAGGAGGGTCTGCTCAATAACCCCGGGACTGAAGAGTTACTGTGCGAAGCACTGGAAAGCGGAGCCACCGTCCTTGGCGGTTGCCCCTATATGGATAGCGATCCCGCCGGTCAGATCCAGCGACTGTTCGAGCTGGCTGAGCGCTACAATTGTGATCTGGACCTGCATCTGGACTTCGACCTCAACCCCAGGGGTATGACGATACCGGAGGTGATCCGCTGCACCCTCGCCCATGGCTGGCAGCACCGGGTTACGATCGGCCACGCCACCAAACTATCGGCGTTAGAGCCAACGCAGTTCAGGGAAACCGCTTTGGCTCTGGCCGAAGCAGGTGTTCAGGTGACGGCATTACCGTCCACAGACCTGTTCCTCACCGGCCGGGATGCCACCCACAATGTGCCACGGGGCGTAGCGCCGCTGGCAAGGCTGCATGCCTGTGGTGTGACATGTTCATTGTCTACCAATAACGTAGGAAACCCCTTCACACCGTTCGGCGATGTCTCGCTCATCCGCCAGGCCAACCTGCTGGCTAACGTCTGCCATCTGGGCACGGCTGCGGAACTCGCGCGTTGCCTAGCATGGATCTCGGAAGAGTCGGCGAAGCTGATCCGCCTTCAGGACTATGGTCTGACACCGGGTTGTAAGGCCGACTTTATCGTACTTGACGCAGATTCACCGGCGGCGGTGATCGCGAACCTCGCACAGCCGATGATGGCATTCAAAGGTGGCCGTCAGAGTTTTGAACGCAAACCCGCAAAGCTCTTCATGCCGGCAAGCCCTTCGGTGGGTTCCTGCTGCTGGCGACCTTGGTGCATCGCTCACTTCACAGGCGAACCGGGCGTGTCCCGCCCTTAAAATATTGATCGCGCCAACCGTGTCGGCGTTTTCCTTAAAGCCGCAATCCACGCAGTGGAACTGGGCCTGGGTTTGGCGGTTCTCTGCCGACACATGACCGCAGGCCGGACAGGTTCGACTGGTGTTGCGGGGTGGTACCGCCACCAACCACCCGCCGCTCCATTGGAGCTTGTAGTCCAGTTGGCGCCGGA
>Ga0315334_10000150_pt1 | contig 45714 bp, 55 predicted proteins | sample M150034915metaG_FD_205555 | JGI IMG/M metagenome (GOLD analysis project Ga0315334, IMG submission 205555) | Ammonia-oxidizing marine archaeal communities from Monterey Bay, California, United States - M1 500m 34915 | ecosystem: Environmental > Aquatic > Marine > Intertidal zone | place: USA... | reverse complement strand
GCGATTCTATGGGTACTAAAAGTAACATAGCAATACAAGGTGTGTGTATTTACTGAAGGTTTACTACGCTCTAAAGCGTGGTGGTTTACATACCGATGAGAGCCTCTGAAATGAGGCAAGATAAGCGGAGATATAAAACAGACTAGCGTAAGGGAGTCAACTCATTCTCAGCCACACAGCCTCTCCAAAGTGAAGCTGCACCGAAGATGAAATCGGTGGGGCGTAGTAAGCCTTCAATAAATGTCAGCGTGAAGCAGGTGATTTTGGCGGTCCGAAATATGTGATGATGTGTGTCCTACATATGTATATGTGTGTGTCGCACACCAAAATAATATTTTAGACCCGGCCAATTTCAGCCAGTCTTGGCTAGTTATAGTGAGGACGACGACAAAACATTATGAGTGTGGAGATTTGGGTTCAACTCCCATAGGCAACTTCGAGTTGCTGCCTATCTAGAGGGCGTACCTGCTGGGTGCTTAGTTCAAGTGGTAGAACACCCATTCATATTTTATTTACTGACTTTTAATCAGGAGAATCTGATGGAGACACCGACTAAAAAATTGTGGGATAACATCGAAGAACTAGGGCGGGCTATCAATCGTACTCTTGACAGTACGATTAGAGCATTGACTCACGTTCAGAAACTTGGTGTAGATGAAAAAATATCTAGCGAAGTTGAGCAGGATAACGTCGAAGCATTAGAGGAAACTCTAATGGGGTTGAGGAAAATGTCAAAAGAGTTTGACAATGCAAGGCAAAATCAAGGTAGTGTAAACCTCTGGTTTGGAAGATGGCCTGGCGACGTAGAGTAATATAACAATAATTCTTTTTGATGGAGGTGAGTCATGAGGAAACTAAAGTTTAGCAAAGCTAATACCAAGCTGAAGAAACTGTATAAGATTCCTGAGTTACAGGAATGGTTGGTTGGTGACAGGAATAAAATTTATTCCCTTGATAAACCTGCCGGTTGGTCGTGTCCTTTTGCAAAGGACTGTCTGTCTAAGGCAGTCTTAAAGGACAACAAGACTACCATCAAAGATGGTAAGCACACCAAGTTTAGATGCTACGCTGCTAGCCAAGAGGCTCAGTATCGTGACACTTATGAGATGCGTCGGTATAACTTTAGTCTTATCAAAGGTAAGACTGAAGAACAGATTACTCGACGACTAGAGCATAGCCTACCGGCTAACATTGGAATCAATCGCATTGATTCAAGCGGTGACTTTCATAGTCAAGCTGAGTTTAATGCATGGGTTAACATAGCAATAGCACATCCTGATGTACTGTTCTATGCTTACACTAAGTCATTAGTGTATTGGATTGCATGGCTCAAAGAGCATGGTTCATTACCTCATAACTTAGTTATGACAGCAAGTCGTGGTGGACGTACCGATTATCTAATAGATAAGCACGGTTTAAGAGAGGCTGTTGTGGTGTACAGTGAGCAGCAAGCTGCTGACTTGGGATTAGAGATTGACAATGACGATAGTCATGCATCTCGACCAAGCCTTCGGCATCAATCGTTTGCTCTGTTGATACATGGCACACAACCAAAGGGTAGTGAAGCAGGTGTTGCTTTGCAAGTATTGAAACAACAATAACAAGGGAGGTGATTGAAGATGAGTGAATGTCAAATGTGCCACGCAGAAGATAGAACTGTCCTAGATTTTTGTCAAGATTGTTACGACGAGATGAAGGGCGAGTCAGGTGAAGCAGGACAAGAATTTAATAAATACTGGGAGGTGGAAGATGAGTGAATTAGATAAACGAGTCAAGGCTATTAGAGATTCAAAACATGTTGGACGCAATTCGTGTTCAGTCATGAATGAGTGCTATAGCGACGATGAATTATTAAAGTGGTTGGATTACATTGGAATTGAATCACCCGAAGAAGCATTGAAGTTTGCCCTAGAAAAAGAGGGGCTGACCATTGAGGATACCCTCACTACGGAGGAGGGATACAGGGTATTCGTAGAATCTGAGGACGGCAAGGGTCAGATAACCAAGAAGGTTGTAACCTTTGAGGAAGCAACAAGCATAGCCAATGATTGGCTAGGTGACACTGGCTATACATGGCAGGGTAAGACTCGTGCTATCTCTATGTACGGTCAAGTCTTAACCATTGAAGAAACGGTGTGACGCATAGCACACACTAAAAATATTATTTTTCGACCCGGCCAATTTTGTCTTGGCTTGGCTAGTTATAGTAGTGAGGACGACGACAACAATAACAAAGGAGTTAATGATGAGCAAACAACATCGAATTTATAATCACGGTGAAGCAGTAATCAAATACTGTGAAGAAACTGGTGAAGGCAGCAGCGGGTGGGATGTATGCGATGACTGCATAACAACACTCGACTACAGTACTGTGCCAGCTACGGTGGGGCTTCATCCATATAATGGTGACCCAGCAGGTACAGGGTTAGACGTAGGCAACACCGAGACTTTTATGGACAACGAATATCTCAAGTCATCGGACTACCGATGTACGTTATGTGATGCACCTTTATGGGAGGATGAATGATGAAGCTATTGACAAAAGAGATTGAAAATTCTATTCCCGAACTGGGTAAGCAGGACGGGTTAGGATACGATGCGATTGTATATGCAAAGTTCTTTACACCTGATGGTGGGTGGACTTGGTATGCCACAGAATATGACCCTGAAGCACGAGAGTTCTTCGGTCTAGTTGACGGGCAGTACAAAGAATTAGGATACTTTTCTCTTGATGAACTTGAATCTGCAAGGGGCATGCTTGGTCTGCCGATTGAGCGTGACCTGTACTTCAAGCCAACCAAGTTATCCGAGCTAACAAAGGAGGTGAGTGATGCTAGTTAAAACTGTTACTAGGATTTTGAAAGATTGGCACAAGCCAAAGGATTCAGTAGTCGCATGGTGGTTCACTAAGGAGTGTGTCGAAGATGTTATCGGCAAGCCCTTGACTGCTGACCAATGGGATATCTTCGTTGACCATAGTGAGGACTATGAAATTGGTGAGGCTATCGTTGAGATGAATACTTTTCTGGAGGATACCAATGAAAACTTTTAAGAAACAATATGCTTGGGTGTTGAACGCTCGGACTGGTAAGGTATTTAACATTGAGATACCACATAAAATTACAGTCTGGATTAACTGTCTGCCAGATACCCAAGAGGAAGGTGATGTGGACAGGCTAGAGGAATTTCTAGAAGAGACATTACCAAAAAGTATAAGCCTATCAGACTGTCAGTGGATGGTGAATAATGGCTGTTGGGTCACGAAGAGACATTACCAAAAAGGAGGTGAGTGATGAATAAGTATTACAAGTTCTTAGATGAACTAAGAGAGAGCGGCGAAACCAATATGTTTGGTGCTGCCGTTGACTTGCAAAATGAGTTTGGAATGGACAGGGCAACTGCTCGCAAGGTATTGCAAGACTGGATGAATCAATTCAGTAGTGCAGGAGGTGGCAGATGAGAGTAATAGCAACTGAATGTAGTGAAGAGCAACAAGAAAAGGACATGCCTGAACTGCTTACGTTAAACGCTGAAGCAAAGGAAACGCAAGTCATGTGGGAGTTCTTTGGTGGCACACTCACAACACAAGATGGAAACAGATACCAAGTGCTAGGAGATTAGCCATGATAACACAAGAGCAGATAGATAAGCTGACCCATATGTTTGGGTTGGAATGGGTGGATTATATAGAGTACCTAGAGGAGGTGAGTGATGAAGATGTCTAAAGAAAAATTGCACAAGATGCTGATAGATGAGGAGTTTGATATTGATGATGTGGTGGATGCAGTGGTTGAGTTAAACCACTTCATCGGAGTCGGAGTGATAGGACTATACCGGTATGTCGGAGACAACCTAAGTGTAGGTCTGATTAAAAAACTAGAAGCATTGACTGAGGGTGGTGAACACTTGCTGGAAATGAAGGATAAGGCTGACAAGTGGGATGAACATGTAAGAAACTTACAAGAACATGGGGGTGTGTGATGGAAGATAGATATGTTGGTACGCTGAGTAAGCATGAGATAGTAGTTGACCTAGATTACTTCGAGGAGTTAGAGGCTACGGCTCAGGCATGGGACATGCTGACTAGGTCACTTACTTTTGAGTCACCAGAAGATGACACTCAGTATGCCTATGACCTACGTGAAAGGATGAATTTACTTTTGAAAATTGCTCAAGAAAAAGAGGAGGATATGTAATGGGATGGTGGACTATAAACAATAGAGAAGATAAGTATGCGATGTTCAACGGTGATACACCGGCTGACATTATGGGTGACGCTGTCAATGAGATAGTGAAGACCTATGAGGAGGAGTTTGGACGCAAGCCATACCGCAAGGAGATGCAGGCTGTGTTCAAGTTCACCAGTTCATTACCCCAATACTATACGGAGATGAAGGATGAGACTAACTGACAAGAGTGTGTACGTGTACTTCAACCTGCATAAGAAACTATGGAGTGTGAGGTCACGCAAGACCAGACGTGTGCTGTACCACACAGAAGTTGTGCTGCTATACGACTGCAAGTTTAAGGTGAGCCAAGCTGGACGCAAGCGTGTACTCAAAGAGAAGCGTAAGAACGTACATGCTGGTGTCACTGGTGAGCTTGACTGGATTGGACACAAGGACGCATCGTTCAGAACACCGCATGGGTTTGAGGCACCAGTGTCTGTGACGTATGACCCGTACAAGTATGAGTCGTTTGTTCGCAAGGATAACTTGGAACCTGTGACCCGTGCAATTTTTTGCAGTATGGATATTAATAATACTAATAAGGTGCTGGCTTGGCATCTGGAATAGGAGAATATGATGATAGATTATGACAAGGTTCCTGTGGAGTACATGAGAAATACAACTCGTGACTACATCGAGAATGGATTTAATGGTGGCAGTTTTATAACGGCTTTGTTTTCCAACAACTTGGCACAAACATATAGTCGGGCAGATGATGAGAACCGTGCTGTGATTAAGGAGTGGGTTTCATTCCTGTATAACTCGGCACCTGCTGGGTGTTGGGGTAGCGAGGATCGTGTTAAAGATTGGGTTAAGCAGGGCGGCTTAGTCGGACACGAGTCGGACAAGGTGACCTAATTGTCCGAGTGATGTATAATAAGGATGTTGTTGTTTGGCAGGGTCACCTCCCCTGCCTTCCTACCCTGAGCATGGTATGAAACTGCTCACTTTTTTATGGAGAAATATCATGGACGATATGCAACACAGCCTGCTGATAGCAGGGATACTATTCTTTATTGGTCTACTAACGTGGGCATCTATTGTGGACAGGAGAAAAGAGGGATGACTAGGATAGACCCAAGGATTGTCAGCGAAATACAAATGCTCTACCGCTTGGGTGCAACCTACAAGAAACTACATCAGGCATACTCCCAGCACTGTAGCATCTACCAGATGAGACGGTTTTGCAAAGGGCTAAGGCGTGACCTGCGGGACCAGCGGGTTCTCCAATTGTGGGAGGAGGGCAAGACGTGTGAGGAAATAGAACACATCACCAACCTAACCAACGGTACCGTTCGTCGTATAACGAAGGGGATAAAAGGTGGAAGGTGGAAGCGTGTTTACAACTGTAATTATTGTGGCAAAGAGTTTAAGCAGAAGCGTTATGCCGCTGGTAGTTTTTGCAGACGAGAGTGTAAGAGAAGAAGTATGTCTCTTCATTTTTCTGGAGGCAGAAAGCTGAAACGTAATCAAGAGATGCATGAGCTACGGGCTGATGGCATGTCGTACCAGTTGATTGCTGACATGTACAAAGTATCCAGACAGCGTGTGCATCAGATTGTAGCACGCCTTGACGAAGTAGAAGTTTAGTGTTACCTTTATAGGTAGTTGTTTATTAACCCAAGCCTAGGAGAATATCATGGCTGATTTAAATTCGGTATCCCTGACGGGACGACTGACTGCTGACCCTGAGTACAAAGAGTTAGCGGGAGATACGAAGGTGGCTAACTTTAGCCTCGCTGTTAACGAGTTCAAGAAGGAAGGTGGCGATGCAGTTAGCTTCATACCTGTTACGGTATGGAACAAGCAGGCGGAAGTTGCTAAGAACTTCTTGAATAAGGGTAGCCAAGTGGCTATCAAGGGAAGATTTCAGCAGCAACGCTGGGAGAAAGACGGTCAAAAGCGTAGCAAGATTCAGGTGATTTGTGAATCGTTGACGCTTCTTGGCAGCAAGAAGCAAGAGAGTGCGGAACCTGCTGCTAGTGTAAGCAGTGGCGGTGGCATTGATGACCCATTCTAATTTCAATGTGAGTTACAGCAGCCCAGTTAAAGCCTCCTATAGTTAAGGGTGCAAAGTGGTATGGCTTCCCACCTGCTGTTTTTTTAAGGAGGCAATGTGACGAAAAATTATACAAGGGAAGAACTGCTACAAATAAAAGCAGGTCATCTTGTCGTGGTAGCACGTAGGGAAAATGCAGAAGAGTGGATTGAAATTAAATCTGCTTTAAAAAGTGCACGGAACTATGAGCATCATGATTGCATTGAAGACCTGATTGATAGGGGCATATTTGTACGAAGAACTGACGATGATATAACAATCAACACTCACGATGGGGAGAAAACATATCCCATCAAAAACATTTTACTCAGTGTTCCACCAGATATTCTAGAAAGGGATGACTATGGAAGAGAAGAAGAAGACTAAACGAGTAACCAATGCTCAGCTGAAAGTTCAGGTCGAGGCGAATGCCCTTCATGCCGAAGATTTATCGCATGAGTTAAAAGAAATTGCGGAGGAGTTAAGAGAAACTCAACTGCACCTGATGTCTGTGCAGGAAACACTCATAAGGTTAGTGAAGGAGTGGGACATTCGGATGGTGCAGCTTCGTGATTCCACGGAGGAAATCGCAGTGCGTGTTAACACAATCACTACGATAGTAGCCCCAGCGGATGCTTGATGCAGTACTACGGATACATCCTTAGCGGTGATGAGTACAACCATTGCGATGACCTTTGGTTGGGACGCATGGCTAATGGTGATGTGTGTGGTGGTATCTTTTCTGACTGGGCATCCCATGAGTACACTGCCTTTAAGAAAAGACCGGCAGGTAAAAAACTGTGGGCTGTGCTACAGGCTGGTGATATAATTGTATTGCCATATGTACATACCATGTTTCGTTATGCTGCTGACTACCGCAATTTACTTAACGAGTTAAATGAACTAGGTGTAACCATCCTCATTGAGGGTGTGTCACCGATGGCAAGAGAAGGCATGCGTGTCCTAGCTGATGCTGACTACCGTGGCAGGTCACGGGTTATCAAGAGAGGCAAGGCCAAGCGTGAACATCGAAAGGAAAAAGAAAATGCCGAGACGAAAACCGAGGGCTGAAGTGGAAGACAGTGACCGACGTGAGGTTAGAACAGATGCAAAGGTAGCTAAAAAAGCTAGTAAGGCAGACCTAATACTGGCCAAGGCTGAACTAGCTAAGGCTAAGGCGAGCAAGCGTAAGGCACTTGTTGCGTTAGTGGTGGTTCTGCTAGTGGCGTACTTTGTATTATCCTCTGGCACCGGTAGTGGTATACTAGATAAGTTAAAAACTTTTATTCCCATAGGAGAATAACATGAACAAGATTAAAGAAATACTAGGGGCGATTAAAACCAAGGACACGTTGACTGCATGCATAGTTGCTGTACTCACCGTGATTGCTACTGTTGTTAATGACACAGTAGGTGGTGACAACCCGCTGATTGGTAACGAGTTTATCATCACCGTTGGCGGTGGGATCTCTGCTTTCCTAATGGGTTCACACCGTAAGACACAGACACCCATTGGTAAATAAAGCATGAGTGAAATAGAAGACTTAAGAAAAGATGTATCACGCATAGAGATTAAGGTTGAGCAGGTGCTCACTGAGATACAACCTATGTGTAAGCTGTACCGTGGCAACGGTAAGCCTGGCATCGACGTGCGAATGTCAGTGGTCGAGGACAATCTTGATGACGTGAAGGAGTCCACTAAGTGGGCTACACGTACAGCACTCACAGCCATTGCTAGTGCAGCAGGTACAGCGTTGTGGTACATCATCACCAAAAATAATTAGTAAAGACTGTTGCATTTCCTACCGATATAGGTAGAATGGGAGACAAGATGGATGGGTATTGGACAGTAGCTGAGGCTGCTGAGGCAATCGGAGTTACCACTGGTCGCATTCGCCAGATGTTAAGGGCGGGTGGGATAGATGGCAAAAAACTAGGACCAAGAATGTGGGTGATATCAGATGATGAAATTCAGCGAGTGTGCAAACTACCCAGACGTAAAGGACGACGAGGTGCTAGTACTTAAACGCAAACAGGGTGAAGTTATTATTGTTGGTGAAGACATCGAGATTCATCTCGTTAAAGTATACTCCGACAGGGCAAGCATAGGAATTGTAGCACCTGATAACGTAGCCGTACACCGGAAGGAAGTAGCTGAGCGAATTAAATCTCAGTTAGATGATGAGCCTGCTGACAAGTAACTTTAGTATCAGTGAAGAGGAGGCAAAAATTATAGGCAACAGGGTTGCAGTCCTGTTAGCTAGGGGAAACTTTGATGCAGCATACAATGCTATATCAATGGCTGAGTTTTCCATACAAGACAAACCGAATGCAGTGTTACATGATGTACCACTAGCACAGTCCACATTGAACGTGAGGCTGCTTAACTTGTTAGAGTGCTATCAGGTATTTACCTTTGGCGATCTAGCAGGTCGAACCATAGAGTGGTTCATCTCTCTGCCTAACGCAGGAGAGGTAGCCCTCGGTGAGTTACAGGATGTAATCGCTTATGAGATTAAGAGGAGGAGAAAATGAAAGTGGAACAACATGTCATTCGCATGCTGATGCCCAAGGATAGCAAGTCACGATACATACAAAGGTTCGTTGATGTATTTATAGATGATGAACTGAAGACCCGAACATTGACGTGCATGTCAGGTGGCCATACCTACGTGTATATCTTTACCCCCGAGACTGCTTGGGATTGCATGGAAAAAGCATTTGACCATGCCCTTGGCGACGACTTAACCCTGACCCTAGATGATGCGGAAGCATTGTCGCTTACCATGGAGGAGATTATTAATGGCAAAGGACCTTTTGAATTGTAGCAGTGCGGAATACTTCGCACGACCAGAGGTAAACAATTCGTCTATGAAATGCTTTCGGCAAGGCGGACCTTGGTCTTACTACCACAAGTGTGAGTGCCGTAGCATTAGTGAACCGAAGAGAAGTGATGCCATGCGTATCGGCTCTCTGTTCCATAAGCATATGGAATGTCTAACACTTGGTGAGCAACTCATTGACCACTGTTATGTACTGCCTACTCACATGGATGGTGACCCGATTAATAATCGCAAGCCTGCCCACCGTGAGTACCTGTCTTCCTTTAAAGAGGAGGCAGAGAACAGCGACAAGGTGTGGGCAACTGAGGCTGAGGTTCATCAGGTGTTGCAGATGTGTGCAACTGCCGTGGAGAACGGAGCAGCCAATGACCTCATGAGTCATCCTGACGCACAGCCAGAGGCAATTGCTATCAATGAGATAGAGGGTGTTGCTGTTAAGGCAATGAGTGACCTGTATTATCCAATGGGTGGAGTGTTGGTTGACTTTAAAACCACCCGTTGTGCGGACAGCCCGGCCTTCATGAAGGAAGCCATTTTCAAATATGGCTATCACTTTCAAGCGGCACACTACTGCGATGTCTTCGAGGCGAATCAGTTTTTTATTATTGCAGTAAGAAACTTTGAACCTTACGAGACGATGGTGTACGAAGTACCCCCTGCTTTGATTGAAGAAGCTAGGGAAATTAATCACGATACCCTTCGACAGATTCGTGACTGTCGTGAGCTGGGTACGTGGCACAGCCCCCGATGGGGGAGAGTTATTACGTTGGAGAAAGACTATGACAAAAGATAACATGAAGTTGTGGGATGCAGTATCGGTTACTGACCCTGATACAACTCGCAAGGTTAATCAGCGTGGCGGGTTCACTGCCATCTGTGCTCAGGCTCAGCTGAAGGAAGCCACAAAACTATGGGGTCCATACGGTGACACATGGGGACTGGCTGAACTTCAGTGGGAGTACATCAAGACTGGTGATACTATCTTCGAGGTCGCACTGACTGCGATGTTCTATTATCCAGATGGTAGCTTTACCATGAGTAACGACATGGCATACAAGGTTGGCAATGAGATTCGCAAGAAACTTATCACTGACCTGCGTAGCAAATGTCTATCGACACTAGGGTTTAATAGTGATGTGTTTGAAGGACGCTTCGATGACAACCGATACGTTGCACAAGTACGCAACACTATCAATGTCAAGGGTGTCGTAGAGCGAGCGACTAATGCTATTGCCGAGGCTACTACCAAGGATAAGCTGGACTCAATCAAGTCCTACTACGCTACCCTTGACCTGCCTAAGCCCCAAGTTACACAGCTTAATAAGCTATGGGATGCACGACTAGCGGAACTAGCGGAGGTGGTGTAATGCCAGAAGGAATCGACTTCACCTTTGTTGCCTTGGTTGTGGACCATCTGGTCTACGCCAAGAACAGGGAGGATTTAGATCGTATATCTCTGCATGTAAACAACGCAGAGAATTTAAACAAGGAAACATTAGACATGCTTCGTACCTTATGGAAGGCACGCAAGCGTCATTTAGAAAGGATTAAAGCAGATGCAGCAGCCAATGCTTTGGGACAAAGTAGTTAAGCTACCACCTAAAGCTGTCTTCAAGGAACGTCCTTACCAACAGGAGGCTAGGGAAGCGGTACAAAAAGCATTCGAAACAATGGATTCTTGTATCATTGAACTAGCTACTGGGCTTGGGAAGACTGAGATATTCACTCAGATTATGGACCAATGGACTGACGGACGATGCTTAGTCATCGCACCACAGATTACATTGGTCGCCCAAGCAGCCAGTAAAGTTGAACTTCGTACCGGTGAAAGGCCTGGTATTGAACAGGCTAGTTTATGGTCTGATGAAACTCCATGGGGCAGGAGCAAGTTTGTTGTAGCCAGCAAAGACACACTGGTACGTGGAAGGTATGAACGTATCCGTGACGTGGGCTTAGTTGTGGTGGATGAATGTCACCTGAGTATCACGGATGCATGGGCCAAGATGCTCATGCACTTCATGGATGATGGTGCCAAGGTCATCGGCGTAACAGCTACAGCCAAGCGTCACGATAAGCGTAGCATGAAGAACGTATATCAGGGGTGTGCCTATCAGTATGGTATCGTTGATGCCATCAAGGATGGGTGGCTTGTGTCAGCAGAGACTAAGTGTATTCGCATTGAGTCACTTGACCTATCAATGGTAGGTACCACAGGTTCAAACATGGGGAGGGACTTCATACAGAGGGAACTGAACCATCAGCTTGAAGACTTGGAAACAGTATATGAAATCTCCAGTGTTGTTGCTCGTGAAACCATGGGCAAGAAGACTGCCATATACTGTTCTAGTGTAGAGGAAGCCCGCCTAGTAGCGGAGAGACTGAAGGACTCTTACGGCATCAATGCCTCATGGATTTGTTCCGACACTACGAGGTGTCCTGCCGAGCAGCGGCGTAGTTCGCTGGAGTCTTTTGCAAATGACCCCGAGGGAATTTCTCATCTTTGCAATGTCGGTATCTTAACTACTGGGTGGGACTTCCCTGCTCTTGAGGCTATTGTAATGGCTCGACCTACCAAGAGTAAGCCATTGTATACACAGATATTTGGCAGGGGTACACGTCCACTTGCAGGCATAGTAGACTTCGAAGGTTCTACTCCTGAGTCAAGGCGTGCTGCCATTGCTGCCAGTGCCAAGCCAAAGTTCCTGATGATAGACCTTGTGGATGCTACGATGGCACACAAGATTGTTACCAGTCCTGATGTCATGGCTGGTGAGTGGGGCATGGAAGTTACTGAGCGTGTCAAGGAGAAGCTGCTTGAGAACGAAGCTGCTGCTGAACTAGACGAGGTAATGCTCGACGCTGTGCGTGAACTGAGTGACGAGAAGGAACGCTTGGAACGAGACAAACGCAAGAGGATACAGGCGGAGGCATTGTATAGCTACCAAGATGTTGACCCCTTCAGTGGTCGTGCTGGTTCTATTAAGAAGCGTCCAAAGAAAGAAGCGGGTGCTCGGTTTCCCTTCGGGAGATTCCGTGGCGTGCTCGTTAAGAATGTGGATACGTGGTACTTACGTAGTGCCATATATAAAAACAAGCCGAGGTTGACAGCGGGTTGGCTTCGGGGAGCAGTGTTAAAGGAACTTAAAAGGAGAGGCGAGTATGCGTAAAGAACCTGGCCCACGAATGCCCTTTGGGAGATTCCGTGGACAACTTATTAAGAATGTGGATACATGGTACCTCAAGAGTGCCATCCAAAATGACGTGCCGAGGGTGCCAGCGGGTTGGCTTCGGGACACAATGGAAAAAGAACTTAAAAAAAGAGGAGGCGAGTATGTTGAATGACTATGACCGTAACATGTGGTGGATGATTGTCGGTGCTGCACTATCTAGTGAGGAGATGAGGGTTCGTGTGTTCTCTCGTATCAACCCTAGTGACTGTAGTGATGCTAACATCAGAGGGATGTTAACAGCTATTGAGGCAAAGGATACAGCTAGGATTAAGAAAGGGATTAAGGAAATGGGTGTGTCTGTTCCCGAGAAAGGCAAGTGTATCATCGAGATTCTTAACAAGATGTCAGACGATGCGCAACAACAGAAGATGCAGAAGATGGTAATGACCCTTAAGGGGTGTGCCAGCCTGACACCTGATGTGTTTGTTGACAAGATGAAGACAATGATAACAGAACTGGAGATGTCTCAATGATATGCAAGAAACTAATCGACCCAGATGATGGTCAGTTTTGGTATCTATTTTACAAGAAGTCCTCGGATGATAGCCCACACATGGTTATGTCTGAGCGACAGGCGAGGCTATTCATGGAAGAAATGGAAAAAGATTTAGCGGAAAGAGAGGATGAAGATGAAGGCGCACCAGAGGGTAATGCGTGAACACTTTGCTGAGGTGGAGGGGAGCACAGATTTGTTTGGTGATTGGTGGAGCGGGCTTGATGTGTCCATTGACAAGGCAGTCATCAAAGCTGTACCCCTTTCCGTGGCCTCTGCGATGGTAAAAAAATATGAGTGGCTCAAGTGTATGCCAGCCATAACTAAGTATTGTTATGGTATATTCTGGGAGAATGTTTGTGGTGGTGTAGTGTGCTTCAGTCCAGAATACATAGAGAACCTTGGGCGATGGGACAAGTACGACTACACCGGAAAGATTATACTCCTGTCTCGTGGGGTGTGCCTGCACTGGGCACATCCACATTCAGGGTCCAAGCTAATAATGTCAGCCATCAAGATGCTACCAGAAAGATACAAGGTTGTTACAGCTACGGTTGATGACTTGGCTGGAGAGATTGGTACAATTTATCAGGCATGCAACTTCCACTACGTTGGTTCCATGAGAGACTCGAACCCTAATGTTAATAGCAGGAAGGGTGACAGGGACGCATGGATTATTAATGGTAAGCTGTATGGTGCAAGGGCTATGCGGGCTAAGTTTGGAACAACAAAACTAGAAGTAATAAAAGAACACCACCCCAAAGTTGAAAAGGTAAAGCAAAATTCTAAGGGTAGATACTTCTTGTTTCGTGGAAACAAAAAAGAGAAAGCCTATTACAAAAAACAAATAGAACACCTAATTAAAAAGTACCCTAAGCGAGAGGAAAATAAAGATGGCGTGCATGACGCATAGCTGCCCCTGTGGGCATGATTGGTTTGACAATAAAGGTGGTGGTGACTGTCCTGAGTGTGGCAATGATAGGGACATTGGTCACCACTTCGATGAAGAAGATATGGAAGAGGAGGATGATGAGTAATACCACAACGAATATAACCTTACTGTATCCACCAAGTGTTAATAGTTATTGGCGTAGCATTGGACGTGGTCGTGTTATAATTAGTAGTAAGGGCAGATTGTATAGACAATCTGTTATACAGGACGTTAGTGATCTAGATTTACCTATACTTCAAGGGCGGTTAAAGGTTACCATACAAGCGTGGATGCCTGATAAACGTAGGCGTGACCTAGACAATATAACTAAAGCATTGCTTGATGCACTGGCCCACGCTATGGTGTATCAAGATGACGAACAGATAGATGACCTGCGTATAATGCGTATGGGTATTGAGAAACCTGGCAAAGTTGAAATAGAAATAGAAGAGATAGATGGCACAGTACGCTTATCCTGATGCAGACCATACCGATGGCAGCTGGACTGACCAAGATGGTGGTTCGAGTCTATATGTTGCCATAGATGATGCTTGGGACAGTGCAGATGCCTCAACATATATCAAGTCACCAGACGACGGCTTCGAGGATGTATGTATAGTGCGTCTTGGCGATGTATCTACACCGGATTCAGGCAATGCATACATCAAATACAGAGCAATTACTGTGGACAGCATGGGTGGTAGTTCTCCGAGTCTGAAGCTAGAACTGTTACAGGACAGCACAGTCAAGGCAACGACGACCAACAGCAGTGTGAACACAAGCAGCTTCACGGATTACATATACACAATCTCGGATGTCAGTGGCATTAGTGACTGGACTGACCTCTACATGCGAATCACGATGGTACCCAATATGGCTGCCAGTGACTTAATGATTATCACACAGGTTTATTTAGAGACACAGAGTGCGGCACCGGCTGGCTCTAGTTCTAAGATACCAATTTTATTAACAGGAATGTATTCATAATGGCTACACGAAATGTATCAATGACAATCACTTATCTTGCGTGGGATACGTCAGCCGATGGTGGCAAGACGGGTGATGTTGGAAATCATACCCTGCGATGGGTAAAGGATGGAACTAGTTCGGCCCCTACCAATAGCGCATCAGAAGTAGATGCTACTAATGCACCTGGAATATACAAGATAACTCTCACGGCTACGGAGACTAATGCAAATATTGGCGTTCTCTGCGGTAAGAGCAGCACAGCTAACATAGTTGTTATGCCTATTACTATACAGTTTGAGAGATTACCTGATGCTGCCCCTGATGCTGCTGGTGGCTTGGTCATCAGTGATGCTGGTGGCTTGGATGCAGATGCGATGAGGTCAAATGTAGGAGATATTTTGACTGACACAGCGGTGATTGGTTCAGCGGGTGCTGGACTAACAGCAGTGCCTTGGAACGCAGCGTGGGATGCAGAGGTGCAAAGCGAAGTAGCAGATGGACTAGCGGCGTATGACCCACCGACTAAGGCTGAACTTGACTCCGCTTTCACAGAGATTAAGGGAGGGTCATGGGCTTCGACTGACACACTAGAAGCTATCCGTGACCGTGGTGATGCTGCTTGGACAACGGGTGGTGGAGGCTCTGCTCCAACGGCTGCTGCTATTGCAGATGCTGTATGGGATGAGGCTACCTCTGGACACACAACCTCTGGCACCTTTGGTGAACAGGTCAAGACAGACATTGATGCTATCCTAGTTGATACCGGAACAACCCTTGATGGTAAGATTGATACGATTGATGGGATTGTAGATTCCATTCTGGTCGATACTGGAACTACCCTCAATGATAAGATTGATGTCATTGATGGAATCGTAGATGCAATTCTAGTAGACACAGCAGTCATTGGCTCAGCAGGAGCAGGGTTGTCAGGTGTTCCATGGAATGCCTCGTGGGACGCTGAGGTGCAGTCTGAGGTCGCTGACGCACTAGCGGCTTATGATCCTCCAACTAAGGCTGAGATGGACGCTATGTGGACTACAGCGGCTACAGAGAGCTATGCGTCTGATGGTGCAGCAGCTACGCCAGCACAGTTGTTATACATGATACTGTGTGCGGTCAGTGAGTTCTCTATATCTAGTACTACTATCACAGGTAAGAAGGTAGACGGCAGTACAACTGCTATGACATGGACACTGGATGATGCGAGCAGTCCGACCAGTAGAACAAGGGCTAGTTAATGGCAATTAAAAACTTAATTGTTCCTGGGTTCATTGGCACAGGGACTATTGAATACATCGTCAACCGTGGCTACGAAGCTGCCCCAGTTCCTACCCTTGATGTCATTGGCACTACTAGGTTTGACTTCAACTATGACCAGTACTTCATCACCCAGCTTAGTGATGGCAATATAAAACTGAACAAGGGCTATCAGAAGTATGAGATAACCGAAGTCTTGCCAGCTGTGACAGACGTAGTAGCATCACACTCACTTCTCTCAAGTGACCAGATTGCATACCAACTCGGTGACGGTACGCTGAAGTTCAGCAAAGGTGTTAGTTAGAATACTCTGCTGCTTTACGTCTAGCGTAAGATGCCCTGCTGGCCTCACTACCTAGCTTCTTATACAGCAAGTAGAACTCAAGTTCTTCTGGTGTTAACATATGCAACTTGTTTTCTGGAACATACATCTTACTGAACTTGCTGACATTTGGATTGCGTGCTAGCATCTCCTCTAGTCTTTCTTGAATCAATTTATTCCGGCCTCGTGCCACGTCTACATCTGTAATCCTTGCACCGGTCACTGCTGGGAGCACTCTAGCTAGCGTGTTAGCAACACTGTTCATTGGCCTTCGTGGCCAGTCAGTAAGAGAGCGAGCGGTTGATACACCACGAGCATAGCCAGGAATCAGACCCAGCACAGCATCTATCTGTGGGGTGGGGTACGAGGGTATTTTGTCACTTCCCTGAAGCTGACCAATAAGTCTGGCTGTTTCAGACTTAACCTCACTGCGGGGTCGCTGATGGAAAAGCGAGTAATCAGCTATCAGCTGTGGCAAGAACGTAAGAGCCGGATTCATCCGAGCCCCAAAAGCACTACCTGTCTTTTTAACCGTATCTATTGCCCCGTCACCAGGCCTAATCAGTCCATACACGTCCTCTATACCACCCATCATACCGCCCGTGCCGGTTGCATACCGAGCCATGCCTTCTTCGCCACCACCCATGCCTAGCCGGTGAAGAGGTACATTGAAACCACTTGACAGGTAGTCTGGAATAGGATGATTGGGGTCGTCTTGTTCACGCTCACCAGCGGCAAGTCCCCTCGTCATCATTGCCATTGGACTACGCACATCAGTTAGTTCCTCCATGACAAATGGTATTTGTCTACGAGTAAATGAATAGAACGGTATAATCCGCCTGAACAAATTTCGCTCAATTGGAGTCAGAGCTCGGTAATCTACCTGAGCTAACTTAACTTTAACTATTGCATCTGTCACGCTAAGGCCACGCTTAACGTGGGCAATCACCCCAGCCATACGTAGCCAATATTCAGCCTCATTACCTGCCTGAAGACCAAATCTCCGAACCCGCTCTAGACCTCGTCGGATATGCCTGCCTTGCCACCATTTGCCACCAATTGCGTCGTCTTCTAACTTCACGGCATCCTTGAAACTTCTTATCCGACCCACGTTTGGATTAACCACATCTTCTGCCCGTGTCATTACCGGAGTAATCTCACCCCTTTGTCTTAAAAAGTTTCCCACCTTGTCGTCGCCTATAGGGGCTTCAAGATCGCCAAAGTGTATATCTGCTCCAACCACCCCTTGTCCACCAGAATTGTTAATTAGGTCCTGTGTGGCTTCAATGTCGTCCGCCACCTTACCCGCATAGGTCGGAGTATGGGCTAACCCTTCAACGGCCTTGCCACTACGCAAGTTCCATGCGTCTATGTATGGCTGTATCCACGCCATAGGCCCAGCCTTATTCGGGTCATAGACACCAGAATAGACACCATTCATCCAAGCAGACATAACATTACGGAAGTGAAAAGCAGGCCACAAGCTAGTTGCATACTGCTTGAATAGGTCTGTAAAGTGCTCGCCCGCCGCCCACAGTTCGTGCCTTACGTCAGTCTTCGTGAATGAGTTCATGTACATCTTAATGTCTTTACCCACCATCGGGTCGATAACTATGTTCTCGAAGATTCTTTTTGAAATAGTTTCGTCATTTAGAATAGAGTTAGGAACTGTGTTAGCGTGAGACAGCTCACGGAGAGGTACTTTGTTGCCGCCAGTTAGTGTTGCCACTGCCTCCGATGGCATACCTTCTTCCGGCAATAAATTCCTACCGGTCATGAAGTCCTTAAACCAATCTGGACCCTCCACTACCGGAATATCTACTGGTGCTGGTACCGCTGGTGCTGCTTGTGTTGGCACTGCTGGTGCTGCTTGTGTTGGCACTGCCTGCGTTGGTCCTTCTTCTACTGCCTCTCTAGCCACTGGGTACATTTCGTCTATCTGTTTTGTATCTAGAATATAGACCTTACCTTTATACGCTCTATTTTCCAGCATTCTAGTCTTTGGCTTTGGAATATTAAATTTATCACCCCATGCTGCCAATGCTTCCTGCTTCCATCTAAAGGAACCGCCGTAAGCAAGTCCACTATCCGTTGGAATAAACAGATGGAACTTTTTAGTTCTGTCTATCTTGTTTATTAATGGAGCAATCGCATCGGGTGATGCCGCTACTGACGGTGGTGGTCCTGCTGCTGCTGCCTGTGCTGGTACTGCTGGTGCTACTGACGGTGGTGGTCCTGCTGCCGTCTCCTTTCTGTTCCATTGGGAAGCTTCTCTGTCAAACGCAGCATCTTCTGCCTGTCGGACAGCTGCTTCGTCTCTGGCACGCTCAATTATTTCATCGGCAGTAAGGGCAGTACGATCAAACCTTCCGGTAGTGAATTGTTTGGGCAACGACAGTCGGGCAGATTCTCTGTCAAACGCAGCATCCCGCCAACTCGTACGCTTTTCTGGGGGTACATAAGCTCGCCCAACTCTAGGGTCTTTCGCTATTGTTTTATCTGACAATTTTTCTACATCAACAACCTTAACATCGAGCGGTTTGCCCTCAGCAATTGCCCTTTCTATTCGGTGCTGACCGTGTACGACAACAGACCTATTAGCACCTTTTACTATTATTGCTGGCTTTTCTATGTAGGCCTTCTCTATCATTGTTTTGAACGCTGATGAATCACGAGTCATCGTGGGATCATAGAACCCCCGAAGATATTCTAGCTGAGGGCCTGATAGTGATTTTGCTTCTACTGATTCTGCTAATCTATACGCCTCGTTGACATCTATTTCTTTACTGCCAACTTTCACAATTAATGTGCCTGGCCTCGGTCTAGGGTCATATTGGCTGAGGTGAGCATCTAAACGCTTGCCCTTGACTTTAGGGGTACCCCCTGTAAGAAGTCCACGATTAGTTTCTGATAGATGATCTTTTACAAGATTATCTATTCTATCCGTCAGAGTCCGCACCTGTTTGATTAGCGGCTTAGGGAGATCGTCTTCAAGAACCATCCTCTTTAGCTCTTGTTGAAATGCTAGTGTTTCAGGGTAATTCAAATCAAACGATGTGTTTGCTGGGCCCGCCCCTGTTTCCCGTCTGTACTCGGGAATGTATCCCTCTGCTACTTCTTGTGCATCAGCAGCTTCTCTTGCATCGTGCAGCCGTCTCCTTCGAAGTTCCCTCTCGCTTATCGGTACCTCTGTTCCATATTTATCTGCTTGTAGCCCTGGCCCACGTTGTGCCATAGGGTGTTTATCAAGCGGCCTCCCCTTAAGGTCCACCCCCTTTCGATAGATGTTGCTGTAACGCAGCTTAAGTCTTTCCCCTAAGCCAGCATGCGACAGTTCAAGATTCCCTAGGTTGATAACGTCTGCTATGGTCTTATCTAGATTGACGCTTATTACACCCAGCCTCTCTCCTGTGGCAGTGGGTACTATAGTTCTCATCCTCTCTTCTTCTAATATGTCATTTATGAGGTTAGTTACGGCACCCCTTTTGTGATTCACAATGAAAGGATGAGTTTCCAAAAACAGTTTTTCTTCGTCAGTAAACGTAAGCATCTTTCTGCTTAGGTTTCCCTCAAACTTTTCCCTCAATGAAGAAGGCATCTCATCTATAGGGATTCCGTCGAGAATTTGATTTGAAACTCCTACCGGTACTTGTATCCCCCATGTTTCTGGAATCTCCGTGGCACCCTCAACCCTGAACAGGTCGTGGAATCCTTCATCCCATGCCTTAACAGCTTTCTCAAGGTCCGGCAATGTTGTTTTTCTGGCGTTGTTAACTGCGTTGCGATGATACGTATCAACAAATTCTTTTGATTTAATCCTTTCTATCAGCTTAGCAGCATCCCCCATGCTTACTTCAAATAACAGGGTTCCTAACCTCGGTGTAGCACCCGACTTAGTAGTCTCACGCAGAGCATTTATTGCCTGTCCCACGGATACATGAGAGAAATCATCTGGATTTTCCACAATAATTTTTGCAACGGTAGGAGTAATACTTACTTTCATGTATCCCATGTCAGGAGTAATAGTCCTGCTCAAAGCGGCTTCAATATCTTCAGCTTCTGTAAGATATGGGTCGGCTGCTTCCTGTAACTCCAAGTCTATATCCCTAGTGGGGGTTGGAACTGTTTCTACTGGAGCTTCTTCTATTACTTCTTCCACTGCGTCACCTGCTACAGCCTGCGTAACTGGCGTAGGTGCTTCTATTACTTCTTCTATTACTTCTTCTGCCACCTCTTCTGCCACCTCTCCAGCTGCTGACGGTGCCGGTGCATCTGGTGAAACAACTCGAGCAGGAGTTCCCGTGCCTGTCACATGTTCAATGTGCTCTATTGTTACCTCTTCCAAGCTACTCATTTTGTGCATCCGAAGGAAATCTTGTTCCTCTTTGAGGGTTCTAATGCCAAGCATTACCCACATCTCGTCACGGCTTTTTGCTATAACATAGTCACCAATTTTCAACTCCAACTGCTGATCTGGGTCTAGCCACGTCCGCAGGTTTTGATATGTCGCATCGTCTTGTCTCATCAGCTCATGAGTTATTTGCTCCCATTCATCAGGGTTGTGAGCAATGTAGCGTTTCAGTATACGACGCTTAGCTATGTTTGTATTCATATCTAACTGTTCAAGGAGCTTGTCGAAGTTCCACATATCGACCCCTGACTGGGTGCTTATTTCTTTCATTGTCGCTCCAAGGCGGTAGAGTCCATGTGTTGCCATGACCTCACCCACAACCTCAGCAGCAACCCCTGCACGCATAACATCTTCGTAGTAAGAGGTTACTCCCTCTATAGGGTCTACTTGAAATAAACGCCGCTCCGCATCAACCAAATTCTTTCCGGCACCGGGGTCTGTTGTTGCTATGAATGTTGAAATCTCTCGTAATTTTCTACTCCCCTCCCTGGGGTAATCTGGATGGCCAACATCAACATACACCTTGGCATCAACCATTTGCCCCGTCTCATCCCTTACTCTTCCATCCAGAAGGTCTTCTGGTTCAAGCCACACTGGCAGCTTGCCATCCGGCGGAACTCGTACTATCACACCATCGTCAATTAGGTGTTGCAGATACACTTCATCCTTCACTGCATCTATCCAGTGTTCGTCTTTACCTAGCTTTTGCAGAACCTCTCGGACTGCGGGTTCTAAATCACCACCATGAGCCCTAGAGAATGAATCACCACCGTACTTCCTGAACCAGCGATTAAGCGTCCAAGTCCCACCCCAGATTCCGGTCAAGAATTTCTTACGTCTTTTTTGGTGCCTTGTTATTGGATTAAGATTTTTAAGTTTAAATGCTACTTCATCTCCACTCTCCGCTGCCTCGGTTTCCAAATCTCGGAAAGCCTTCCTAGCTGCCTTAGCCCTAGAAAAAGCACCACCAACTCCAGTCAAGTTTTTTCTTTGAACCTTTTGTTTTACTCTAGGATGAAATAGAGCATAGCGATCTTGAAGGCGTTCAATGTTAATCCCGCCTTGTTTTGCACGCTGAAACGCTGAGTCAATCCAATCGTCCATCCTTCTCAACTCGCTACCAATCATGACTTCTTCGCCAGCAGCGTTTCTCATAATAAATTCGTCGAGACCTCCACCCAACCTCCGTGGCACCCTACCCAAAACTTCGCTGCTCAAGTCAGACGTTGTCTTAAATTTAATATCTAAACCGTCTTCCGCTATTTTCCCCAAGTTACGCATTTTATTTATGGCACCAGCAATACCATCCGGCGTTTGAACATCACCAAGAGCATGGGCTAAATTAGAAAATTCCTTTTCTAAATTGTTAATGAAACTTAGTTTTTTCAGTTGTGCCTTTGTGCCTTTGCCTTCTGCATCTGCTATCTTGGCAGCGAGATCTGACTTTGCATTTTGCAGTTGTCTCTTGTTGCTATCAATCATGCGAGTTAGCTCGTCGGCATACTTCACATCATGAATGGGTAATACAGCCCTAGCCGTGTCGCCCGTTCCTTCAAGCTCATAGCCCAGTCTCCAAAGCTCAATTCTTTCAAGGCGTTCCCGAGCTATTTCTTTTACTGCTTCGTCTGTTAAATTTGGATTGGCTTTTTTAATTTCTATTGGGTCCGCAAATCCACTAGTCTCCAGCTGTGCCCGCAGTTGCGCACCGTGAACTTTGGCTCGATGCATATCTATATCTGCTTTATCGTACGCATCAATAATGCTTTCCTGTACGTCTCTTGTGTGGGCATCGAAGCCCCTTAGCTTGGGATTGAAAATTCTTGCTGCTCCCCGTCCGCCCTTGCTCCACCTAAGATATTTGCCCATCTTATCAGAGTTTCTCGCACGGAAGTCTAAAATTCTTCCAAACTTAGAGTGAAGGTCGGGACTGACTGAACGCTCCCTAAGTTTTGGCAGGCGGTCAAATATCCATTTTCTCATGCCCCTATCGGCATTCGCTCCCGAGAACAGCGGGGATACACCAACTTTTAACGGAGAACCAATGGGCATGTCCATAAGTCTTGCGACCTCGGCATCTAGGAGGTCATCTGCTAACTTGGGGTCTGCCTGCTTTACCGCAGCTCGCAGTACGTCACTAGCTGACTCCCCCAATTCATCTACTGATGAACCCAGCATGTCATGGATAGCTTCAAGGTATTCATCTGTTTCAGAACCAGCACCATAGTTTTTCTTATACTTAGCAGCTTCATGCATCGCTTCTAAAATAGGTGTGGGTGTAACCCGTGACTGTAGCTGTGCCTCTGTTAGCATCGTCTTCTTGACAGTTTTAGCTACTTCTTCCTTAACTATCATCAGATCTCGCATCGCTTTCGAATATGCATCTGGCTCTAGTTTACTATCAATCTTCGCCACTACCTTGTGTGCTTCTTCTATCGCCACTTGGCCTTTTTCATATGCTGTCATAAACTTAAGTTGCGCAGGGTCTAATTTATCACTGGTTGCTTTAACTGAGCCACGAAGAAACCTAGCTGCAACATCTGGGTTCTTTGCTGCCCCTTTCAGTGCTGCTCTTGACGTTGCTTTGCCCAATGCCCTACCTGATGCGGTTAATGCCTTAGCACCCTTCATCACAAGTCCAAAGCCACCGGCATACGTCGCTGGGTCCAAGAGAACTTCGGTAATAAACCCACCAACATCACCCCAGTCTAAACCTTCTTGATTCTTGCCTACAATTCCCCATTGTTCTAACAGGTCTCTACCGCCAACAATGTCCTTGGGCTTTGTAAGTCCAAGTTCGTCGCTGGCATAACCAAACGGATTAAAACCCATGTAATGAAAACTAGCCATCTCACGAGGTTTACCACCAAGTAGACCACGGATAGCACGAGCACCTGTCCATGAATCTAGTTTTGTCCCCAACCATCCCAGCCCTGACATTGACGCACCGGCAACCTTTTCCAGCACTCCTGCTTCAGCTTCAGGTGTGAGCTGGTTATACATGGGGCCCGATGTTATCGCTTGCTGCGTTTCCATTGGCGATGGCATACTGAGCGGTTGTTGAAGTATGCTAGCAAAATCAGGCACAGCAGGAGCACCGCCCAGCGAAATAGGTTCAAGCCCAAGTTTTCGTAAGCGTGCGTTGAGGTCAGCAAGCGGGTCACGCATTCCATAAGATGTTGGCATGAGCTATCCTTTTATTCACAGGCCACGTGGCATGTTACCATTTTTAATAGCCTCGAAGAATTCATATATATCATTACGGGTAGTCCCAGGAATATCTATAAACCAATCACCTTCAGCCTCTGTGGTCGATCCCTTAAACTCCAATAGTGTTGCACGGTGGAATGCTGCTAACTTGGAATTTATATATGGGCCAGCAGCTGTAATGTTAGTACTATTTATTTTTTTACTATCAAAAAATTCCTTGAGCTTAACATATAAATCCATCAAGTCACTTTCATCAAATGACAAAGCATTATCTTCGGTAAACATCTCGTTCATTGCGTCTGTGTTTAACTCCGCCAACAACTGTGGCTCTGATACCGTCAAATATTGTGTAGCGTCTTTGATAGACAGTGCGTTAGTTGCTCCTGCTCCACCAACAGCTTGTCCAGCAGCTTGTCCAGCAGCTTGTCCAGCAGCTCCACCATCACCTTCGTCTTCTTCGACCTCTTCCCAACCGTCATCCAAGAATTGTTGCGTGTCATCGGCTTGGGCTGGGTTAGTCGCAGCATCTCCAAGTATTTGGTTGTTTAAAATTCTCAGCTTCTCACGCAGATTTTTAATTTTTCCCCTAGCTATCTTCATGTCTTCTATACTTGAAGTCGGGTCCGTTAATATAGCCTGTTGGTTTGACAGCTCACTCTCCAAGGCATCCCGTTGCCGTTCCCATTCTACTTGTTGCAAGGCAGTTGCGGTCTGCTCTTGTTCAACTCCAGCTACCGTTTCTGCGCTTTGTCTATTCTCTCGGTTTTCCCCTGCATCAAATTCGTTCTGAGCTGCTGCTGCATTTGCATTTATCTCACCCGTAGCTTTTATAATGGCTAACTGTTTTTCGTGGTCGCTGAGAGTGTCATCAGCTTTAATCTTAGCTTCTGCTTCTGCCTTAGCCTTTTCAGCTTCAGCCGCTATCTCGGCTATCCTAACAGCCGCAGCATCCTTACCATAAGCCAATGGATTCTTAGAATCTCGGAAGCCTCTTTTAATTAATCTATTCCTAGCCAGCAATTTCTTACGTCGTGCCGTTTCTCTAATGCGATCCTCTCGGGATTTTATTTGTCTGTCTGCCATTTGCCGTGACACATAATGATCATTATGTGATGTCGGTGTATCTGGAGACATCTCTCGCCCGAAACGCATGCGAACCAATCCCTGCCCTTCCTTCTCAGACCTAAGTGCATCTCGTGCACCTGGGATATCTTCAACAATACGATTAACCAAATTGTCGGAGCCAGGTGGGTCGAACACTTCAATGACCCTAGTCAATGAAGGGTCGTGGGTAATCATTGGAAGCATTCTTCCATCGGAAGCTGCTTTTGGCGGATGGATTTTTCTCTTAATAGGAATGCCCGCTGCTTCTCGTGCCCTATCCTCAGCAGTAAATCGGTTTGCTACCGCAGTATCTGTCGTTGCCGCATCCTCATCAATATAACGCCCAGCACCACTGCGTATATCCTCCAGCCGTTTTGCTTCTTTTGCTGCCACCTCTGCACGGTATTGCTGAACCCACTTAGAATCCTCTGCCGATATTCCACGACCAGAACCAAGATTGGCTAGCATTTCTTCCAGTCTCTTAACATGCATCCGGTACTTGGGGCTTCTATAAAGAAGACTAGATGGGTCTTTGCTTTTTTCAACCAGTTCTCGTGCATACTGTTCAGTCTTGCGTTGGTCTTCTTCTTGCCCTTTTTGTTCTGCTGCGGCTCGATCCGCTGCCAACTCTTCCTCCAATTCCTCACCTTCTTCTTTCCACTTCTCTTGCAGGGCTGCTTCATCCTCTGGGGTTTCTGCTGGAGGAATTCCACCAGGATATATAAGTGCTCCATTTGGCTCATGTGTTTGGCCAGTCGCTAATTCTTCGTCCGGATCGGAAGAAGCAGCTTCGCCTACTTCAGAGAAACGAGGTTTGACATCACTCGTACTTTCAATCGGCACTTCACGAATTGATCCAGGGGAAAACGTAGGTTCGACATACCCGTCATCATACTCAGGTTCCGATGCGTTTATTGCAGCATTCTCTTCTATGTTAGAATTTGGGTCTTCAGCCCTAGCTTCTGCATCTGCCGTAGCTTTTTCAGCTTCCGTTGGCACAGTCCCCCGCTCCTGTCCAGGCACGGTCCCTTCTGGTAAAAAATCCGGCTTTGATGCAGCCAGTGCGTCAGCCTCAGCCTTAGCCCTTGCTGTCTTTCGGTCCATACCCTGACTACGATAGGTACGAAATAAATTTTGGATTCGTTTTTGTTCTTCAAATGTGGGCATTGTTATCTCCAGCTTGTTGGAACTTGTGCACGGTTACCGTATGCAGCGTTTTGTATTCTTTGGTTAATTGCTTCTTCTCTTGCTAAGTCATTTGCTCCACTGTACCAATCACTTTTGAGTAAACTGGCCATGTCGATACCTTCCTGATTTGCAAATGCTAGCATATCTTTTACTTTTTTGCTGTGTTCTAAAGCATACTTGTGTGGTATTACCTCTTGAGCCATTCTACCACCTAGCATTGCATTAGCTGTTGCCATTGTTTGCAATTCGTTACCAGATTCAGAGGTCATTCCCGGACGACCGATCCCCTGTCTTGCTGTTGGGCTCAGTGCCTGCTGAAATGCATCACCCCATTGCCCCCCAACTTCTTTGTTCACAAGCTGCTGTACCAATTCAGGAGCTACATCTCTCTCGGCTAGGTCTTCTCTTGTAAATGTGCCAGGTGTTACCTCAAGCTCTCTAGCATTATATGAATCAATATCTCCATATTCATCCTGCCCTAATTGCCATGCATTATCACCTACCCCAGGACTGAGGTCATAGTCGTCTCTCTCCATCTTGTCAGCTTTTCTACGCTCTTGGTCCGATGGTCCGCCACCGTATCCAACCCCAAACTCATCTGGCGGAAGGTAGACCTCTGGTGCTTCTCCTGCTCCACTTGTTTTTGATGCGGCTTCCGCTCTTGTCCGTGCCCAGTCTTCTGTGTCAGCAGGTGGATTAGTATTAGTCTTGCCGAACTCTGCACCCCCGTAAACATACTGTCCATCACTAGTAGCGAGCCAGTTAGCAGGATTGTTTATGTCTTCGGGGCTATCTGACCCCAGCATTTCTTGTTGCCTTTGCTCGAAATGATCTGCCGTCGCCTTTTTTTCTTCTTCGCTTGGATTCTCCCATGTCAATCCTGCTCCTTCTTCCGGTGGTGGGGATGGCTCAAAATCATCGATTGAATCCACTCGATCTTCATCCCCATCTCCCACCCTGAACTGCTCAGGAAAATCATCATAAGCAGCATCGCCTACTTCAGAGAACTTATCTTCTGTGCCGCCTCCAAGATTGACTTGATCTCCAATCTCGAAACCGCTTGATCCACTCATTCTTTTATAATCATCTTGGCTTATCTCTTTACCAGTAGTTTGATTGCTCCACATTCCGGTTCTTTCAAAAACCCAATCATCAGGATTAAACGGCTCCGCTGCTTCATTTGCAGCTGAACGAGACTCTGATGAGGCAGTTACCTTGTCCTTGAATTCCTCCAGTGCTGGCTTCGTGGGTAGCCCTGTTGTGTCATCTATTTCCACCGGCATCTTGCCATGTTTATTATAGTACTCTTCTACAAGCCCCGATTCCATGTTGCCAACATGGGGAAACTCACCTGGCTCATGTGGCGGCTTCTTCTCCGCTGGCTCTGGTGTATCGTCCAATTCTGGTAGGGGCTCGTCAGGGTTCTTCTCTCGCCACTCGGCTTCTAGGTCAGAATCCATTGGCATACCAGCTATCTCTGGCTTCACTGGCTCTGGTGTATCGTCCCGCAGTGGCATTTCTCGATAATCTTTAATTTTCCCGCTCTGGTAGTCAGGGTCAATTACCATTTTGCCAGACTCATCTCTTACCATAGCAGGATATGCACTAGACGTTGGTGGCAGGGATACGGCAGGAGCTACTGCCGGTTCTACAGCAGGTTCAACAATGGGGGCTTCACTAACGGAAGGAGCCACCTCTTCGTCTAACTGGCTGGTTGTAGGCAAGCTGGCCGTTGCTGGGCCCGCTACTTGGGCCTCTGGAAAATCCGATTGTGTGCCCCTTAATGCATCGCTTAATGCATCTCCACCCGACGATGGTTGTCCACCAGCAAATGAGCTCCTCCCTGCAAAACTATCTACGCTTTTGTCAGCAGCACTGTCAATTATATCCTGTTGAACATCCCAAGGACTATTGACTACATTTACTCCTGGTATTTCGTCTTGTAATGCAAGCTGCTGTGCATATAGACCCTTCATCGTATCAGTGGCGGGTCCAGTAGCATTCGCTATATACTGATTAATTTCCGCCATACGACGCTGGTAGTCAGAGGCAATTTGATTTTGACCAGGTTGCTGACCAGCTCGCATTCCAAGTTGATCACCTTGCTGTCCTTGTTGTCCGCCACGCATCCCAAGTATAGGTCCTGCTGCTTCATCCCGAGGAAACCAATCGTCATCCATCTGACCATACCAGTTGTGTGGTCGTCTTTGCCTGCCGTCATCCAGAACCATCTTTCGCCCATCACCATCTGTTGGCCAGTCTATGGGTTCGTATGGGTACTGTTCCTGACCGCCAGGACTAGCCATATATCCTGAACGACCAGCTGGAGCTGCACTATAATCCGGCGTAGGCATACCCTCCAGTCCCGTTCCGGTAGGTGTATTTATGAAGCCCCTCTTTGGGTCAACGATGGGGTCCACCCTAGGTTGTGGGTCATCCCAATATCTAATGTTGGGCCCAGTAGAAGGATCTGTTGTATAGGGAAGACTAGCAGCTCCAGAGAATCCTGCCATTCCAGTAGGCTGAGCACCCATGACCGAATCATCAATGCCACCGCCAACGGAACTTCCGCTGGGGTCTTCGTATGGGTCCAAATCAAACTTACCAGTTGGAGGTCCATATACCATTTGCCCTGTATTTTGGTCAAGCTCGTGGGTCCAAGACTGCTTATCCATCCAGTCTTCATAATCACCACCACCCGTAGGACTAGGGGCGTTCATCTGCATGCCACCCATGTCGGGCATGTCAAAGTCCATCTCCGTACCACCCATGGGACTAGCGGCAGGAGTACCGCCCATGAGCGCATTGGCTAATGGGTTGTCTAGTTTTTTTGGGCGGCCACTTTGCTTCTTAGGCTTTTGTTTGTTGCCAGGACCAAATGAATTGTTTTCAAATTGTAACGCCATCTTTTTATCCTAAATTAGAATTGTTGTTTTTTTAAAGCAGGTGCTTTTCTAGCAATTAGTCCAGCAATTGTATTAGCCATTTGACTGTCAAGCTGTCTCTTGTAATCACGATCTGATGCCCCTAGACCAGATACAAATTCAGCTAGCTGTTGTCCCTGTTGTGATGCTCGTTGCCTGCTATCTCGCTCGTTGGCTTTAGATTCTGCCCCCATTTTGACATTCATATCAATAGCTTGGTTGGCACCAGCTCCTGACAATATGTCGGCTAACTGACCCTGAGTTGCATCAGAACCCTTAACCCCCTGCAAAGCATCCGGCAATGTTATTGCCAGTTGGTCCGTTGGTTTACCCTTTGACAACATACCGGCTATTTCTGCCTGATTTTCCGCAGAACCTTTTGGAGAGCTCTTCATAAAGCTAGCCACGTCTGCTGCGGATGGGGCAGCTGTTCTTGCTGGTTGCAGTCCGGGGTTTACAACAGGACCACGACCACCGGGCTCGCCGGGTCGGGCTGTCTGGTATCGTCCCTCAGCACCAGTTAAAGTGTTCGACATCCCTAGAGGAGTTAGGGGTCCTAACTTACTATACAGCTGGTCTCTGCCCTGCAAGAATTTATTTGCCAAATCCTGTTGAGAATAATTATGCTCTTGAGCCATTCTGTACTGAGTAACATTATTGGCATCTGCCATTGCCCGTTCCATTGCCTGCTGCTGATTTTTGGCAGCAGCATCACGAGCAGCTTTTTCACGCTCTGCCTGTAACCGCATAAGCTCGATTATAGATGCCTCAGACATACGGTCATGGTCCTGCGGGTGCCAGTCACCGTGGCCATCGTGGTCATCGTGGTCATCGTCATCGTCATCGTCTTCTGGGGGCAGAGTCTCGCCGTCTTTTACACAATATTCGTAACCATTTGCGTCAGTTTCTATATGGAAGCCAGCTGGGCATTCAAGTTTTGGGTCATCTGGGTCTGGGTCATCTGGGTCATCTGGGTCTGGGTCATCTGGGTCATCATCATCCCATTCCGGTACACATTGCCATTTACCATCAATGTATCTAGCAACTTCGCCGGGCACAGTACATGAAAAAGGTGGGTCCCCTGGATCTTCATCATCCCAATTGTCAATTTTTTCGCAAATATAGTACGGGGTCGTATTAGGTGCACCTTCGTTGATATCCTTTTTCCGGTAGCCGGGTGGGCAATTGCCATTTTCGTCCGGCATCATTACTACACCATCTTCACCAAGACCATCTCCACCAAGACCATCTCCACCATCTCCACCATCTCCACCATCTCCATCTCCTTGGCCTTGTCCATCTCCTTGACCTTGTCCTTGACCTTGTCCTTGTCCTTGACCTTGTCCTTGACCTTGTCCTTGTCCTTGTCCATCACCACCAGCAAAGTTAGATGTCTGTCCATCTCCAGCGTTTGAGGCAGCACGGGCACTAACCTGCGTCTGATAATCAGCATTGGTTATCTCTTCACCCGTCACCTTATTACGCATACGGCTACTGCCCACTTCCCGTGGGGCAGGTGGGGCTGGTTCCCACTCAGCAGGATTAAATGTCTGTCCGGTTATCTCTTGTCTGAAATCATCTAGTGCGGTTGATGTTCCCACTTTTGTATCTCCCCGATTTATTGCATCAAAATCTTGCCGAGTATCCGCAACTGCATCACCATCTGTATCACCATGATACTTGATTCTTCTATCAACAGATTCCTTGGTTTCGACCCCGTGGTCATATTCTCTAACATTTTGCAGTGGGTCTGAGTACTCCGTGGGTGTTCCAGACCACGGCACCATGTCCTTAACATCCCCGCCGTTCAAAAATCTTGTACGTTTTGCTGGAGCTAGCTCTGACCATGGAGTTCTTTCCCCATTAACATTCCAATAAGTTTCGGAATAATCTATTTTAGCTCGTTCCTCTTTCAGTGTTGCTTGAGAATCAACGTGCCTTCTATCCCCGCCAGTAGCCTGCCAATATTCCATGCTCGCTTTATGCTCTGGTGATAACACCTTATCGTTAAGCTCAGCTATTGATGGTCTTTCCGTAGGAACTAATTCTTTTTCAGGAGTTAGGTATTCTTGACGAATATCTTCAAGTTTGGCATCTGCCTGCTCACGGGTGTAATCTCCCCTACTAAACGCAGCCTCAACAGCAGCAGTGTACCGAGCAGCTATCTGTTCACGAGTTTGTTCAGTTATTGGAATGCCCCTGCCTGATTCTTCTACTGCCCTCTTACTGATTTCAGCTTCTTTTTCTGCACGTACACGCGCCCGCTCCGCAATTTGCTCTCGCAAAAGTGCTGGCTCATCCAGCTGCCTTTGCTTTTCAATTGCCGCATCATCTTCTTTTTGGTCTGCGGTACGTGTGTCCGCTGTTTTGCTAAGCACTAATGCATCTAGTGCGTTTACCGAACCATCACGGTTTACATCAAGTCGCTTTTTCATAGAGGTGGAAATGTCTCCAGCCTCAAGTGCGTCAACTAAAAACTGATAGTCATCTGGGCCTACCCTGCCATCACGGTTAAGGTCTTTAGGGTTGTACCACTTATACGATGGTGTTACTTTATCGACAGGTGCTACGTCATCAACAGGTGCTACCTTTTCAACCACAGAAGATGGTTTGGATATGACAGTTGTGTCTCCTACCACTCCAGAAGAACGTGAGTAATCAGGGGATACAACGGAATCCCTAGGGATTACTTCAGTAGTACCCGTAGTCGGGGGTCTAGATATAGCAGGGCCTGATACCAATGGTTCAGAACGTGATTCACGAGAAATTGTTTGCTGGATCACTTCAGCCGGAGCTACAGCAGAGTCACCTGTAAGTTTAGCTTTAAGGTCTTTGTATTCAGCATCGTGCTTATCGTCCAAGAACATTCTCTTGTCGATGCCTGCTCCCTCAATGAATTGCCCACTCATCCCTCTGGCAGCAAAAGCCTCCATCGCTTGTTTGTATTCTGGGGATTTTGGGTCAGCTTTTGCAAGAACGTCGTCGATGTTTGCATAGTACCCTGCTCTCTCTTCCGTGGTAGGCACAAACAATTTACCATCTTCTCCACGAATCATTACCCTTGAAGCCTTCATCTCAGGCGTGTCATTTGGACCAGGTTTTATCCAATCACGGCTGGCTTCATCCCAACCATATCCCATAAGGTCATTTCTTTGTTCTTTCTTATAATCTTCCCCAGCATTCTCCCTTCTCTCATTGCCTACTGCCTTTTGCTCCGCCAAATACTTGTTTGCCTCATACGCCGACTTAGCCCGTGCCTCTTCACCCTTGTCTATCTTACCATCACCATTAATATCAGCTCTATAAACAGTACGTGATGCAGTGACGAACTCTTCCCACGTTTTTTCTTTTGTTTCATCCCCATAAGCAGCATCACCTACTTCAGCGAACTTGTTATCTTCTTTTTCTTTAGCAAACACAGCAACTTCTTTGTCTTTTTTTTCCGCAACAACCTGACGCTCCTCATTTACCTCTTTCAGGTCTGGAAACATTTTGTCGTATTCTTTTGGGTCACCTACTGTTTCACCAGTCTCCGCTCGGTCTTTGCTAATTACCTTAGCATCCGTTATTATATCTTTAACTTCGTCCAACGTAACGGTTGCGTTTTCCCCTTTTTCTGCTGCTAGTTGACCTGCTATGAGCATTAAGCTCAAGCCCCTAGAATTCATATGCTGTTGTGCAAGTCTTACTTGTGGGTCAATATAACCCCTTTTTCCACCCGTTTTCTCCCACGATTCATATTTCTTGATGCCTACTTCCCGTGCAATCTCAGTTGCTTTTAAGGTTGCAATCTTGTTGCAGAGCATCGCAAGTTTATTTACAGGTATGAGTTCGGGTGATTGGTTGTCACCAAATTGTCTGCCGGTGCTCCCGCCTCGGGATTCTGTGATCATGGCATTCATAATCATCAATTCAATTTTATCCGCATAGAAATCAGCTCCCTCCTCGGCTAATTCTGCTTCGCTGTACTTTCGGGTCTGGAGTTTCGATTCTTTCCGCTCCCTTACATCGGGGGCAAGACGCGGGTCCCAACTTTCCCTCTCTATTCGATCTTGTTCCACACCCTCTTGGTCAGCTCGCAGCATATCTTTGAGTTTATTTGAACCGACAGTAGCGTCATTTCTGGCATCTAGTTTCGTCCGTTGCTTTGCGGTCACACGGTAATCATATGGAGTGCCATCAGGTAGGGTGCCCTTCGTCCCGAGCCGTTTGTCGTCTCCCTCCAGATTTTTATCAAGATACCCTGTTTGCCAGTTGAGAAGACGTTCAAACTCCGCTCTGTACTTCTCCTCAGACGCAGTCCATTGCGTTTCAGTTTCTCCTTTCCAAGCCTTATTGAGCGCGGGAGCCTCAGCGAGAACCTTGTCCCAGTGTGCCTTGACTTCATCTCTCTCTTTTTGGTCTTTGGGTAAAAACAGCTTACCATCTGCCCCGTAAACCATCACCCTAGCTTTTCTCATCTCTTCGTCGCCACCGGCTTCCATGTCCCACTTGCCAGTTTCTTCATCCCAAGCATGCCCGCTAAGGTCCCACCTCTTTGCTAGTTCACCAGAACGTCTACGTTCCTCTGCTTCTCCCTTGAATACCTTATCCCAAGTAGCAACATAGGGAGTATTTAGGTACTCTTCATTCTTCGCTTTATTAAATTCATCCCAAGAACTATATCCCCCATAAGGTTTACTACCACGGTCGCTAAATATCCTTGACTTTATGCTCCGTAAGTTGGTCTCTATCTCCGCCCTGCCCTCGGGGGTTTTGTCATACGCAGATTGCTTTTCCTTAGCGACTGCGTCTCTCTCCGCTTGTTGCTCCTTAAAGAGAGATTCTTTACGGGCAACTTCAGCCCTTCGTCCTTTTTGTTCTGGAGTTTCACTAGCCAGTGCTTTTTGGCGAGCTTCCTCCTTCACTCGCTTTTCTTCTTCTTTGGCTGCAGCACGTATGCGATTTTCTGCCGCTCCCGCTTCTCGTTTAGCTTTTCCTGCATCTTCATCTGCCTTTATCGATGCTAACCGAGCAGCCTCTTTATCCGCAGGCTTCGCATTCTTCCATGCAGCCTTTAGGCGAGCAGCGACTTGGTCAGGGGTTTCGTCTTTTTTTTCTTCCCCCTGCTTAGCAAGAACATCGGCGTTTTGCTGTTTTTTTCTTGCGGTATTTGCAGTACGCCACAAGCCTGTGCGCTTTCTATATTCGATTTCTGTTTCGGGTCGTTTATAGGCCATTTTATACTCCTTCTAACTCTGACAGAATAGAACCGTATTTAGAGTTATTCAATCTTTCTAACATCGCTACATACCTATAAGGCGGAATTGATACAGCTGATGCTGCACCACCACCGCCAACTTTCTGTACCGCCGCACTATACGAAGGTCCTGGGTCTGTCTCCGATGTCTCAGTTCCCGTGACAATCGTAACAGATGAACCACTACCTTCTGATATTGAGCCTTGGTCAAGCTCGTGCATATGTGAGTGACCACCACTATCACTAACAATAACCTGTAAATCTAACGCTCCGGTTTCACCACCACCAGTGTCACCAGACTCTGTAGTTGTGTTCCATTGTCGCAGAAACTTATCTCTAAGGTCTACACCAGAACCGCCGTTAGCTACTGAGTTTTCAGTGCCATTCATAACTGCCCAGCCGCTAGTTCCCTTGTCTGCATTCGCATCTATTCTGATAGCACCAATACGGAAATCTCCATATCCAGGTGCTACTTTAAGTCCATCTAATGTTTCAAAAAACAGTATTACATCTCCACTAACTATGTTTGGGTCTTCGCCTATTCCCACAGGCAAATACACAATCACATCACTGCGTCCCGTTGTTCCATTGCCTAGGTAGTCATTTGCTTCTTTGCACATGACTGTTGCCATTAAGCCTCCATTGCTAGGGTATGTCGTACTGTCAGGGTTAAAATCCCAATTGCTCTGAGCTACTGCCCATCGCCCAGACTGAGACTGTGCTGTGGTAACGTATCCGGTTAGGTTAACGCTGCCTTCATGATGCAATTCTATCTGCGGATTACAAAAAATGTCCCTAAAAACCCTAACTTGTTCGGGTGACATTCCGGCAACTATCAGCCTATCGAACTGTGATGCATGCTTTGAATACACTATCCAACGCCCTCAATGTTTATGCTTTGTATCTCTTGTGCATCGTCCCCTGCAAAACCACGCATCTCAACAGATACCCTGTGGTCACCGTGGGTTATACTGCTGTATTGCCCATCAAACCGGAATCTCTCATGGCCAGAAGCGTTTTCTAGATCATTGCGAGTCGCTTTAAGAAATATAACTGCATCTTCTTGATTGCTTTCCTGTACCTCAACAGCATCACCTAGCTTCTGCGACATGCCATTTGTTATGGGAGACGTGCTGTTGTTATAGTAAAAGCGAACATCTACCCGACTATCCCCAGTGGTAGGCTTGAACTTCAGTGAAATCTCACGCTTGCCACGACCTTCAGCACTAGGTATTTCAAACGCAGTAGACTTCCAGCTCCAAACAACTGCCCCTACAACATACTTGCTAGTTGTGTCTGGGTTCGTTGTCCATGCTGCTACTGTCAATTGCGTCGATGTTCTCGCTGTAATCGTCCTACGCTGACCTTTACCAGTTCCCTCGTAAATATAAACAGAAGCCCCAACGACACTACTAGCAAAGGAGGCAGCGGAATCCACAAGGGTAGTGCCGCTACTGCTGCTAACTGTTCCTGTTGTCTCAGAGGTAACAATGTCAGTCGTCCCGCTATCTGCCAAATGAACACTTGAATTCTCTGCCCCCAATGCTAAACGACTCTCTCCGTTTATTTGGATAACAGACGTTGAGCTTATCTTTTGGGGATAATGATAGATGTCCCAAGTTTGACGGCGTAAGTTATATACCAACGCTCTGGTTGGTATGGTCTCTGAATCGCCCACAAACGATACAAAGTAGTACACCCTCGTCTTGGCCCTATCAACAGCGACGTGAAACTTATCGGACTTGGTGAAGTCTATTTTGTCGCCGTCCCCATCCTTGCGGAATAAGTCATGTATCTTCGCACCAATTGGCTGGGATGAACCACTGAATGCATAGGGCCCGCTGTCGTCTAACATGTACGCTACGTTCTCATGTAATGCCCAACAGTAATGATTAAACACCCCTCTGTCCTCTACGTAGCGGACAGAACCATCTACTGTAGGTTTGACTGAGTAATTGAACGCATACTTACTTCTTTTGCCTAAGAAAAACAGTGTGTTATTAAGCGGCATAGCACCAATAATATCGTCATTGTCTCCGGTTGACTCCTGTATAGTAAAAACATTAACTGATGGAACACTCTCAGGTTCATCGGGTTCGCTGAACGCAACCTGTCGTCGCTTACTAGCTTCAATCCGTATCGTGTATGATTTACCACTAGCTGTTGTTGCAGCTGCGGTTGCCAATGTCAGGCTTGTCGCACCACCGACTGCCGTTATTTCAATGGGTGCTGTTTCACCATCAATATATACATAGCGTCCCACCATTGTGCTTACCCAGTCTGTGCTGGTGCCCGTTAGGGTGGTTGACCCGTTAGTGGCGACTGTCCCTCGATTGTATTGAACAGATCCAACGTAGAAGTATCGGTTTTGTAGTTGAACAACGATTGGTCTGTCATTCGGAGGTGGAGTAAACCGGCGTGCTATCAAAGAATTATCCGCTGGAGGATTGGTTAATATCAAAAGCACATCTTCTAGAGCACTATTATTAAGAGTCGTGTCATCAACTTCGTCACTGAAAGTAACACTTCCACCATACGTGCTCGTCGAAACCCTGTACATTGCATTGGTTACACCCGCAGTACTACGAAATAACTGAAATTTATTTTGTGCTCTAGCCTCTGTTGTTGTGGACAAGGAAGACCATGCAAAGAAATCATTTTCATTTGCGGTCACAGTTGTTACTGCTGTAAGGCTACTTGGTATTCCGGTCGCTGTGTCATCAAGATAGCGATAGCCAAATGTATATACACCAGCTGTAGCTCCATATCCCTCTGCTGACCATGTACCACCTGATGTATAGACACCATCAAACGATGTTCCTGTCAAAGTAAATACTGTGCCTGACACACTTTCTACAGTAAACTCTGAACCATTGAGGTCATTAGACATTGCGCCAGTGCCGACCACATTGCCAATCCGAACCTTGTCACCATTAGTCAAAGAGTTGCCAGAAGTAATCTGATATTTACCCCCATTACTTGTAACATTTGTAATTGAGTTCCCCTTAACTCCACCTGTCGGAGCAGCACGAACAATTGTTGGGGCAGCGGCAGGGGCTGTGATACCTAAGTCTTCTACGGCAGCTGTAATTCCATCCCAGCGGAATCCCCTGTTTATTCCGTTGACACCAATCAGGTCACCAAACCTAGTTTTTACAAAACACATACGCTGAAATGTGTGGTATGCACTAGCTGAGATAGTCGAAGTAGCACTGAATGTGGCAGGCTGTATACCACCACGTATCTTTAGCTTGCCATTAAAAGTTGTGCTAACATTGGTCTGTGTTATCGCTGCTCCTGGTGGAATGTCACCAGAGTCTGCGTCTGATACCTGACCTAAAAAATCGCTAATCTTTGGCATTTAACTACTCGTTCCTATAGCACCATCCAAATGTCTAAACAAATAATTGTATCGAGAGATCGTATTGGCTTGGCTAGACATATGCCGTGACTCTGCTTCCAATGCCCTACGCAACTCGCCTGTAGCCAACTGCTGAGCCATCACTGTTCCCTGTGTGTCGCTAGCCATTCGGCTTAAGCGGTATTCTAATTGGGCCTTGAGTGCCTCCAACATTGTATCATTCATATCTACTGGGTCAGATATCACACACTTTGTTCCTGCCGAGTATGCGGCAGTCAACTCGCTGTCGATTGTAACCGTAGTGCTAGATAGCCCTGTTATCTTGAACTGCTCATTGAATGGTTCGTTTCCACCCAAACCAGTTGGATGGTCTGTTCCTGTCGGCAAACGAAGAACGGAACCAACCATAGAAGATGGCAATGCAACACTTGTAGTCACGGTTGTAGCACCACTAGAACCCGTAATGGTGTACGTCCGTGCTGCCGTCTCTGTTCCGGCCCATCTCAATGTTCGTGGTCGCCTACGATAAATAAAACCCAGTGGTTCAGCTGTGCTCGGATGTGGGTCTACCCATAATGCCCAGCGGTTATCCGCATCTGGGTCACGCATGATAGTCCATGCCCACGTCTGACCCGAATAGTCAAGGAATCTATCTCGCTGTAACCATTCCGTAGGAGTAATATAATAAGTTATCCACGAGGTTTTTTCCACAGCCACATCAAAAATGCGCCATAAATCAGATGGAAGAGGATAAACACTACGAGACGACTCATAAGCTGTTGATGCCGCAACATCAGCTCCAGGATTAAAATCAGCCCCCAACGTGATAATGCTGCCAGATACACGGGTATCTATTGGGTACACAACATCACCAAAACGAATACGACCCTTTGCAGCCCATGTTGGCCATGTACCACCAGACAATGTTATCTGACGTTCGTTAGCTCCACCGGTATGATCGTAAGCAATTGTTCCGGTTGAGTATGCAGCATCAAGATTAACACGACCTTCTGTCATGAAGTAATCCCACTCTGCGGCCATAGACACATCACGATACGCACCAAGAATTGCTTCTCGGTATAATCGCATATCTTTAGTACGAGCTCCACCATCGGTTAGAGCTGTAATGTAATCTAATAAATCGTGATACGTTAATACACCGTCATCTACTGCCATTGTTTTGTTCCTAAGCTATTGGTCCCATCGGAGGCATTGGTGGTCCGCCCATCGGAGGCATCGGGGGTCCCATCGGAGGCATTCCGCCCATCGGTGGCATTGGGGGTCCCATGCCAGCAAGTTGTTCTGGCGGTAATGACAGTTGGGGAGCTAGCATTCCAGCTGATTGTGTTAACTCATCTTCTTGACCAAGAAGACCTTTTATTTGTTCCGCTTGATTTTTAAGTACTGTCATCATTTCCAAAACAGCCTTGGGTGGTGGGCCGCCTGGCGGCAGGGGAGGTGGTCCCATTGGTGGCCCTCCCATTGGTGACATACCTTGTGGTGGTCCACCCATCGGTGGTCCCTGTGGAGGCATACCTTCTGGTGGCATCCCCATTCCTTCCATTCCCATTGACATATTAAAACCTTTCTTTACTTATGTTATGTTGTGGTAGCTCTCTGTTTTCTCTGGCATTACGGCGTATAGCGTTTTCTGCTCGCTGTGCACTTCTAAATTCTGTATCACTAAACTCACCAGGATGCCCAATGATATAACTACGCATATCTTCTGGGCTTTTACCTAGCTGCTTTGCTAAATCTGTACTCACTCCACCGAAGGGGTACTGCATTTGTGGGAAGTCCTCTGGCATTATTTAAGGTTCTCCTTCGAGTGTTTCTTAACAACCTTAGCTCGGAGTTCCTTCATGGCTTTCTTGTTATGCTTAATGTCTGGGTCTTTGGCAACTGCCTCTTGCATAAACCTACCAACCACATCCTCTGCCATTCGTTTCTTTTCAAACTTTTGCTCCGGTGCTTGGTAATCCACTGCACCTTCACAGCTGTAGCCTTTTTCTTTACACACAGCTTTAACGTCGTCCATTGTGGATACCCATGCCATTTGATCATCAGGCTTACCTAATCCACCGATATACTTCTTGCCCTGTGTGCTGACACCAGCCTTGTGTGCTTTTTCAAATAGCAGCTTTCGGTTTTCAGGATTCATGTCACCTGCCCAATCATGCATGCCTTCTAAGAATGCCCGCTCAGTTCCCTTGGTTCCTGCTGGTGATTGTAATGCTAACATAGCAGCAAATCCTGGGTTGTTCCCTTCCTTAATCAGCTTCTCATAGAACGCTAATCGTGCGGGACCGGCTACTTCACATTGTTTTTTGTATAGTGCGTATAGTTCGTAAGACATTATTCTTCCTGTTTCTTAGCTCGCATAAATTCCAATTCCATTTGTTTCTTCTGCTTGTCTATCTCCAGTAGTTCTCGTTTAGACTGAACATCCAGCTGTTTACCTTGGAGGTCCATCTGTTTGCCCTGCATGTCTAGCTGTTTAAGCTGCATCTCAAACTGTTGCGCTTGCTGCTCAGCTTGCTGTTGTGCCTGAGCCTGCTGCTGTTCAGCTTGTTGCTGCGCCTGCATCTGCTGTTGTTGCTGTTGCTGAGCTTCGTCTGGTTGCTGCTTAGCTTTTTCCTTCTCCATATCAAGTATGTATCGAGCAGGGTCTAAGTCATTTGCCTTTGCCCAGTCTTCAATCAGGGCGTTGTATGGACCTGTCATGCCCATGCCTGCAAACTGTTGCAGCTGAGGCATAGCAATTTGAGCAAACTCGTTAAGCTGTCGTACACGATTCACCTTGTTAGGTTTACGTGCTGAGCCAGCTTCTACACGATAATCAAAATCACGAACAACTCTTTCGAATCGCTGTGTTTTAATCTGCTTCGTCCAAATAATAGAAGCGGTGCTACCGAGGACAGGACCGACATCGTCTGCTGTGAGAGCCCATTCAGCGGCTTCCATCTCCTTCATCAGGCATTCACTAAGCCAATCCTCGACCTGGCTGCTCATGTCGTCGGGACGTATGGAAACATTCTGATTTCGAATCTCTGCCTCGGATGCACTCCTAATCTGTGTAGGACCAGATAGTCCGTACATTAATTCTGTGAGTCCAGTCCGTTTATCAATTAATTGTAGAACCTGTGAAACCATGTTCCAAATATCTACATTGAATTGTGGGGCATCGAGAAACGTGATTACGTCCTTAATGCTCTTGCCAAATAGGTCACTCAGTTCAATATGAGTGTATGGGCCTAGCCCTGATTTGATCTGGTCTTGTATCTCAGCTCCAGCTGCTTTAGCAATAGCCACATACGTTGTACTAGATGCTGCAACCTTGTCTGCTAAGAATGACATACACCAGTTAACAAATCGGAGTTCACCGATTGCTGGCTTGATTAAAGAAATTGGCCATACTTCCTTTGGCTTATTATGGAAGTGTAACCGTGAAAACGGCCATCCACCGTCTGTCCAATATGGAATAGGCCATTGAACCTGCATAAACGCTTCATCAAATGACTTTGTTTCCATGTCCGAGGAAGGAAAATTTAGGGGATAAGGAACATCTGCACAAACAGCTAGGTAACAGAAGTCACCAAATTGTTCCCATCCATACGTGCTACTACTCTTCTGATTGCCCTTGAGTCTTAACTTGTCACCAAACCCACACTTGGAATAGACTTCCCAATATTCAATAAGGTCATGCGTCTTGCCTGTTCGTTTTTCTTCCGATGACTTACTGCGTCCACCTGCATAGGTTTCACCCTGTGAACTAAGGGATTCCATATTCCCAATCAACTGTCCTTGAAGGTCAAATTTTTTGTCTACCTTCCACACAGGATGAACTCGACGACGAGCAACCCATGTAATATCTTCCCAATACTCTGCGTCTGGATCAATCACTAAGTCATCAACAGAACCGTAAGTACTTAACGGGTGTTTTAGGGAAGAACCATCTGGCTGATGCAAGTCTGTCCATAATAAGGACATCCCTTTTACAATAGCCTCTGTTACAGCACGACGACATTGTACCTTCTTGTTTGTTTCTTGTTGTAACCAATTAAGATAATGGCTCTTAACACTAGCATGAGTTCTTTTTATCTCAGATATAGCTTCCTTCTGCTCTTCATACTTTTCCAAATAAGGAACTAACGCAGGGTCATCAACAGTAACACCGAGGGCTTGAGGGGCAATATCCGGCTCCATGCGAGGAGTAACTTGTACTGTCGGATTTCGATGGTACAACACGGGGCCGAATAATGCCACGGCCTCAAACACTCTGTTCACTGTCATTCGAAAAGTAGGCATTGCTCCCTGAGCATTCTTGTCTAAGAATCCCCCGTCGGCTTTTGCATATTCACCCTTCCACATCCAATCATGAGAGCCATCAAAGAATCGCATAGCTTCGTCAGCGTACTGACCAAACTTCTCCTTCTTTACCTTCTTGGCATCCTTGATTTTCTCCATCCACTGTTTGCAGATGGATGACATCGGGTGAGATGCATTGTCCGTCGTATCTAGCATTGCCTAATTTCCTTTTAGCTTAGAACCGCAACTTTTTCTTCTAACCATTGTCGCTTAGGATTGCCTTTGAACTCAATACCTAGTTCTTTTGCCTGCTTGCACAAATTTTTATAGGTAACTTCTTCAGGTCCAGCAGGTTTTTTCTCTGCCTTCTCTTCAGTCGCACCACTAAGACCCATAACCTCTTCAATTCGGTTAAGTCTCTTAGCCAAAGCCTTTGCTGACATCAGTGCATCTTTGTGGTATTCTGTGAAATCCCACGCACCGTTTTCTCTATGGTCAGAGTTAATCTTTAGTTTAGGGTCATCTATGTGTCTTACTGACTCATAGTAACCACCGCCTGCGGCACGAAGCACTAAGTTTCGACCTGACCGTGACATACGCACGACAAAGCCTATCCGTGGCTCCGTACCCGCTACCATTCCAGTTGTATAGAAGGTTACCGGTGTTCCGATAACTACTTCTGGCATCTCGAATGTTTCTGTATTGGATACAGTCATTTTCAATCTCCCGAAGGACCAAGGTTAATGTAAGAGTGGAACTGACCACTCTCTACTCTTTTGTTAATGCTCCTTTGTTCTGACCGAGCATTTCTGTCTTTTATTATTCTACCAGCAATAGATAATCTTTTAATCCCGTTTTCCGGTTTTACGTAAGGTAATCCATGAGCTGCTGCATACTCACAGGTTTCAATTGCATGGCAATTACCCCTACGATTTCCGTCATCCGTAACAAACCCGTTGATGATTTTCTTTTTAAACCTAAAGAATTCTCTGATAAGGTTGGGACACCTTTGCAGAGTTATCATCATCTTCGTTGATCCATCCTGCCTCACGCTAAGCCAATCTCGAAGTTTCATCTCTCTTCCGGCAATGTCATCACTACCAGAGCGAAAGTTAGAACCTGTTTCTACGCTTCGCACACCATGTTTTTCTAATTGTAAACTGTATTGCCGCCTAGGTAGAACACCACTTCCTATTTCTCTAATTCTACCACCATGAGCATCAATTATAAATGATTGGAATGTGTCGCCGCCAATCTTATGTGCCACAGCTTCACCAAACTTTTCTGCGGTACACTGTTGTATATATAGCTCATCATATGCAATAACGTGATCGCCTAGTCCTGGCGGAGTTACTGCCCAAAATGTAACAGCACAAACACTATGACCTGGGTCAACAACCATGTATCTTGCCCAGTCTGGAGGTGGCTTTCCATCACTTTCTGTGAGAACCTTCTGGGCTGCGTTGCGTGGTTCATCAAACCTGATAACACCATGTAAGTCTTTAGTGAATGTGGGATACATCAGTACGCTATCCGTGACCATTTCACCCAATGCACGCTTACGATATTCGTCATCTCCCTTGGCTTTCCACCTCTTTATGTTCTCCTGCTTGACCTGTTCCGGCATAAATGGGTTATCAAATATCGTAGCCCTTATTACCATGGTCGAAGGATTGGCCATGTTCTTCTCGTCTTCGGCACGCTCGGTTAGATTAATGAGTGCATCGTTCTTTGCGTGTGGGAGGGCAGACCATCGTAGCTTTCCATCTCGCATAGAGAGCCTAGCTATCATTTCGTCATACCATTCTGGCTTTTCGAGGTCTTCATCAATATGAACTAGGTCTGCTTGAAAACCCTGTGCAGGGTCACCCTTAGAACCCATCGCATATATTATCCAGCCATTAGTGAGTTCACATATCTCAAACACATGCTGAGCACGCTTCTTCCACGCAAACTTCTTTATAAACCGCTCTGGAATCAAAGGGGGTGCTGGCTGAGCGTATTCTCTTCTAGCCCAGTCGCTTTCGTTCCACGGCTTCCAAGAACGCCAATGCCCTGTTTCCTCATCTTTGATTATCTTAAAGGCACCTTTACGGAACAAATACTTATGTATTGTTCGTCCAATGTGACCTTCATCCATACCTAAACAAACAAGCACCCCGTTTTCCTTGGGATACTTATTGTATGGGTCCTGACCGGTTACGGCTCTAGCATCTTCTGCAAATGCAACTAGCGATTTACCTACTTGGTTTCCGGCTTGTATAAGAACTTCTTTCGCATTTGACTTATGGAACCTCTCTTGGAATGGAAGCGGTTCATATAGACGAAGAGCCTCCGAGCGACGCTTAGACCTTTCGGCAACCATCTCTCGCATCTCTTTGATTTCATGGTCAGTTGCCTGTTCGTTATATACGGACGGCACTGACTTTGGCTCATTCGGAAGTTCCGTCATCTTCCTCCCTAGGGTCTATTAGTAATATTGTTCTAGCTGTTCGTGCAATTTCTAGGTCTAGTTCCTCGTCTGTAATTTCTTCTAGGCTTTTCCTCGCTGCGCCAGACTTGGATACCTCAATGTTCAGCTTGAGCATATCTCCTAGTATACGTGTTCGTCCTGCACTACCAGGTGTAGTGGACAAATAGTTAGCCATATAGTGCTGAGCAAAACCCATAGAGCCACCGAATACTTCTAGTAAACGCTGGTAAGTTTCTGCCATGTGTGGAATTTTACTTCCACCCTGTAATAGATTGCTTAAAAGATTCGCACCCTCTTCATCAAGTTTCTTGATGCGGGTATCTATTATTTTGTTTTCTTTGTCTCTACCAGCTTTGTTTCTGCAATCTTTGCAGGTAGATTTGAAACCATCTGGCTTAGTAGCGTCACGATGGTAATTTTCTGGTGTTAAGGGCATCTCCCTAAAACACTGGTCGCATTCCCTTATCTGTTCTTCAGGCACGAATCCATCCTTTCTGAAAAAAAGTTCCCCTAGGCCCGAAGACCTAGAGGAACACCCAAGACCCTTATACGACTCAGAAAACTGAGAAGTACTCGGTTGGCTGCTAGGTGAGTAAACTAAATGTTTACTGCAACATGAATCAACGCCGTGGTCGAGCTTGTCGTGCCTGGGGCAGTCAAAGCGCGTCCAAGAACATTAATAGCAGCAGTCATACCAATGGTTGCTGAACCAGCTACGGCTTCAATAACAGAGCCAGCGGTGGCACTTGTTATTAACAAGTCACCGATAGCAATGCTTTCGCCATCTTTGTACAGCACTTCAGCTGGACCACCAACTACTAGCCAGAACAAATCGTCGTCGGCAACACTGGTAGTCAGCTCATTATCACCGACACCGCCGAATTGGTTAACAGCACTGCATTGACCATTAACGGTACCAAGTACCTTTCTCGTACCAACCGAGAGGTCAAATTTCAATGCTTTCTTTGCTACCACGAGTGCGCCACCGCTAGTATTGCGGACACACACTGCACGGATTGCAGCACCACTTCGACGAGTTCGTCCAGCGCGTGGACCGACTGAGCGGTCTACATCTGGAAACGAAAAGATTGCACCTTCCCAATGGGTATTGATAAGGTTACTGTCATCGTCTGTCCCTTTTAGGGTTTCCCCTAAGTCAAAAGGAGGATCTACATGAATCATCTTTT